>Ga0247730_1001452_pt1 | contig 13148 bp, 11 predicted proteins | sample UWRJL073202C2_FD_180959 | JGI IMG/M metagenome (GOLD analysis project Ga0247730, IMG submission 180959) | Plant litter microbial communities from Arlington Agricultural Research Station in Wisconsin, United States - UWRJ-L073-202C-2 | ecosystem: Environmental > Terrestrial > Plant litter >...
CCGCGCCGTCAGCCTGGTCGAGACCAACCAGGAGTTCCTGGCCGCCGCGTGGAACGCCGCGACCGCCGGCGCCGAAGCCCCCATCGACCTCGACGCGGGCGACTTCGTCACGCTGAGCGCCCTGCGTGAGTCGGCGGGCAAGCGCGCCTGGTGGACGATGAGCTCGTTCGACAGCGGCGCCACCGAGGCGGTCGACGCCAGCGCCGCCCTCGAAGACCGCGTCGCTGCCACTCTCGAGGCCGACGACCACTACGTGCGCATCGACGCCACGGCGGTGCCGAGCTTCGCCGGCCAGCCCACGGGAGCGATCGACCACGTCGAGACGCTGATGCGCGACGGCTGGACCGTCGTCATCGTCGCCCGCGGCCAGGGCCTGGTCGAGCGCGCCGTCGACGTGCTCGCCGAGCGCGAGCTGGCGGGGCGGTTGGTTGAGGAATTCCCGCCCGCGACGGACCCCGGCGTCGCCTACCTGCTCAAGGCCTCCGCCGAGCACGGCTTCGAACTGCCCGAGATCAAGTTCGCGCTCATCAACGAGAGCGAGTTCTACGGCCGCGCCGTCGGCTACGACGCCCGCCAGGTGAAGAAGCTCGCGAGCCGCCGCAAGAACGTCGTCGATCCGCTGCAGCTCAAGGCCGGCGACTTCGTTGTGCACCAGACCCATGGCATCGGAAAGTTCGTCGAGCTCGTGCAGCGCGAGGTCTCCAGCGGCGGACGCAACGCCGTCAAGCGCAGCCGCGAGTTCCTGGTGATCGAGTACGCGCCGAACAAGCGCGGACTGCCGGGCGACAAGCTCTACGTGCCCACCGACCAGCTCGACCTGCTCAGCCGCTATGTCGGCGGCGAGGCCCCCAGCCTCAGCAAGATGGGCGGCAGCGACTGGTCGAACGCCAAGAACAAGGCGCGCAAGGCGGTGCGCGACATCGCCGTCGAACTCGTCAAGCTCTACTCGGCGCGCATGGCGTCGAAGGGCCACGCCTTCCCGAAAGACACCCCGTGGCAGCGCGAGCTCGAGGACGCATTCCCGTTCGCCGAGACCGCCGACCAACTGACCACGATCGACGAGGTCAAGGCCGACATGGAACGGCCCATCCCGATGGACCGCCTGCTCAGCGGCGACGTCGGCTACGGCAAGACCGAGGTCGCCGTTCGCGCCGCGTTCAAGGCCGTGCAAGACGGCAAGCAGGTCGCCATGATCGTGCCGACTACGCTGCTCGTGCGCCAGCACATGGAGACCTTCGCCGAGCGCTTCGCCGGATTCCCCGTGCACCTGCGGGCCCTCAGTCGGTTCCAGACCGACAAGGAGTCGAAAGAGACCGTCGCCGGTCTCGCGGATGGCACGGTCGACGTCGTCATCGGTACACATCGCCTCTTGAGCCAGTCGATCGCCTTCAAAGACCTGGGACTCGTCATCATCGACGAGGAGCAGCGCTTCGGAGTCGAGCACAAAGACGCGCTGAAAAAGCTGAAGAACAACGTCGACATCCTCGCCATGACCGCGACCCCGATTCCCCGCACGTTGGAGATGGCGGTCACGGGCATCCGCGAGATGTCGACCCTGGCGACCCCGCCCGAAGACCGCCACCCGATCCTCTCGTTCGTCGGCCCTTACAGCGACAAGCAGGTGTCGGCCGCCATCCGCCGCGAACTGCTGCGCGAGGGCCAGGTGTTCTTCGTGCACAACCGCGTGTCATCCATCAACCGCGTCGCGGCGCAGCTCGCCGAGCTGGTTCCCGAGGCGCGCATCGCGATCGCCCACGGCCAGCTGCCCGAGAGTGTGCTCGAACAGGTGATGGTCGACTTCTGGGAGCGCAAGTTCGACGTGCTCGTCTCGACCACCATCGTGGAGACGGGCCTCGACATCGCCAACGCCAACACGCTCATCATCGACCGCGCCGACAAGTACGGGCTCAGCCAGCTGCACCAGCTTCGCGGACGCGTCGGCCGTGGACGCGAGCGCGCCTACGCCTACTTCCTCTACGACGAGATGAAGCCGCTGTCTGAGACCGCCCACGAGCGTCTCTCCACCATCGCCGCGAACAACGAGCTGGGCGCGGGTATGCAGATCGCGCTGCGCGACCTCGAGATCCGCGGCGCGGGCAACCTGCTCGGCGGCGAACAGAGCGGACACATCGCCGGCGTCGGTTTCGATCTGTATCTGCGGATGATCGGGGAAGCCGTTTCGACCTTCCGCGGCGACGTCGCCGAGGGTCAGACCGAGCTGCGTCTCGAGCTGCCCGTCGACGCGCACATCCCCGAGGAGTACGTCGAGAGCGAGCGTCTCCGGCTCGAGGCGTACCAGAAGCTGTCGACCGCGTCGGCGCCGGCCTCGACGCCTGAGCAGATCGACCTCGTGCTCGAAGAGCTCGCCGACCGTTACGGCGAGCCGCCCGAGCAGGTCGCCAACCTGATCGCCGTGTCGCGCCTGCGCCGCATGGCCGTGAAGGCCGGACTGAGCGAGGTCGTCGCAATGGGTGGCAACCTGCGCATCGCGGGCGTGGCTCTCGCCGACTCGATCCAGATAAGACTGCAACGCATGTACCCGGGGTCGAAGTACTTCGCCGCGAACGCGAGCGTCGCCGTGCCGATGCCGCGCGTCAACGGCGAGCCGCTCGACGACGCCGACCTCATCGCCTGGACGAACACCCTGCTGGTCGCCATCTTCGGCGCCGAGCTGGCCGAGGCGGCGCCGACCGCTGGTTGACCCGCGCGATCCTCGCTAAGCTGACCAAAACTCGTAGAGGGCGGTCGATGAAGCTTCGTGCGTTGATGCTGTGCAGCATTCTGCTCGTGACCGGCTGCGCCACCGCGGTCGAAACCGAACCGACGGCGACGCCGCACCCCGTGGCATCCGCGCCGGCTCCGGAAGACAGCTACCCGGCCCCTGATCCCGACTACATGGACGCGGTGCTCGCAAAGCTCGGCCCAGTGCCCCGCAGTGAGCCGTTCACTCCCGAAGGCGAAGTCGCGGCACTGGCTGCCGACGCCGATTTCCGCTGGCAGACTGTGACGCATTTCTTTCCCGATGAGCCGCGACCGCCGCACACCGTCATTCACATCGCGGAAGACGGCGACTATGTCGAGTCGATCCTTCCCTGCTTCGAGTCGCGTGGCGTGCCGGTGACGCTGACGGCCGGAAACCGCGGTTACGGCAGCGACAGCAACAGCCGCGAAGACCTCGTCAACGAGTACCTGTGCGAGGTCGAATACCCGGGGCGGCCGCAACCGCCTTTCTCCGCGACCCAGCTCGCCTACATCTACGACTACTTCGTGCAGTTCAAGGCGCCCTGTCTTGACCGGCTCGGATACGACATCATGCCGCCTGTCAACGCTCCGACGAAGGAAGATTTCATCGCGAAGTGGCCGCGACAGGGCTGGAATCCGACATTCGTGGGCATCGACGATGCGGAGATGGCTGCCGTCGAGCTGGCGTGCCCGAACTATCCGGCGGGATTGCGCTAAGACCTTCCCGATTTCCTTGTGCCACCTCAAAGTGGCACAAGAAAATCGAGAACCTCGCGCCCAAACCCAAATCGCCCGCGCGACGAATAGTTGGTTGAGCAGGTCGCTCGGCGACCGTATCGAAACCTACTGCCGAAGATTAGGGTGCGGATATGAGTGAAACGGATGCTGCGCCCAACGCCGCGCGCAGTGACGAGATCGACTGTCTGCCTCGAGTCGCGTTCGGATGCACTTGGAACGCCGACGAAGAGTCCGCTGTCGAGGCCGCTCTGGTCGACCTAGCGCGCATCGACGCTGAAATCGACGACGAGCGCGTAGCTGCGGGCGGCAGACCGCGGTAGTCGCTGCCGAGCCCGTTAAAGCCTCGCCCGACGAACCGGCCGGGCCCGTTCGCTGAGCATGGCGCCGCGCTGACGCCGCTCGGCCGTACTCGCCGCGGTCGGCCTGGTCGTCGGAGCGCTCGTCGCCGGGGGAATGGCATGTGCATCGCCGCCCGCGCCGAGCACAGACGCGGCCGCAGAGGCGACGCGCGAGACCATCAGCCGCTGAGCGCCGACCAAGGTCAACTACCTCCTCGGCGACCTGTCGGACGATGCCACCTCAACCGACCGCACCCTCGCCGGCGTGACCGCGAACGGCAGGGATTTAGAGGCCGCCGGCGCATGGTTCGCCGAACCGCAAGCCTACGAAGACCTCGTCGACGTGGAGGACCGGCTGCCTGAATTTGACGGTGGCAGCGTGCGACTCATGCACGCCAGCATGATCGCGAGCTTGGTGGCGAAGCGAGTCGACGGTCAGCTCTGCATCGAGGCTACCGTGCGCATGACCGCCTACACGAGCGGGAGCTAGGCTCTTCCGCCCAACTTCTCCGACCGCGGGTTCACCTTGTCGAGCGACCCCGCCACCGGGTGCTAGAACGGCGGCCGGGTCAACCTGCTGCCTGCGCGAGAGCCAGCTGCTCGTTGAGTTGGGCGCTCTCGCGCCAGTATCGAAGCCTAGTCGAAAGGGTTTCGATGCAGGCCGTAGGCGGCCTTGCTCACCCCGAAGGGACGGCGTCGAGCTGCCACCCGTGACTGCGATTGAATCGAGTGAGGGACCCGGAGTGAGTCACGAGTGCGAATGCTCGCATAATGTCCCACGAAGCACGCTACGTTCTATCAGGTCCGCGCGTCATGGCTCAGGGCTGACGTTTGCTCGATATAATCCGTATGACATATGTGGAGGCACCGATGGACGACGAAGATTTCAACGACCGGCTGGACCAGGTCGAACGCGCGATCAAAGTGATCAATACCATCGAGAACAACCCTGATTTGCAGGCTGCCGCTTTTAGTCATCTCTTTGGGACGGCCCCGTCGCTTCGCGGTGACGCTTACGAAGAGACCCCGGCTATTGACGATCCGCCGCCCGGAGCCGAAACGGACGACTCGAGCAAGAGCGGAAGCGTGCCGAAAAAACCGCGGAAACCACCCTCGGCAGTCCCGCAGGATAAGACACTGAATATCTCGCCGACTGGCAAGGTTTCGTGGATCGATTTTGTGGCAGAAAAGAAACCCGCAAGCATGAACGACAAGTACGCAGTTTGCGTTTACTGGTTGCTTGATATCGCGGGGCTACCAAAGGCGACGGTCAATCAGATTGTGTCGCTGTTCATTGCGGCAAAGTGGGCACTGCCGAAGGATCCGCGCAACGCAACTTCGCAAGCCGGGCGGGCGGGGTACCTGGACTCGGCATCCGCACAAGACTTGAAGATCACGTCTATGGGGACCGCCCGCGTGCTGAACGATCTCCCTAGTAAGTAGACCCAAAAAGCATGACGCTCGTCGAATTTATCGCGGCCGTTAAGAGCGCCAAGCGGGAGTCGCAGGTTCTCTCAGTCCTATACTGGTTCGAACGCTACGGCTCCAAGCCCAAGTTGACTGCGGCCGAAGTGAAAGCTGGCTTAATTCAATCCCGAGTCAAGGATGCGAAAAACGTCAATGTGGCGGATGTGCTTTCGCGAGCCGGAGCCTACGTAGACGTCGCTGGTAATGCATCGGGCGGGTCGAAGCTATGGCGCCTGACCGAGACCGGGCGAAAGTCGATCCGGCAGTTGCACGGGCTGTCTGAGGATGAACCTGAACTTGAGCACGGCGTTGGGGAGCTCGAAAGGGTCGCGGCCAAGATCAAGGACGCTGACGCGAGGAAGTTCGTTGATGAGGCGATCCGCTGCCTGAGTGTCAACGCTCTGCGCGCAGCGATCGTGTTTGTCTGGGTGGGGGCCACTGCCGACATCAAAGCCAGAGTGTGGACTCATGGAGCCTACGCCGTGACAACCGCGTTTCAGAAGTACAATCCGAAGGCGCATCTCAAATCGGAAGACGACCTGCTAAAGTTCCAAGAGGTCGATATTCTGAAAGTTGCTCAAGACTTAGGGATTATCGACAAGGCGCAACATAAGATCCTCGGACAGGCACTCGATCTTCGGAACCAATGCGGACATCCGAACAAGTATTGGCCGTCCGTCTCGAAGGCGAAAGCGCACATCGAAGACGTCGCAGGTATTCTCTGGGTATAGCTCTGGACAGTGCTCGGTCTGCCCCTCCGGCAGTCAACGGCGGAGCAACACGCCCTCGCCCAGCGCAACAAATCCGCCGCGACACCTCAAAGGCATCCCACGCGGTGCCAACATTCATTAATCAGGAACCCCACGCCCAAACCCAAAGCGCGCTCGCGACGAACACCCTCGTAACGACACGTTGCGAAGATTAGGGTGCGGATATGACTGAAACGGATGCTGCGCCCAACGCCGCGCGCAGCGACGAGATCGACCGGCTGCGCCGCGTCGCCTTCGGCAGAACCACGACCGACGCCGAGGAGCTTGCGGCGGGGGAGGCCCTCGCCGAACTTGCCCGCATCGACGCCGAGATCGACGCCGAGAGGGAGGCGGAGCGCCGCGCCGCGCTTGCGGCCGCCGAGCCTCCGGTCGCTGAGCCTGTCGAAGCGCCGCCCGTAGAACCGCCCCTGCTCGAAGAGCCCCCGCGCTGGCGCCGCTGGGCCGCGCCGGCCGCGGTCGGCCTCGTCGTCGGCGCCGTGATCGCGGCCGGCGTCGGATTCGCGGTCAAGCCCGCCGCGGTCGACGACCACGCCCTCACCACCACGAGCGACAGCGTCACCGACAACGGTGCCTCGACCAGTGTCAACTACTTCCTCGGCGACGCCCCTGGCGCGAGTTCGACCGACGGCACTATGGCCGGACTCACCGCCACCGGCGGCGACGTGCAGGCGGCCGAGCGCTGGTTCGCCGACGCGCAGACCGACGAAGACCTCGTCGGCGTCGGATCGCTGCTGCCGGAGTTCGACCGCTCAAGTGTGCGTCTCGTGCACGCCAGTTCGATCGCCCGCGCCTGGGTGGCGAAACGCGTCGACGGGCAGCTCTGCCTCGAGGTCACCGTGAGCGAGACGGACTACACGAGCGGCAGCTGCGCGCTTCCGGCCGACTTCTCCGACCGCGGGCTCACTGTCTCGAGCGACACCATCACCGTGCGCTGGAACGGCGGCCAGGTCAACGTACTGCTGGCTAGCCCGCCAACTCCCACGCCGTAGCCGCCACCGTCGAGCCGGCGGTGATGTCGAGCTGCTGCGGGAACGGCAGTCGCTCGGCCCCCGGGTACGGCGCAGTCCAGATCGTGTCGGTCGCGAAGACGCCGGCGGTCGCGTTGGCGTTCCAGCCGAGCTGGGTCATCGCCCGCGCGCCGGGTTCGAGCGTGATCGGGGTCGCGCCCGCGTCCTCGGTCATAAACGACCCGCCGTGGAACACGTTCACCCCGAGGTCGCCCGACTCCGCATTGCCGAACGCGAAGTCGGGATACCCGTCGAGAACACACGCGGTGTCGGAGATGTTGGTCGCCGTGAACGAGAACTGGCGGTGTCCGGTGGCCGCGTCGCCCCCGCCGTCGAGCAACGAGAGCTGGGCGTTTGTGCACCAGCCGGGATCGATCGTGAAGTCGCCCGGCGCCACCGAGACGGGCGGCGGGGGAGTGTAGGCCGGTTGCGGCTGCACGATCGGGGCCGGGGTGTCGTCGTTCAGCGCGCGGTTGGCGGTGTTCGCGGCAGGCACGGATGCCACGATCCCGACGCCCGCGACGAGCACGAGCAGCGCGGCGACGAGGGCCGGCACGGCGGTGGCGCGACGGGGTGCGGGCGCCGCGGCATCCGAAACGCTCTCGAAGGCGACCGGCACGACTGCCGCGCGTGACGCGACCCGACGCCGCAGCAGCACCGCGACGAGCGCGGGCACCCAGCCCCAGATCATTCCCCAGTATCCGGCGTCGGGCAGCGCGTCGGTCACGTACTGCAGAACCATCGCGGCGCGCATCGGCGGCCAGTCGGCGACGGTCTGGCCGACGGCGAAGATCAGGGCGGTCAAGAACGATGCGGCGATCGCGGCGAACCAGACGGCGACGAACGACCGGCGCAGAAGTGCCAGCAGTAGCGCGAAAATCGCGGCAAAGGCGAGCGCGCCGAGCGCGGGCAGCACGGCGTTCCACGGCGCGACCGACTGCCAGGTCGAGGCACCGATGGTCTCGGGAAAGACGAGAGCGGGGCTGATCGGCAGCACGCTGAACCAGGTGAGAAGGCCGTAGGCGGCGCCGCTCGCGAACCAGAGCAGGGTGGCGACGAGCGTGGTGATGACGAGGGATCTGCGCACCCGCGAAGTCTACGTCGCGCTTCTTCGAGAATCCCTCGACACACGATAGCCTCGGGCCATGACGACTGACGACGCTCGCCTCGACGAACTCCGCCGCCTCGCGTTCGGGCGCACGACGACCGCGCAGGACGAAGCGCGCGCCGCTGCGGCCAGGCACGAGTTGGAACTGCTGTTGGCGCCGCCGGTGGTCGAGGTGGCGCCGCCGCCGGTGATCGCGCGCGAAGAACCGACGCCCGAGCCCGTCGCACCACCCGAAGCGCCGCCGCGTCGTTCCTGGATCCTGCCCGCCCTTGTCGCGCTCGTCGTCGGCGTACTGGTCGGCGCCGGGGCCATGGTCGCGACCGGGCGCGTCATAGCCGCAGCGCCGGCACCAGCGCCATCGCCCACCGCGACGTTCACGCCGGGTTCGAGCGCCCTGCCGCCCACCGTGGTGCCGCTCAGCGCCGACCAGCCGGTCGCCGGAAGCGCGGGCGACTTCTCGGCCGCGATGCTCTGGTTCGACGGCGACCAAGGCGAGGAAGACAAACTCGACCCGATGATGTTGAGCGACGGCAGCAATGACATCGTGGAGTCCAGCACGCGACTTGTGTACTCATCGAAGGGCTCGAAAGTCTGGGTCGCCCAAACCAGCACGAGCCAGTTGTGCATGGCATCGACATCGGGTTCGAACGGAGCGCTGATGTGCATGACGCCCGACGATTTCGCCAGAACCGGCATTCCCCTGCACGTCAACGGCAGCCTCTCGGTCGTCTGGAACGGAAACCGGATCGTGACTTCGACAAATGCCGATGCAGCACGGGACGTTCGTCCCTAGCCACCGGCGCGAAATAGGAGCAGCCTAAGAGAAGTTGACGAAAGGTTGTTATGAACGCCCTGACCATCACCACCCCCTGGCAGTACCGCGAGCCGAGCGAACTCGACGCGGAATCGTTGGAGAAGCTCAACACCTGGTGGAGGGCGGCCAACTACCTCTCCGTCGGCCAGATCTACCTGCTCGACAACCCGCTGCTCAAGGTGCCGCTCACCAAGGAGCACATCAAGCCGCGCCTGCTCGGCCACTGGGGAACCACCCCGGGCCTCAACTTCATCTACGCGCACCTCAACCGCGTCATCCAAGAGCGCAGCCTCAACGCGATCTATGTCACCGGACCCGGCCACGGCGGCCCCGGCATGGTCGCGAACGCCTACCTCGACGGCACGTACAGCGAGGTCTACAACACCATCGACAAGACCGAAGACGGAGTGCGCCGGCTGTTCCGCCAGTTCTCCTTCCCGGGCGGAATCCCGAGCCACGTCGCGCCCGAGACTCCGGGCTCGATCCACGAGGGGGGCGAGCTCGGCTACTCGCTGAGCCACGCCTACGGCGCCGCGTTCGACAACCCCGACCTGTTGGTCGCCACTGTCGTCGGCGACGGCGAGGCCGAGACCGGCCCGCTCGCCACCAGCTGGCACTCCAACAAGTTCGTCGACCCGGTGAACGACGGCGTCGTGTTGCCGATCCTGCACCTCAACGGCTACAAGATCGCCAACCCGACCGTGCTCGCCCGCATCCCCGAAGAAGAGCTGCTGCAGCTCATGCGCGGCTACGGCCACACGCCCTACGTCGTCAGCGGCGGCTTCGACGGCGAAGACCCGATGCTCGTGCACGCGCGTCTCGCCGAGACGTTGGACGTGGTTCTGAACCAGATCGCGCAGATCAAGGCGGATGCCGCGGCCGGAACCCTCGACGGACGCCCGGCCTGGCCCATGATCATCTTGAAGACGCCGAAGGGCTGGACCTGCCCGCCCGAGATCGACGGACACCCGGCCGAGAATAACTGGCGCTCGCACCAGGTTCCGCTTGCCAACGCCCGCGACACCGAGGAGCACACCCGTCTGCTCGAGAGCTGGCTCAAGTCGTACAAGCCGGAAGAGCTCTTCGACGAGAACGGCGCCGTGACCGCCGAGGCCACCGCGCTCGCCCCGGTCGGCGACCTGCGGATGAGCGCGAACCCCATCGCGAACGGCGGGCTGCTGCGTCAGGCGCTGAAGCTGCCCGACTTCCGCGACTATGCGGTAGACGTGCCGAGCCCGGGCGCATCCGCCAGCGAAGCCACCGCGGTACTCGGCGGCTGGCTGCGTGACGTGATCACGCAGAACCCGACCAACTTCCGCATCTTCGGTCCCGACGAGACCGCAAGCAACCGGCTGCAGGCCGTGTTCGAGGTGACCGACAAGCAGTGGGACGCCGGCAACCTGCCGATCGACGCCGACAATCACCTCGCCCGCGCCGGCCGTGTGATCGAGATGCTGAGCGAGCACCAGTGCCAGGGCTGGCTCGAGGGCTACCTGCTCACCGGACGCCACGGCATCATCAACTCGTACGAGGCGTTCATCCACATCGTCGACTCGATGTTCAACCAGCACGCCAAGTGGCTGAAGAGCTCGCGTCACATCGAGTGGCGCCGCCCGGTCGCCTCGCTCAACTACCTGCTGTCGTCGCACGTCTGGCGCCAGGACCACAACGGCGCCTCGCACCAAGACCCCGGGTTCATCGACCACGTGGTCAACAAGAAGGCCGAGGTCGTGCGCGTCTACCTGCCGTTCGACGCGAACACGCTGCTGTCGACCTACGACCACTGCCTGCGCAGCGTCGACTACGTCAACGTCGTGGTCGCGGGCAAGCAGCCCGCGCCCAACTGGCTCACCATGGACCAGGCGATCGACCACTGCACGCGCGGACTCGGCCTGTTCGACTGGGCCGGCACCGAGGTGGCGGGCGAGGCCCCGGATGTCGTGCTCGCCTCCGCGGGCGATGTGCCGACCCTCGAGATGCTCGCGGCCGCATCCATTCTTCGCGAGAAGGTGCCCTATCTGAAGGTGCGCGTGGTCAACGTCGTCGACCTCTTGCGCCTGCAGAGCGAGGGGGAGCACCCGCACGGGCTCAGCGACAAGGAGTACGACGCGATCTTCACCACCGACAAGCCGGTGATCTTCGCGTACCACGGCTACCCGTGGCTGATCCATCGCCTCACCTACCGCCGCAACGGGCACAGCAACCTGCACGTGCGCGGGTTTATCGAGGAGGGCACCACCACGACGCCGTTCGACATGGTGATGCTCAACGATCTCGACCGCTACAAGCTCGTGATCGACGTGCTCGACCGGGTGCCCGGACTCGCCGAGAAGGAGGGCTCGTTCAGGCAGTCGATGCAGGATGCCCGCTCACGCGCCCGTGCCTACACGCGGTCGCACGGCGAGGACATCCCCGAGGTGACCGAGTGGTCGTGGGGCGGCAAGTCGTCGGCCAGCGCCTTCAGCGACTCGGGCGGAGACAATGTCTAGGCGCGGCTACTTCCACGTTTGGGTGACCGCGAGGCCGTCCCACCGCACCGTGACACTGTTCGGTCCCATGGATGTGCCCAGCCACACGCTCTGAGCGGCGAACAACTCCGGCGGCAGGCACGTGCTGCCGGAGTCGTTCGTCGTGGCGTCGACGACCATAAGACAGATGTCGCCGTTGTCTGAGAACGCCGCGTAGATCTGCTGCTCCGCGCTGGTATGCAGCAGGTGCACGGTCGCCGGGGCGATCGGCGGGGCGAACTCGTGCGCCAGATCTTCGGGTTGCTGCCGGTTGTTCAACTTCGCGGTCGCAGAATCGAGATCGCCCGGAACGGGCGCTTCGGCACCGGCCACGGTGGGCGCTGCCGAACCGTCGCCGACGGGTATCGACCGCAGAATCAGAAGCCCGGATGCCACGGTGATCGCGATTCCGATGACGAACGTCGCGAAGGCGGGCACCGCCCACACGCGCCACGTCGTCGCGAGTTGGTGCAGGTATCCCGGCTCGTCGCTCGGGTCGACGATCTCCAGGGTCGCGGGCTTCTCGGGCTCTGCCGCTTCTGTCGCCGCGACCGGACGCTCACGCGCCTCGAGCTCGGCTCGCGCGGCAGCCGCCGCGGACTCTTCCTCCGGTGTGGAAGTTCGCCCGTAGGCCACGCGGCGCAGATCGTCGAGCTCGCTCATGACCCGAGCGTACCTCAGTTAACTATCGCTGGTTGAGTAGGTCGCTCAGCGACCATATCGAAACCCGCGAGCCCTACTCACCGCAGCGTCCGCGTCTCGACCGGCACTGTGCCGTCCCAGTGCACCCGCACGTTCTCGTCTCCCTCCATTCGTCCGAGCGCGAGACCTCCGATCGAGAACCCGCTTGCCGGGGCGCAGGTGACAACCGTGTTGGGGCTTTCATCGATCATCAGGAAGCAGATCTCGTCGTGAATCGAGGTCGCCGCGTAAACCGTGTAGGCCGAAAACGAGCGCAGCAAACGCGTGGAGGCCGGGTCGATCGACCCGTCGAGAGCCGCCAAAGTGTCTTTGGCCTCCTGCGGGCGGGCGAGCACCGCGCTCGCCGCGGCAAGGTTGCCTGACTCGATCGCGAGAGTCCCCTGCGCTTCTTCGATCCGGGGCGTCGGAGCTGTCGTCTTCTCGGGGGCGGCTGCCTGTTGCTCGTAAAAAAACGCAGCCCCGCACGCGGCGGTCAGCACGATGCCGACGACGAACCCGGCAAGAGCGGGTGCTGCCCACGCGCGCCACGTTGTCACGAGTCGTCGCAATTGGCCGGGCTCGTCGTCTGGTTCGTCGATCACCTCTGCGGTTTCCGACTCGGCAACGTCGGGCTCATCCACCGCCGGCACTTCGACAGGCCGCTCCCGTGCTTCGAGCTCGGCTCGCGCCGCGGCGGCCGCGGTTTCTTCCTCCGGAGTGGAGGTTCGCCCATAGGCCACGCGGCGCAGATCGTCGAGCTCGCTCATGACCCGAGCGTACCTCAGGTTAATGCGGCTGGTTGAGTAGCGCCGGCTACGGCGCGTATCGAAACCCGCCCGAGTTAGTTCGCCGCCGAGTCCGTCGCCGTCACGCCGTCCCAGCTGATGCGCACGGTGCTGGCGCCGCGCGGCGCGTCCACGCTCACGCCCTGGGCGACGAACGTCGACTCGTTCACGCATATCGTCGAGGACGGGCC
>Ga0247730_1001453_pt1 | contig 13142 bp, 10 predicted proteins | sample UWRJL073202C2_FD_180959 | JGI IMG/M metagenome (GOLD analysis project Ga0247730, IMG submission 180959) | Plant litter microbial communities from Arlington Agricultural Research Station in Wisconsin, United States - UWRJ-L073-202C-2 | ecosystem: Environmental > Terrestrial > Plant litter >...
CATAAACTCAGTCGTTTGGACCTGTACCCTATACCGGGTTTTACGGTCGCAACAGCCGAGATGCCACGGAAAGCGGTGAATAACGGCGGATGTAAACCTTTACATGCGCTATGTAAAGGTTTACACGATTCTGGTCGCGGGAGGAGCCGCGATGGGAGGCTTCAAAATGTCTGATAATGGCGATGGCCGGGGTGAACCCGTCCTGATCGCGCAGCGAATCTGTAAGTCCTTCGCGGATATCCAGGTTCTGTTCAGCGTCGATTTCGATGTGCGCGCTGGCGAAGTGCACGCACTGATGGGCGAAAACGGCGCCGGAAAATCGACGCTGGTCAAAGTCCTGTCAGGATTCGAAAAGCCGACCTCCGGCCACATCCTGCTGGATGGCAAGGAGGTGCATCTGCCGCCGAACGGTGCCGCCGAAGCCCTCGGCATCGTCGTCATCCATCAGGAATTCAATCTCGCCGAACATCTGACGGTGGCGGAAAGCCTGTTTCTCGGGCGGGAACTGACGCGACGCGGGCTGTTGCGCCGGACGGAAATGCGGCTGCAGACGCGCAATATTCTCGATCAGCTTGGACTTTCCATTGACGAGAATGCGCTGATCGGCACGTTGACCGTTGCCGATCGGCAGATGGTCGAGATCGCCAAGGCGATCAGCCGCGATGCGCGGATCATTTTTATGGACGAGCCGACCGCCGTGCTGTCGCGCGCCGAGGCCGACATATTGTTCGCGCAGGTGTGCCGGCTACGGGCCAAGGGCGTTGGTTTTGTGTTCGTCTCGCACAAGCTCGACGAAGTGATGGAACTCACCGACCGCGTCACCATCCTGCGCGACGGCCAGTGGATCGGCACCCATCGCACCCAGGATCTCGATGGGGAATCGATCGCCCAGCTGATGGTCGGGCGTGAGCTGTCCAGCCTGTTCCCGCACAAGAAGGAACCGGACGTTGACGAGACAATCGTGCTGTCTGTCTCCAACCTGTCGACGGGTTACGTCAAAAACGTTTCCTTCACGCTGAAAAAGGGCGAGATACTCGGCTTTTCCGGCTTGATCGGCTCCGGTCGCACCGAGCTGATGGAAGCCGTCGTCGGCCTGCGCCACCGGCAGAGCGGCGAGATAACGGTCAACGGCAAGCCAAAACTGTTCAGGAACGTCGCCGAAGCTTTTCGCGCCGGCGTGTCCTACATGACCAAGGACCGCAAGGGCCGGGGCCTGTTGCTGACGGCGAAGATGACGCCTAATCTGACGCTGCAATCGCTGGAAAAGCACAAGCGCCACGGCTTTTTAAGCCTCGCCAGCGAGGCGCAGGCGATGGAGAAGGCCAAGCGCCGGTTCGACGTGCGGGTGCGCGACGAAGACGTGGTTGCCGGCCGCATGTCCGGCGGCAACCAGCAAAAGCTGCTGCTGGCGAAAGTCATGGAAATTGATCCCAATATCGTCATCGTTGACGAACCGACCCGCGGCATCGACGTCGGCACCAAACAGCAGATCTATCACTTCATTGCGGCCCTCGCCCGCGAGGGCCGGTCGGTGATCGTCATATCTTCGGAAATGCCGGAGATCATCGGGCTATGCACCCGCGTCATCGTCATGCGCGACGGCGAAATGGTCGGCACGCTTGAGGGCGACGCCATCAATGAGCAGGAAATCATGCGCTTTGCCGCAGGACTGAAAAAGGAGCAGGCGGATGAGCGATACATCAGTGCGTGACGGGGCGGCCTCCAAGCCGAAATTCAAGTTCGACCTTGCAGCCGCCGGGCCGCTGCTGGCACTGATTTTCCTGTTCATTCTCGGTACGGTGATCAACCCGGAATTCATCAACCAGGGCAATGTCTCCAACATCATGACGCGCAGCTCCTTCATCGGCATCATTGCCGTCGGAGCCACTTTCGTGATCACCGCCGGCGGCATCGACCTGTCGGTCGGCTCGATGGCAGCCTTCATTTCCGGTGTGATGATCATCGTCATGGACCGGCTTGCCGGCAGCATCGGCGTCAACTGGTGGACAGTGATTGCCGGCTGCGGCCTTAGTGTCATCCTGGGAATTGGAGCTGGTGCGCTCAACGGCATTCTGACCACCCGCGGCAAGATCGAGGCTTTCATCGTCACGCTCGGAACGATGGGCATCTACCGCTCGCTGGTCACCTATTTCGCCAATGGCGGCACGCTGTCGCTTGGTTCGGAAATCCGCAATGTCTACCGGCCGATCTACTACGAGTCTTTCTTCGCCATTCCCCTGCCCGTCTGGGTGTTCGCGCTGACGGCGGTGATCGGCTGGATCGTGCTTAATCGCACCAGTTTCGGCCGCCATTGCCTGGCAATCGGCTCCAACGAGGCGGTCGCCAAATACTCGGCGATCAATGTCGATCGGGTCAAAACGCTGACCTACATCATCCAGGGTCTTTGCGTGTCCCTGGCGACCATCATCTACGTGCCGCGCTTGGGCTCGGCATCGGCATCGACCGGCGTGCTGTGGGAACTTGAGGCGATTGCCGCCGTAATTATCGGCGGCACGATTTTGAAGGGTGGCTACGGCCGGATCGGCGGCTCGGTGGTCGGCGCCATTCTTCTGACGACGATCGGCAACATCCTCAACCTCACCGATATCATTTCCAATTACCTGAACGGGGCCGTGCAGGGCGTGATCATCGTCGTTGCCGTCTGGCTGCAGCGCGGCAACCTGACCGGGGGGCGACGCAAGTCGACCGATTAATTCCAGGCCCAAACGGGCTGGATCGCTGGCACTGGAGGGTGCTTTTTTCGACAATGGGAGGAGAAGTGACAATGAAAACCATACTGATCGGGCTTTTAGCCGCAACGGCCTTGGCGGGCAGTGCATTGGCGCAGGAGAAAATCAAGATCGGCGTATCCATTCCGGCCGCCACCCATGGCTTCATGGGCGGCCTCAACTGGCATGCGCAGGAAGCCGAAAAGCGGCTTGAAAAAGCCCATCCGAACATCGACATCATCATCGTCACCGCCGACGGCCCGGCCGATCAGGCAAGCGATCTGGAGGATCTGGTTTCGGTCCAGAAGATCAATGCGCTGGTGGTGCTGCCGTTCGAATCCGAACCGCTGACAGAGCCGGTCAAGCAGGTAAAAGCCACCGGTGCCTTCATCACCGTCGTTGACCGCGGCCTGTCGGAGCCGGGCATCGAGGATATCTATCTTGCCGGCAACAACACCGAGATGGGCAAGGTTTCGGCGCAATACATCAAGAGCCGGCTGAAATCCGGCGACAATATCGTCATCCTGCGCGGCATTCCGACCGTGCTCGACACCGAACGCTTCGATGCCTTCATGGCAGAGATCAAGGATTCGGGCATCAAGGTGCTCGACAACAAGTTCGCCAACTGGAACCGCGACGACGGCTTCGAAGTGATGCAGGACTTCCTGTCGCGCTTCCCCGATATCGATGGCGTCTGGGCGCAGGACGATGACATCACGCTTGGGGTGGTCGAAGCGGTCAAGCAGGCAAAGCGTGACAAAGACATGTTCATCGTCGGCGGTGCCGGCATGAAGGAAATCATCAAGGGCGTGATGGACGGCAATGCCCTTGTGCCGGTCGACGTGCTCTATCCGCCGGCCTTGATCGCCACCGCGATGGACATCACGGTTGCCAACTTCACCTCGAATGGTCCGGTGCGCGGTCGCTACATTCTCGGTGCACCGCTGATTACCAAGGAAAACGCCAAGAGCTTCTATTTCCCCGATTCGCCGTTCTGATCTGAAATGCTTTCACGGAAGCACGCCGGGTTATGACCGGCGTGTTTTTTCTACCTTAGACTTGCAGCTGTAAAGCAGCAGCGCCGCTGGTCCGTTTGCCAGCACGCTTGGCCGATCCGAGCCTCAATCCCCTGTTGATGACCCCTTTCGCGCTTCGCAATCCCGCGCCGGCCGGGTTGCAGTTGACGAAACCGCACCATACCGTTAGCACGCTTTCAAAGCTCGACGGGGGACGACTAAGACATGGAAATCTTTACAGCGGCCGGACTGACCGCACTCTTGCAGGTGATCGCGATCGATCTGGTTCTCGCCGGCGACAACGCCGTCGTCATCGGCATGGCCGCCGCCGGCTTGCAGCCGGATCAGCGCAAGAAAGCGATTCTGGTCGGTATCATCGCCGCCACCGTGCTGCGCATCCTGTTTGCCACCGTCACCGTCCAGCTGCTGAGCATTGTCGGCCTGCTGCTGGTCGGCGGCCTGTTGCTGCTGTGGGTCTGCTGGAAAATGTGGACCGACCTGCGCAAGGCGGGCGAAGAAGACGCCCACGCCGGGCTAGAAGACAGCGCTGACAAACCGCGCAAGACATTTATGCAGGCGGCGATCCAGATCGTCATTGCCGACGTGTCGATGTCGCTCGACAATGTGCTGGCCGTGGCAGGCGCTGCCCGCGAACACCTGACCGTGCTGATCATCGGGCTGGTGCTGTCGATCGCGATGATGGGCATTGCCGCCAACTTCATCGCCCAGCTACTGACCCGCCACCGGTGGATCGCCTATGTCGGCCTGCTGATCATTCTGTATGTGGCGATCAACATGGTCTATCGCGGTGGTGTTGAAGTTCTGCCTTATGTCCAGGCCTGGATGGCCGCTTAACCGGCCCGCAGGCCGCGCGCCAGCTCGGCCTGCACCTCATCCTGGAACTCCAGCACTTCAAGTGTGACGTCTTCTTCCGAGCAGCCGAGCGCCATCAGTTCGGCCGCCAGTTGCCGGCACCGGCCCTGCCAGAAGACGATGGCATCGCGGCCGTGCAGCGTGTCGAGCGTTGCGGCACATTCCCGGATCGTCGTGGCACGACGGTTCAGGGGAAAGGCGACGACCTGTGCCGAGCTTGCTGGGGTATCGACGTCCATCTGACAGCCTTCTTTGAATGAGATTCGCCACTCATATTTACAAAGGGACTGGTTAACGCTTCCTCACGAAAAAAGTTCAAACGCCAGTTCTCGAAATTATCTGCCACCCGGAACAGCATTTGTGCGGTCAGGAAAAATCCCGGCTAGGCTTGTCTGAATAGTGCGAGCGGCTGATCCCGTGCCGCTGAAGCTTGTCGTAAAACGTCTTGCGCGGAATGCCGAGCGCTTCAAGAGTCCTGCGCACATCGCCCTGCTCGGCCGCAAGCGTCTCGCGCAGGATGTCGGCCTCGTGCCGTTCCATCCGTTGCGGCAGGCTGCCCGAGGCCGTCGGCGTATCCACTTTGATCGCAAGGCCCTCTACACCCAACACGACGCGATCGGCATAATGCGCCAGCTCACGCACATTGCCCGGCCAATCATGGGCTTGAAGATGCTTGTGAATCCGGGTGCTCACCGGCGGCACATCGCGATTGAAGCGCTTGGCGGCCTTGCCGAGAAAATGCGAAAACAGCAGTGGAATATCGTTCCGTCGCTCGCGCAATGGCGGGATCGACAGCGTCACCACGTTCAACCGGTAAAACAGATCCTCGCGGAAATCGCCGCGCTGCCCGGGATCGCCAAGATCGATCTTGGCCGCGGCAATGACGCGCAAATCGACTGGCCTGATTTCATTGGTGCCCAGTGGCGCAATCTCGCGCATCTCCAGCACCCGCAGCATTTTCACCTGCGTCGACAATGGCATGCTTTCGATCTCGTCGAGAAACAGCGTGCCGCCACTGGAATGTTCGATCCGGCCGATCCGCTTCTTCTGGGCGCCGGTAAAGGCGCCCGTCTCGTGGCCGAACAGTTCGCTCTCGATCACCGCCTCCGGCAGAGCCCCACAATTGAGCGCGACAAAATGCCCTGCGCGTCGCCTGCCCCACTGATGCAGCAACCCGGCCACCACTTCCTTGCCGCTGCCGGTCTCGCCGGCAATCAACACATCGACATCGGTATCGGCGATATGGCGAAGGGTGCGCCGCAGATTTTCCATCACCGGCGTCTGGCCGATCAGCGGAATGTCGCCGGTATTTTCGTCCGCCAGCCGGCGCAGGATACGGTTGTCGAGCACCAGCCGGCGTTTTTCGATCGCCCGACGCACGCTCTGGACCAGCCGGTCGGCCGCAAACGGTTTGGCGATGAAATCATAGACGCCATCATGGATGGCTTTGACTGCCATCGGGATATCGCCGTGTCCGGTCACCAGAATCACCGGCAGGTCCGGATCCAGCTGTCTAAGCGCAGCAAACAATTGCAGCCCGTCGATATCGGGCATGCGGATATCGCTCACGACGACCCCTTCGAAATCCGCCGTCAACCGATCCAGCGCTTGTGCCGCTCCGGCAAAAGCAGTGACTTCAAAGCCACCGAGCTCCAGGGTTTGGGCGGCGGCCTTGCGCATGGCAGCATCGTCATCGATTAGAAACACCGGCAGGGCGGTTGCGCTGTCATGCATGGTCGAGTGCCTTTTTCAGATGGACGGTGAAGCGGGTGCCTTGGCTGTCGCTCTCGACATCGATGCGCCCGCCGTAATCGGCAACGATATCCTTGGAAATCACTAGGCCGAGGCCAAGGCCACCCTCCTTTGAGGTGTTAAAGGGATTGAACAGGGCAGCCCTAATACCCGGCGCAAAACCTGGCCCATTGTCGGCGACACAGACAGCCACGTCCTGCGGGCTGTCGGACACCCGCACCGTCACCCGGCCATCCGGACGGTCGCCGATGGCTTCCAGGGCGTTCTGAAACAGGTTGATCAGCACCTGCTCGAGACGGATGCGGCTGCCGAATACGACGACCTCCGGCGGCGGCAGGACAATGTCGAGCATCTCGAGCCGCCCGGCAAAGCGGCTGCGCAGCAGCATCACTGCGCTTTCCAGTACGCTTTTCAGCGGTGTCGGACCACCCGCGGCCCGACCTTTGCGTGCAAAAGCCTTGAGTTCGTTGGTGATGACCCCGATCCGGTCGGTGAGGCCCGCGATGGTCTCCATGTTTTCCACCGCAGACTCGACCTTGCCGCGATCCAGAAAGGTTTTGGCATTGTCGGCATAGGCGCGGATGGTGGCGACCGGCTGGTTGATCTCATGGGCAACGCCGGCGGCCACCTGACCGAGAATGGCCAGCCGGTTGGCCTGCACCAGTTCCTGCTGGACGGTCTGCAGCCGCTGCTCGGTCGCACGATGGCCGTCGATCTCCTGCTCCAGCCGATCACGGGCGAGCGTCAGGTCCTGCGTGCGGGTGGCGACGCGCCGCTCGAGTTCGTGCCGGGCTGCCTGTTCCTCGGCAATCTTCGACAGCGATCTCTGCCGGCGATTGATCAGGAAAGCGCTGGCCGCAATCAGTGGCACGATTGCGGCCAGCGCCAGCAAGCGGCTTGACCGCACGGCATCGGCCACCGGCGGGTCAATGCGGACCAGATGCTCAAGCAGCCAGTCGGTGCCCGGCACTGGCAGTGCCAGCCGCAGATAATCCTGCCGCCCCGTTTCGCCCGGCATCGTCACCTGCACCGTGCCGCCCAGATCGCCCAGCACCTGCTTCGGCTCGAATGGCAGGACACTGAGAGATGCTGCACCGAACTGCAGGCTGTCGCGGATGCTGGCAAGGCGCGCCGGCTCGATGGCGGCGATGGTCATGAACCGCCAGGATGGGACGCTGGTCATCAGCACGATGCCACGCCCATCGACCACATAGGTCGGACGCCCCGAGCGCATCCATTCGGCTTCAAGCTGATCGAACTCGACCTTGACGACGACGACACCCACTGCCTGCCCGTCCGCATCGTCGACACGACGGGCGATGTAGAGGCCTGGACGCTTGCTGACACTGCCCAGGGCATATTGTTCGGCAGTCCCCTCGGTCATCGCCCGACGAAAATAATCCCGGAATGTATAATCGTTGCCGACGAAACTGTCCGGCTCGCGCCAGTTGCTGGATGCGATCGCCATGCCGCTGGTGCCGATGACATAGATCACCGACGCCTTCGTGCCATCGATCAAGCCTTCGAGCCTGCGATCGAGCCGGTCGATATCAGCGGGATCGCGATGCACCAAAGTAGTTTGCAACTCCGCGTCGCCGGACAGCACCAGAGGCAGAGAACGCGGGCGTTCGAGTACCGCCTGCAACAGCGCCATTTTAAGGTTGGCATCGGTGCGGGACTGTTGCTCCAGATCGGCAACGGCGCCCTGCCGCCCGACTTCTCCGGCCGCCATCATCGCTGCACCAACCGTCAGCACCGACAGCACGATGAAGACGATCCAAGCTCGTTTGTAGGTGCTACGCGAAGGTTCTGAGAATTCTGGCGCGCTGATCGACATCGGATAACATGCGCATATTTTCGCACGGACGACAATTGCTTTGTGCGATTTTCCGCACTCGCGTATCCCGGCGTGCGATTGGCTAATTAGAATTAGTGTGACTAATCAGCACAATAATAACGCCGCAGCAATTTGGCACGGCGCTTGCTGCACCGTCCCCAACGGTGGCACGCCATTGCACTTTTACAAAACAGGCCTGGGAGGCCGGTTTACCGGACGAGGCCATAGGGAGGACATCATGTCAGAGATACCAGCATTCGCACCGCCGAGTGCAAAGCTTCCATTCTATCGCCACCTCTATGTTCAGGTCCTGTTTGCGATCGCGGCCGGCATGCTGCTCGGCCATTTCTATCCCGATCTCGGCGCCAGCATGAAACCGCTCGGCGACGCCTTCATCAAGCTGGTGAAGATGATCATCGCGCCGGTGATCTTCCTGACGGTTGCCACCGGCATTGCCGGCATGTCGGACCTGAAGAAAGTCGGTCGCGTTGCCGGCAAGGCGATGCTGTATTTCGTCACCTTTTCGACCTTGGCACTGATCATCGGCATGATCGTCGGCAACCTGCTGCATCCGGGCGCAGGCATGAACATCGACCCGGCGACACTGGACGGCAAGGCGGTTGCCGCCTATGCCACAAAGGCACATGAAACGACGATCACCGGGTTCCTGATGAACATCATTCCCGACACCATCGTCGGCGCCTTTGCCCAGGGCGACATCCTGCAGGTGCTGTTCTTCTCGGTGCTGTTCGGTTCGGCACTGGCGCTGGTCGGCGACAAGGCCAAGCCGGTCACCGATTTCCTGCACGCGCTGATCACGCCGATCTTCAAGCTGGTAGCGATCCTGATGAAGGCCGCCCCGATCGGCGCCTTTGGTGCCATGGCCTTTACCATCGGCAAATACGGCATCGGCTCCGTTGCCAACCTCGCCTTCCTGATCCTGACCTTCTATATCACGGCAATCCTGTTCGTCGTGGTGGTGCTGGGTGCGGTGGCAAAATACAACGGCTTTTCGATCTTCGCCCTGATCCGCTATATCAAGGAAGAACTGTTGCTGGTGCTCGGCACCTCCTCGTCGGAAGCCGCCCTTCCCGGTCTGATGCAGAAGATGGAGCGCGCCGGCTGCAAGCGCTCGGTCGTCGGTCTCGTCATCCCAACCGGCTATTCCTTTAATCTCGACGGCACCAACATCTACATGACGCTGGCAGCCCTGTTCATCGCCCAGGCCACCAATATCGAACTGTCTCTGAGCGAACAGATCCTGCTGCTGCTGGTGGCAATGCTAAGCTCGAAGGGGGCCGCCGGCATTACCGGTGCCGGCTTCATCACGCTGGCGGCCACGCTTTCGGTCGTTCCGGCCGTGCCAGTCGCCGGCATGGCGCTGATCCTGGGCATCGACCGCTTCATGTCGGAATGCCGGGCGCTTACCAATCTGGTCGGCAATGCGGTCGCCACCATCGTCGTTGCCCGCTGGGAAAACGAGCTGGACGATGCGCAGCTGCAGGCAGCTCTCGGCGGTAAACTCGAAGAAGGCCAGCTGATCGCCCAGCCAGCCGAGTAACCCCCCAAAACTCCCAGGACGCCACCGACCATTCCGCCCGGGCTTTTGCCTTCGGGATGGTCGGTGGGCCATCGCCAAGGCGCCGCAGCAATGCGGTGCCTTTTTGCGTATAGTGCTGCATACGCCTTGGGCCGGCATTGCGCCGGACGGCGTTTCGGGTCAGTTTTGCGCCATCAAAATGCCGGCCTCCAATGCCGCCCAACAGTCGGATTCGAACAGACATGCCTGAAACCGGACCTATCGCCAGACCGCATTTCAACCCGCTGGTCGAACGCGTCTCGCCACCGCCCGTCCCCTCCGTCGTCGCCTGGGGCAAGGCCTATGATGGCAGCAAGGGTCCGCTGATCGACCTGTCGCAAGCGGTTCCCGGTTATCCGCCACACCCGGACATGCTGCAATGGCTGAGCGAAGCTGCCGCCTCGCGCGACTACACCGGCTACGGGCCGATCGAAGGCGAGTCGGCATTGCGCATGGCCTATGCCGCTCATGTCTCGGCTCTTTATGCCGCCGACATCGGCAGCGCCAATATCCACATCACATCCGGCTGCAACCAGGCCTTTATCTCGGTAGCCATGGCGATTGCCGGTGCCGGCGACACGCTGGTTCTCACCAATCCGTTCTATTTCAATCACGAAACGACGCTGTCGATGCTCGGCATCAAGACCGAACTCGTGCGCTGCGACCCAAAACTGGGTTTTCTGCCGGATATAAAGGCCGTCGAAGCTGCATTGAAACCCGGCGTACGCGCGCTTGCGATCGTTTCGCCGAACAATCCGACCGGCGCGGTCTATCCGCCGGATCTGCTCGATCAGATTGCAGCGCTGTGCAAGCGCAACGGCTCCTGGCTGATCGTCGACGAAACCTATCGCGATTTCCTCGCCGAAGGACAAAAGCCGCACAACCTTTTTTCCGGAGACGCCTGGCAGGATACGGTGATCGGACTTTACAGCTTTTCCAAATCCTTCTGCATTCCCGGCCACCGATTGGGCGCCGTCACCGCGGGTGACGACCTGATCGCGCAGGTCACCAAGGTGATGGACAATCTGCAGATCTGCGCGCCGCGGGCAGCACAGGCAGCCGTCGCCAGGGCACTGCCGGCGCTGGACGACTGGCGCAATGCCAACCGACTGGAAATCACCCGCCGCGCCGAGGCAATGAAGGCGGTCATGGCCGCACTGCCGGATTGGACGCTGGAAGCGATCGGCGCCTATTTCGCCTATATCCGCCACCCCTTTGCCGGCCGGAGCTCGGCCGACGTGGCGGAGAAACTGGCCAAGCAAGCCGGTATCGTCTGCCTGCCGGGCGAATATTTCGGCGAGGATCAGACGGATTATTTGCGGTTTGCCTTTGCCAACGCCGATCAGGAGACGATTGGCCTGCTGACGGCGCGGCTGTCTGCGTTCGATGCCGGAACCCCATAAAAATCCGGCAACGAACGCGGGGCCCGCTGCCATCGTGTTCTCGACCAAAACCACAAAACCGGCGATGGAGCGGAGTTAAAGGCTGGTCCAGCACATGCATCTTGGTAAGCGTCGGCAGCGACCCGGCAGGGCGAGGAACTTCGCCGGTTGACATCCTTAAAATGTTTCAGCAGATTGCCTCTCATTCCGAGGGGGGCATCGAACGATGCTGAGATGGCGGTGAGCCGGACCCTTGAACCTGATCCGGGTCATGCCGGCGTAGGAACGGAAATAGGGCTGCTGCTGCCGCGACCCTTGCTTCTTCTTCGCTTTCACCTGGGTCTCCACGATGTGTTAGCGGGAGATCGATCGATGACCTTTGCAAACTTCAGGTGCCGCCTTCGACCATTTGTGCGCGCCTGATCGCCGTGCGCTCAAGTCTGGCAACCGGTCGCAGCCTGTTTCTGCTTGTGCTGATCTGGCAGGGCGCGATCTGGCTGTGGGCGCCGCCCCGGTATATGCTCCCCGCACCCGCCGATGTCGTCCAGGCATTGGTCCGGCAGCGGGGCTTCCTGCTGGCGCAAAGCCTGGTCACCGCTTCGGAAATCCTGATTGGGCTGGTGAGCGGCGCGGTTTTTGGAATTGCGACAGCGCTGGCTGTGGCCGCCTTTCCGAGAACCGGGCGCCTCATCTGGCCAATGGTGCTTGTGCTGCAGGCCTTCCCGGTTTTCGTACTGGCACCCCTGCTGGTCCTGTGGTTCGGCTTCGGAATGACATCGAAGGTGGTGATGACGACGATCGTGATCTTCTTTCCGGTCGCATCAGCCTTTGCCGATGGTCTGCGCCGCACGGACCCTTTTATCCTGGATGCCGCTGCATTGACCCCCGCCAGCCACTGGCAGACGCTGGTCCATATCCGCGCGCCGCTCGCCCTTCCCGGCCTGATTTCCGGCTTGCGGGTCGCCGCGCCTTTGGCGCCGTTGGGTGCCGTGATCGGTGAGTGGGTCGGCGCATCCGCGGGGCTGGGCTTCGTCATGGTACAGGCCAATGCCCGCATGCAGACTGATACCGTCTTTGCCGCAATGACCATTCTTGCGCTGATAACCGTTTTTCTCCGGCTGGCGATCGACAGCCTGACCGCACCGCTTGCACACTGGGCGCGCGAGACGAAGCCGGCGCCCCTCATAAAACTCCGATACAAGAAAGTAGCACCATGATCAGATACGCTTTTCTCGCAGGCTTGTTGGCGCTGGCCAGCCTGCTGACCGCAACGCCGTCACAGGCCGCCGATAAGCTGACTGTACTGCTCGAATGGTTCGTCAACCCGGATCACGCGCCGATGGTGGTCGCCAAAGAACTGGGCCTGTTCGAAAAGGCGGGTCTGGATGTCGAGCTTTTGCCGCCGGCCGATCCATCCGCCGTGCCGCGCCTGGTGTCTGCAGGTAAGGCCGATATCGGCATCCACTACCAACCCAATCTCTATCTCGATCACGAGGCCGGCCTGCCGTTGGTGCGCTTCGGCACCCTGGTCGAAACCCCACTCAACACTGTAACAGTGCTGGCCGACGGCCCGATCACCAGCCTTCAGGCCTTGAAAGGCAAGACTGTCGGCTTCTCCGTGTCCGGTTTCGAGGATGCCATGCTCGGACGGATGCTGGCATCCGCCGGGCTGAGCAAGGAGGATGTGACGCTGGTCAACGTCAACTTTGCCCTCACACCCTCGTTGATCGGCGGCAAGGTCGATGCGACGATCGGCGGCTTTCGCAATTTCGAATTGAGCCAGATGCGGACCGAAGGCCATGAGGGCCGCTCGTTCTTTCCCGAGGAACATGGCGTGCCTGTCTATGACGAACTTATTTTCGTGACCCGTCGTGATATGGCTGACGACCCACGCCTGCCGCGCTTTCTCGGCGCCGTCGAACAAGGCGCAATTTACCTGACCAACCACCCGCAGGAGGCCTGGGCACTGTTCAT
>Ga0247730_1001454_pt1 | contig 13141 bp, 18 predicted proteins | sample UWRJL073202C2_FD_180959 | JGI IMG/M metagenome (GOLD analysis project Ga0247730, IMG submission 180959) | Plant litter microbial communities from Arlington Agricultural Research Station in Wisconsin, United States - UWRJ-L073-202C-2 | ecosystem: Environmental > Terrestrial > Plant litter >...
ATAGAACCCGAGAAGAAAAGAGAAGCAGGCGTGAATGATGGGAATTGGGCTGTCGACGACCAGGTCGCCTGGACTCTGAGCGCCAACAGCAAGCTCAGACGGCCTTCCCGAATACAAGCTTCGCTAACCGTCCCCCAGGAGCGCTCGAGTTCTTATCGACTTCAATGCCAACGAACCGAGTCTTCTCTCCTAGTAGGTCGACGCGTTTCACCCCTTCCTTGGGGTTACCTCCCATCTTTTCACATCGACGAGTGTATGCACTCGTTGCCTTGCGCTGAGCGCGACTTCCTGTCCCTAATTGCACCCATTCTTCCTGGGTGACACGGGTATGCAATGTCCGATAGATAGCCTCAATCACGTCCAAGTTCGTGATAGCGACATGAGAGGGTTTCCTGCCACCTGCCAAGAAGAACTTCGGAGCCGTGTCCACAATGACATGCCATTTGAATCGGTCGGACGTCAAGATCAGACGCGAATACATGGGTGGATCTGTGGCAGGCTGCGATAGTGTGTGGGCTGGGACAGGGTTGCGGGTATTGCGATCAAGGATAGTGTGTCCAGTAGGCGAAGGGGTTGTTAAAACGTCATAAGAAATGGGGGCTTGTGTGAAGCGGTTCGAGGCGAATAGAGGATGCATGTTCAGTGTCTCTGAACGATTGGGATCTTGGAAAGCCACGCGTGGAGCTAGGATGCGGGTTTAGAGACGTAATAATCAACATTGGAGCGCGACGACTTACTCGTGCCAGACTTAGACGATGCATGCCATGTGTGGTTTTGCTTGAGAGCAGGCCTTCTCGCGGTAGAAGACGCCACAGATGTGCTGCTGCTATTCGCAACCATCGTGCCATGAGGGGGATAACGAGCAGGAGCTGCTGCTGCTAACGACGAGCTTGAGCCCGTACGAGAGCTATTGAAGGATGAGCTGGAATGAGTAAAGACAGGATGATGCACTGCTTCTAAAGAATTGTTAGTCGATAGTCCGAACAACTAGGAGGAACCATGACTCACGATGTTCCCCGGGTGCGTACAGTGGCATCTTCTGAAGTGACGGTCGAGCATAAGGTTTCTTCGATGATACTCTCTCACGAGATGAAGTCGCGTCGTAGCGAAGAGGGGAAGGCTGAGCAGTGGTATGAGGGATAGCGTTCTCCTTATGTGCTCGTCCCGTTGTTCCATAGCTGTGAGATGTGCTCGCAGGGATAGCATAAGCGTAAGTAATACCCTGAGGAGAGGGGGCGGAGTGTGAGCGATGATGAGAGCGAGAATGGCTTGAATGACTGCGGCTCTTGGAGGATGAGGAAGGTCGGGAGTGATGAGATTTGGAAGGCGGCGCGGTCGTGGTGGTCGTAGGGGTCGTTGAAGCATTAGAGTGGCCTCCGCCAAACAAGAAGCGCAAGTAGGACGCCATTATGAAGAGCTGAGGCGGGATGATGGGAGAGGGGGGAGGGACACCGAAGTCGGTGGAGGGAAGAGTCTTTATACAAGGGGGTCATGAAAATCCGGTGAAACAGAAATCACTGCCCGATAATTGGCGCGCGTGCGCAAGAACCCCATATTCTGGGGTGACGTCCTAAGCAATTGCGGACAGCGCGTACGATGAAGTAAACTCGCTCCCAACAGTAGCAAAAGCCGCCTCGAGGTAGACACGAATGATGAGAAGTGCCCGCCGATTGCCCGCCGACGATCAATCCATAGCACTGGGATACGTCTTTAGACCAGCTTGTGACCGTGGGGCGCATGCTAGTGCTCCTCCCATCAATGAAGTCAATTCCCATCGCATTCCTCAAAGAACTAAGAGGTTCCTTTGCCTGTCTTATGAGGTAAACCATCAAATAATTCTGGCAATACTTCCGCGGGACGTACCAAACTGTTCCCAAAAAGGTAACATCTGAACTTCGCCTCGTGTTGGTAGCGTGCCAGATTGTCGTTCGCCGAAAAGCTCGAAAGTAATTGCGAAAAGAAGGAAAAAGGAAAGACCAGAGCTCTCGCCGCTCATGAAAGGCGGGATACGGGTAACTCCGCGTGAAGGAAATCCAGTCGTGAATAGCTTTCGAGAGCAATTAGTTGCAGTGATATCACAGCTTTTGTGTCGACTTCTGGAATGCGAAGTTCGAAATTGACACATCTGTTGTGCTCCCTGAGAGATGACTGTTCAGCACGGCAACAATAGTGGAAATAATATCGTCATTCACCTAAGATAGCTGCAAGTAAGTCTTGATGTAATCCTCAGATGTACACGCCTCTCCGTGGTCCCGGAAATTCGCTGCAAAGAGCATTCCCCTAGAATAGGCGACCTCTTCTTTGTGGTATTCTGGGATAAGGGGTATGCCATGATCTGATGTGGAACGGTCCATGTATGGATCGTCGACTGGACGTAGGGTGTGCCTTTTATCTTTTACGTTGATGGGTTAATTCATAAACACCCTTGCTACATAGAAGACCTTCAATAGCCCAAGCCGCGACGAGGTTCAGTAGTTGCCCTAAGCCTTGATACTTTGAAGCTCCACCACGCCGCAGATGCCAGGTTTCGATCCTATTCAACGACCTGTATATGCTTTCGACAACCGCGACCGCAGCTTCAAGGCCCGAGGGCAGGCGTAAGTTTGTTGTGAACAGGAGCTTAACAGGTTGATCAGTTACACCATATACAAGCAGACTAGTAGAAACAACGCACCTGTCGGCGGCAAAGCCTCGCATTTAAAGAAACAACACTGTGGCCCGATGATCAACGGCAGTAAGGACTACGCCTCAAAGTCAGAGACAGCTTAATGCATCAAGTAGCATAATGCAGCGCACCCAAACCATCACACTCATCCTCGTATCGCTAACTGCCTGTTGAGTTCAGGCAATCCCCCAAAAGCTGAAACCTGTAATCCAGCACCGGTACGAGCCAGGCAACGCTGCAGTAGTAAATCTTCGCGTCGGGTAGGAGAAGCGCTGATTATAGCTCTTCTCGGTAGATGTAATAGCTGCGAGTCCATTGTGCCCGGTCGTCGTTGCTCGGGAACGCGTAGATGTGGTGAGTGTTCGTATGTAAACGCGTGTCGCGTCTTGATGCGGCATGTGACAAACGAGGCTAGTCACGTGATACGTCACTCAGATTCAGAACCATCAGAGTTCACATATCTCTTTCATCTTGTCCAGCTGGATCGTGGGGAATATTAGCTGAGAAAAAGAGAACATAGATCAAGATTTCAAATTTTCTTCTAATAAATGAGACTGGATGCCGTTCAGCAGCAGACATTCCAAGAACACGAAGGGCCAGTACTTGCTTCGTATTCCCACGGTTCCAGTTCTGTAGTTTAGCTGCCTCATACACAAGACAACGGTTACCTCCAGGCAATTTTTCTCGGTATTGGTGTTAGTCGTTGGAAAATGCAGGATCTGTTCGACGTCTGACAATCGTCTTAACATATCCTCAATAGGTCATCGCTCGAGACAAGGCGGTTTTATGGTTCTATTAATCTACCAACCGCTCTAGAATGTGGTGCCAGGTGTAAGTACTCTATAAATCATATCTTTCCGATTAATAGATTGCGAAGCATCTCTCTTCCAGTGATTCTGGTTGTTCTCCAAAGCGTAAAGAAATCGAGTGTTGAGGTAAATGAATCTGCATAGCCGAACGGAAGCATAGGAGGGATCCATCCTGTACAAAAAGCTACTATCAGCAATAGCGAGAGATAAGAAGAGAAAAATGTACTTACCTCGAGCATACTCCAGTGCGAAGCATCCTTTGTGCATTTTATACTGCTTCGGTGACGACCCTCTCGGCATGAGATTCAAATCTCCCGGCTTGTACACAGTCATCGTCAAGTTTGGCGGCGAGAATAGCCATTCCTCCCCGACGAGAATGTTGAAGTAGTCGTCTGCTGTGTGGATTCCTGTGTGACCCTCCGTGCCAAGCGGTGTCCCATAAATAATGAGGTACTCCGTAATGGAGGCGTGGATTATGTACATGGCGCCCATAGCACCGCCATGGTTGTTGAACATCCATTCCTCTGTGTCCAAGTTGAGAAGTATAGAAGCCGATGAGTCTTGCGGGTATGTCTCGGTGAGGTTGGCAACTATATAGTGCATCATGGCATCTATGTCATTCTCTGGGGACGCAGCAATGGCAGCTTTTGCAACTTCGTGGAGGTAACCTGGCTCGAATATGTAGAAATTTTGCTGCAAGAAATAATCGTGTTAGATTTGAGCTAGCACTCAGAAGACTGTAACGCACTCTAATCGAATCCAGATACTTCAGGAAGGGTATAAAAGCACATAGGAAGGCCATGCGTGAAGCCCAGCGCCTGAGGAAGTTGTTGTCTGATGTTGGACTAGCGCTGAAGAAGACCATGTCGTCTATGAGGAATCGAAGAAGGGATATAATGTCGCTACAGAGGGTTGGTGGATTGAATTTATAATAACCAAGGAAATTAGATATCAGTAGCTCCTGTCGTACCACTTGCAATCGCGCCATGAAATTTCCCGCCGTAGTCAGAGGGGGTCCAATTGATAGCCGAGTCAGCACCATAACATAGCTCTGAGAAAGTCGAACGTTGTTTCCCACTCGCTGATAGCATCACTGCCAAGACGCAACCAACTATGAATAAATTTCCCTCGTCCGTTGCATACTAGATTGCAGGAAATGTGACGTGACACCAGAGTCCAGACTAGTGCTAGCTTTAGTCTGATAGCGTGACGACAGTTCTTTCTTCAACCCTGACCAGGTCCGGAAACTAGCATCTGCTTGACTCGGGAAACCTGGGACAGACATACAAAGAGGGTGAGAATCTCGGACATACAGCATACTGGATAGATGTTCATACTACATGGCGCCCCCAACTTAGATGTCTGAATGGCAAGAACCAGTTGTTGGCAGAAGGCTTGACATCGGCGATGATATGTACCCAAACCTTGTTGTGGAAAAGTCAGCTGAGAAAGAAGATGAGGTTGAGATTCACGTTGAGTATGATGTGGTAAGTGCCTAACCTATTGGAACATACACGAGCTAGCTTACACCACATAACCGGATACTAGGAGCATGCACATGAGCCTGTCGATATAGGCAAACTCCGTGGAACGTATCGCTGGGTCTAAGAAGTTGTTGATGAGCAATGGGACAGAATTCATGTTCACATTCTACCTTTCGACCCTATCTATTCTGAGTTCAAGCCATACATGGGTTCTATGTCGATTTCCTTTGGCCGAGGGAAGGCAACAGCAGCCAAAGCTAAAGGGAAGTTACAATATCAGGGACCTCTCGGAAGATACATTGGATCTTTCAGCTCCTTGGGACCGTTCCTCCCAGCGCCATATGTAAGAGGCTAGCTCCAGGCGACCCACACCATGGTCGCTGGTTGTTCCGGAGGGAAAGTGGGACTGGCAGCAAAATCCCGAAGATGTATTCGACGAAGATTGCCACGACATATCTGCTTCGAGGGTCCTAGACGATAATGGCCATCATTTTCTGATTTTGGATTTGTGGTGCGAGAAGCAGGACGGAGAGGAATGCCAGACAGTGGTCTTAGTCGGGAAGAAGCATTCTAGCAAAACTACTGAATTCCAGCCCTTGACGGAAAACGAAAAGCTTAGGCTTGGAATGGGACTGACAGAGGAAGAAATGCTTGAGTTGGATTCGGAAGAGTCAGACATCGAATCGGCAGTCGAAAGCGACGAGGGCTCAGAGGAAATCCCGGAGAGAAAGGAAGGGGAAGCTGAAGTTCCTGGACCAGAGAAACGGGGGACAAAGAGAGCAGCATCAGGATCAACTCAAACAGCACGGCGAGGCAAGAACAGAAAGGTAAAGCTGAATCGTACCGCGGCGCGCCTTACGACGCTCATAGAAACGCACAGATCTGAGACCAATAACAAACCAAGAGATCCTAGTTATCCTTACAGAGTCTGAACAGCCGCTCATGCGGCGAGTCAAAGTTTATCGAGCTGTTCGCAGATGAGACACCAAAGTGTATGAGAGTGAAAATACCAATACAAGGGTACCGTCCCGCCTGATGCACGCGTTTAGCCAAATGCCGAGTAGAAGCACTCCTGTTACTAGGATCGCGAGTCGACCCCAAAGTCAGTAGCAACACATTAAAAGCACGATACACAAACATTCAGTGTGATATCCCGAATAGAATCACATACCAGGGTTTGTATCGCACAGATTGAATGATGCTGACACTTGGACAGATTTAGGGGACGCAAGACCAATATGCCTCAGGCATACATTGGTTTCTCCAAAAACCGGATAATAACCATCCTGACCCCAAGAGCTGAGCATCATAGGCAACATGTCGGCTTCGTGATTAGACAGAGCATCAGCTTCGACGTCATTGTGGATTTCCCAGAGTCTTCTGGAGGCAGAAGTACAGGCTGGTCTAAGCCACTCGGAAGAGCTAGGCAAATCAATCAAGACCGGTACAATGGACTGATATCCGCGGGTCTGAGCCCCTGTGGTGAGGGTGGGTGAGAGTACCTCAGGCGGAAGAAGAAAAAAAAAAGTAGCTTCCGGGACTCGTGAACGAAGATTCATGCTGTAAGGACCGTGATGTTCGCGGGGAAGATCAGTCATGGGAAATCAAGTAGCTCGCCTTCACCGATTTCCGGTTTGACTACAGGAGGCTAGACCAATCACATAGCAGGCTGAGGAAGGTTCAGGACGGCATTGTGCGTGTACCAAGTGTGATATGTGCGTCCACGAATTGCGATTGCCAAGGTATAATCCCAGATACAGAAATAAATAGCTATGATACACAGCTGAAAGTAGGATTTGTCAACATAAATAAACGCATACGAAAGAAAGATAGAGACGCACATTCCGAAATTCGAGCATATATGAGGGGATTTGTCTAATTTGTTTGCCGACTGGCCTCCATGGCTGGTTGGGCTAGTGGCTGACTTCCAAGCAGAGGCCTGGTCTCACCCTCCCCGTCCGATGGGTCGCCTGGCTCTTCATACGAAGTAGTACATGTAGCGTGCGAGCAGAATTTATGGCAGCATGCATTTCCTGAGATGCCAATGAGGCCTCTCATTTGGACAGAGCGTTCAAAAGGGCGCACGTGTCGATATGAAGTCCAAACATATACCAGCGCAGACATCTACGCAGGCTAGCAGGCATATTGCGAGGCAGGAGTCGTCGGACATCGTAGTGCGGGGAAGAGACGTGCTAACGTAGCTTATGTCAGGATCTTGCCATGCTTTGGCTCCTCGATCCGGCTGTCACTTCGCTTCTTGCTTCCTGACCACGACCACGATGCCCACAGACGAGCTTTTACCCATAAATGATGATCCACCACCACCATATCCCGTCAACTCCAGAACACGAAGAGTGAGAGCTTCCAGACGAGCTGGCCAGCATGTACAGCTTTCCTCATCTGACAGTCAATGTGGCGACTATGATACTTTCACACATGCAAGTGGCTCTGGAAGGCCTTTGACAGTGTTCACTGCAGATGGAGAGCCTTCAGAAACAACACCATTTCTGTCAAGCAGTCCCCAAGTTCATGTCCTTCGACCAAGATCGCTATCTCATGGGAGTATCATGTCCTCCGTGTCTGCTGCGCCTTCCTTAGCACAGACTTTGACATCTATCTTCTACGTTGACGACGAGGGAGATGGAGATGCGGAGCTTCTTCATGAGCATTCTAGCTCGCCCTCTGCAGAGAACGGAATTGGCCATAGTCGACGTAGATGGAAGGCTTACTGGAGACCTGCAGGCAAGCTTGCATACTGGAAATCACTTTTCCATCTCGCAGTGCTCAACTTTCCCTACGCTCTCGCTGCGTGGATCTATTTGTTTGTGTTCACTGTTGTGCGTTGTCCTCCACTTCCTTTCTTCGCTGGCTATTAACAAAACGATTGCAGACCGGAACGACTCTGCTAATACTACTTCCTCTCGGTGCCATCCTGTGCTTCTTCAATCTTTTTGGTGCCCGGTCATTTGCACGAGGAGAGGTGCGTATCATTTACCCTTGTTCAAGGATTCAATAGACTCAAATGACGCCAGCTATCCCTGCAAACACGATTCCATCATCCGTTCGTGTACCCCAGGCATCCACTGTTCTCCCGCTTGCGCGAGGCCAGCGCCAGCGAGATAGAAGCCGGTTCTAATACCCATGGAGAACTCGTCCCAGAGACCTCTTTCTATAAAAATACATATACCATGGTACGCTATTTCTGACTTGCAGTTGCAGTCCTGTCTAATGTGCCCACAGGTCACGGATCCGTTATCTTATCAAGCACTATTCTACTTCTTGGTCGTAAAACCTGCCATCACCCTCATTCTATTCTTGCTACTAGTTATCGTTGGGATACCTCTCTTCGTGCTGGTCCTTCCTATTCCTGTCGTTTTGAGGATGGCCAGGAAGCTAGGGATTTGGCAGGCGGGCATTGCTGTTGAAGGCCTAGCATTTGCTGTACGATAGGTTCTGTGTATAATTTGCTGATTTATCTACATCACTGCTACGTCGAACGCTTTCGACAACGTTGGAACTCATCATCAAGCCCATTCATCTGAACCGGCAGAATGACCAGGCTGTTAAACTCGGCTTTCTTCGACTTATTTGGAAAGCTACCGATGCTACGATCACTCAACTTACAGTGGTATGACTCCTTCCGGATAGTGCCATCTTCTTTTTGGATTGCGACATCCACAATCTCCATCTCTGTGACATAGTACCAGTACTATCGTCCTCACAGTGGCAGAACATTACTGGGCTCACTTTGGATACCCTAGAGTGGGGCGCCATGTTTCAGCTCCTTTCTCGTTTCTCTCATTCCCTTGTTCATCTCTGCATTGCAGCCCCAGTCATCACACCGAGTGCTCTTTCTTCGTCGGCTATTCCAATGAAAACCCTAGAAAGTCTTGCACTCGACGGCATCTGCGTCAACCAAGGGACTGACCAATGGTGGGAGCCATTTGCACGGGTTCTCAGATTCCTTCGATGTCCCAAGCTACATACGCCGGTGGTTGACTTACAGAAAGTTCCATATATTCTGCTTGTCGGTGCAGAGATGTCAGAATCTTGTCTGATAGCTGCACTGAAATGCGTACCAAGCCTCCGTATTTTAACAATTGAAAGCGCAGAAACAGGAACAAAACAACTCACTCCCGACCCAGCTCCGATTCCAATTCTTCATCTTGCGGCGCTGTTCCAAGGATTAACAGAAGCCTTGCTGCCGAATCTTTAGGAGCTACAACTTTGGCAGGTCGCATGGGCATATCGTGGAGTTCGTAGATGTTGCGCTAAGCCTTCTTGAACAGCGCTGCACATCCCAGTCCCAGTCCACAATTTCATTATTGGCGCTGCATACTTTTGCCAGGCCAGTACAATATAGACTTAAGGACGATTACATGAGTGCTAGAATATTCGCCCTGCAACGTAGTGGTGTGAAGATTGACTTGGGAACTACTGTACGAGAATACGTTGGCTATCGCGAGTCTTACGTTCAAAATAAGTGTGAATTCTCGTACTAAATAGTGTGGACAACAACTTCGTATCCAAGATCCAAGTTATACTTGTCTCGCCAGACCTCGACTGTCAATCCTCGCGATCTCTCTTCACTGAGAAGCATCTCAAAGTCCACCGCTACTTCATGTCCAACAATCTTGGCCGTAAATGTCTTCAATTGAGATGCAACGCCTGAATCGTTCGTGCGAACGAATCTAGAGCGAATCATAGCGAGTGCTGCTAGTTGGGCTTCCTTGTCTAGCACAACTCCCATGTCTAAATGCTCCAAGCGTGGCAATAAGGCTGTAGCTGGGGCGGTAGAAGATGATAGAGTGAGTCTTTCGAAGAATTGAGTGGTGAGATCATTGTAGCTCCCGGTGACAGTCTTGACTTTATCGAGAGAACTGAATATATCGGTTTGTACTCTGTCCACGGTGAAAATGTTGTCTTGCCCTGTGTCACCAATTTCTGTCTCCCATTCAAATGCACATAGTGCGCCCATTCCCGCAAACTGAAATCGGGTGAGATTTGGAAGAAGGGGGAATAGTTCGAGAAGATAAGTACTGCTCAAGCAGGGCGTGTCCATCTCTAATTCCTGTAAGTGTGGACAGCGTGAAATGAACTCGCGAAAATATGGCTGAGTGACCATTGAGATATTTTCCAAGAAGCTTTCGGCGTTCTCTGATACAGATCGATCCATTGAGGTGATTTCCAAAGTCTCGAGATTTGGGCAAGATATACTGTTAAGTAGCATCTCGTAATGGTCAGATAGGGGTGGATATGCCAATCCTAGATACTTCAAATGTTCGAGCTTTATAGGGTACCGAGAGGGCCAGCTTGACGTCGACTCAGCTCTGAAGATTTGGAAATATTCCAACTGCGGAGTCCCCTCCAGAAATTGTAGGACATCTTGCTCGCTATATGGCTGGTACCAGCCCGAAGAAAGCTCCAACGTTCTTATCTGGGCCCAAGGCAGTAGTATCCGTGCAAAGGAGACACTCTCCAACGTTACTTTTCGGAGTCGAGGGGAGTTGATGAAGCAGCTGGTGCAGAGCGGATCTGTATCAAGAGTCGCGCCGAGTCTGAGAGTTAACGATTCGAGCAAGGGGAAACTCGGTACGTTTGCAAATATGGGATCAACCAGCCAGTATGTCTCGAGATCGAGATACCTGAGTTGCGCAGGATTACGAAAAATGGACGAAATGAGGTGGGATGGAGGTGGAACGACATCGCTATAATCTGAGAAGTGAATATCCAGAGGACATGCAGAAGCATTAGCCATGCACATCTCGACGAATCTGTGGGGCAATGTGTACAGCTGCTTCTCGCTTCTACCAGCAGATAATTCTTCCGCATGGCTGACTTGGATAGTGGACCACAGGATTGGCGAGGAGGTCGCCACTTCTCTCCATCGGTAGCATACGGCGGAAATGTTTGATATGGTAGATACTATCTTGAATGTGCCGCTTCCATTTGCAGCCAGCGTTACAGAGGGCATTGGAACAGCTTGGAAGATCTCGAGAAGCACGTCATTGGAGAGCATCCGGACAGGTGCTTTGAGCGACTCTAGTTGTACTTTCTGGCTGCTTAGGAGAGATTTCTCTCTTTCCAAGGCCTCCAGGCGCAGGCGCAAGTCGCGCGTCTTGATATCAATAGCCTGGAGACGTAACGATGCGCCTGATAGGAGAGCATCCACGTCGTAGCTTCGTGCATTTGTTTCGGAAAAGAAGTCGGATTCTCCTCTCAAGAAGGGCTTGAAGTTCATCTTCGTAATTGTGGCTAGTGCGTCCGAGTCTGGATCGTGAGGACCAGTCGAACTCTGCGAGTCTAAGTCCCGTCGACATGATGTACAGAGATTTTCTGTTGTCAAAGAGATTGCCGACATTTCCCTATAGGGAGTCTCTCAGCAAGAAATCACAATGGAAAAAGAAAGAACTCACACAGCCGAACGTACGTGCTTAAAGTTGTGGATTGAAGAACGCCGCCATTGGGCGTCTTTGTGGATCAAGTCATCAAGATTCCCACGCCTCCGAAGTGGCGGCTTTCCGTGTCTACCAGGGCTCTAACTACGCTTGCTCTTGAGAAAGAAGCCATTGAAAAAAAAAAATCGTTCTTCTCTACATATTTCTTGTTCCTTGCCTTATTGTCAAGTTTAAAGAGTCAAGGTACCATAACTACACAGCTCGACGTATTTTCTTCGCCAAATTTTCATGACATTCTTTTCCATTCTCTGTATAAACATCTATCCGATATCGTTCCCTTCTTCCAGAATCCAGTGATAGCCGTTGAATCCGACTCGGGTGCCTTTTACAAAGCCCGTCTTTACCTCTTACAACAAACTTCTTTGCAACCTAATAGACCATACATTTGAGAATCTATGCTTCCACTGATCAAATAGGCATTGGTGTCCAGATGAAGAAACGAGCGTAGAATAGACGATACTTATCTTAACCCTCTTTCACGAAGAAAAACTCCGAAGGGTCCAAGGTATCAATACTAAATCGATAGAAGAACAAAAAGGGTTGCCTAGGCTTCGGGTAACGAACGAATCCCAGCGACTAGCATCTCAAGGCAGACCGACAGACTGAGTAATCCATTTACAAGATCCCGCGAACCACGATCTTAGCGCTAGTGCTTTTCAATAGCACAGCCATCTAGCAATCGCTTCTGGACTGGTTGCAAAGTTAGAAATAAGGCAAACATGCTGGAGATGCATATAGTGGACAAGTGCAGCGGGGTCTGCACTTCACGATATCTCACACCGCCGGGGTCATCGAGTTTTCATCTGGTTTCGTATTGAATCATTATCTAGAAGAATGTGTAATCATAATCGTATATGTACGCGTGCGAGAACGTGAAAGCCATCAGTGTCTGTATGTCTGTCAATAATGAGAAAAAAGAACCAAGGGAAGTATTACACAAAGAGACGAGAAGAATGCATAAAGTATTTTTTACCAAAAAGAAGAGAAATCCAAAAGCAATACAAGGCACACACACCCGCGCATCGATCAACGAGGAACCGGAGAGAAGAACCCGGGACTTGTAGAACAAGTAAGCGAACACCCATGTGAATAGGCATAAGGCGAAGAAGGGTCGTGCTGGGTTCATCGATGTAGGAAGGTCGTGTAGCATGAAGTTAGGGCGTAGGGTCGTAGACGGGGAAATTTTCGGTGGCCACGAGTATTGTCCTAGTCGATGTACACGGGGTGTGGGTGAAACAATATTAAACAATCAAGAGGGTAGTATCACAGCAAAGGGCAAGCGTTCGACAGCGAAATAATAATGTAAAAGGCGACGAGTAACCTGTAGAATTGTCAGCAACACATATCAGTATTCGAGATGTAAGAGCATACCTAGAACAAGTACCATCGTCGAGATTTACCAGTATCAGCATCTTGCGTGTCCTCAGGGGGTATTCCCAAGCCTTCAACGTTGGCAAAGCTCACGTAACCCTCAATCTTCCTCAACCGCTCAGCCGCCATTTTTGCGTCAAAACTAGGGGTCAAAGGCGTCCGAGGATTCGGCGGTAAGCCCGCGTTCTTCGACTGAGGTGTCATGGGAAGGGGAATATGGCGTGGAGACAGTTCTTGGTACAAGGGCTTGTGGGGAACTTGAGGAGAGAGTGCCGAGCGCTTGGTCGGAGGCGTTGGCGGCGGTGTGATCATAGACCTGTCCTCCTCCTCTTCTTCGTTCAACTCTTCCTGAAC
>Ga0247730_1001458_pt1 | contig 13127 bp, 7 predicted proteins | sample UWRJL073202C2_FD_180959 | JGI IMG/M metagenome (GOLD analysis project Ga0247730, IMG submission 180959) | Plant litter microbial communities from Arlington Agricultural Research Station in Wisconsin, United States - UWRJ-L073-202C-2 | ecosystem: Environmental > Terrestrial > Plant litter >...
CCATTCCGAACAGAGAAGTTAAGCCCACCAGAGCCGATGGTACTGCGGTAACACGTGGGAGAGTAGGTCGGTGCCAAATCTTAAAGAAAGCCTTTCAGGAAACTGAAAGGCTTTTCTTGTTTAAAGGGTTTTCAAAAAACCAGGTCCCCGCTGCAACCAACTCACGACAGTTTTTTGTTAATTCCTTTTAGCAGACTGCTCAGAGGCAATAAATTTTCGTAGATTATACAGTTTAAAAAAAATAGTTCTAAAACTTTCTTACATTCGTTATACCAATTATAATACCTGTATAGTTAACGCCCTCTGTTATTGTGTTTTTTCATGATAATATGTAAGGTTGTTGAGGTATTATGTTTTAATTTAAAAACATAGTAGCGATGAAACCTCAGTTAAGTGAAGCCGAGTTATTGAACCTCATATCAAATGGGGATCAGGAAGCATTTGCTATCATTTACACAACCTATCTCAATAATATTTACCGCTACATTTTCAGCATCTGTTACACGAAAGAAACGAGCGAAGAGATTGTGCAGGAACTCTTTATAAAGGTATGGGAAAACCGCGAAGATCTTATACATGTCACATCCCTGAAACCTTATCTGTATAAGTGTGCGAAAAACTTACTGCTGAATCATGTAAACAGGTCAAAGATTAAATCAAAGGTATTTGATGTGATCGAACTGGGTAAACAAAAGGAGGTGAATGCCACGACCGACAGTGCTCTGGTGTATAATGATTATTATAAAATAGCCCAGCGTGCAATTGATCTTTTGCCTGAAAAAAGAAAACAGATCTTCAGATTGCGGTTAAACGATGAGCTGTCTCTCGATGAAATAGCAAGCAAGTTAAGTATTTCGAAGGGTGTGGTAAAAAAGCAGCTTTACCATGGGATCAGCTTTGTCCGCAGGTATTTGCATAAGCATGAAATCATCATGTTGGGCATCTGCCTGCAGGGCTTTCATCAGCATTTGAGATCACTAAAGAATATTTTCTTTTAGAGGGGCTCTTTCCTCTTTCCCGCTTGTCTTAAGTAATATGGGCCAAGATATTCCTACTCAATTTTTTGAAAAACTAAAAAATCAGACTTCTACTGAACAGGATCATCAGCAATTCAATGAGTGGTTACACGCTGCCAGTGAATCAGAGATGGAGAGGGTACTGGATCAATATGGCTGGTATTTTCAGAATCAGGCTGACGAACTTCATCCCGAGAGTGACCGTCTTACAGCTGCCATCATTAACCGGATCAGCAGTAATGATGATGCCACTGAAGCTCGTGAAATCAAACACAAACGTACATTCCTCTGGACTGCTCCCGGAATGGCAGCCGCTCTGGCAATCATCATCAGTTCTATAGCTCTTTTTTATTATCTCAAAAAGAATGATATTCATCAGGTCAGGTATACAGCTGTACATACACCTGTCCGTAAAATTGTTCCGGGCGGCAATAAAGCGGTTTTAATTCTGGCTGATGGATCTTCCATTATGCTCGACTCTGCAAAAAATGGAATGCTGACCAATCAAAATAATGTTCATATCTATAAGTTGAAAAATGGCCAGTTGTTTTATGAGACAGCTGGTTCAAAGTCCAGTGCAGAGAAAAAACTGGCCTTTAATACCATTGTTACCCCCAGGGGTGGTCAGTACCAGGTGATCTTGCCTGATGGCAGTAAGGTATGGCTGAATTCCGAATCTGAACTCCGTTATCCGGAACAGTTTGTGGGTAATCAGCGCGCAGTGGAATTAAGCGGAGAAGCCTATTTTGAGGTGGCTAAGGATAAGAAACGTCCATTTAAGATCAGTGTCAATCATATGCAGGTTGAAGTTTTAGGTACCCATTTTAATATCATGGGATATAAGGATGAAGCCGCTACTAAAACTACCCTGCTTGAAGGCTCAGTAAGAATCATTAAAGGCCCGTCTCAAAAGATGATCGTCCCCGGCGAGCAGGCTACGGTAGCTGAACATATTGATATTGCCTCCGTAAACACAGAAGAGGCAATTGAATGGAAAAAGGGGAATTTTAATTTTTCCCATGAAAAACTGGGAAACATCATGCGCAAGATTGCCCGCTGGTATGATATAGAGGTAGATTACCAGGGGAAAACCACAAATGCCACTTTTGTAGGTACCATTCCTCAGTCTAAAAACATCGAAGAAGTATTAAAATATCTTGAATTAACCGGATTAGTACACTTTAAAGTCAATGAAAGGAGAATCACCGTTATGCCATAAGCTTTACTCAGGGCAGTCTCCATCTAAAAAAAACCAGGAAGCGCAGCGAACGCTTTCCTGGCAAAATTTTGGGAATATATACTGCCAATAATCGAACTACCAATTACAACCAAATCTAAACCCAAATATTCAAATGTATGAAATTTTATTTTCAAACAGGATACCGGCTGCCCGCCTTTATCCTTAAACTTTTGTTGGTAATGAAACTTACCCTCGTTTTATTCATCACAGTTTTTCTGCAGGTCTCCTATGCCAGTTACGGGCAGACAATCACGTTTAAAGGCAATGGTGTCACGATGGAAAAATTTTTCCAGGTGATCCAGAGCCAGACCTCATTTAAGGTTTTATATGCGGAGGAGATGCTTTCGGGTGTAGATCGTACTGACCTGAACCTGAAAGGGGCCGATGTTGTAGATGCATTAAATGTTTGTTTTAAAAATAAACCGCTCACCTATACCATCAACAATAATGTGATTGTGATTAAGGTGAAATCAGCAATGGCGGTTATTGAACAGAAGGAAAGACAAAAACAGCCTGTAACGATTACAGGTAAAATAACAGATATGCAAAATGTTCCCTTGCCGGGTGTGAATGTAACCCTGGTTGGTACAGCTGTTGGGACTACGAGTGATACCTATGGTAATTATCAGATCAGGCTGCCTGATCATACAGGCCGGCTCAGGTTTAGTTCCATAGGATTTATTACTGCTGAAATTGCTGTTGCTGCTGGCACTACAGTGGTCGACGTGCATTTAAAGGAGGAACCGCGCGACCTGACTGAGGTGGTAGTTGTGGGATATGGAACACAGCGCAAGGGAGATATCACCAGTGCAATCGCCAGCGTTAAGTCGGAGAATTTTGTGAAGGGCTCTGTTACCGATGCTGCACAGCTGATCCGCGGAAAAGTAGCGGGACTTGCTGTGGCCACAACTGATGGCAACCCAACCAGTACCTCCCAGATTAACCTGAGGGGTATCACCACTTTATTATCGGGAACATCACCCCTGGTTTTGATTGATGGGGTGCCGGGCACTTTAACTACCGTTGCGCCGGAAGATATCGAGTCAATGGATGTGCTCAAAGACGGATCAGCAGCTGCTATTTACGGCACCCGGGGAACCAACGGGGTGATCCTGATTACGACAAAGAAAGCTAAAGCGAACACCCCGCCCAGTATTGAACTCAATACCTATTTCACTACTCAGCGGATCACCAAAAAACTTGAATTCCTGAATGCTGACGAATACCGGCAGCTTGTTGCGCAGAATAAACCAGGCGCTACTGACTATGGTTCCAACACCAACTGGTTGGACCAGGTTACCCAAACGCCTTTTTCACAAGTCTATAACATGAGCCTCAAAGGGGCTACCGAGAATACCAACTATGTGGTGAACCTGAACTACAGGAAACTGGAGGGGATAATGAAACAGTCTGACAACAGCGTATTGTACCCACGGATAGAGGTGAACCACTCCATGTTTGATAATAAATTAAAGCTGAATGCAAATATCAGCGGCTTTCAACAGCGGTATTATGCAGGTGCAGCTTCAACAGTCACGTATACTGGTTCATACAATCCTGCCGTATATAGAAACGCGCTAACTTATAATCCTACAGACCGGCCTAAGGATGATAATGGTAATTATATTGAACACCCCGATAAAACGGATTATCAAAACCCGGTTTCACTGCTCGAGAATACCATTGGTTTAACAAAAAATAATAATTTTCGTACCATTGGAACGGTTACTTATTTACCCATAAAAGATTTAAACATAAAACTGCTCGGATCGCGCGATCTGAACAGTGGCAATACCGGTTATTATGAAACCAAAAAGCAGTATTCGGCAGTACATGATGGGAGGAATGGTTACGCCTATGTGGCTAATACCAGAACACAGGAAGACCTGATTGAGTTAACGGCTACCTATAATAAAACGATTAATGATCACCAGATCAATGTGCTGGGCGGATATAGCTGGCGGCAGTTTGACCTGCAACAATCCTACATGACGAACTTTGATTTTCCGACAGATGATTTTACTTACAATAATATAAGGGCTGGGCTGGCCCTGTCCCGCGGGCAGGCAGACATCAGATCCTTTCAAAGCCAGAACAGGCTGATCAGTTACTTCAGCAGGGTGAATTATAGTTACATGGATAAGTATTTGCTTTCTGCAAGTATTCGGCGTGAGGGATCAACAAAGTTTGGCGCGAACAATAAATATGGTAATTTCCCCGCAGTTTCTGCAGGATGGAATATCAAAAATGAGGACTTTCTTAAAGAAAGCACTACCCTCAGCAATCTGAAGTTAAGGGCCGGTTACGGGATAACGGGAACTGAACCGGCAACGCCTTACCAGTCGCTCGACAGGTTAAATTTTGATACATACGGGTATTTTAACGGTCAGTTTATTCAGGTGGTGAACCCTTCGAGCAATGCCAACCCTGATCTCCGCTGGGAAAAAAAATCGGAGGTAAATATAGGGCTGGACTATGGCTTCCTGAAAAACAGGATCAGTGGTACGGTAGATGTGTACAGGCGTAAAACGACAGACCTATTATTTGCTTACCCGGTTGCAGTACCTCCGTACCTGTATAATACGATTGTAGCCAATGCGGCATCCATGCAGAACGAAGGTATAGAGATCCAGATCAATGCCATCCCGGTTACAACAACGGATTTTCAGTGGAACACTTCTGTCAATTATTCAACAAACAGGAATAAGCTCCTGTCCCTGTCCAACGAGAATTTCCAGCTGGCAAGCGGTTTCTTTGATGTTGGCAATACAGGAGAGCCTATCCAGCAGGCCACCAGCCGCGTGCAGATCGGACAGCCGCTCGGTAATTTCTATGGGTTCAAAAGTATAGATATCGATGCTACCGGCCATTGGATCATAGAGGGGGCTGACGGCAACCCCAAACCTATCGCAGACCAGCAGGCCAGTGACAAGAAGATCCTTGGCAATGGTATCCCCAAACATTACCTCAGCTGGAATAATACATTTACCTACAAACAGTTTGACCTGAATATAGGCATGCGGGGTGCTTTTGGTTTCCAGATATTCAATTCACCACAGCTGTTCTATAGTGCTCCTGTAATGCTTACCCGCGGCAACCTGCTGAAAGGATCATATGATAAGATCTACAATAAAGTTCCTCTGGCGGATGATCAGTCTTTACAGTATGTGAGTTATTATATACAGAAGGGCGACTTCTGGAAGATAGACAATATCACCCTCGGGTACAATGTGCCATTGAAACTGAAAGGTGTGAAGTCAGTCCGCGTGTATGCTTCAGCCTCTAACCTGAAGACCTTTACAAGTTACAAAGGCATAGATCCGGAGGTTTCCATCATCACTTCAGACAATAGTTCCAATATAATGGCTCCGGGGGTGGATGATAAAAACAGGTACCCGGCAACATCAACATATACTTTAGGTGCATTTTTCACCTTTTAACTACGATTTCTATGAGAATTAAAATCTATTCACTGGCTGTAGTGTTGCTTTTAGCCACTTTAATTACGGCCTGCAAAAACAATCTCGAGGAGGTTGTTTATTCGGATGTAACCTCATCTAATTATAAATATGATAATCCCAACTCTGCAATCGGCATCGTCTATTCAAATATGAGAGACCTGTTCGGCCACCAGAATTATTATATGCTGCAGGAAACAACGAGTGATGAACTGGTGATGCCTGCAAATGCTTCCGGATGGGATGATGGCGGAATCTATAAACATATGCATTTGCACACATACAATTCTGAAGATCCGCAATTGAATAATATGTTTAACCGCCTTTACGCCGGTGTTATCAATGCCAACAGAATTATTGAACAGATAGAGTCGGGCGTGATTGTTCCGCCATCTGGCGTAAGCAAGGAGACGCTGACAGGCGAGATCAAAGTAGCGCGTGCCTTTTACTACTGGCTGATATGCGATAATTTCGGCAATGCCCCACTGGTAACAAATACAGCGGATAAATCGCTGCCCAATACCTCTTCAAGGAAGGATATCTATAATTTTGTGGTGACGGAGATCAATGCTTCATTACCTGCCTTGAGTGAAAGCCTGGATAAAAGCATGTATGGCCGTTTTAATAAATGGGCTGCAAAAGCATTGCTTGCCAATGTGTATCTAAACGCCCAGGTATACAGTGGAGAAACCAAATGGGCGGAATGCCTGGCGCAGTGTAATGACATTATCGGTAAATATTCACTGGAAGGCAATTACGCCGATATTTTTAAGGCGCAAAATGAGAACTCTCCGGAAATCATATTTGCTGTTCCTTTTGACCAGACACTGGCAACTGGCTTTTTCCCGGAAATGTATTCCTGGCATGGTGCGCTAAAGGGCAAAAAGAATATGCAGGCTACGCCCTGGGGCTCTGGATCAGCTATGGGGGTATCCCAGTTCATTGATACGTACAGCCCTAATGACGAACGTTTGGGCGATACCTGGTTGATAGGCCCGCAGTTTGCTGTTGACGGCAGCCCGCTTTTGGGCTCGTACGACCAGGCAGGTAAACCTTTGAATTTTACAAAAAACCTGCCCAATGGTTTGTTTACCGGTGAATCTGAAGGGTACCGGATGAATAAATTTGAAGTTCAGCTGAATGCAATGCAGAACCTGAATAACGACTTCCCCTTTTTCCGCTACGGACAGGTGCTGATGATGAAGGCGGAATGTTTGTTGAGAACCGGCGATGCCGGGCAGGCGGCTACGCTGGTATCCCAGGTACGTGCCCGTGCCTTTAAAAAGAACCCGGCGGAGGCTCCCGTCACTGCAGCTGCCCTGCAGCAAAATTCTGTCTACAAGTTTGGCTATGTTGAAAATTATAACATTGTAGACGCGGGTGATCAAAGCACTATCCAGTATGGGAAGTTCCTGGATGAACTGGGCTATGAATTTGCCTGGGAGGGTTTCAGGAGAAGGGACGATATCCGCTTTGGGGTATACACCAAAAAAAGCTGGCTTTCACATAAGCCACTGGGAGAGGATAAGATCCTGTTCCCGATACCTCAACCTGCTTTAAATTCAAATCCGAACCTTAAACAAAATCCAGGGTATTAATCATGATGACAGCCTGAATCCTTTTCAGGCTGTCTTTAAATCACATCATATGAAATTATTAAAAAAGAGTATATATTCATTTTTCGCCTCCTCTGTCTTATTTACAGGATCAGTAGCTGCACAGGGTAATTCTGCGCAGATGAGAGCTGTGAATTTTTCGAAGGTTCAGATCAGCGATAAGTTTTGGTCGCCCCGCATTCAAACCGTTACCAGTGTTACTATTCCTGTTTGTATTGAGCAGACGGAAGTAATCACGCCGCGCATCAGGAACTTTGAAAAGGTAGCACGTAAACGGGGCGAGAAACATGAGGGGATTTATTATGACGATTCTGATGTATATAAAGCGCTGGAAGCGATTGCATACTCCCTGAAAAATCATCCCGATGCAAAACTTGAAGCCAAGGCTGATGAATGGATAGATAAAATAGCCGCAGCCCAGCTGCCCGATGGGTACCTGAACACGTATTACACCCTGACAGGGCTGGATAAACGCTGGACGGATATGGAAAAACACGAAGACTATAATGCAGGCCACCTGATAGAAGCTGCCGTTGCCTATTATAATACAACCGGCAATCGTAAGCTGCTGGATGTAGCCGTCAGGGTGGCAGATAATATTGACAGCACGTTCAGGCTTGCAAACAGGCATTGGGTATCCGGACATGAGGAAATAGAGCTTGCACTGGTAAAACTGTACAAGGCTACGGGCAAACAGCAATACCTTGACCTGGCCGACTGGTACCTGCAGCAGCGCGGACATGGCTATGGAAAAGGGGCCATCTGGACAAATAAGGAAATGGGCGAAAAATATTGCCAGGATGATGTGCCGGTAAAAGAACAGACACAAATTGAAGGGCACGCAGTAAGAGCTATGTATTTATATACCGGGGCTGCCGATGTTGGGGCTGCCAAAAATGATCCCGGTTATCTGAAGTCAATGCGCACCGTCTGGGAGGATGTAGTTTTCCGCAATATGTATATCACAGGAGGGATCGGCTCATCAGGCAGTAACGAAGGGTTCTCGGTAGATTATGACCTGCCAAACAAGAGTGCCTATTGTGAAACCTGCGCCTCGGTTGGAATGGTTTTATGGAATGAGCGGATGAACCTGCTTACCGGGAATGCGCAGTATGTTGATGTGCTGGAAAAAAGTCTGTACAACGGGGCGCTGGATGGCCTGTCATTGAGTGGCGATACATTTTTCTATGGTAATCCGCTGGCTTCTGATGAAGATAACCAGCGCAGTAAGTGGTTTGGTACTGCCTGCTGCCCTTCTAACATCGCCAGGCTGGTTGAATCACTGGGTAACTACATCTATGCATCTTCAGACCAGGCCATATGGGTAAACCTCTTTGTGGGCAGCAGCACCAGCATCCCCCTGAAAAAGGGAACTGTACAGATCCGGCAGGAGAGTAACTATCCCTGGGAAGGAGTGATCAGGCTGACCATCAATCCAGGTTCTAAAATCGCCTTCCCGCTGCATATCCGTATCCCCGGATGGGCAAATAATGAACCTGCTCCCGGTTCAACCTACCAGTTTACAGATCGGGTTGACAGCACCGTTAGCCTTTCGCTAAATGGTAAACCCATAAAATATACTTTAAAGGATGGTTATGCAGTGGTATACGGCCAATGGAAAAAAGGGGATGTAGTGACGCTTAACTTACCGATGCCAGTACGAATGGTTAAGGCTACAGACAGTATTAAAATGAACAGGAACAAAATTGCGTTGCAAAGAGGACCGCTGATGTATTGTGTGGAGCGGTTTGGGAAAGACCAGGAACAGTCATTTGTGATCCCCGAACCGGTTACTTTCAATACCTCTTTTGATAAGGATTTGCTCAACGGTGTGGTAGTGCTCAGGGCGAAAGTGCCCTTCCTGAGCCCGGCAGATAGTGGCAAAAGCATAAAAACTGAACAGGGTACGCTGACAGCAATACCCTATTATACCTGGGCCAACCGTGGTCACTCACAGATGGATGTATGGCTGCCCACCCGGATCAGCAGCATTGATGTGAAAGCCAGTAAGGACGATAAATAGGGAAGCCTGTTTATTATAAATAGTATTTTCAGGATATTTTACAGACAGGGCAAAAACCGGAACAGGAAATCTTGAGCAAAACAAGCTATAGCTTTTATTTAAACAGATCACAATGAGATTATATATTGCGTTTTCAATACTTCTTACGGCACTTATGCTGAATGCTTACGGACAACCGGTAAATAAAACCCTAGCACAGAATTATGCCGGGAGCCGTGCACCGCTTCGCCAGAATCCATACATGGAATTGCCCCTGGGAGCGATTAAACCCCAGGGGTGGCTCAGGGAGATGCTTGTCCGCCAGAAAAATGGTGCAACGGGAAACCTGGATCAGCTCTATCCATTGGTGATGAACGAGCGCAATGGCTGGTTAGGCGGAGATGGCGACCAATGGGAGCGCGGCCCATATTGGGTTGACGGACTGCTGCCACTGGCCTATATTTTAAACGATAAGGCACTCATTGCAAAAGTAAAACCCTGGGTGGAATGGTCTATCAAAAGCCAGCAGCCCAACGGCTATTTCGGCCCCTCCAAGGATTATACGCACGAAGCAGGCCTGCAGCGCGACAACAGCAGGGACTGGTGGCCAAAGATGGTCATGCTTAAGATCTTAAAACAATATTATTCTGCTACGAATGACAAGCGGGTGATCAAACTCATGACAAACTACTTCCGCTACCAGTTAAAGGAGCTTCCGCAAACACCGCTGGACCACTGGACTTTCTGGGCCAGGTACCGTGCCGGGGATAACCTGATGGTGGTTTACTGGCTGTATAATATCACGGGCGACAAATTCCTGCTTGACCTGGGAGAGCTGATCCATAGCCAGAGTTTTGATTATACCAACGCTTTTTTACATACAGACCTTTTATCCGCTTCAGGAAGTATCCACGGCGTTAACCTTGCGCAGGGTATGAAAGAGCCGGTGATCTATTACCAGCAGCATCCTGATAAAAAGTATCTTGATGCCACTCAGAAGGGCTATGCCGATCTTAAGAAATATAACGGGGTTGCCAATGGTTTGTACGGTGGGGACGAGGCCCTGCACGGCAACAATCCTACACAGGGTGCTGAGTTGTGTTCTGCTGTTGAAATGATGTTCACGCTGGAAAGCACACTGGAAATAACCGGAGAGGTGGGTTATGCAGACCAGCTTGAGAAGATCGCATTTAATGCTTTGCCCTCGCAGGTGGATGAAGGTTTTGTGAACCGCCAGTATTTTCAGCAGGCTAACCAGGTCATGATCAGCAGGCATACCCGTAATTTTGATACCAATCATAGCGGTACCGATCTTTGTTACGGCTTATTGACGGGATATCCCTGCTGTACTTCCAACATGCACCAGGGCTGGCCTAAATTCACACAGAATTTATGGTATGCAACTGCCGATAAGGGGCTTGCGGCCTTGGTTTATTCGGCCAGCGAAGTAAAGGCCAGTGTGGCAGATGGGGTGGAGGTTACTTTTAAGGAAGAAACAAACTACCCGTTTGAGGAATCGGTGAGGTTTACAGTGAATACCGGTAAGGTAAAATCTGTTTCTTTTCCCTTTCATCTGCGCATCCCGCAATGGTGTAAAAGCGCAACGATCAAAGTGAATGGTGAGGTATTGCAGCAGGCTGGGGGGAATCAGGTTGTTAAGATTAATCGGGAATGGAAGTCTGGCGATAAGGTAGAACTGGATATGCCTATGCATATATTTAAACAGACATGGTTTGAAAATTCAGTATCAGTGGAGCGTGGCCCGATCACTTATGCCCTGAAAATCGGGGAGGAAGCGGAACTGGTGAAAAACGATAAAGACCCGATTGACTACGGAAGTTCCTATCAGGAGATTTCGCCAACCACACCCTGGAATTATGCACTTCCCGAAGGGGCTGACACAACGATGGAAGAAAGGTTTAAGATTCAAAAAACGGGGGTAGCTGCCGCCTGGCCATGGACATCCGCAAATGCGCCAATCCGTTTGGTCACGAAAGGAAGGCGCATTCCGTCCTGGCAGATGTACAACGAGATGGCCGGGCCGGTGCCGTACAGCCTTAATTATGACAGGGAACCCGGCTATAAACCTGAAGACATTATTTTAATTCCCTATGGCTGCACAAGGCTAAGGATTTCCCAGTTTCCTGTGATCAGCGGGCAATAATGTATCACCTTTTGCCAAACACAATTATCATTTTGCTGTTGTATAGACAGAAACAATAATTATTAATTATTTTATCCTGAAAAGTGTAATTATTGCGCCTGATTCGCTATTTAAATAGCTTGAAAAAGCATTATGAAATATTTTTGGTTATCTTTGTCCCTAAACTAAAGCACACATATAATGAGTTTTTTTGCTGAAAAAAGAAGAGAAGTAATGCTTCACATCGAGCACTATATGCTTGAAATGATGGATTCTTATCTTAAACCAATTGATACAAATTGGCAGCCTACTGATTTTCTGCCTGTTTCTACCAGTGAAACTTTTCTGCAGGACATTAAAGCTCTCCGTGAAAATGCAAATGACCTGTCTTATGATCTGGTTGCTGTATTGATCGGAGATACAATAACAGAAGAAGCATTACCCACATATGAATCATGGTTAGCCATGGTTGAAGGTGTAAGCCGTAGCGAAGAAGGTGGATGGATGAGGTGGAACCGTCACTGGACTGCGGAAGAGAACAGGCATGGTGATCTGTTGAATAAATACTTATACCTCTCCGGGCGGGTTGACATGAGACAGATGGAAATCTCTACCCAGTATCTTATTGCTGATGGATTTGATATTGGTACCGGACATGATCCTTACCGTAACTTTATTTACACCAGCTTCCAGGAACTGGCTACGAATATCTCTCACCGAAGGGTGGCTTCCCTTGCTAAAAAAGACGGGGATACCTTACTATCAAGAATTTGTGGTGTTATTGCTTCTGATGAAGCAAGACATGCAAAAGCATATAAGGATTTTATGTCCAAGATCTTTGAAGTTGATCCGAATGAGGCGATGATCGCTTTTGAAGATATGATGCGTAAGAAGATCGTGATGCCGGCGCACTTCCTCAGGGAAATGGGTATGAAGATGGGACAGACTTTTGGGCATTTTACCGATGCCGCGCAGCGCTTGGGTGTATATACCGCAGTTGATTATGTAGAGATCATGCAGCAATTGATTGAGGAATGGAAACTGGAAAGCATGCGCGACTTAAATGAAGCCGGAGAAAAAGCACGTGATTACATTATGGCTTTGCCAAACAGGTTATTGCGTGTAGCTGAGAGAATGAAAAACCCTACGATTGATTACAAATTCAGCTGGATCCACGCATAGTCCTGCTGATACAAGATTTTGAATACGGAAATGGCCTGAATTTACATCAGGCCATTTTTATTTGCTAACCGATGTCTCTTTTACATATTCCTTCTGTATTGCCCTCCAACCTCGTACAGGGCTTTTGATATCTGCCCCAGCGAACATATCTTGCAGGCATCCATCAGCAGTTCAAAGATGTTTTCTCCTTTGACTGCTGTAAGCTGCAGTTTCTTTAGTATACTTTCTGTTTCGCCGGCATTGCGGATCTGGAATTCATGCAAAGCCCTGATCTGGTATTGCTTCTCCTCTTCGGTTGCCCTGATCACTTCGCCCGGTATAATGGTAGGTGATCCCTTCTTATTTAAAAAGGTGTTTACGCCTACAATGGGGTATTCTCCCGAATGTTTAAGGGTTTCATAATACAGACTTTCCTCCTGTATCTTTCCACGCTGGTACATGGTTTCCATGGCGCCGAGCACGCCCCCGCG
>Ga0247730_1001459_pt1 | contig 13125 bp, 19 predicted proteins | sample UWRJL073202C2_FD_180959 | JGI IMG/M metagenome (GOLD analysis project Ga0247730, IMG submission 180959) | Plant litter microbial communities from Arlington Agricultural Research Station in Wisconsin, United States - UWRJ-L073-202C-2 | ecosystem: Environmental > Terrestrial > Plant litter >...
CTCGATGGTCGGAAAGAATTTGCATGCCCACGTCATGAGTCTGTCTTCCTCTGAGTACTACTTATTATATTGATGTCCTGACTTGCCATATCACCAGGCGGGTATGACTTCCTCATGCAAAATTGTAAGGTTGATCATTTTTCTCTCACTGCTCACTCTCATCGTATCTACCAGATCAAGACGGAGATAAAATATTCATGTTCGGGTGAGGCCAAATGCTATCCGCCGAGCTTTTGCAGTGGCGCTAATGCAATCTCCTTTTAGTTTCTCGCGTGGTGCATATGTACGTCTACTCTCGAATATCGCTGGATAATTTCATGGACTCATGGTTTTGGATGCTAGACTGCTAGAGCATTAGCCGGAATGTACGCTTTCTCCTCCTCGATGACTCTACCTAGACTGACGCTTATTCAGGATTCATAAAGTTGGACTTTTGCCCAGATCCAACTATCAGCAGGTTCCGTTCGCGTACTCGATGTATGCGTCAGAAGATGAGCAGTCGTGGGAACAAAGCACAGAATTCAAGAAAAGCTTCTCGATCGACGTTGATATCGAGATGGTCGGAGTCTGGTATGCCTATATTCATCTGTTCATTCTTATGCTAACTTCAACCAGGGACACTGTATCCTCTGTTGGACTCGTTCCGAGCCGCTTGCCTTTCACCACTTCCAATGCTCATGTCAAGTACTTCCGACACGCTATCGCTCTAGACGAGCATCGTGTTCGCTTCGTACCGAACTTCTGGTCCCAGGCTATGCCGGAGACATCCAAGAACAAGGTTCACTTCTTCGACAACATGGGTAGACGTCCAAACCATACCAAAGCAAAGGCGGAACAACAAAAAAGGCGCTTTAAGCCCAAAAAGTCGGAGGAAGAGAAGAGGCAACGAAGGGAAGAGAAGGAGCAGAAGAAAAAGGAGAAGTCGAAGAAATCGCTGAAAGAGTTGGAGGAAATATACGATGTAGGAGGAGACTTCGATACGCAGGTGGAAGAAGTGTGGTTCTCGGGCTGTCATGCTGGTGCGTTCTCGTCCTCGCCTTTCCCCTGAAATCCAATGCTGACTCACATTGTCAGACGTCGGAGGCGGAGCAGTGCCTAACAAGACACGGCATGCTCTAGCTCGTATTCCTCTTCGCTGGATGGTACGCGAATGCTTCAAGCTGAAGACTGGTATTCTTTTCCTCGAAGAGGAACTGATGAAGTGCGGACTTGACGCAAAAACCCTCCACCCAGAAGTCCTACCTCGTCCACCACCTATTACACTTCCCCAGCTAGCTTCCATTGTCGAGAGAGAGAAACCCAACAACCGATACAACTTCATCTCGGAGGAGGTCGAGGACTTGAAAGATTCGTTGTCGCCATCTTATGATGAGCTTAGGCTCAGTCGCATTTGGTGGTTGCTCGAGTTGCATCCGATTAAGATCCACGCTCAGGGAAAGGACGGTGCAGATAAGAAGAAACCTGTGTATGTTTTTGATTGTTCTTTCGTGATATGTGACTGATGATTCGGTACAGGGTACATTGGGGGCGAGCGCGTCAGATCCCCAAGCAACACCGAGAAAGCGGCTTACAAGTACACGAAACAGTGAAACAACGTATGGAGTACCTTTGCGCAGATCCTTCTTCTTGTTCGGATACAGGTTCATCAGAGTCAGCCACTTCAGAAGAAATCAACAGAGCCAAACGTCGCCTGAAATGGACCCACGAGGAGACAGGTGGGAGGCCGAATGGCGAAAAGTGGAAGAGGGAGTACAGGCCCAAACTAGCTTGGGATGCGGAACCTGTATGGACGCGTTGAAGAAGGGGAATGATTATGTATGTGCTTCCGCCCACGCAACGCTCATGGCAAGGTTCAGCGGCGTTCAAATCCCATTGTATAGTAAGACTAGTCAGCTGCAAACCGTGTGTGATAGTAAATAATGTATAACATAAATAGCATGTGTGTACAGTCGACTTGTGAAATCTAATCCTACCAGTCCAAGAATGTGTAGCGTGTCTTAATGTTCAAACCAACGAGATAGTTTCCGTCGCAAACCTCTTTGCAGCACGATCAGGTAAGGCAGGAAGAGTGAGAGACATGGGAGGGGGCGCCGGTGAAGACGTATTTGGCGATGTTAGGGTAATTGACGATAGCTTCTCGTTCGAGGATTGCAAGAACTCTGCCAGAATGGTCACCTTCACAACGGTCCCAACCCCCGGTTCGCTTGACACAGCAATGGCGCCTCCCATGCGCTTAACAATCTGATCCGAGATGCTTAATCCCAAGCCCGATCCAGGATCTAGGACAGAACATGTAAGACTGACACACAAAAAGGAAGAAAATAACAAGCAGATACGCACTAAGCTTATGGGCTTGACTGAAAGGCTTGAACATACGCTGTTGATACTCCTTGCTCATCCCGATCCCAGTATCTGTCATTGTGAACTGCACTAGCCTCTTTTTCCCTCCCCCTGCGACAATTCTTCTCATATGAGTTACGTCTTCCGACAGAGACGAAGATGATCCAAGTGCGGACGATGGAAGGGGTAATTGTTCCAATGCCAATGTGATTTTCCCTCGTGGGGTATACTTCAATGCATTGGAAGCCAGGTTCATCAACACTCGCCTCAAACCGCCTGCATCGACCGATGCCCACCAGTCTCCGTATTCGCCCTCCGATTGGCTGGAGCTTCGGCTAGACGTACTTCCACTAGTAGGGGATGCAGGCGCTGTCGTATATGAAGATGCGGAGTCTGAAAGGTCTTCCACTGCCACGGACACATCTACTTGGCTACCAGGAGTGATGGGCCCACTGGCCATGAGGGTATCCCATTGTCGTCTGCGGCCATAAGACACTGGGAGAATGGTTAGCAATTGTCGGGTCGGAAACACGGTGAAAGGATGGGCTATGTACCATGCAATACGTCTCTAGCCAGCGTCGCGAGGTTGACACTGGTCAAGACTTGATCTGTTGGAGAGGCTACATCCTCAGCGGATAGGCTCGGACGGCTACTTGGAGTGATAAATTCCGGCCTCTCGGGTCGCAACTCCTCTCGTGGACTACTAGGCAAGCTTGAAGTCCCTGGAGCTATAGCTTCGGTGTCATTGTCAACCGCAGCAGCTATCTCCATCTTTCCAAATTTCAATACGTCGCTGAGCTGGGGAAAGAATGTTCGGTAAGCAGGTCCAGCAGCAATAGACTGAGGAAAACATACCACATCCCGAAGCATGCGCCCAGAGACCTCCGCCGTCTCTAAGAGATCGCCAATGTGCATCAAATGTTCAGGACTGGCGATGCCTCTGATCAGCTCCAGTTGACTTAGCATGCCATGCAACGGAGTCCTCAGCTCGTGAGAGATCATGGACACAAAAGCGGACTTGGCGGCATCTGCCTCTACCAAACTTTCCTGTATGATTGCACTTAACAAGATGACAGCTGAATTCGATATGAACGCTATCTCGTCAGGCTCAAAAGTTGCATGCCGTGTGCAGGTCGCTGCAATGGTGAGGAGAGTGCTGTATATTCAAGAATCATTGTCAGTATTGCAGGCGAGAGAAAGGTATGTATGTATACGCACGGTGTGGAGCCATTGAACAATGGAATCGCAACATGTGACTGTGTCCCCTTAGGTAATAGTTCGATGAGAGGCCCCTGCATATCGTGAAACGCGAGCTGCCCTCCTTCCTCTGATGCAAGATAACTCCTCAGCCAGCTGACGATTGTAGCTACTGCCTGGTCATCTGTGAGGGCCTTCGCCATGTCGTACTCAGTCTCTCGAGCCCTGGCGCTCATGTCGCTAGCAAACATCTCGACCTTCTTTCTGGTGATTGTGGAGGAGCCGGCGCGGTGATGAGGCTCTGTATGAAAGGCAGAAGTGATGAGGTCGACAACAATGGACGGGGAGAAGTCCAGCACACAAACGAAGTCACACTCGCCAGTGTCTCGTCCCAATATCTCTCTTATTTCCTTCGCCGCATCGTTCCTCGCATCCACCGTCCTTAAGTTCCCCATTGCCTGAGGACCCTTGATCGATTGGGCGAGGAGTCGACTGGTGAACAGCCTTCTGCTTTCTTCGCGCTGCCTCTCCTTCGTTTGCCACAGGATTTCGACTTGCTCTGAAATCATTTGCCCAATATCAGAGAAAAGAGCGCGCTCCTTGTCTGACAATAGCTGAGCTCGGCCTTCGTTGGTGTCTACGACACAAAGTACGCCGATAGGGATCATGTCCTCGGCAGCCTGTGTAGGCGAGTTACGACCAGAAGGTAAGGAAAACGGCTGCCCTGCGTAGTACCTCGGCATTCCGCCTGCCTCCGCAAATCTCCAGTCGTTCTGGGTATCCAGCTGGAAATAGTGACATTATTGCACCAGTACATTATAGTGGGGATGATGACATACAATCTCCAGGGCCTTATTATCTTTCCTTAGAATAGTATGGGAGCACTGTGGTAGCCCTGAGTGATCTTTCTACCTGCACAAATCATAGTACAAACGTACTCACGACAGATTTAGCATAATTGTACGGGTCTCCTGGCTGAAGGCTTGGATGGTCCACTGTGGCAATGACGAGCTCTGTGTCTGCTGACATCAAGGTAACCACTGAAGAAGAATATCAATACCCAGCGGGGACAAGAAGGCAAAAAACCGCACATATAGTAGATTTGAATATGGCATTGGCCATCCGAGCACAACGATCTATACACGACCACATATGCGGCCTATTGAGCTCAAATCTAAGGAGCGCATATTCTCAGAACCACGGCCATGTAAACGCGAGACGATAGCATGGAGAATGACCTTTGGATGACCTTGTCCCTCATCTCGTCCCTCTCTGTAGGTAGCTGAGGGAAGAAGCGGTTCTGCATCCAAAAATCCTCCACGTAGGAAGCAAAACCGTCATTGTTCGTAGGTGAGGCCACTGGAGTCGTTAATGTGGATGTTATAGTTGTTGCAGATGTAGCAGTTGTTGAAGAAGATGAAGATAAAGATGACGAGTTTAACCGTGCTGTGTTAACGACCAGCTTCCGAGGTCTCTCTGGTGGACGGTCGACCGGAAACACGCCTTGTGCGTAGCTTTCAAGAAACGCTTTGAGTTCCTGCTCATCCTGGCGATCTGTCGCGGTGGCCATTATGATAATGTTGATGGAAAGAGAGGGATGGCTAGGAGGCCAGGGGAGGGAGTGGTGGTGGTGGTCTAAATTCAAGGCACGAGCGAGAATCTGTACAGATGCTGGAACCGGCCATGGAGGTCAGAGAGAGTAGTGCGGTTTCCCACGGTCACCCTTGCATGGGCTGTGACAGTTGCTCGATTATGAAAATTCAAGATAGATTCGTTCTTCTGCGTTACTCTTCAGAGTGTACATATTCCCAGTCCTCTCAGCGGATCTAATCAGGCTGGCACACCGTGAATGGGGAAAGTTGCAGGGTCAATTTGACTCTGTAAGTACACGTCCCCGGAGTCATGTACTAAACGCTTGGAAGAGATTAATATGTGGCTTATTCTGAAGTTCTTGTACTCTGACACGGATGACGAGGGCGCAATACTCTCGTCTGCCTCACTGAGCTTTAGCATTCAGCACTTTGAGACTCTGCAAGGTCGGCTGCACTGATCTCTTATAAGTTGCAATTATCGGACATCGATGCTCAGCCTAATGCAGCATCTAAACGGGAGAAGGCAACTGAGGAGTCGACTTGACATAGCTAGGCCCGGCACCTTCGAACCCGGCTTGTGTATCAGTCGAGCGTAGCGCTAGCAAAAGAACTTTCAAAACTGAGAGGGTGCATTTTCTTCGAGGAGACCATATTGGAAACGCTGAATAGTACTACATATACACGCACAATAGTCCATATTCATTAAATAATGGCGATGGGAAATATATACATCCTTCGTAACGCCCATGCTCATTCTCTCAACAGGCTCAAAGGCTCTCTGCCGTCCCCGCACCTCGGTGTAATACGACATTTGAAAGGCAGTGGATGGCTGGTGATGGCACTCTTTTGTGAGTGACTTCGTAGCAACGGCTGAAAGCCATGAACGTACTTTGTAATTCCCTCGCAGAACTCCAGTTCCATTCCTTGAACAGCAGCAGAGATGTCAAACGATGCGAGGATAGTGGCCATGGCAATAAATAATGTATTCTGCGCAAAGAGCAGGCCTGAAAGAAGAGATCAGCATTCAAACCAATGACTCCGGTGCTCGGGACATACCAGAGCAAATGCTTTGGTGCAGAGACAGCGATTTAATTATGTTGCATTCACTTGGGAGAGACCAGACCCAACTCACCGTCTTCCAAATCCAAAGACGTATAAGGAGGGATCTCTCTCAGGGTTGGAACCTAAGAATCGAGAGGGATTAAAGAGCTCTGGGTCTTTGTATTCCAATGGATCGCGTGCCATTTCCCTGGGAAAGACATGAGAATGAGGAGATATGTGTATAATCTAAAGACCTACGCAATACTTGGAACAATGATCGATCCTTCAGGCACATAATATCCACCGTGGACATCCTCTGCCGTTGACCTATGCGGCACTCCTGTACGAGAGAGGCTTGAGCTTATGCTCAGAGTAGAGATTGTGATACATAGCCATACCAGCTGGAAGAGGGACATTATGGCGAAGCAATTCTTTGCACAGAGCGTTAAGGTAGGGAAGATCCGGTCTGTCGCTGAATGATGGTAACCTGTCTATACCCACGACAGCATCAATCTCTGCCTGTGCTTGCTTTTGAATTTCAGGATATCTCTGCATCACATAGAAGAAATAGAGCAAGGTGATAGAAGTCTGTCAAAACTATTGTCAGCATTATTCCATTGGCGCTAGGTAGCGTGAGATTAACCGTTTCAACGCCGGCTGTGGAGGGAGTTAGCTTAAGCTCTCGTATAGTGATGAAGAAGGCATCTACCTGAGAAAAAGATCAGCGCTGACTCTTTCAAGTTGTAAAGCTGTGTTTCGGAGTCGGGGTCTAGTTTCTTGAGCCAACGCGCGATGAAGTTCGTGTCTGTATCTTCTGAAGAGTCCTGCAAGGGATGTTAGAAACGACCTCGCTGATGCCGTCGTGTCACGCACCATGCGTGTTGCCGCGTACTGGAAAGGCTCCTGCAAAAGCCTTGCGTAATCATTGGTCCACGACATTGTCTTTCTCTTGAAGCCTGCGAAAGGAAACCAAGGAGGGAAGTATTGCACTATCAACACGGAAAAATACGGCAATGAGTTCGCCGGTAGATATGAAGATTGAGATCCAGTACGAACACCAAGGCATCAGCTCGACTAAATTTCCTGGTTGAGTTCCTTCATCCGCATGCGAAAGCACTTTGTTGGCGCTGGCGATGAAAGGATCATTGTCTTCGAGGGTTTCGTAGCCATAAACCATCTTTAAAATTCCTGAGCCCGTGTACCTTGATTCTCGTTATTATAGAAGAACAGGATCAGCCCCATAGACATACCATTCTATGCGCTCGTAGAACTGTTCTGGAGATTTGGCCAGAGTACGCAGAAACCGGCGCACTGTGGCTTCGTGGATGGCATAGTGGTTTGGTGTATTCACAGGGTTGATTTCAGATCGTATCATTCTCCTGCACTCCTGAAGTTTGCCGCCATATGGCAAGAATGCGACGTGGTTCTCGAACCCCCCTAGATGAAGCATTTGAAGTCTGGCGCGGCAGGAGTAGATGAGACTCTTCTTTTCCAACATCTCCACTGCCTTCTCGTAGGTATGAACGGTCACAATGGTGGTTCCAAAGATAGAGATTGACGTCAGGTCACCTAGTACATACAACGATATCAGCGTAGGCACAAACGTGAAAAGCGAGACATTATGCACCCCAGCGTTCTCGATGGTCTGGGTACAACCTCCAGTCGAAAATACCAGCTTTGTCTGAGAGTATGCCATAGTGAGTCCTGAAAGTCTTGGACCTCATCTTTCAGTCCAGCTTACCAAAAGCATTGCCGATGAAAGGGTAGCCTGCTGGGCCTGGAGGCAACTTGATGGATTGTTTCGAGCGTCTGCGGTACAGACTCAGACTGAGCAGAAGAGCTGCCAGAATGACAAGCAGAGCAGTTGGGTACGTGTTCATGATGGATAGTGATCAAGCCACTAGCCGGTTGGTCTCAGTATGTCGCGGAAACATGCGTATGAAACCCCTTTGGGCCGGGATAGCGATAACTAAGGGGGTAGGTCATGGGTTGGAAACTCCGTCAGCTGTGGAAGGAAATTTCCAATCGTGGGAAAGGCAAGGCAAGCTAGAAGACGCCAGAACCCAAGGCATGGGCGACCGCTCGGAGCCTGTTTGTCCTATACAGTGGGTTTGCCTCGGATTGTCGATGATAGAATCGGCATTGTGTCCCCGTCCTTTGCCTGATTACATCTAAAATTGCATGAGTTTTTGGCACCCCCTCACGCTGAAGACACGACCAAGAATGGGATCTGTGGATCCAGTTTGCTCCAAGGGAAGGTATGGTTAACATTAAAGGGCCGGATGAGGCATCTGCATCAGTCGTTGTCATATGTAGAAGCCGGCGGCTGAGTAGATCAGGTAGATACATGTGGTTCCTTGCAATTCAGCCTACACATTCCGGAGACATCGCTGAGGCAAGAGATATCAATAGGTAGCAGAAAGATCATGTTCTGCCGGCGGAAATGGGAACCCGCAAGCCGTAAGCATATTTGAACAAATCGAAGGACGACTGGTGGAATAACGCGCATGATCGTATGTGGGCAACCCAATGCTTGGTGCACATATAGAGCAACAGACTAAGTTGAGGAAAGGAAGAGTCTGAGCACGGAGGGCTTGAGACATAACCCTCGGATGCTCCTCGGTTACGCTCTTCGCATTGCCTCTTACGGAGCTACTAGGAATACAAAGTTCAGCCTGGACAGAAGTCTGAGAACTCGGGGGCACATTTGCGCTCGCCGAGGTAAGCACTCAGAACAGAAGCCTTCATCTTCCATGTTTGTGGCGTCCAATGCTACCAACGAAATGAAACGATACCGCTAGTGCAGGGATATCAGGCTAGTTCGGGCTACTACACCCTCTTTCTTCTCGTAGCCCTGTTGCGAGAGTCGTCTGTGCTGTTCACGAGTTGCTGAACTGTACCGACATGGTGGGAGCGGAAGAGAATGACTTGGTGTTAGTGTTGCCGCGGCTCGGCTTTGGCGCGCTCTAGCTCGGCTTTAGCAGCTTGTCGGCTCTCAATTCAACGGCTCAGCTCTGCATGAACGGCTCAATGTTCGGCTCTGGCTTCGCTCGGCTCGGCTAACTGGCTAGCCATGGCTATACCATTCCCAATTAGGAAATTGGTCCGTTTTCTGTACTTTGCCATTGTCTGTGCATTAAGTAAAGAAATAGCCTACAATTGTTCAGAGAGCAAGCCAAATACGTGCTTTTAATCAAATTCAGTCTCATCCTCAACGAAAGGGTCCTCAAGAACTTCCAATTTCTTTGCCAACAAGTCAGCTTTCAATCCAGCAATAAAGTCATTCATCTCCTCTGGAAGACGTAACTCTGCTTCGAGTTTTCTCTCCAACACTTCGATCTCCGAATCCTTGTCAGTCCCAGCCGTGAAATTCAAGGACGACTGCTTGAGGGAGAACTTCAGCAATTGCAAAGCCTCCATAAGTTTAGGCCGGATTTGGTTGCGTCGCGGAGTCATTGTCTCCTTCGAGGACGAGAAAACTCGTTCACATGGAACCGCGGACCCTTGCACTGGCAAGATATCCATAGCCAGGGAGAAGAGGTTCGGATATTTGGAGCAATGTTGCTGTTGTTTGCCATCAGCAAAGATTGTAAATAGCTTGTTTAAACCAAAACATACCTGCCAATACAACACAAGCGAGATTTGCGGCAAAAGGGGAACATCTGCAAGATACATTTCGACCTCCGCTTCAATAGAGCGACCGGCGGACATCGGAGTTGGGCCTGCAAAAAGAAATCCAGCCTCTAGGACATTGTCAGCCCACCCATCCCTCACAATGACGCGTTGCTTTTGCGGCGAAGTATGCACAGGATCGTTATGATAGCGTAAAACCTGTTTCAAGATTAGTCAGAGCATTCAAATACATTTGTTAACACACTTACCTCGTCAACGAGCATAGTTCTAGCATGAAGGAAGCCCTCATAATCATGCTTACGGATCCATTCTAGCTTTATATATGGGTTTAAGGCTGGAAAATATCAACATTGAGCGGTGGTGCTATGGTGAGAACAAGCGTACCCATTGCAAGAATGTAAGCCTTTGAGAGACGTGTACGTTCACGATACGTTTCGAGTTTCTCAATCCCCTTCTGTATGATATCAGACATCTCTGGCATTTTCTGCTGCATGTCCGTCCAAACTTTAATCATGGCCTCAAAGCTGGGTATAGCACGGCAAAGCGTAGGCGTCTTTTCAGCAGATAGCTTCTGTTGAAATGCGTGAGGGACCTACAAAGAGACTAGCAATTAGATACATAAATTTATCAGTTTCACGTTACGTACCTTAAGGATTTCCTTATATTTCTCTAGTAGGTCCCATTCACCTGGAGAAATTGTATATTTGCTTGCCAGTTCATTGAACTCTTCGTCACTGAGAAATGTTTCGATGGCCTAACAAGAAGTCAGTGCTTGCCGTCTCTAAATAGCATAATTTGTGAATACCTTTCGGAGTTCGGTGAGCCTTTCAATCATCAGCAGAGTTGACGACCAACGGGTATCAACATCTCGCAGAAGCTGAAGGTCTTTTGATTTGAGTGCTTGAACGATTTCTGAGAAGTACTGCCGCCGAAGAGAAGAAGAGCGTATCTGTAATGACAATGGTTAGTATTTGACTGGAATATATTAGTATATTATATAGCATACAGTTCTTATCAAGTCACGCCCAACCGCAATGGGGTCATCATATACATCGTCAAGCCCTGAGTCCTTGCTAGCAAGTTCCATGTTAGAGATAGCACCGAGGACTGCCTGACATGCTAGATTAACAATATGAGGAAAGCATCTAAGACAACTGTTAATTCGATGCTGCAGACTTGATAATCATGTTGTTTACCGAATTCTATTCTCCTTGCGGTTGAACCAGATACCACGTCGGCGCAGTGCTGTTTCGAGGCAGTGCATAAACGAGTCGTTGTTTGATGCATTATCCAATGTAACCCAGCCCAACTATACCGCTCGTCAGTTCACTCAATCTAGCAGATTAAACTGACACACCTTGTCTGCAATGTCTAAACGATCAATTATATGCAAAAAAGCGACAGAGAGATGCTCTCCTGTATGATGGCCAGGCATTTCCCGAAATCCAATAAGCCCAGATGCAAGACGAAGCTCGTCCTGGCCATCTACCGTAACCATTTCCATCCAGTGAGCAGTAACAGCCATGTAGGACCGCAAATTTGAATCACTCCATATGTCAGAAGTCGTTGAAACCTTGCCTAATGCTCTCTGGAATGAATTGCATAAGATTTACTAACATGATAAGTAAGGGATCCGAACCTCAAGTCTTGCCTTCATGGTCTCAATATGAATATCGAGACGTTCTGCGATCCGCGATCGAATCTTTGTCCTGTGTGGTATGTCCTCGTCACACAGCTCCTTGCGCAACATCAAGAATATCTTGCGAAGATATACATTCTCAACGACGTTAATAGACTAAAAAGATAACAATGAGCGTAAGCATAACACAAGACCTATTAGTCACGTACTTGGTCATCAGCAACAATGAAATCTACGAGAGCATCGACAAATGCCTTCTGCGAGAAGTCAACACGTGGTACAGGTTCTGCCTCTGAGTTAGTTTGAGATCTTGTACTACTATTCTGGTCGCCCATAAAAGCAAGCGCCTCCTTGCTGGTGATAGGAATCTTCTTTAGCTCACAGGCTGCAAGCCATAGTTCAAGATGACATGTGTACAAATGCTTTCGTAGTGTCCCTGTGCCCGTCTTCGCTGAGTATGTCCCGTTCTCGCTGCGGCGAGCATACATTTTTCCGGAGTATGTGTCATGTCTAAAATGTAGAATTAGTATGAGCAGTTGCTAGAGACACGAACGGAGTCTACGCACTGGCAGAAACTACAATAACGTTTACCATCTATCTCCTCAAAGAATTCCCAAACGTCAACCGCGATTGTACGAGACACCTTGCGTTGCTTCTGCTGTGCACCGCGGTTGGGGCTGTGTGGTCCTGCTCGTGGGACAACCTGCACAGGTATAGCGGTAGCATTGGCATCTACGCGTCTATTGCCTGGTGCACCAGAGTGCTTTCGCGGTGGGGTCGTAGGAATATTGGGGAAGGGTCCTTCGTCTGTGTCACTTCTGCTGACATCAAGATTGAACGATTCTGCCGGAGATGGTACACGATGAGGCCGATGGTTATGTTCTGGTGCATGCTCTGGGATAGGTGGCACAGGCTCAGCAAAAACGGTCGTCTCTTGGACCATAGGCAAATGCATGCGGCGGTCGTGTGTTGAGCGTGGTACTTTTGCACGAGGTCCACGGGCAGTTGGCTTGTTTACTATTTGGTTCAAACATTATATTAGCACAAAACTGAAAATGGCATTATGGAATGAAAGGACGTACCAGGGAGAGCGTTGCCGGCAGTACTTCTTTCAGTCTCGCCATTTGTGCCATGTCCAGCAAGTGGCTCCGCAATTCCAGCCACGCCAGTGTCTTGCTGTGTAGCATCTGTAAAGTATGCAATGAATAATGATTTATCAGTTACACGATGAAGCAGAGCTCACCAACAGTCAAAGTTGCTGGTATTTCGCCGACATTGGTTGTGGCGGCTTCGTTCTTCTTTGCTGCTCTTCTTCGTGGTGGCATGCCTGCGGGAGAAGGTGTTGACAAAGACGAATGGCAGAATGAGCAAGCGAGAGACAGAAAAGCTCTGGGGTGAAGGAATGTCGCTGCTCATGCTGTCTTGCCCTTTTATCCCTCCAGCGTGCCACTACTGAAATATCTCTGCCACGTCATTCGCTGGTGAGCGATCCCTTGAGCCCGTCGCTCATTGCATAAATTCATGAGTTTGCCGCCGGTGGTGTAACAATGCCACTTGAGATTTGCGTAAGTAGGGGGATTATGACTGTAATAAACATGCTGTTTCTTTGTTAAACGTCATAGCTGACCGGTATCAGGCGGAGGTACGGTTTTTCATTATATTTGCCTGTTTTCGCATTGAAAC
>Ga0247730_1001461_pt1 | contig 13107 bp, 14 predicted proteins | sample UWRJL073202C2_FD_180959 | JGI IMG/M metagenome (GOLD analysis project Ga0247730, IMG submission 180959) | Plant litter microbial communities from Arlington Agricultural Research Station in Wisconsin, United States - UWRJ-L073-202C-2 | ecosystem: Environmental > Terrestrial > Plant litter >...
CCACTAAACCCTTTCAACATCCCAGCAGCAGCACCCATAATGGCCTGTCGTCCAATCAACAGCGAGTTTCTCCTCCTAGGCCTCTGCCTCTTTTCTGTACTCGCAGGAGGGGACATCGGCACCGCAGCAGAAGACGGGGAAGAGGAGATGGTGGATGCGCGCTGAAGAGAAGGCGGAGCAGGTGATAGAACAGTAGAAGAATCTGCAGAAGGGTATGCGAAGGGAGAACTAAAGACGATGGGAGGAGGAAGATTCGGGTCATCCATAAATGGCATTTTCTCTTTCCTGGGTGGCGAAGTAGGCGGCGAGGGTAAGGTCATCTCCGGTGCAGACACCGCCCTCTTCTTTTCTCCATATTGTTGAATGTGCTCATCACTAGGCGCACACAGATACCCATCCACACATCGATCTCTCTTCTTCCTGCTCAACGATTGTCCCAAAATCCCGTCTTCATTGGAAAAGATGACAGATGATGCAGGTGAATTTTCTCCGGATGAAGTGACACTGGGTGATCGGCGGGGGGAAGGGAGAGGAAATAGTTCTTCATCGTCTTCTATTACTGGTTCTGGGAGTGGTGATGTTATGACCACTGGTCTTACAGTCGAACATGACGAGGCAGAACCAGAGGAAATAGAAGAAGTGGAAGAACGACGTCGACTTTCGACTTCGTCCACTCTGATAATCTCTGTGCTCACTCCCCTTCCTCCTCCCTCTTCTTTATCAGCATTCCGTCTGATCTTGGCGCCTTTGCTAAACACGATAATCCAGCTTTCCCCTTTCTCTGCGCTCGCATCTGTTACTGACACGCACGCTTCGCAGCAGGGGCGTAGTGGAGTGGTCACTGGTATGATGGGCGTTTGTGAATGGTGGTGCGTGAAAGAAGGGGAGCGGGAGAGGAAGGAGGAGAAAGAAGGCGATGTTGGGGAGGGAAGTGCGGATGGCGAAGGTGGTGGTACGAGAACATTGTTGGTGGATGACAGCGTTAATTGCGGGCGCGCTAGAACAAGAGGTGTGGGAGCTGGCCTCGTCCTCTTCTGTGGTTGCGTAGGTGATGGTGAGGGTTCAGAACTCCTGTGTACTAAACAAGGCGGGACTGGGCTTGTCGCTGGGATGACTGGGCTAGTTGATTTGCTTCTTAAGAAGCTGCGTCTCAGTCAGCCTAACCGTCCTTTCCTAAGAAAGAGGGAAGAGGAGCATTACCTAGGAATAGGAACCTTGATAGTGGAAGACCCAACGACAACGCCCACTCTACTCGTCTTCCTAATCCTTCGTTGTGGAATGATTATGCAGCTCTCATCGAAGTGTACGCCTTTGCTAGTGCTGGTGGTGGTGGGATTGCTGACTGAGCTCGAAGTGACCAGCTGTAACCGACTACCAATGCTTTCCTGTTCCTGCTGTGTCGATAAAGTCTGCGTCGACGACGAAGAGGTGGAGGTGGAGGACATGATCACAGTGGAAGAGATGGTAGTAGTAGAGGAGAAAGAAGCGGAAGAGGTGGTAGTGGTACGAGTTCAAGCATGCATGCCAGTTCCACTAAAATGAATAGAAAGGGTCATCAGCCGTTAGCGCATTTAGAACAGACTCTCCAACGGGCTAGAACGCTGGAAGCTATCATCAGACCACTTCATATATTATCTACGCTTTTTGGATACCGCCGGTCGCAAATTGTATGTAGTCCATTGCGCTCGGATAGACAGATAGGTAGATAGTAGGCATGGGGAAGGAAGTACACGGTGATGATGGAGAAAAGAAAGACAGAACAGAAGGGCATAACAGAACGCGATGAGGGTGACACGCACCTGGGTCTAGGATCATCTACTAAAACATCATAAGTGCTAAAATGGAAATGAAGATGTCGGTTCAGTGGTCTAGTGGTTATGATTTCTGTCTCACACTCCTATGAGATTTCCCTCCAATTTATTTGGCACAGAAGGTCCCCGGTTCGATCCCGGGCTGAACCAATTCCTATGGTCTGACAATAGTTTTGCTTTTCACTCCTCTTTTCTTCTGCTTTCTCTTTGAGCTCTTTCCTGGGGAAAGATGCAGTGTGATCACGTCCATGTTATGTGATTGGTGTGATGCGAGTTTGAGTGATCACTGAATGATACAGTGTATACAGCGGCAATGTGGTCCTCAGCAGGTTACAGTGGGAGGGAGGGAGGAACTCTTTCCCTCAGTTTGACTGCCGACAAGAAAGTGTGCGCTGATCCGAGTCTCTCTACTCACTGTGCCCATCCCCTACCTACTTTCTACAGCGTGTTTTCTTGCCTTATTCTCCTTCTATTTGAGTTTGTGCTCTAGACAAGGTCGTGAGTCTTCCCGGGCACGTTTTCCTTTCGAGACCCAGGCCCTATCTCCTGGCCTTCACGCCATTTTGGGGCCCTCAGAGGTGCGTATGGTGCTACCTTTGCCGCGGCATTTGTACACTAAAGCTTTGGGACACTGTGATTCTCCTCTAGAATACGTTCGAATTCGTGGGCATTAGCACTAGCGCTGGTAAATGTCCATAAGTGCCGATTATACTTCTATAATACGTGTAGCCCAGAAAGAAATCGGACAAGTTTAGAGGGTTCGGCGATAATTGAGTCGCCTTTCGTACGCTTTATCTCCAGCCATTTTGCTGCCGATATCATATAGTCAGATGGTATAGCCAAATGGTCAAGCCAGAAAAAATCTTAATCCTAATTTAGTGTTCAAGATTATAGTCCAAGATGCGCGAGGATGCGCGTCGCTTGCCAGTGCAGGCCATACCGAGCTTTGATGGCGCCTATTTTGTTGGCTGCGTGGCTGTGCTGGGACCTCCGCGCTTAGCTTTAACCACCATGTTCAATACACGTTCCCGCTTTCATTTCCATTCCGATTCAGTAGCCTGTATACATAGCATGAAGGCGATACATGCCGTTGCGGCCTGCCACTTTTCTCGTGCTTGGACAATGCCAGAGACTGCACACTTTCTACTGTACCACCACCACCGATTCCTTGGATTCCCCGGATTCCAGAAATGGAGCCTTCTAAGCCTCACAAAAAACGAAAATTGGACGCTGTAGCAGACTTCCTCCATGTTAATAAACGTGCTCACACCTCTGGCGATGGCGCGTCTAGCTCTAGCGCTACCAGCAATAGGCAACGAGTACCTACTAGCCTAGGCTCAGAGCTCTCGGTATCCAGCCACGCTGCGACAGACACGATTTCTCCTTCCACCTCGCCAATAGAAGATGGGGCTGAAGCTGTGCAAAGTACGGTAGACGAAGGCATAACACCTGCTAAGAAAGCATGGAACGGCTTCAAGGCCATTCTTCCTGTCGTTGAGAAGGTTTCTGTCGTCTTTCCGCCTCTTCAGAGCGCTGTCGGTGGGATCGTTGGTATCATCTCCATGTTTGATGTACGTGGCCAATGCCATGTTATTTAAGGGTCGTACGACTTGACGAGAATTACTTTGTTAGACATGCAAGGCCAACGTGGGGAAGGTAGAAGAACTCACGCGGACCCTTGACCAGCTTCAGCGTATTCTTTTGTCTTATCCAGAAATGATGGAGGCGAAGCAGATGCAGCGACTGGAGCTCATTCAAAGGTGCATTATCCTGGGTTCCATGAAGTATGATCTTTCGTTAACATCTACAGTAAGGATCTTTGAAGAGGCGAAAGCCACGGTCAGTACTCAACAAGGGAAGAGTCGCGTCTCGCGTCTCTTCCAGGGAGCTGACGACCAAAGCAAATTGGTGGAGACGTTGGGAAAGTTAACACGCTTCGTGAACTTGCTTCAGGTATGTCAAACCATCCTATAGCCCCTGTAAGCTGCGGTCGCTGATGTTGCTCATAGCTAGAAGTTTTGGGCCAGACTGGAGCTTCAGTGAGAAATATACGGCAAGACATCACAGACAAAGGTGAGTCCTTCTAATGACTATCTTCGCTCGTCGAATCGTATTCTGAAACCCTGGACCAAGCAACACTTGTCCAAGACATCAAGTATTCAGGTAAGTCTTTACGAATGTTATCACCTGCCCTGGTATAACCTACGTCCAACAGAATTATTGAAGACGCTTGGACACGTTCCCACTGCATCGTTTACAAGCACCGACTCTGGTATCCATACTCGAGTAGAGTGTACTCCTGGAACGCGTACTCAAGTCTTGGAGATGCTTGAGGAGTGGACACTCGATCCAGAAGGGACGCCATTCTTCTGGCTGAATGGAATGGCGGGAACGGGCAAATCGACTATAGCTCAGAGTATTTGCAATCGCTTAGATGCAGATGGCAGGCTTGCGGCCAGTTTTTTCTGTTCTCGTTCTGCAGGCGGAGGACGAAGTGATCCCCGGAGAATTATTCCTACTCTTGCATTCCAGCTTGCATATCATGTACAAGGCTTCATGAAACAAATCTGCCATATGCTGCAAACGCCGGACATTACGACGCAGTCCATCGAGAAACAGTTGCAGCAGCTTTTGTGGGAGCCACTAGACAATGCATTCATAGCCCCTGAAGCGTCCTGGAGCAACGAAGTACCCCTCATCGTCGTCATTGATGGCCTTGATGAATGCTCAGACGTGGGCGCCGAGCAGCTGGTCCGATGCCTCCTGCGTCGGTTTGAGCACAATCTTCCCGTCCATGTTCGGTTCCTCCTGTTCAGTCGCTCCGAACGGCATATTGGTATTCCAATCAAAGCTTCCACCGCGGATGCATCCCGTTTCGAGTTGCATGACATTCCTCACTCCGATGTCACTCGCGATATACGCAGACATGTCGAAGCGGGGATGAAGGAGATGAGCAGTAGACGGGACTGGGGGACTACATGGTATACAGATGACGATGTGCATTTCATTGTGGTCCAGGCCGATGTGCTCTTCATCTATGCCGCCACCGTCCTCAGGTATCTTGGAGACTCCAAGTTTCACCCGAAGAAGCGTTTGCAGATACTACGTCAACTGGCGCTCACGGCGAAAACAACCAAGATGGATGCGCTTCGCCCTCTTCATCTTCTGTACAGCATCATTCTTGACAACATAGGAGAGGCTGACGATCTCGAAGATTTTGAAGTCCACCTGATCTGCAACATCTTGTTCATGCTATCCCACTTTCCTACTCCATTGCCCATTCCTGCTATCGCAGATCTACTCGACGTTGAGCTCGAAGATGTGAGAGCCTGCATCAGTTCTCTCTCCTCGGTTGTCCGCGTTCCTGCCGAATCTGAGGAGAAAACAGAACCTGTAATAACTCTGCATGCATCCTTCCCAGAATTCGTTCGATCATCATCGCAGCTTTTTCCGGCGCACTTTCGTTTCGATGTCCGAGAACTCCATTGCTCTTTTCTGATCAGATGCCTTGGAAATCTGAACGAGAGACTGCGAGAAGGTATACCCGGTGCACAGGCCAACAGAAGGACCTCGCAATATACTGTTCCAAGGGGGGCAATTTTCGGTTCCATTCCTCCCCATTTTCAATATGCCATTCGGCATTGGCCTCATCATGCCTTAGAGGCCGATTTTCGAAATCCTGTATTATGGAATGCAGTTTCCACTTCCATGTTCACTTTCGTGAATTCGCATCTGCTGCACTGGATAGAATGCTTAGCGGGGATAGGTGTTTCCTACGAGACCAAGGCATATTTACACAGAGTTTGCACTCATGATCGCCTGTTACAGGTTAGTGACAGCAATGACTCAGTCATGTCAAAGCCATTGCTAATCCGCCTTAACTTTGAGTCCATGGGCCCAGCTTTTAGCCATGCTGTCAACGACATTCTGGGTCTGATGAAAGAGTTGCCGTGCGACATATATCACAATGCACTGGCTTGGCTTCCGACTTGGGAGCGGAAGAGACGGACCTTGCCTACAGTTGAACTCAGTCTACCAGAGCGTTGGGGCCTCCAAGGATACGGGAGCGAGCAAAGAATTCTAGTCGATTCCCTGGTCGCTTTTGAAGAGAAATCTACAGCTGCTTGGCTCTCTTTCTCGAAAGGAGACGAGATCATAGCGCATCAATGGAACACAATAACCGCGTCAGAGAGTCAATGGTCGCTGGGACGCCTTTCCAACAGCCGTGTGATCTCGAAAGTGGCCAGCAACGGCGTGTTCTTTCTTGACCCGCAAGAGAAAACATTGTGTTTTAAGCCCTTTGGCTCTTCCACTCTGTCAAGGCCATATTCACGCACAGTGACCTGGGATCTGCCTGACGAGGAAGCACTGCAATCGGATCACTTTTGTGGGTTGGCTATCTCAGTAAACGGAAAATATGCTGCTGCGTGGAGCAAGGATAGATTCCGGGTCTTGCTAGTCGATGTTTCAAACGAAGTATGCCACTGGGTGCCTTTGGTGAAAAGCTCCGCCCTTAGTGTTCTTACTCCGATACTCAGAGTGTGTTTTTCTCCTGATGAAACACGTTTAGCAGTTCTCTCTTCAGAAAGGAGGTGAGGCCTCCCTTATCTCTCTTCGACAGCGATACCCACATTTCTTTTAGGCTTTGGAGCTCCGTCATCCAAGTATTCGAAACAACCAACAACAAAATCCGGTTGTGCCACCACTGCAGCCACCTTGCCTTTGCCGGCCCTTTCTACTTCTCAGCGGACAGCAGTCTTCTTTCGCTACTCTCAAAATCATATCGTCCACCGGAACCAAGCACATTATGCCAGTACAATGCAGAGACCGGAGAGATGGTTAATAATCAGCCTATTGAAGATATTTCTACGGGAGTCCCGTATTTCAACTCAAAGCTAAACAACCGTTTCGCCGATGGAGTTGGGATATGTGCCATAAGCAGCCACGAGGGGCAGTACCAGAGAGTTATGTACCATGGGGATGAAGAGATTTGCAAGATTCCAGTCCATCTCACATGGGAGAAGCAGGCACAAGTAGGAGGGACACACTTGTTTTTGGCGTCTGCCACATATGGCATGATCATTTTGAAGGCACCTCCAACTTCAGATTCACCAGATAGGACCAGTGATTTGTGAAGATGTATAGACAGTCTCATATTCGCTAGCGAAGGATTTATTACTCCGAATCCTTGTTTGCGCACAGATATAGAATCATATGGATCTGGATTATATCTGTACACTCGCTCAAGGCCGGAAGATCAAAAGGGCATCGATGAGCGGCCTATGAGCATTCCTAGAGATCCATGCTCGCGTCAAAATGGTCAAATGAGAAGGATCTCGCTCAGTTCCTCCTGTACTAGGATCATCAAAAGAAAACCGCGCGAATATGGACAGTATTTGTTTTAGTTTATGTGAAAACAAATATGTGGGCAGTATATCAAACTCGCATCCACGACGAAGATTCCGTTCGACGGACAGACATCTCGTCGATTCCTGTTACTTTGTGAGCGCCTATCAACATCACCGCGTGAACTCGGTGATCGGGATTCGGCATGTCTCGTCTCGTGGCTGTGTTCTGTTGGTTGCAGACAAGACAACATAGTGCCGCTGTGCTTGAATGATGCGTGCTACCATTCTCTTCGCGCTGCTCTCTCACCTTCCCCTCCATTTCCCAATCCTACTGCTTCAATATGGAATCCAAAGAGCCTCCTGACAAGCGAAAAGCTTTCACGAACTTCTTACGCGCTCGGAAACGGTCACGCCTATCTGTTATAAATGCTGCTGTCTCTATTGTAGGCATTTCCAATCAATCAGGAGAAGAAAACGCCCCGAGTCCGCCGCCTACCAGTGAAGGCTCGAGCCCTGAGCAGCGCAGTACCACAAGTCATTCAGCAGACGCTTGACTGTTTGCCAGTGCCTCATCAACTCCAGTGCCTCCTACCTTATCGATATCAGGCGATGTGCAGAGCGTTGAAGCCAGAGACATAACTCCTGCTGATAAAGCGTGGAGCGCCTTCAAAGCGATCCTTTCTATTGTTGAAAAGGTCTCTGTCGGTTTTCCGCCTCTTCAAAGCGCCGTTGGTGGTCTTATCGGGATTATCTCGAAGTTCGATGTGCGCTCTAAAATTGGAGTCATGTTCTAGCTCCATTTAACTGTTTGAAATAGACATGCAAAGCCAACGTAGAGAAGGTAGAAGAACTCACACGGACCCTGGACCAGCTTCAGCGTATACTTCTGGTGTATCCTGAGATGATGCAGTCCAGACAGATTCAACGACTGGAGTTCATCAAAAAGTATTTCATGCAATCACGACAGAACCCTCATTGTTTATTCACGATTTCAATAACAGGGTGTTTGAGGACGCGAAAGCCACAGTGAAGACGCAGAAAGCCAAGGCCAGCTTCTCGCGTTTCGTTCAAGGAAGTGACGACGAAAGCAAACTGGTGGAATCTATGGGACAGTTAATTCGCTTTGTGAACTTGCTTCAGGCATGTCAGCGCTATTCTCGAAAAAGCCTCCACATTAATGGAGTTCTTAGCTTGAAGTACTGGGCCAGACGGGAGTCTCAGTGAAAAAATGCACCAAAACATTGCAAGTGAAGGTAAATCCTTGAAATGATGAATCATTTTTTCCGGGACTCATCACTTGAAGTTCTTGACCAAACGAGACTCATACAAGGCATCAAGTACTCAGGTAAATTTTTATGAATATGCCTTCTTATTGGATAGCTTAAGCCTTGATAGATCTATTACAGACACTTGCACCGGTTCCATGTGCCACATTCAGAAGCACTGACTTTGGAATTCAGACTTGAGCAGAGTGCACTCCTGGAACCCGCACAGAAGTTCTGGACATGCTTACAGAGTGGACCCTCGATGCGGCCGGGACGCCTTTCTTCTGGTTGAACGGAATGGCTGGTACAGGGAAATCAACGATTGCCCAAAGCATATGCAATCGTCTAGACGAGGAAGGCAGGCTTGCAGCAAGCTTCTTTTGCTCTCGTTCAGCGGGTGGGGGGAGAGACGAGGCTCGAAGGATTATCCCCACAATTGTTTTTCAGCTGGCATACCACGTCCAAGGTTACATGCAGGAAGTTTGTGATGTACTACGCACGCCTGAAATGACTGCACAGTCCATCAAAAAGCAGCTGAAGCAGCTGCTCTGGGAGCCTCTCAATAATGCTTTCGTTACTGCAGGGTCGATGTTGTTGTGGGATAGAAATGCACCTCTTATTGTCGTCATTGATGGACTGGATGCATGCTCGGATGAAGGAGCCCAGCAGCTCGTCGAGTCCCTTTTGCGCCGCTTCGAGCATGATCTTCCTGTTCATCTGCGTTTCCTTTTATGCAGTCGCTCTGAGCGACACATTGGTATCCCGATCAAATCTAGTCCTGCGTAAGTGTCTCGATTTGCGTTGCACGACATTCCCCATTTCACCGTCACTCTTGATATCCATAAAAACGTTGAAGCGGGTTTCGCCCAAATGAGCCGCAAAAGAGATTGGGGCGATGGATGGTACACGGAGGACGACATCGATTTCGTTGTTATTCAAGCAGATGTCCTTTTCATCTATGCCTCCACCTTTATCAAGTACCTTGGAGACTCCAAGTTTCGCCTAGAGAAGTGCCTACAGATTCTGCGCCAAATGAAATTCACAGCATAAACGACAACAACAGGAGCCCTTCGCCCTCTTCATCTTCTATACAGCATCATTCTTGATAACTTAGGGGAGGAAAAGAATCTTGAAGATTTCGAAGTCGACCTAATCCGTAATATACTGTTCATCCTTTCCTGCATTCCGACTCCGCTCTCTATTTCCTGCATTGCCGACCTACTCGAAGCCGAAGTAACCAAAGTTCGAGATTGCGTTACCTCCCTCTCTTCGATCGTCCGCGTCCCTTCCAACTCTGAAGAACCTCACTCTCAGGTCTTATCGTTTTCCTTTGATCCTACCTTTGAATCTCCTCCAGAAAACTCTCACACGGTAACGGCTCTTCATGCATCCTTCCTGAATTCATCCTATCTTCATCGCAGCTTCTCCCTGTACATTTTTGCCTTGATATCAAGGAGCTTCATCGTCGCTTTCTGGTACAATGCCTCGCAATCCTGAACGAAAGACTGCGAGAAGGGCTTCTTGGTACAAAAGCCAATAGCAGACACTGAGATACAATGTATCTTATGAAACCCTGTTGACTTCCATTTCTTCCGGTTTGCGATATGCTGCCCAACATTGGATTCATCACGCCTTGGAAGGTGATTTACAGGAATCTGTATTGCAGAAAGCAGTTTCCATTTCCATGTTCACTTTCGTGAATTCGCATCTGCTGCACTGGCTAGAATGCTTAGCATGGGCAATTGAATTTGGGCTTAACGAGACTAGGGAATACTTAATTAGAGTTTGCGCTCATGCCTGCTTGCTACAGGTCAGTGACCCCAGTTCAGTCGTAGAAAAGTAGTCGCTAATTTATCCCCACTTGAAGGCCATAGGCCCAGAGTTGGCCCACACTTTCGAAGACATCTTGCAGCTGATGAATAGCGAATCAGAAAACATTCAAAAATTTCCGTGCGAAATATATCACAGTGTGCTGGTCTCCGGGCTTCCCAAGACATTATGTGCATCACTCTCTCGCGAGCGCAAGAGACAGTCTTTGCCTGTAGTTGAACTCGAACTACCAGAACATTGGGGCCCTCAAAGATTCCTGAGTCCAAATCCCAGCGAGCAAAGAATAACAGTTGTTCAGTTTATTGATTCTCTATCTCGAAAGTAGGCGAGGTTATAGCGCATGAATGGAGCACGTTAACGGCGGTAGAGGGACAATGGTCGCTGGGATATGCTGTTCGATGTGCACAAATATTATTTCCGCGCGAGAACTTCAATATTTCGCGCGAGAACTTGAGTGTCTCCGCGCGAGCGCTTAGTTAACCTACAATCTAATTTACTTGTCACATCAATAGTTGGGTATGTCCTTAATAGGCAGAACTCGCGAGAGAGAACATTTACGAGGGGATTTAACGCGAGAGCGCACACAACGCATGGCTGGATTGAGCAGGTGTCAAGGGTCATTTTATTATTTGGCTGCATAGTACAGTCAACAATCAACAAATATAATTGAAACGTAGCGATATGTTCAGAACTAGAGTCTCGTCTACAAGGCTAATGGCTAATCTATGCATTGAGATCCATTGTGTCTAACTCGTATAAAGCCTGAACGGCAGTTACGGCCGCTACAGTAATGGTCTCCGGAATTTCAAAGAGCTTCTCCGCTTCTGCAAGGAATTTTACACGGCACCCAGGCGCTAAAGTCTTCTCTTTTGAGCCAGGAAAAACAACGGAGGACTGGCGCACAGGGATGTTTGACTCGATGAGGAGCTTGATGTCTCGGAAGCCTTCAATAGAGTATGGGATTTTGCGATTGAGCTGCAAGGTGGATCCTTGAGGAGAGTCGGGCAACAAGAGCTTTCGAGCGATAACTTTCCACCAAAAGTCGCCATACAGTTCGCAGCACTCCTTCTGATGCCGGCTAATGCTGCAAGGGATGGGAAAGGAAGTAGAGTAGCTGACATCGATGCCAGGTGCTTGCGCTGCCACCATCTTCAGCTTCTCTGCCATTGTCTCTAATGCATTGACTAGAATAGCATATGCGTCAGGACCCATTTGGTCACGTTCAAGGCGAGATATACGCCTAGCCTGACCACGAGCCAAAAAGGCACGAACAGAGCGATTAATCCATGTAATCCCATCTTCCGCAAACGTTCGGAATTCAGAAGAAAGCTTCAAAGCAAGGCCGGGACCCAGAGTGTCAATGCGAGCGTCAAGCTGGTGAATCGACCATGATGCTATATTTGGAGAAAGCCATTGCCGGCTAAGCCTAAGCAACGCAATGAGCTCAAAGATTGTTTGAGGGGCATTTCCTTGAGGAGGACTGCTCAGGGATCCTATTAGCATGTAGCGAGATTGTCAAGTACAGAGATACGCACGAATGCAATGTGAATTTTAGCACTGCAGCAAGTTCTTCGGCTGTACAGTTCTTTTGCTCATCAAGAACAATGGGATGGTCGTCGTCAGCACCGTCAGCCTGTGCAATGAGTTCTTTGGCCTCGTTGGCCGCATCAAACAGGTCAAAGTGAATGCCTAGAAGGCCTCGATAGGTTTTGAAAAGGTATTTTCCGATCTGAAATCCTGTAAGTGTACTGCGTTCAAAGTACGCAAGGAGGACGTACGCGAAACGTGATATTTCCGTCCTCAAGGTATAGCCCTGGATAACGTTCTACCAAGGCCATCAGGGCGAAAGTGGGAGAATGACGTGATGGGATAGAAGGTCTGCAGTAGGGCTTTTAAAGGTCGCAGAGGCATTGCACTGAAGGTGTATAGTAGACGGAAGGGGGCCAGAAAGGAAGAACCCAGATTCTGCATGAAGTAAATCAGTATTGCACAGATAGCTGTACAGAAAATGACCACGTACTGACAACGCAAGCAGTCCACCTGCTTCCCAAAAGCTACCGTGAAGCAGTTCTTGAACTGCATACTCATCTCCGCGAAAGTCAATTAATTTCCCTTGGGGAAACTTCCACCACATGGACAAGGGGCGGGAGCAGAGCAAGCTGCTTGACGTGGTTGGCGGAACATGGTTGCTCACTGACGGTAATGGCGGCAGGGACTAGTTTGAGCATGGCCTTGCTTAACCACGTGGCTGTTACTATATCTGGCGACTAGGCTGTCCGCTACTTCTAAGCCGAAATGCCGCTTGGTAGGCAGCTTTGCTATCTTACGTGCTGCAACAAGTTTTCCAAATGCCGGTGAACTCTGAACATGCTTCCAAGCTGCTTAGAGCAGTGGCGTACAGGCATACACTATCTCTTCAGAACATGAAAGAATATAGTATTTGTTTGACACTACTCCCACTGATTATCTCGACTATTAGCCCCAATCACGCTCGCATGGCCGTAATTCAGTCTGCTATCTACTTCCATCTGCTCTCCTGGTGAGCTCTATCTCACGGCGAAAAGATGTCGTTCCCACCTCTCCCTCCTCCGCTGTCCGTAACACCATGGCCGCCCTATGTCCATCGTGCATGTTCAAATTTGCAGAGCATTTACGACAGCGCTGCACGGGCTCTACAAAGCGAAACAGAAGGGAACCGACTTACTTTCCATTTGGAAACGATTGAACGTGATGCTATACCTGTTCTTTTTGCTCTCCAGGATACACGCGATTTTGGTGTGCCATTGTTCTCAGAATGGGTTCTGAACCTCGCACGAGCATTTGAGCGGCTGAGAGTCAGACTTGAAGAGAGTC
>Ga0247730_1001462_pt1 | contig 13104 bp, 17 predicted proteins | sample UWRJL073202C2_FD_180959 | JGI IMG/M metagenome (GOLD analysis project Ga0247730, IMG submission 180959) | Plant litter microbial communities from Arlington Agricultural Research Station in Wisconsin, United States - UWRJ-L073-202C-2 | ecosystem: Environmental > Terrestrial > Plant litter >...
CGATCGAGAATTTGCCGCCCGACTGTTTGGTAAAGGCGATCAGATCGCCGCGCGGGGACCAGACCGGCGTCGAATAGGAGCCATCGCCGAACGACACACGGGTCTGCCCGCCGCCGCTGGAGTCCATCGTGTAGAGCTGCTGGCGTCCGCCGCGGTCGCTTTCAAACACGATCTTGTTGCCGTCCGGCGAATAGGACGGCGAGGTGTCGATCGCCGCCGTGCTGGTGAGGCGGGTCGTGGTGCGCGAGCGCAGATCCATCGTATAAATGTTGGCATTGCCTTCCTGCTGAAGGCTCATGATCACCCGCTGCCCGTCCGGCGAAAAGCGGGGGCTGAACGTCATGCCCGGGAAATTGCCGACCACTTCGCGCTGTCCGGTTTCCAGCTGCAGCAGATAGACGCGCGGCTGGTTGCCCTCGAACGACATGTAGGTGACTTCCTGCTTGCTCGGCGAGAAGCGCGGCGTCAGCACGATGTCCTTGGAGCCGGTCAGCATGCGGATATTGAAGCCGTCCTGGTCCATGATGGCCAGCTGGCGCTTGCGGTCGAGCTTGGTGCCGCTTTCGGAGACGAACACGACGCGGGTATCGAAATAGCCCTTTTCACCGGTGATGCGCTGATAGATGGCATCGGCAATGATGTGGGCGACACGGCGCCAGTTTTCCGGCTGGGTGTAAAACTGCTGGCCCGTCATCTGCGAGCCGGCAAAGGTATCCCACAGGCGGAATTCGGCGCGCAGGCGGCCATCGGCTTCCTGGGTGACACGACCGGTCACCAGTGCCTGGGCATTGATGACCTTCCAGTCTTCAAACCGCGGCGACTGGTCGGGATTGGTGATTTTTTCGATGAAGGCGGCCTTGTTGACCGGCGCAAACAAGCCGGAGCGCTGCAGGTCGGCGGCGATCACCTGGGAAATCTGGGCGCCCATCGCGTTGCCGGACAGGAAGTCCGTCACCGCGATCGGCATGGGCTCGACATTGCCCTTGTTAATGTTGATCTCAACCACCGCGAAGGCCGGGGACGCGAACGCGGCCGTCATGCCGGCGAGCACGATCAGGAGACGGAGAAACGAGGACTTAATCATAGTGGCTTGCCTTTCAGCATTCACAAAAATTTGGCGTTAGATCAGTTCGTCGGCAGTGAAGTTGACGATCAAATCACTCCAGGAATCGTATTTTTCGGCCGGCAGGTTCTTGAACGGCGACGAGCGCATCACTGCCCGCATGGCACTGCCCTCCAAAGTACGGCGCGCGCTTTCGGATCCGCCGGATGCCGTCACTTCCGGCCGACCGATAATCGCACCGGACTGGTCGAGCTTCATCGTTACGCGGATCAGCACGCCCTCGGTACCGGCCATGCCGGGGATGGTGGTATAATTGCTCTGGATCTGCCCTTTCAGGCCATCCATCTCGCTCATGCTGAGCGTGTTGCCGGTCGTCGTCTTCTTGCCACCCAAGGCCGCCACGTCGGTGGTGCGCTTGGCACCGCCTCCGGCGGCCTGCTGCTTGTTGAGCAGCGCGGAAATATCGTCGGCATTGAAATCGCTTTCCTTGGCCGAAGCCGATTTGGCGGTTTCCTGCTTCTTCTGGCCGGTGGTCTTGTCCGGTGTCTTCGGCGGCGTCGGCTTCTGCTCAACCGGCTTGGCCTCGGCGACCTTCTGCGGCTCGGCCGGCTTCGGCTTGGCGACGGGGGTCGGAATGGTGGCGGGCAGCGGGATTTCACCGGTTTCGGCAGGCTTCGGCGGCGGCTCGGCAGGTTTGGCCTGCGGTTCCGGCGGCTTTGGCTCAGGGGGCTTGGGTTCCGGCGGGGTTTCCTTCGGAGGCTCTGGCTTGGGTGGTGTCGGCGTCGGCAAAGGTGGCGGCGGTGTTTCTTCCTTGGCGACTTCCTTGACTTCGTTCGGGACCGGATCGGTCTTGGGAAGCGGCTTTTCAGCCTTGGGCGGCGCTGCGGCCGTCTCGGTTGTCTGCGGACGCTTTTCCGGCGTCGGCGGCGTCTTCAGATCGACGTCGTTGTCGCCGGTATTATCGGCATTCTCGACCTTGTTCGGCTTGATGGTCGGCTTGGGCGCCGCTTTTTCCTTTTGCGGCGCGGTCTTTTCGCCCTGCTGGATCTGCGTCAACGAGACGATTTCCACCGGCAGGGCTTCGACGTCACCGACCTCCATCTGCACGGGCGTGCTGATGGAGACCAGTGCCCAGGCGAGCAGCGAGCCATGCAATACAGCTGATGTGACGACACTGCCCTTCATGGCGACCGCTACTTACCCTGTTCCTGCAGTGTGACCAGGCCGATATTCTTGAAACCGGCGGCCGAAATATTTGCCATGACCTTCATCACCGTGCCGTAGTCAGCCGCGGTATCGCCGCGCACGTAGATGCGCGATTCGGTGCCGGTCTTGCCGATCGCCAGCAGCTTGGGAACGACTTCCTCAAGCGCAATCGGGGTTTCCTGGATAAAGATCCCGCCGGTCGGATTGACCGAAACGGTGATCGGCTGGGTCTCGGAATTCATCGGCTTGGCCGCGGTTTCCGGCAGGTCGATCGGCACGCCGACGGTCATCATCGGGGCAGCGACCATGAAGATGATCAAAAGCACCAGCATGACGTCGACCATCGGTGTGACGTTGATTTCGCTGACCGGGGCGCGCTTGCCGCCGCGTCCGCGACGACGGCCACCGCCCGATCCCTTGCCGCCCATTGCCATGCCCATGACTGTCTACTCCGATCCCAGGATTACTGTGCTGCCTGGCGAGGCTGCAGCTTTTCATCGATTTGCCGCGAAAGGATGGCGGAGAACTCGTCCGCAAAACCTTCCATGCGCGCCGACAGTTTTCCCGAGTCGGCGGAAAACTTGTTGTAGGCAATAACGGCGGGAATGGCGGCAACCAGGCCGATGGCGGTTGCCAGCAGCGCTTCGGCAATACCGGGTGCCACGACGGCAAGGTTGGTGGCCTTGGAACCGGCAATTGCCTGGAACGAGGTCATGATGCCGATGACGGTACCGAACAGGCCGATGAAGGGCGAGGCCGAACCGATGGTGGCCAGCGATCCAAGCCTGGATTCCAGCGTCTCCGACTCGCGCGCCATGGTCACGTCCATGGCACGGTCGATGCGCATCTGCAGGCCCATCGGCGTACGGGCGCCGCGCTCGAACGATTTTTTCCATTCGCGCATGGCGGCCACGAACATCGCGGCCATACCGGTATTCTGCCGGTCGGCGAGCGTGCGGTACAGCTCTTCCAGCGACTGGCCCGACCAGAAGGTCTGCTCGAAGGCATCGAACTGGCGGCGCGCCTTGCCGTAGCTGACATATTTGTCGATCACGATCGCCCAGGTCCAGACGGAGGCACAGAGCAGCCCGATCATGACGACCTTGACGACGAGACCCGCCTGCATAAACAGCGACCAGAGACTGACATCCGTCGCCGCTGCGGCCAATCCAACTTGTTCCATCGCTCTACAATCCCCGAATCCAAACGCCCGGCACAGGACCGGGCGAACAACAAGCACTCTGCAAGAAGACGTCCGGCAGATGCCCTGAACGCACTGGAATGCCTAAACATCCAGCCTGCTTCTCAACGTCAAATTTGGTTAAAGGAAGGCGTGCACCGCACAAATTCCCTTGGCGGCAGTAAGACATCATTATGGTTAACGGAAGGTTAGGATTGGAAGGAAATCGGTGCATTTTCCGGTCGAAGGTCAAAACCACTTTGCGGCGTTTCCCGGATACCAGTCGTAGCTAAGCCGCCCCGCCTAAAAACTTCTCCGCCAAGCTCTCCGGCAGCCGCCTCGGCCGCCCTTTGGCGTTGATCACCGCAATCACCACCCGGGCGACAATCAGCAGCGTCTCGCCGCGCCGGATTTCCTGGGTCAGCACCATTTTCGCGCCGCCGGCCTTTTCGGTCAGCGTCTGGATGGTCAATATATCGTCCATCCGCGCCGGGCTTTTGAAATCGATCTCCATCCGGTGGACGACGAACACCAGGCCCTCCTGATCGGTCGTCAGCAACGCACTCTGCTCGCAGCCGAGGCAGCGCAGGTAATCGGTGCGGCCGCGCTCGAGGAAATGCAGGTAGCGGGCGTGATAGACGAGGCCGGAAAAATCGGTATCTTCGTAATAGACCCGTTGCGTCAAGCGGTGGCCGTTGTCGATCAACTCGCCGCTCAGCGGTACCTTCTCATATGTCATGGCGTTGTCTCTGCATAATTCCGGACTAGTTCAAGAAGACAAAGGCAGGCCGGCCAGCAGTCGTCTTGTCACAATTACCCCCTATCAGAATTTTGAACGTTTCAAACCAGCGGAGATGAATCGATGAAGATTGCTGTTCTGGGTGGCGACGGCTTCGTTGGCTGGCCAACGTCCTTGCATCTGTCGGACGCCGGCCACGAGATCCATATTCTCGACAATCTGTCGCGCCGCTGGATCGATACCGAGCTTGGCGTGCAGTCACTGACCCCGATGGACAGCATTCAGGAACGCACCCGCATCTGGCATGCGCAAACCGGCCGTCGTATCCATTTCCACCTGATCGATCTTGCCAGGGACTATGAGCTGCTGAAACAATGGCTGGGCGAGAACCGACCCGATGCCATCATCCATTTCGCCGAACAGCGCGCCGCCCCCTATTCGATGAAGAGCGACCGCCACAAGAACTACACCGTCAACAACAATGTCAACGCCACACACAACCTGCTCAGCGCCATGGTCGAGCTGCAGCTCGACGCCCATCTCGTGCATTTGGGCACGATGGGCGTCTACGGCTATTCCTCGGTCGGCGCTGCGATTCCCGAAGGCTATCTGCCGGTGGGCATAGACACGCCGGATGGGCGCACGGTCAGCCAGGACATACTCTACCCGGCCAATCCGGGCTCGATCTATCATCTGACGAAATGCCTCGATCAGCTGATTTTCCAGTTCTATGCCAAGAACGATGCGCTGCGGATTACCGACCTGCACCAGGGCATCGTCTGGGGCACCCATACCGAGCAGACACGCCAGCACGAGCAGCTGGTCAACCGCTTCGACTATGACGGCGACTACGGCACGGTGCTCAACCGCTTCCTGATCCAGGCGGCGATCGGCTATCCACTGACGGTACACGGGACCGGTGGCCAGACGCGCGCCTTCATCCATATCCAGGATTCGGTGCGCTGCATCGAGATCGCGCTCAAAAACCCGCCGGCGCGCGGCAGCCGGGTGGAAATATTCAACCAGATGACCGAGACCCACCGCATCCGCGATCTGGCCGCAATGATCGCCAAGATGACCGGCGCCGAAATTGCCTGGCTGCCCAATCCCCGCAAGGAGGCGGCGGAAAACGAGCTGATCGTCCACAACGACAAATTTTTAAGCCTCGGCCTCAACCCGACGACGCTGCAATCCGGCCTGCTCGGCGAGATCGTCGACGTGGCGAAGAAATATGCCTACCGCGTTGATCGCACACGGGTGCCTGCCGTCTCCGCCTGGACGCGCGACATCGCCGCCACGCTCAACCGTGACCCGGAAGGCCGCAAGCTGAAGTCCGTCTCATGACCATCGGCATGGATATGATGCGGGGTCTGCGCCCGACCGCCACCGCCCGCTCGCGTCACGCCTTCGTGACGCTGGTCACCAATGCCGATTATGCTATGGGTGCAACCGCACTCGCCCGTTCGCTGGTGCTGAGCCGGACCACCGCCGATATCGTCGTCCTTTATATGGCCGGCGTTGACACCAGGGACCTCGCACCGCTGCAGGCGCTCGGCTGCCGGTTGGTGGAAGTCGATCCGCTACCGCTTTCGCAGGAATTCAATCACCGGCACGCGCGCAAGACCCTGCATGCCGCTGCTCCTTTCGACAAAGGCCGCAAGCCCGACTTCCATTCGCCGCTCGACAATTTCTGCAAGCTGCGGCTCTGGCAGCTGACCGAATACCGCGCCTGCGTGTTCATCGACGCCGACGCCGTGGTGCTGAAAAGCATTGACCGACTGTTTGATTATCCCGAATTTTCCGCCGCCCCGAATGTCTACGAAAGTCTGACCGATTTCCATCGGCTGAATTCCGGCGTGTTCGTCGCCCGACCCTCGACCGATACCTTTCACGCCATGCTGGCGCGGCTCGATCAGCCAGGCGTGTTCTGGCGGCGCACAGACCAGACGTTTCTGGAAACGTTTTTCCCGGATTGGCACGGTCTGCCGGTGTTTTTCAACATGCTGCAATATGTCTGGTTCAACATGCCGACACTTTGGGATTGGCAAAGCATCGCAGTGCTGCATTATCAGTATGAAAAGCCCTGGGAAACGGATCATCCAAAGGCCACACGACTGCGACCGCTGATCGATTTGTGGGAGGCTTTCTATCGCGGCACCGACGTGCCGGATGTCAGGCTGCTGGCAAACCCGGAGAACACATCCGCATGAAGGTTTTGGTTTCGGGCGGCACCGGCCTGGTGGGACGTTACATTGTCGAGGGGCTTCTGGGTGCCGGCTACGAGGTGATCATTGGTGGTCGACATGCGCCGGCCACAAACCTGTTTTCCAGGTCGGTCGGCTACGTGCCGCTGACCCTCGATCCGCAGATCGACCAAATCGAGGCATTCGATGATGCCTACCTGTTCGTGCATGCCGCCTTCGACCATCTGCCGGGTAAATACCGCGGTGGCGAAGGCGACGATCCGGAAACGTTTCGCCGCCGCAATCTCGACGGCAGCGTCGCGCTGTTTGAGGCCGCACGCAGGGCCGGAACCCGGCGCTGCGTGTTTCTGTCCAGTCGGGCTGTTTACGGGCGGCACGCACCGGATACCTTGTTGCGCGAGGAGATGGCGGCTGAACACCCTGAAACGCTCTATGGTGAAATCAAGCTCTGTGCCGAGCGATCGCTTGCAGCTTTGTCCGGGCCCGGTTTCACCACCGCCAGCCTGCGGTTGACTGGCGTCTATGGCAATCAGATACCCAACAAATGGCAGGCACTGTTTGATGATTATCTGTGTGGAAAACCCGTTGCTGCCCGGGCCGGTACAGAAGTGCACGGCCGCGACGTGGCGCAAGCGGTTCGGGTGATGCTGTCTACCGAAGCCGGGCAGATCGACGGCCAGGTGTTCAACGTTTCCGATATGCTCACCGATACACGCGAAATCCTGTCGATGCTGCAGGAGGTGTCAGGCTGTCGGCACGGCCTTCCTGCTGCAGCCGATAGCGCGACCGTGCATCCCATGGCAAGCGACAGGATCTCCGCGCTGGGCTGGGCGCCTGGTGGAAAGGCGCTTTTGCGGCTGACGGTCGGGGATCTTTATCGACAGATGCAGGTTTCACAAAAGACCGTCGTCGGCTTTTAACGCATCAGGTCCGTTTCGCTCCATCCGAGCAGCGCCATCTCCCCGGCGCGCACGCCCGCATCGTCGGCCACGATGAATTCGTCCAGTTGCGGCGGCCGCACACTGGTATCCGACAGCATCGCGTGCACCTGGCCACGATGGTGGGTTTGATGCTGGAACAGATGGCTGAGCGTGTCGTCCATCCTTTCCTGCTGGATCCTGTCGCCCCGATGGATGGCGACAGTTGAGCCGAGCCTTTCGGTCGTTAACCCATCTGTCAGAAGCAACAACCGACAATCCACCGCACCCTGCGCCTCCTGCAGTGCAGCGACTGTCGCGCAGGGCTGCTCGACCACCCAGGCTTGCGGCCCGAGCGTACCACCTTCCATCGCATCGATATAGAACCAGTCAATTGTCAGAATATGATTGAGCGTCGCCTTGATCGACGGAAAGAAGCTTCGGCGCTCTGCTTCAAACTCGCCTACCAGCAGTTTCGCGCAGGCCGAATGCAGCCGAACATTGGCCAGCGCATTGTTTTGCGCCAGCTTGCGAAAGACCCGGCCTGAATCGTAGGATCCGATCACGGTTTCCGTCTGTCCTTCAACGTCTTCGCCCAGTCGTTTCCAGCATCGCCGCCCCAAAGCAGCCAGGCGACGTAGCCTGGCGAGGGATTGTCGTCGTCACCAAAATTTTTCGCACGCTTGTCAACCTTGTGACGGGCGAAATAGCTGACCATGCGATTGATGGTTTCGTCGGGCAGCGCCTTGCGGTTTTTCAGGTCGCGAGCCCGGGCAACCCCGATCTGGGTGCCGCCGCGATGAAACTTTTGCCGCAGGTCGAGACCCTTTTCGGCGGCCTTGGCGACTTCGGCCGGCGGCACGTGACCCTCTTGCTTGGCCCCGCTCATGATGCGCGCTTCAGTTCGGAATGGCTTTTCAGCACCTCGCCACCATCCTCCTGGCGCACCAGATAGGCCGGCTCAGCCTTGCTTGCCTTGCGCTTGATCTTGGCACCTTCAATCGTGCGCTCGACGTCTTCGGTAAAACTCTCGGCCACCTTGCCGACGCCGGTGCCCTTGCCCCAGTTCCATTCCACCTTTGCACCCTTGCGGTATTTCGCCATCTGACGGTCCTCGATTTCGATCGAAACCAATGCGCAATCCGGCTCTAAAGTTCCGTGCCGACCAGATCCAGATCGCCATCCCGCCAGACGAGATGTTTTGGCGTCAGCGGCAAATTCTCGATTTCGTCAGCAATGAAATAAGGCGGGATGTCGAGCGCCTTCAGAGCTTGCGCGGTCGCGGGCACCCATTTGAATTCAAGATCGCTGTTGCCGTCACGGACACGATGGACGATCTCATGCGGCTTGAACGGGAAGGAAAGCGGCACATCCATCAGGTAGTAGAAGCCGAGTTCGTGCCAATCACGCCCTTCATAATGAAAGAAATTCTCGACGATCCAAAGCAGCCGACCGACTTTGACCTCAACCCCGAGTTCCTCAACCATTTCGCGCGCGATGGTTTCCTCGGAGGTTTCGTTGATCTCGGCACGACCGCCCGGAAACGTCCAGAATGTTTCCTGAATGGCACGATGCACTAGCACGTGCCCGTCACGAAAGCCGACGCCGGCAATACGCATTTGAAAGCTCTCGCCGGTTTTCTTCTTGATGCGGATGCGGATGCGGCCCGGTACGTCACCCATCTATTCGTCCTCCGAAAACATGCGGAACTGTGCCGCTTCCATATCTTTGGGCGGCTGCATGTCGAGATGCCTCCAGGCATTGCCGGTCAGCACCCGGCCACGCGGCGTGCGCTGGATAAAGCCCTGCTGGATCATGTAGGGCTCGATGATGTCCTCGATCGCATCGCGCGGCTCCGACAGGCCGGCGGCAATCGTCTCGATGCCGACCGGGCCGCCGCCGAAATTAACGGCGATCATGTTGAGATAGCGCTTGTCGAGCTGGTCGAGACCCATGTTGTCGACCAGAAGGCGGGTCAGCGCCTCGTCGGCAATCTGCTTGGTCACCGCCTCGGCCCGTGCCACCTCGGCGAAATCGCGCACCCGGCGCAGCAGCCGGCCGGCGATGCGCGGCGTACCCCGCGCCCGCCTCGCGATCTCCTTGGCGCCGTCATCCGTAATGGCCAGCCCCATCAGACGCGCGCCGCGACGCACGATCAGTTCCAGTTCCTCGACGGTGTAGAAATTCAGCCGCACCGGAATGCCGAAACGGTCGCGCAGCGGCGTGGTCAAAAGGCCGAGCCGGGTGGTGGCGGCAACCAGGGTAAACTTTGACAGATCGATCTTGACCGAGCGCGCAGCGGGACCTTCGCCGATAATCAGGTCGAGTTGAAAATCCTCCATCGCCGGATACAGGATTTCCTCGACGGCGGGGCTGAGGCGGTGGATTTCGTCGATGAACAGCACGTCGCGGTCTTCGAGATTGGTGAGCAATGCCGCCAGATCGCCGGCCTTGGCGATCACCGGGCCGGAGGTGGAGCGGAAATTGACGCCGAGTTCCTTGGCCATGATCTGCGCCAGCGTTGTCTTGCCGAGCCCGGGCGGGCCGACGAACAGCACGTGGTCGAGCGCCTCGCCCCGGTTTTTCGCCGCTTCGATGAACACCTTCAGGTTGGCGCGCGCTTCCGCCTGGCCGGTGAACTCGTCGAGCGACTGCGGCCGCAGCGCGGTGTCGAGGTCTTCACCGCGCTTCTCCGGGGCAATCAGGCGGGCGGCTTCGGTCATGCGATCAGTTCCATTCCGGGGATGTTTTGGGCGGCAGCCTGGTCGAAGGTCACGGTTTTAGCGCAGCCGGACTGCGTGGCAATATGCGCAATGATGTGATCCGCGATATCACCGCGTATCGCCGGCCCGAAAAACAATGTTGTCAAAAAATCGGTTTCCTCGAACTGGATTTGGTCGCTGCGTAGAAGGCGCTGAAAAGCGTCGATCACCTGCAGGTGTTTAAAGGCGTAGGTCTTCGTTATCACCCAGCAAATTTCTGCCACGACGACAAGCGAGACAAAAGCTGGATCGTCCGAAGAGCGGGCCTGGAAAAATCTTTCAACCCGTCTACTCTGCTGCGGATCGTCCTGGGTCAGGTGTCTCACCAGAATTTTGGTGTCGATTCCAATCATCCATGATCCTCCGGTCATCCTCGGCCACGGCATCGCCGATCGCATCATCGATCTCTTCGATCGTCAGGTGCACTCCACTGGGCGGAGACCCTAAAATACCCGCCAGATCGGTCACTCGCACGTTTCGGGCAATCAACTGAATGCGATCGCCTGTGACGATAAACCTAACCGTGTCGCCCGGCTTGAGCTTCAACTGCTTCCTGATGTCGTCCGGGACGGCGATCTTGCCCTTTGCCGTCAATTTCGTATCGTAAATTGCCATCTGCCGTCTCCTATTACCGACCACAATAGTGAGAAACGGGCCGGTGGGCAACGAACTCACCGCGACAGCTCCTTCAGCCCCAGCCGGATCAGCTTGGCGCTGTCCAGCCCCTCGCCGCCGTTCTTCAGCGCTGCGGCCACCGCATTGGCGGCCTGGTCGCGGGAATAGCCGAGATTGGTGAGCGCCGAGACAGCGTCGGTGACCGGGGCGGAGGCGACCCCCTCGCCCAGTTCCTGCTTCAGGCCCATATTGCCCGACAGGTCGCCGGCAAAGGCAGGAGCCTTGTTTTTCAGCTCGGTAACGATACGTACCGCCACTTTCGGGCCGACCCCGGGTGCGCGCGACACGACGGCCTTGTCCTGCAGGGCGATGGCATTCGCCAGTTCCGACGGCGTCAGCGTCGACAGCACCGCCAGCGCCACTTTGGCGCCGACCCCCTGGACGCTCTGCAGCAGGTTAAACCATTCGCGCTCGAGCGCGCTCATGAACCCGAACAGCTTTAGCTGGTCCTCGCGCACATAGGTCTCGATGAACAGAATGACCGCCTCGCCGGGCGAACCGATTTTTCCAAGCGTTCGAGCCGAGCAGAAGGCGACGTAGCAGACGCCGTGGACGTCAACCAGCACATGGTCGTCGCCGATCTCGTCGATGCTGCCTTTGAGTTTGCCGATCATAGGAAAAAATCCGTCAGGGATGGGTTTCGGGGGAAATCAGGTCGACAGAAGGGAAGTAGGCGCGGTAACGGGCCGGATCGCGCGTCAGCAAGCGGTGCCGCCGCCAATCCGCGTGTGCGCCGATGAGAAAATCCGGCAGCGTTCTCTCGCGCCGGCCGCCGGCCAAACGGTAGGCCCTGTGCGCTTTGCCGGCACGAAATGCAGCCTCGAACGGAAAGTTTTCACGAGACATATCGAGCCATGAGAACGCGATCGTCAGTACGTCCTCAGCAATCACGGATGCCGCAATTTCTGACCAAACAATCGGATTGAGAACCAGTTCACCCTCGTCTCGGCATTTACCCAGCATCCTGACGGACCACGGCCGATGCGGCGTTGCCGGCCCCAACAGGTCAATCAGGATATTGGTGTCAACGAGGGTCAAGATCTTCACGAGGCCCCCGGATCCAGTCCATATATTCGTCAGTGGTCATGCCCTGCGTGTCCATAATTCCCTGGACACTCGCGGCCCATTCCTCGAAGCTGCTGATTTGGTGGCCATGTGCATCATCAAGCTTAACCAGCAGAGCGCCGTCTTCAGTGGAGACGAAATCTACCTCGGACCCGGGCGTGATGCCCAGCCGATCACGAATTCCTTTTGGGATGGTCACCTGACCTTTTTCCGTCACGCGCATGGTAATACCTCCGCGGTATTACCTACGGGGACAGAAAGAACAAGTCAAGAACAAACTACCCCGCCAGCACCGCCATCCGCAATGCCGCACCAGCGCGATTGTGGCTGTGGCAAATGGCGATCGCCAGCGCATCGGCAGCGTCGGCACCCTTGAAGGTCGCCTTGGGCATCAGGATTTTCAGCATCATCTGGATCTGCGCCTTGTCGCCATGGCCGACGCCGATCACCGCTTTCTTGACTGCATTCGGCGCATATTCGGCCACCGGCAGACCGGCGCGAGCCGGCACCAGCATGCAGATGCCGCGTGCCTGACCGAGTTTCAAAGTAGCCACCGCATCCTTGTTGACGAAGGTCTGCTCGACGGCGGCCTCATCCGGTTTGAAGCTGTGGATGATTTCTGCAAGGCCGTCATGCAGCTGGCAGAGCCGCGAGGCAAGGTCCATGTCGCCGTCGGAGGTGACGGTGCCGGACTCGATGAAGCGGAGCGAATTGCCCAAGGATTCGATTACGCCCCAGCCGGTGCGCCGCAGGCCGGGATCGATGCCGATGATCCGAATCGTCTTGTGCATGACCATGTTTCCACATTAGCTTTCAAGCCTCTGCAGTGCCAGCAAAATGTGAACAAAACAAAAACATCCGCGGATAGAGCCAGCAGCTGGTCATACGGTAGATGGCGGTCGCGGTACCCGGCGCCCGGTCGTTTTGCATCCTCCCGCCGTCGGTTGCGGCGCAGTGCGGCCTTGTCGATGTTCGGAGGCGGATAGGTAAAATCCGCAAATCAGTGTGAGAAAATCAGCTTTGCACTTAGCAATCCGCGCCCGGCTTCCTACATGTATCGCAACCGCATTTTGTCAGGCTGCCGGCCGTCAAGGAGACGTGCATGATACCCTTTTCCATTCTCGATCTGTCCCCCGTCTGCGAAGGCAGCACGATTTCCGAGGCGCTCAACAATACCCAGCGCATGGCGCAGGTCGCCGAAGCCAATGATTACAAGCGCTTCTGGCTGGCTGAGCATCACGGCATGACCGGCATCGCCAGCGCCGCCACTTCGATCGTCATCAGCCATGCCGC
>Ga0247730_1001464_pt1 | contig 13099 bp, 19 predicted proteins | sample UWRJL073202C2_FD_180959 | JGI IMG/M metagenome (GOLD analysis project Ga0247730, IMG submission 180959) | Plant litter microbial communities from Arlington Agricultural Research Station in Wisconsin, United States - UWRJ-L073-202C-2 | ecosystem: Environmental > Terrestrial > Plant litter >...
CCCGTTACCCCCAGGATTTCAATAGAGTAGATTTACTCTAGAATACCCCCGGTGCATAGCGGACTCGGACTGTTTTGGGATTTGGATTTAGCTTGCATGTTCACTCTTTGATCGTTATCTTACCACCACATTGTATATCCTTCCTTTACTTATCTATTATGTTGCGTTGTCTAGAAACTGTAGAGGTGTCAATCGTAACGTGCCGACCCACCTGAATCCCACGTTCTGTTGACTTGGATTCGTACCATGACTCGCCCCAAGACAACACCTGGACGTCGACCATCATGGTGGCTCCGTATACTTGACAAGGTCTCTTCCAGCTCTATGCTTTTGTATCTTTCCCTCCCTGAACGTCTGGTCTAGTCCAATGTAACGGTGACTGCTGCAACAGCCATCGCCGTTCTTTATTCACGATCCGTAGGCGTCGCGTACTTTTCGATAGGCGCATTGGTTTGCTCTGGAACTGCGAAGGTGGTCAAGCGGTTTATCAAGCAAGAGCGACCAGCTCATCCTTCTCAGCGCAAGAAGACCTATGGGTGCGTTACCTGGGCTCTCTTGCATTCTTTTATCTGACAATATTCTTGTAATCTAGAATGCCCAGCACGCATTCCGCGACAATCACATTCTTTGCGACATACATCACCCTAGCTGCCTTGTATCTGCCTATCCATTCTGCTTTCCCGAGTGACTGGAGGTCGCGCGTACTACCGCCTCTCCTGGTGCTACCCTGCGCCAGCCTCATTGCTGCGTCCAGGTTGTGGTTAGGCCACCACACGCTTGCACAGATCGTGGCTGGAGTCGGTCTGGGTATTTTTATGGCCAATGGCTGGTACGCAGTGTGGGTTCATGGGGGCCTGAACGAGTATGGGAAAATTCTGGAAGATCAGTTCATACGGACGCTACCATTCTAGAGTTTTATCTAGTCGAATGGTATCAAGGATTGCTTGCCCTACCCGTCTTTCTTCTTCCCAAAGACTGTCTATCGCCTCTGCGAAGGGACCCTTGGCTGTGCCCGCTGATCTGCTTTGCGAGCGAGTTATCAGAGTGGTGCAAATGCCCTTGAGCAGCTGCAGCCATTCTTTCTCGTTTTGTGAGCTCACAATGTCTCTTTCACCTCGGACTACTTTGTGCCACACTTGCAGCTGCATGGTATCAGGAGGCTGGTGTGCTTGATGAATAATGTGCAAGCGAAGAGCTATTACCAGCCGATACGAGGGATGAGCTGTCTGTTGCGCAGAACCTGCTTGGTCGCAGTGCATCGTCCAATCTCTATAAATGAACGACCTTTCAGCTCTCTCTAGTTTCGGAATAGGATGCGGGCATGTACCCCCAATATCCCTGGTCCTCTAATATCTTCTTCTCAGCTTCCCAAGTATCAGCCTTTCTCATCATGTCCTCCACAATATCCTGAACATCAACCTCCAAACTGTCTTGCTCTGCCGACACGAAGCCATATTCAACGAACAGTGTGCGATTGGAATGTGCTCCATAGCGAAGATATAGCTCGTTGCCTGCATTGACTGGCGTTTCTCCAGAGACTAGTAGAACGAAGTCGTCTCCCAAACTAGGTCGAGGTGGTGTATTCCAGATTTCTGCCTCTGTTTTCTCTGGTGTGACGTGCGTGTTATGTGGACGGTGGTTGGCGAGGTCGAGGATAGGGCAGAGCGTGAAGTTGTCTGGGTCTGAACGCGCTGCTTTGATGCGATGGTAGATGCACCGGGTATTGACTATATTTGCAATATATTACAGATACTTTTGCACTGGATTGGAGAAGAGCTGACCGTTTAACCAGCCCCAAAGGAAATCATGGTATCGTTCTATGTTGTCTATAGCCCAGTCGGTGAACTCAAGCCAATGTCAATCGTCGAACTCAAGGAAGGAAACTATGCCAACCTTGCATTGACAGACAGCTTTCCAATCTTCGTCAAAACGAACCCTGATCTCTTCTAGAGAACGTTGGACACTTGGAGGAAAGTTGACAGGTTGGTTCACATCCCGATTTGACTCCACGACGAGCCAGTACAACGGATGGAAACTGAAATCTCGAGGCAGAGTAGAGAGGTATGGTCCAAACAGACTATCCTTAGAGTCCAGTAACAGATCCTGAGGTCGATTTAACGCCAAATGTAGTGAGACGAGCTGGACAGCCGTTAGTTTATGCCCCGGATATGAACTAGCAAGCGTCCTAGAGTTTATCAGAGCTTTTGCAGGTATCCTGAAGAGCTTTGTAGACGGTTTACATGAGCGTAACGCGTACAGTCCATGTCCTGCATCTAGATGTAGCAATTGTTTTGAAATTGAAACGGCTGAACTGTTGGTTAGATTGAACACTGACCACGTAAACCGCCTTGCCTCCGTTCCACCAGGAGACCTGAGTCTGTGTTCATTCCGCAGCTTTTCAGCCATTCCAGCAGCTTGTTCCAGCGCTTGTCTTCAGCCGACATAATATTGCTCGAGCTTGTCTTTGGAGGGCTAACGGCAAAGAGCTGCTGGTTCATCCGGCCCTTCCGAGTCCCGACGGAACCAATTTCTGTGGCGACATTTGCTTGCCATTAGTGTAACACTCCGAATGCTGCCAGTTAGTCGAGCATGCGTTGCGGTTCGGTTCTTGAGCCGAAGCTTGAAATCCGATACGAGGCCATTCAGGTCCAATAATTTGAGTCGGAAGCGGTTCAGCTCCTCTGAGACTTCTACCACCACCACTACCACTAGAAATACCAGTACGATGCCCGTGTTCGATTCTAGCAGACTCGAAGGAAAGACAGTCATTGTTACTGGGGCTAGCTCAGGCATTGGTGCCGTGCGTTCATTACACATCTTGAGCTCTTCATATAGCTAACACTTTCGATCAGGCCACTGCGATATTATTTGCCAAAGTATTCACCACAATTCCTAGACCGACCTCTATCGCTCACGATCTTCCTTCTACCAGGCAGGTTCCAATGTTATTCTGGCTGCTCGCCGGCTGGACGTATTGAAGGACATTGCAGCACTCTGTGTTGAAGCACACAAGGAATCGGGTCTCCAGAAGGGAGGCTCGTTCCCTGTTGTTCAGCTGGATGTATCAGACAAAGCTCAGGTCGCTTCCTTCTGGGACAAAGTCCCTTCAGAGTTCCGCGATGTTGATATTCTAGGTGTGTTCATATGTATCTTCTTGTACCCCAGCCCAACCTTGTTCTGACACGGGAGAGGTAGTGAATAACGCTGGATTTGTGCTTGGTGTCGAGCATGTCGGTGATATCAAATCGGAGGATATTGAGGGCATGTTCGCTACAAACGTCTTTGGTCTCATCTCCATGACCCAATTGATAATCAAAGGTGCGTTTAAGACTTGCACTGAGTGATTTATGGCCGTCTAATCTTTCTCTTCAGATTTCAAGGCAAAGAAGTCGGGGCATATCATAAACTTGGGATCTATCGCAGGGCGTGAACCTTATGCCGGTGGTAGCATCTATACTGCTACAAAGCACGCCGTAAACGCCTTTACCCAGTCTATGATGAGAGAACTAGTGCGTCAGCCTATGTTACTCTTTTCTTCGTTTCCATTTATGAATACGTATGCCAATACAGGTCAACACTCCTATTCGCGTCACAGAAATTCAACCTGGCATGGTGGAGACAGAGTTCTCAGTCATTCGATTCCGCGGTGACAAGGCAGCCGCCGCCAAAGTCTACGATGGCCTACAACCACGTATGTCCTAGCTTTCTCGTCTCTACCAGTGAACGTTCTTTGATAACGCCCATCTACAGTAACGGGTGCAGACATCGCAGAGGAGATCGTATGGGCTGCAGCTCGTCCTGCTCATGTCCAAATTGCGGAAGTGTTAGTATTCCCCTCGAACCAGGCCAGTGCAACAGTGAGCTACCGTGCCCCAAAAGCATAACCAAACAATGTCTCGCCCGTACACATGTAGTCAGACCATTCGAAAGCCGTGTAATATTGAGCATCGAATGACGCTTTGGTTTACGCTTTTTACAAGTGGTATCGGGAACCAAGATTATTGAGGACGTAAATAAGTGTGTAGACGGAAAACAAGATATTACTTCTTCTTGGACTTGGACCGAGTCTTCCTGATCACTATGACAGGGGACGGTTGAGGGTATGTAGTCGGAAGCTCTATGACAGGGTCATCCTCATAAACAAATTTCTGCACTGTGATATCCTCCTGCTCCAGTGGAAGAGGAGTACTTGCACTGTGCACATTTCCCAGGGTATCTAGATGTAAGGACTGCAAGGTGATCAACATACTAATTTCATAACAGCTGACACTAGAGGCTTACTTTGGCAGAAGTAGAAAGACAGCTCTTCTGAGCTTGGACATCTTTCGGTCGCAAGTCAGGACGTGGGAAAACTTCGTCAACGAAAACGAAAGGTGGATAACCTCGGTCCCATGTCACATATTTCTTGTCCTTTTGAGATGGACCAGCGGGATCTTCGCTCCCGAAGCGAGCTCTTTTAGAGGGACGTTCAGGTGTTTGATAATCCTCCTCCTCGCCTGGACCTCGCACATACCCAGTATCAATGCTTTCATCCATGTCCGCACTCATATCTGGCATCTCGTCTCCGGAAGAAGCTCCTCCGGCACTGCGAATCTGAGCTCTTCGTTCTGCTCTTGCTCTCCTTTGTTCTCCCATCTCGTCCCTAGCTTTCTCTGAGCTACTCTTCGATTTCATAACTGGACTTTCAGGTCGTGCTCCTACTTTTGTGACCACCTCGGTCACAAGTTTAGCGGAGAGATAGGCCTGGTTTTTCGTTGTGTTAGAAGATGTAAGGGCGCGAAGAGCAACAGTTGACATGTTGGAAAAAGGGCCATTGTCTTGGATCAAGGGTGTCCTAGCCCTTTTGCGACGTTCCACAGGCTTGGGCTGTTCCACGACAACATGCGAGGGCTGAAGCTGCTGTCGGCGCCGTGTAGTACGCCTAATACTGCTGTTGCTAGATTCGTCTTCAGAAATGGCAATGGGCTCCGTCACTGGTGGTTCTGCAGGCGGAACTACGGGCTCTGGTACCAACGGAGGTGGAACTTCCTCTTCCTTCTCTACTGATTGTGGCTCTGCAGAAGGAATCTGTTCTTGCACGGGCTCATCGATAGCGACCTCTTCGGAAGGCAAGGTAACGGCGGTATCGACATCGGATGGTATAGAACTAACTGGCGGGGGGACTATAGTCGACGACACAGGATGAGGAGTTGAAGCCTTCTTCGTGTGATCTGCGCCTATCGCCTTTCGTCTTGTAGTTGGTTGTGTGGCATGAGGAGCACTGGACAGAGTTTTCGCTTTCGATAAAGATATTGAAGGCTCATGATCTCGTTTCCTTTTCAGTGGACTGTTAGCTGTAGTGGGTGGAGCGACTGCCCTCTTGCGCTCACTAGAGCTGCTCGATGGTGGTTTAACAGAGGGCTTCAAGGTGCCACGACTCGGCGTCTTGGCTAGGGGCTATACAAAACAGCTGAGCACATAAATAATATTATGAGAGAGTTAATCACACCTCTTGGACTTTGTTGAAGTCAAGCTTTCGCGTTCCGGAAGCGGGCTTGGACGAAGGAGGTTTGGTCGATTGTGAGACTATTGGTCGCGAGTAAGGTTTCTGATTGATACGAGGTATCTTGCTTGTGCTGGAAGGTGCTTTCAGCAACGACTTTGAGGGACTGGAAATAGGTGCGGAACTTGAAGGTTTGCTGGTCTCATCTTCCTCCTGTATAGTTTCGTGTTTGGAAATAGGGAAAGCAAGTTGTCCAGGCCGATGAAGAGTAGCCTTCGGTCGCTCCACCATTATTGGCTCGACAGACCCACTCCGTTGCTTCCCCTTGACTGTTGGTGCAGCTGAGGGTACCGGCTCGGCTGATCTACTTCGCTCGTGAACGGAACGTACGGGACTCCCGAAACGTATAGGTTTTGCTTTTATTTGGGACATGGAGTTTGGAGGCTTGCTACCGATAGCCAGAGGTTTCTGTGAAGGCGTAGTACTATTGGCGAACACGAGTCCTTTCCGTGGAGACGTGGCTAAGACCTCACTGGACTTGACTGGTGATCTCCGAGGAGGAGATGCCTGCAAAGAGCCAGCCGGAGGAGACCGCATACGGTATTTATTAGGAGACGTAAGGTTCTGCCGAGGAAAGACAGGTGCTCCTGAACTGTGTTTCTTTGGTGTCTGTGAAACGTGCAGCTCTATTGGATCCTCTTTCTCTTTAGCTTGGATAAGGTTGGCCAGTGTAAGGCTTGCAGAAGGTGACAGGGACTCCAGTACGCGATGCGATGTTCCAGTGGTCGTCTTGCGAGATGGAGATCCCGCTCGTCGTGGACTGTCTATCACGGGAGGGGCTTCAAAACCTGTGGTTTCACCTTGGAAAAGAGCTCTGGATTTCCTGCGGTTTGGCGACGCCATGGGTGCATTAGGCTTAGGTGACACTCCTAAAGCTTCATCATCACTGCGAGCAGCGGTCAACTCAACAGGTCCACGAGATGGCCGTCGACGCTCCCGAGTTGAACGTCGCACGGGTGTCTCATCCATGCTGTCAGAATGCTCGAGAGCACGAGGGGATAGGCTGGGAGATGCCATCTTTGACTCGATATCCAAGGCTGGCGTCGATTCACGAGCAATAACGTGTTCAGACGAAGGGATATGTCCAACAGAGATGGAGGGAACAGGCATGCCGGGTGATGAACTACGCGATTGCGAGTTCACTGCCAAGAGTGCTTCCACAGAATTCGGGCCTTCAGTCGTAACCAAAATCAGAGGCGCATTTGGGTTGTCCAATTGGACGAGTGATGCCGAGTCAGACGAGGGTTGGGGAGCAAGGACTATTGTGAGGTCAGTCAGTGTCCTAAGTTCAGAGACAATAGTGACGCACTTATTGAGGCATCGTGATTTCCAAGTGCCGCTGGGGTGGGGGTTTGAGGCCTAGAGTCCGGATAGTTAACATCGTCGTCGTAGTCTGAGAAAAGGCTTGATCTAGGAGGCGGTGAAGGGTTGTCTTGAGCTCTGAGAATTTTGCTGGCTAGTACTGATGGGGGTTCTGCCAACATGATGTAAGGGAGTGTATAATAAATTCAGGAGCAATATAAGGAACGTACCGTAAAGCGGTAACTGGTCTGGCGTTCCCGGCACGACCTCAACAGGTGTTGCTGCTCGGTTGTCCAGCGTGTATTCCTCGGAAGACTCCACCGCTACATGCTGTGGCAGCGCTAATAATGTGTCGCTTGAAATGTTCAAAGCAGACTCTGTATCGTGTATATCGCGTTTAGATGGAGCAGCATGATTTGGATCGTCCGATGGCGAGTTTGTTTCTGCGGAATCGTTCTCTGGCTGTGGTGAGAGTGGAAGTGCTAAGGAAGTTGGGTCAAGTTGAGGAGCTTCCATGTTTCTAAAAAGAATATTCAAGCATGTCCTGCAAGAATGATTGTTGCAGAGGTAGGGAGCAATGAAAGCCTGCGAGATCGTGGGGGTCAACAAGCTAGACGCGGACCGTGTCGTCCTCGTGTTGGAATTGATGGATCACGTGCATGTACTACAGAGTTTTCTCAGCCTCAGAGTCTCAACTTCCTACTGCCCATCTTTGCTGCATGTTTGTTTCGAATGTCAGTAAAAAAAAAATTCGGGAATATATAGTATTTCCTATCTTTTACATAACCGACAAGAATTCGCCGAATTACGTTGCATACTACTATCAGTACTACTACGATATCGATTGTAGGCCACTCGAAAGGGAGCCGGAAGTCATTTCTAGACTTAAAATTCACTGATTCGAGCTGTATTTGTGCTGGCATCTCCTCAGTCGTCCATTTCTCTGCCTCAGCTTGCTGATCTAGTGGTGGTATTCAGTTTATCTGCTGTCTCTGAGACTCTTCCTTCGCTTGGGCAAACGTTACCCTGGTGCTCTGTAGTCCATCCGAGACCTGGCCCACGTTCGTCCACTTACCATGCTTCTCGGTAGGCAAGAATGCTGAAGACTGTCAGCTGGGAATGAGTTACGGAAATCGAGGGAGGAATCTGAAAACGTTGAAAGAGTGCTTGAAGGCATGCTTATGACTCCGATGGCTCTGATAAGATTTGCCGGGAAGGAAAATCAAATGAGAGGACTGCCTCCTCGCGCTGCTTCGTTCTCAGCTTCAAGTCCTCCCACTGCTTCCTCGTTTCGTCCAGAGGCTCGAGTGGCAATTTCGCAGGCATCTCTTCAGCCGTCACTTCCTCTGACTTCGCTTGCTGGTCTCGCATATAGCACTCGAGATTCCCTTTCTGGATTTGGTACTCTTCCTTAGCGCGAGAAAAATATGGCTCGTTGACTTGGTGCTCCATGGTCCAGTCGAGACTAGGTTCACGCTTTCCTGATTGCCATGTTTCACGAAATACTTTTTCAATCGACGAGAGTGCTGGTTGTTGGGTGGGAGAGGTCGTCGGAGTAGATTGGGTTGCAGATGGCGAACTTTGAAAATGTCGGAGAAGTTCTGTGCCATGTTGGGAATGTAGCTGCATGAGGAAGCATGCAAACTTCGCCGCTTCATACCTGTCGCCTAAATCGAACGAAGGACAGTTGGAGTCCTGAACGCGGACCGTAGTGTACCTCTGGTCAAGTATTAGCGTATGGAAAGGATGAGAAAAAGCGATATCCATACATTGAGCTGATTCCAGGTCCCATTTGGCCTGTGCATTGGCTGCGGTTCTCCGTATGCACTTATGACAACCCCACGGGCAGCATGGGTAACCAAACAGAAAACAGGAAAGTTCACAATACCAATGGCGGCGAGGTAGCGGACGGAGGATGTCAGGTAATTGCGCGCTTGACCCATCGCTTGAGTGAGTGAGCCACCCGCTTTCTTGTGTGATACAAAGAAAACCGGGAAGATAAGGCCTAAGTGTAGTAAAGGAAGTGAGACTAAATTGCGGATAAAGGCTTACGAGTGTTACCTCTTGCGTTGGAAGTCGTTGGATAGGGAAGAGGCAACTGCTCCATGTTTACCTGCGATATTTTTGACTGAAGCCCAACATTCACTATACTGAATTTGTCAACTCGTTTGACACCTTTGTCGTCTAGATTGCGAAAGAAATCGGGGACCTGTATACAGGCGACCGCGTCACAGGTGGTTGTTAGCGGCTCCTTTAGAACGCGGCTGCGAATTGATTCGGGCAAAAACCAGGCTCTGTCAAGCCGACGAATAGCGTTGTTGACTTTCTCGGTGGATTCTTGAAAGCCATGCGCACTAGAGATTGATCGCCAAGCATCACTGCTGTATTTTGAGGCCGCATCTAGTAAAAACTTCCCAGCGTCTGGGATATGCTCGGCAGCCGGAAGCGTGAAGTCTATGGATGGGGCATCGCGTTGCATTCCGAACGTCGCAGACTGCATTCTCTGGAAAGAGGCCCCTATCGGGCCTATTTTATGACGATGCGACGAGCCATCCGCCGGCTCCTTGTCAATGCTTGCCATGGCGTCGAAGTACAGGTTTCGGCTAAGTGGGATCTGCCTCTCTAAGCTGCGAAATCGGTTAGGATCAAGGTTGCAAATGGAAAACGAGGAAACCTCGCTGCCTTTACTTACAGATACACCACGCTCGACTCGACACCATTGCGTCCTAGAACAAGTTGCGCAATACTGTCCCAGTTCAGACGATGTTCGGCTTCGTTCCTGTCCTTTTCTTCAGCCAATTGGGCTTGCTCCGATATTCTCATAATGTCTCCAAAGATAGATGCGAAGAAGCGCGTGTCTGCTTCCGAGAGATTCTTCGCTTCGCTGAGTTGGCATATCCATCGCAGCTGTTGCTCTCTGGCCATGCTGTAGCGTATCCCATCCCAGTCTGTCAGCTCCGTCCCCTTGGAGGAGAGTCAGCATTGCCTTGTATACCACAATTTAGCACAGCACGCACATCAAACAAAGAATACACGAAGGCTTGCTGGTGTTCTTGCATGATATTGTAACTGACAGCGTCCCATCTAGGAGTCGTTCTTTCTGGAATTTGCACCTGGAGCGTCTTGAGAAAAATAAGTTGCGAGCGATACAGACCAGAGCTCGAAAGGCGCTCACCTTTAGCATCGAGTCTGATAGCAAGAATGTTCCGAAGAGATTGTCAAGGTAAGGCGCTAGCAACTCCCACCATGGTACAGATTTGATGCAGGCTTCGGATGTGGGGCCAGGAGGAGGAGGCCAGGAGCCACAAGTGACAAGACGTTCCACGATATATGCGCATATATATCGTGACGCAGATGTGATATCACCCGGACGGAGGCGGCTAAATGTCCTATAGAGTTGAGTGTTCATGGCAATACTATCCATGTCCAGCCTAGTCAGTCATGACACTAGCTAGCGTGGATGATGGTCTTCACTCACGATGATGCTGAGTTATCGGAAGGGATTGTTATACTGATTATTGCGGATGAGATTGTAACTGACAGGCCAGGTATAGTAGTGAAAAGACGCACGCTATCATTTCGCCCGCTCTGAACGAATAGATCATAAGTGTGTTAAGCGTCGTAAGAAGTCGGAATAACACACATCTCCTTATACTCGTCCTGTTGCATGCCGTGAATTACACATGCTTTTCTGCTCTCTTTGCACATGCATAAGTACCTAACTCACAGCGTCAGAGTTCGCGTCGCGTCGTTACAGGTTTGTGAAGGTGTACGCACTCCTCTGTGCATGTTTCAATCGTTTGGGGGCTGGCAAAGTCAATCAGTGCCGTGGCGAATGCTAAGTGCTATGAGACAAACAATTCCTGGAATGTAAGAGGTGATATCGAGGGACTTGAGGATCGCAGTTATCAGATTTTTTGTAGAAGCGAAAGAAGGTATGGTATACCTGATAGAAGGGGAGTAATCCATAGAAGAATGCACAGTACACAACCACCTTTTGATATCGTCGTGTAAGTCGCAGGAACTATCAGAGCCTGCCTTCGCGCGATGCCCGGCTTGATCTACACGCCAAGGCAAATAAGAAGGTCTCGTAGTTTCTCGCGAGTATACAGGTCCTGTTAAAAGCTCTTGCCGGTGGACTGCAAGACATATTAACTCCTGCGCAGACCTGGCGTCTGCAATATCAAAGACTCCGATAGACTCGTTAGAGCCGGAGCTGTGGGCAATATGGACTTCGATCTAGCGTACAAAGTCTAATAGTCAGAAATGAGCTAAACAGAACAACATTCGTAACATGCAGAGGAGTCCACGTCATCGGATTCTAACCAGCCAATAACTGCTTGCAGGGTTGTGTCGAAAGGTTCGAAAGTCAAGGCTAGCAAGGGACCATCCACGTTGCATGCTCGACGTTGGAAGAGAGCAGAAGAAACGAGACTGTATATCTCGTGCTGAGGGGCTAGACAGATGATGGGCAACGAGAACACAGAATGCGAGTGTTCCTCCACCAGAAGATGCGGACATATAGAGGGAATTGTGTCCTCGATAGATGTTGACACATCGGAATCCGTGGATGCGTCATAGTTCGAACAAGAGCAGATGCATTCATGCCGCTCAGGCTCATTGATCCTTGTCTTCGTAGGTGATTTCCCGACCGATGAAGAATACATTGCGATATCTTCGCTCCTTGATACTTCCCGAGTTTTTTGGCAAGATGCTTCATTTCCTTGAATTGTGTCTTGAATTGCCGACTGGGAGGCGACCGCTGTGGCCATCCCATACTTGTCACAATATTTCAGACCGTCCTCGCCAGCGAAGCAAGGATGCAAGGCCAAAGCGTATGGTGCGTCATGACTATTCGCAATTGAGTGAAATCAGACAGAATGTAGCTGCAAGAATAACTCACTGGATCTGTGTAGCAGGGATTGTCTCGGACAGGATAATCATAAAATGGACCAAAAATGAGGTCTTATTATCGGGTCCTAGATGCGAGACAGTGCGCTCTATTGCTACATGTTTGGACAGGGTATTTGAAAGTTTCGTGCACCTGATTATAGCATTACGCATTATCGAGTCAATAGGTAACGCTTCCAGTGACTCCTGAGAATTCGTGAATCCTGGAAGAGCCCGATTGAATTCAGAGCCTACTTTGGTAGCATTACAGTCCCTAGTGGTGAACGTTCTTGCAAATTCATGCACAGCTTTGGGCCATTGATTCTCGGTCTCGATAATGTGGACAGAAACTGGACATGTCAAAGGCTGGCGAAAGCCATTCATGATGAGTGTGGCGGGTCAAGTTGTAACTATTTAATTTTATATCATTAATTATCCCGCGCGGCGCGACGCGAACCGGATTGTGGCGTAACCACGTGATAAAGCCTCGGTGAGGCTCGGTCACCAATGCGAAACCGAGTCTCGCACGTACTACTACTATACCATCTCTCAAGCTTGGATTAGGACAGCAGCATCCTTCTACGAGAAAACAACGCAATTCGACGCGAGCTCAGACACATACGAGAGCCCTGGGGTAGCAATGATCTATTTGGCTCCGAGGACAATGGGAAGGCCATCAATAGGCCAAAGAACAATAGGCCTCAATTTAGACGGACACAAAACCGCAGAGTTTTCCGCAGTGGTGCTCTCTGTCTTTGACGACTATCTGGCTGGCCCAACACTTCACGTCTGCTCACGAAAAACTGTAGCATTAGCTCTATTATAATGGATTCAAAACCAGAGAACTCCACCTCACCTTCATTCCTGCGCGTCAGAACGATCGCTTTCTGTGAGTATCCTTTCGCTCGTTCGTGTACACGTTTTCTGACCACCATGCGTTAACTAGGCGTAATATCGCTGCTGTCTTTTGCTTGGGCAGTGCTGCTATGTGTTGACTTATATGGTCTGTGGAAGGTCATGGATCAGCCTCAAAGTATGTCTTCATGCCCCCGAAAGCCACTGGTCCTGGCGTCTTACTACCTCTATCTATAGGATCCCTAGTGACCGCAATGCTTGCTGTCCAAGTCCTTACGATCTTTATTCTCCTGATACTGCTCGTAATCACGTTCAAGCCATGGCTCGATGCCACTCGTATGGCGCTGTTGCTTCTTACCCACATTGGTGCGTTAGTATGGCACTCTGCGAACTCTGAGAGATGGACTAACTGTATCCTAACAGGAATGGCCACAGCGTTCACTGTCACACATTCATCATTTCAATGCTACACAGATGGTGAGCATTTTGTCTTTGCTCTCATGGCTGTCT
>Ga0247730_1001465_pt1 | contig 13089 bp, 18 predicted proteins | sample UWRJL073202C2_FD_180959 | JGI IMG/M metagenome (GOLD analysis project Ga0247730, IMG submission 180959) | Plant litter microbial communities from Arlington Agricultural Research Station in Wisconsin, United States - UWRJ-L073-202C-2 | ecosystem: Environmental > Terrestrial > Plant litter >...
GAATATCGACCGGTAGAGGGGCTGCCGGCCTGCGTCTGTGTCAATGGTCCGAGTGCAAACGCAAATACCAACTCAAGCCACACTCAAGCAAGTTCGAGGAAGGGGTTGATCAAGATGACTCAGCAATGAGTGTACGGCGGATCAGCGGATGAGGACTTGCTTCGAACCTCCATTGCTGTTGCCTGAATCCTACCTGGACCAGTTGCCAGAAGTTCGACGCGCTATCCAGGGTATGCCTCTCACCTATTGTAGCCAGTCCTTTGTACAGTGAGTCAAATAGAAAGCCGCTATACTTGGCCATCACTTATGGCCAACAGGTCTTTGTCTTACAGCCTTCGAAGTGGCTCTTAATGGGACGCGTCAAATACTTAAGAATCGAGACTCATCCCAAGTAATGGAGCCCTAACCTGCTTACAATGGTGAACGTCTCTATTGACACTCCATCGCCCACCATTGTGCATTCGTCTGCCGCCTCTTCGCTTCGCAGCCAACGAGAGGCTGAACTGACCGTTCCTTGCACATCATTTCCCGACGATGAGAGAAACCTCGACGATGGGGACACCCAGGGACAGCAAGATGTATCCGTATTTGACGAGACCGACTTGCACGCCTTGCTCTCGGACTCAGACCATTCGCAGGACATTGAGCATGAAGATCGGTACTCTGCAATAAGCGAGTGTGGCCATCTTACAGTCGACCCAGATTACTACGATGGAAGAGGAGATGTGGAAATAAGTTCTCATTGCGTTCTTTTCAGGGTATGTTACTACATCATTATGTCTGAATCCAATGCTGATGACTCTTCAGGTCTCTGGGCTTCTGCTGAAGCGCGACGATTCTATTTTTGCGCAGGATCTTTGGCCTTCGAAGGATATCCACAAAACCGAAGAGTGTGTATCATTTACTGTCACCGATGCTCCAGAGGAATGGCGCGCGCTACTCTGGTACCTGTACCTGTTGTGCGTTTCATTCGGCTCTCAGTTTATTTAGTCCAAGTCTAATCTTCATTGAAGGCCGGTTGACCTACTTAACCAAGTTCCAACTGCTCAAAACCTCGAGCTTTTTATCAGTCTGGCCTTCATCTGCGACAAATATCATTTCGTTACAACCCTCGTTTGGGTGACTAACCTCCTCACGGCTTACCTTGCAACTTCGCCGCCTTTAAGTTCTTTCGTGGCGCGTCCAACACTAGGTCGACTCCTCGAGCTCTCTTTGCGAGAATCGATGTCCATCCTTCGTGATGCCACTCTCGAAACATGTCATCGATTCCTAGGCCATTGCATCGAGCCTGCTGATGCGTTGCCTTTACTAGACACTGCAGAATTCCTCGGCGCAACGAAGATTTTGGCAGTCTTTTATCGTCGCGTATTGACCAACATTACATCACGAGATGTACTACCAACTTGCGGTCTCATCTTCTCAACGATGGGCCATCATTCAAACCGGTTGCTTGTCGGTTCATGTGCATTGACACGGTTTAGCCACGACTTTGGTTATGGGAGGCGTGGATTAGATCTGATGATTTATGAATTGTCCAAAGATTGTCGAGCCATTGAGGCGACTTTTGCCGATGGGGTAGATGGTCGATGGTCGACATTGTGGTCTTGGGCCCATCGCCTACCTAAGCAATCTCCTTGGGATTTATTGGGGAAATTGACACACATCATGTCGGCGTTGGATGATCACAAGACGAATGCCAATTGTCCGTGTCGAGTCGAACTGGAGAGTGCAGTGCGGCGAGAGTTTGACCAGATATCTGAAGATCTACCAACCATCTTTGGACTCTAATTTGTGCGCAATTTTTCTTCTCTTCTCCCTTCTCTTGATCTCATTTCAATTTCAATTTCAGTTTGGGTTTTTGTTATATTTAAAATAAACTCGTGAATATGACTTTCTTTCGTGGACTCTTCGAATACTCCCTCAGCGTTATCTGGTTGGTTCCCTTAGTGCTATCTTTGCACTAAGCATCCTCTGGGGCCTGGCCGCCTGGGCTAACATCCTGTGCGCTTCCATGAGCTCTAGATGGTTGCTGCCGCCATCCACTTGTTTGTCCAGGAAAAGTAGGATCCATAACCCGGGTCCGCCGGGTGTTCACGGCTTTCTAACGATAACAGCTTTGTTGGCTACCGGGCAAATGCAGCGATGTCAACTACACAATATCTGGGGGTTTGACTCACGCTGCCCCCAGTTCAAAATTTCCAGACTGACCTGGAGCTGACTGGAGCTCTTTTGCGTTTTCAAGCGCATCGGAAGAAGTTTGTTGTGCCACTGAGTATTGCGGTTTGGACTCAGATGATATCCGCAGAGGGCGAGTAAGCAATCTCACCATCCGCTTTAAATGTTGACTTGATGATTACTAGAGCCTTGAACGTCAATTCAACGTCATGCACTGTTATCCGTAGATTGTCGGGTCTTCCTATCTGCATCATAGTACACAACAGCCGAGGCGGGATCGAGACCCGGAAGCATGCACAAATCCACAGCGTGTAAGCTTGTGCCTTCCTTTCCGTTGACGACATACAAAAAGGGTGTGTGAGGGCCAAGGCGCGTGTATATAACCAACCCACGCTTCGATCCGAAGTCGAAGCTCAATATCATTTCCCCCATATTTCTCTAATCGCTGTCGATCCAATACCACCACTATGTCGCGCCCTATCGTCATCTCGTCTATCCCTCGCACGTCGAGCGCGTCCAGAATCGAAAGGCGGAAGCCAAAAACGTTGCCTCTATCCTTGATGTGGCCTGACCGCTTCATTACATCCGATGATGGTGCGTTCTTTCGCGACGTGGCACTTTTGTAACTATCCTCACATTCTTGTAGAAGACGAAGAGGATGAATACTACACGGAAGAGATGGATTTAGGCGCTGAATCAGATGCTGAAGTCGAGGAGTCCTCCGCATCTGAGTCATCTATCTCTCGAAGCAGTCAAGGGCCTTGGGCAGGCTTCGGTGCCAACACAGATGTTCCTCCACGCACCCGCTCTTGGAGGTCAAGCTCGTTTAACGAGAAGCATAGGAATGCGAGAAAGCCTGTGGGTGTATTATACGTCGACAGAGACTGTGCTATTTGGTATGTATTCTAATCATATTTGCGTCTAGCAGCATCTAACCATGTTTATAGCTTTGAGACTGCAGTAAAGCCCTGTCGGACCTTGTGCTGTGGAGGTCTGTTCTGCATGGAGCACATCTCAGATGTGAGCATTCCTATTCTTTCATCCCCCAGCAGCAACTGACATGAATCTAGTGGTTGCGATCAGAGACTCGTTGTCCTTCTTGCAGAAAGCCATGCAACCTTGCTGATGATACACTCCATCTTCCTGGCCCAATTATTCGCACCCGCCCGCATTCCCAGCCCCCTGCAGGTCGGAGTCTTTTGGATGATGCCCTAGCTATTGTCGCCTCACCTCCACCCGAGGATATTCATGACAATCCACCAGCGTATACTCCAGCTCCGTCACACAGCGAGGCAACCCTCGCCAGATCGGCGTCCATGCAAACTATGGCCATTCGAGCGGCTGAGCCTCCAAATCTCCTCATCGAGGAAGATGTCATGGCTCTTCTAAATCATCCTCGGATGAAGCTCGCTGTCAGCCAGCTGGCGAGTCGGTTGTTAAATGCCATAGGCATCATCATGATTCTTTACGTGCTCCTCTCATGAAAGTGAATGTGTTTTCACTGCATTATTCTATACATTGACACAGCGCCTGATCAAAACCTGTTATCTATATATTTATTATGGTGATTCTTCTCGTCATGGATACTGACGCCTGTAACTTTCAGTTCAGGCGTCTGCCCCCACAAGCTCTACAGGCTCGTCGGCTTTATCGATCTTATGAAGCCAGAAAGGTCCTGGACAAAGGACCGACCATTAGCGAATCACCCAATGATAAATTGGCGACAACACTGTACCTAAAGGATCCTTTTGACCATGCCAATCTGTCGTCCAAACGCCCAAAACGCCCACTCTGGAATTCATACCCCCCACTTGTATACCCTCTGAGCTCCAAGTTTGCATGCCTTGCCCGCATTTCTATCGGCCATGAGATCAGAAAAGAGCTAAAGATCAAGGCGGAATGAACAATTAGACATACAAAACTCCAACGAAGCAAGTTCGGTTCTATCTCATGTACTCTGCCATACAGCGGCACTCCAGACATCTCTGGTGGACTGAGCATCGTGCCTGCAAAGTGTACCGCGGACTTGGTGCTGCTATCGCCACGCACAATCTTGACGAAAGTCAACTTCCAAATGGTAGTCCTGTACAGCTCTCGAAAAGTGGAGTACAGGGGATAAGGAGAAGCAATAGTAGTGCTCTTCACAAACTCAAAGTTCTCCGGGTCAAGCGGTTCGTCAGGTGAAGTCTGACAGGAAAGAAAGAGTGCGTGAGTAGACATGTTCGACGTTGGTATTCATGGGAGGACTGACAGAAGCTGCATTAACTTCTATTGTTTTGAAGCATCAGATTTGCAAGATACTCGTACGGAGGAGATACGAACCTAGAAGTTGCCTGTGATCGCAGAAGCAAAACCCACACGCCCAAACGCCTATTAAATCGATAGTACTTGTCCAATCTTGCCCTTGGATGTGGTTCATGCGTAGCCTTGCTCTGCTATGCTGCAGACTCATCCGCGCTCCAAAGTTTCCTTCGTCCTCGTCGGTAGCATGCCAGCCTATGACTACTTGAGCTGCGTTGACGAGCTGCCAATCCACTCTCAGTTCTCCATCCTCGGATTCTCGACAGTAAGGCCCAAATTCTGTGTCCCAATTGAAGTTCCGCCAGTCGTAGAGCCTAGACCGAGCCAGGGCACGCACATGTTTATCTGTGCGAACCTGTTTCGTGACTCCTGCTAGTGTGCGAAGATGAGCTATTGCCTGTGTCACAGGACTTGTGTTAAGTCGTCCAGGAGAGGCACTAGTGATGGGTTCCGATTCGCCTAATAAGGTTTTGGCAGTAGGAAGGGAAGGAAGACGGGCAATGATGCGTTCGCCCAATAAAAGGTTGTTTGAATGTTGCTCTGATCCAGTGAAATCAGGTTGTGTGTATGTGACCAGATTGCGCAGTGTCTCCAGGTCGCCCATGTCAAAAGGTAGTGAGTCGGAAACCGGGGTAAAAGTCGAACGACGGCATAGCTGCACTATTTTTCCTAGTTCGTTCCTCCAGTTGTATTGATATCCAGATGTCCCGGTGGCCGACGCGCATAATCGCAGGTTATCGAGGCCTGTTGGACTTATATCTGCATCCTGAACGCTCTGGCGAGAGCCGAGGAAGACAGACCAGTCAAAAGTCACGTATAGACGCTCCCAAAGATAATCGTCTGGGATAATAATGTCACGTAAAGTGCTGCATGAGGCAGAGAGATTGGCGACGGACTCAGGATGAGAGGTGCAGAGGAGACAAATCTGTGTGATGATTTCGGGGGGTAACTCTGTAAATATGGGCATATTTTGGACTGTGAAAGCTTCAGTTGTTTGGTTGTATTTCAAGGGATCGCGTTTAAGATGACTGCTAAAAGGTCAGAGTTAGCGTCAGTCACAGGTGTCGGACAGGGGGTCAGTGTGACGCGCCGTAAGAGAAGAATGTTCTAGAATTTATTCCAGCCTGTCCATATGTGTGGTTTATTCAGCTCAGTAGTTCTAGTCCAGGGAGGAATAACGAGGGGTCGTGGTCAAGAAGACAGAGATGCTTAGTCTTGCGGGTCGATGCTTGAATGTAATGGGGATTTCGCCGTCAGGTGACCAGGAATTCGGAATGCGATCTGGAAGCACGGCCGCCTTGTCTTCTACCACCACGAACCCACTCACTCTTGCCACTGTTATGGACGGCAAGTCTGCACTTTTCCCAAGTTTTGGGCTAATGCCTGTGCAGTCGCCATTCCGTTTTGGGCCAACCTCACTTCCTGGACGATTGCCTGTGAAATCCTCAGCAACGGCGACACGCGATGCGGACTATTACTTTCCAGATGGGAACTGCGTAATACGAGCAGGAGATACTCTATTCAATGTGCGTCGTGACACACATGTAACTTTGCTGCCTAGTCATAATGTTGCGCAGATTCATCGCTCGATCCTCACTCGGGATGATTCGATCTTCATAGACATGTTCAGTCTCCCTCAGGACTCGTCCGTTGCCCTTGAAGGCAGCAGCGACAGTAACCCTGTTTTGGTGGGAGACACCGACATTGAGTTTCGTGCCCTTTGTTGGGCCCTGTATAGCCTGTGTGTAACCTCAAAGCTTTCTTCTGACTGGTGCCATACTTACGTACCTTTAAATCGCTTCTAGCCCAATACTCTCCCTCCCTCGAAAAGGCTACACCCACGATTGCCACCAGCTAATTGATGTAGCGTTCATTGCGAACAAATACCATTTCTGCACGACAGATATGTGGGCTCTGACCTTGCTGGACCTTCATTGTGGCCCGCCTGGGCCATATAACGATGTCAGTTTTACCGCCAAATGCTCGCACGAGACCCTGGAGCGACTTCTCAAGATTGCACTCCGCGCTGATCACGATTCTCTTATCGTGGCAGTCGAGACAGCCTGGCTCGAAAGGCTTGCAATGCGTGCTGTACCCATGGATCATGCTCTGGATGCCGCAGAACGCCTGCACCGCCCTAATTTCCAGGCTAGGGCATACTACCACCAGATTCTGCATAGCTGGAACCATGCCCGCCAATATGTCGCCGCTATCCCTTCCACTACCCTTATCCAAGGCTTTGAACCCGTCCACGTCAATCGTCTGCTCAGCGGCGTATATTCCCTTTCTCTGCTGTGGGAAGCAATAGTTAGACAAGAGACAGGTCGCAAGGATTGGCCGATGATTAGACGCTCCTCTGACATGCTCGACGTTGCCATCTGCTCCTGCAACAGTCGTTCGAGAGAAAGCACGCCAATTACTTGGAACTCTCTTGTGAAAGATGTCACCCGCACCTTTCCTACTCCTGACGTACTTGGGAAATTGCGAGCCGTGATCGACAAATTGGAGACAAACACACTGTCGGTGGTTGGATGTGTCTGTCGCAACGAGCTACATGCTGCATTGGAGTCGTTGCACGCAGATGTCAAGGCGAGACTGCCAGAATACTTCGGGATTACGCTATCATATTCTACGCCGTCCACAAAAACAGCCTCAACTTCAGCTTTGAAGGCGTCCACTGAAACGGCATAAGTTAAAGTACGGAAACGCTCTACATAGTTCCCATCTGGGAGGCACACCCTAATCGCATACAATATAATACACATATAGTCAGTCCATAATACAGAGCACTTCCTGCCAACGCTGCAATCTGCAATCGTTTAAGTATGACCATGAGCCGATTGTCCAAACCATCTCGATTTATCCATCTCCCTATCATACCCATATTGTGCGTGGTCGAGGGTTTTGCTATCGGAAGGGCTGGTGGAGCCCTGGCCTTTAGTGTACGGCGGTAGAGAATCTGCAGAGATCACGGAAGGTATGGTGATGGTTAGTCGAGGTATATCTGTCCGAGACATTCCATTCCCATTACTGGACCCTACTTCAGGCATGGTACTGGATGGTGGAATGTGTGGGAATTCCCACGCCGATGAGCGTCGTTTGTGTTCAGGACTTGGTTCGATCTCAAAGTCACTTCCAGAGTCCCGGAGGATTGCAAACTTGGTCGCTTTCTTCCGACGTCTTGCCATGAAGAGGAGTGCCAATATCATGAGAGCCAGTCCGAATAATGATCCTAGAACTGCCCCCACAATTACTGAAACTTTGCTTGAGGAATTGCTATTGGGGATGGAGGCCCAAGAAGTCGAAGGGGATGCGAGACCTGACGAATTGCTGTCGGTGGTGGACGCCCCGGAAACCAAAGGGGATGGACTCGCGCTCGTCGGATATAGAGCTGAGGAAGAGGAACTGCGTTCTCCAGCTCAGAAGGGTTCAAAATCCATTTATTGATTTTGGCACTCACCTTGAATCTAGGGCTGCGGTCATGGATGAGCCATCTGCCATTGTACTGTTAAATAAATTCAACAAAAGTCCACAGTATACAGTCCAGATCATTTTACAAACCTCGTTGATATGCCATGGACCTGTTCTCCAAGGGTGAATGGTAGAGTTTGAATGAGCTCCTCGCCATCTCCACTAAGGAAAAATGGCGTGAATTTCGTGTCTACACATTGAGACCGAGCCGCGCTTACCATTTCACTTGTGCTTGATACTTTGGAGTGCTATTCAGGCTGAGAGGGTATGTTCCGTGAGAAACAGGGATCAAAGACTTACCCTCCACTCCCCGCTGGTGGCGCGTAGTACTTCTCGTCGGAAAACGGGTTAAATGTGAGTGTGTTAAAATCCAGTGAGGACCAGTCATCGGATTTTGGGTTGCTGCATATATGAATGCTCGTCGAACTTGGGTCAATGTGCACTTCGTCTGTATGGCAGAGGCGAACTAAGCAATGTTTCACCGGAGCGACAGAAAGCTCAAGCTGTATGGATGTGATGTTGCCATGCGTAGAATTCAAATACTGAATTGTTAGTGAGGCTGATGCTTCCCGAAGAAATATAGCCAGAAAAATTAAGGGAGCCAGAAAAGGTCTGAATAAAACTTCAGTCAGATTCCGAACCCTCATGGAAGAGAAGTACCCTGTTCCCCAATAATGTCCGACATGCGACATGGTTTCTGCTCCCAGTCTTTCCGAGTACTAAGATGCAGGGGTGCGAAGGATGGGAAACTGAGAAGATGACACGCTTTCCTGAGATATATGTAAACGGGAAGTGTTACAGATTCCCCCGGGGGCACTGCTAGACATCCCAGATAGATAGCCGTTGCATCAGATGCAAATAGAGTCGGCTGTTTGATCACGGCAATTCGAGGGAAACAATGTTTTAGATGAGGAACTCGTGTAATAGATCAAGGGGTTAGCTGTTTATACTGATATTCTGCACTCGAAAGAAGAGACAGAGATGAAAATTTTAAAGAGGCCCGAGTTGAGAACGCTCTGAGGCGCAGTGGCATTGAGTTGTGAGCAACAGTGCTTTTATATATATTATCACCAAGACGATGAGTAATCTTAGATTATAGATGCGCTTTGTTTGGGAGGGAGTTCGACGTCTCCCGCACAAAGGGGGCTCGTATGCGTGTATGGAACAGCCATATAGGAATCGCCATAGTCTTATAGCCATCAGCTCAAAGGGAAGCTGTTTTCAACGGCTGACCGGAGCGGTGTTTCCCACGCCTCATGTATTTGACGTAGTTAGCTTATGTCATCTGTTTTTCTGTTTTTCAGTCTGGAGGTGCGATGATTCATAATTTCATATTCTTGCTATATCTCCAATTGCAACATTGAAAGAAGTTCTCCTCTTAGCCTTCGGTCGAAAGAAATGTCCAAGCTTCTCTCAATCTTTGCTACCCGTATCCTTGCCTTTGGTTTTAGAAGGTAGATGCTGGATAACGGCAAGGGGCGATGCCATCTTCTGCGCACTGCTGCGCAAGGTATGTGAGGCTACTGTATGGCTCTAAAAGGAGGGATATCACTTAAAGCTAGGCTTGCAGCTCATATCCATCCCTCTCCTTTGTCTACTTGAAAATGACTGCGCTTTCGTTATTGCTTGTTGCCAGCGTACTGTTAATCGTCCTTGGTGCATATAGACTCGTCTTCCACCCACTCGCCTCTTTTCCTGGACCATATTTAGCAGCTACGACTGATATGTACCGAGCTTACTACGATATTGCCCATCAAGGGGGCGGGGAAATGGTACATCATCTTGAGGAACTGCATTCGATCTACGGTTAGTCAACTACGATCTCACTCCGAACTCTCTTCTGACCTGTCGGTGGGATCTAGGGCCCGTTGTGAGGATAGGACCAAATACGGTTCGCCATTGTATTTCCTTCTGCGAGCTGATCTGACAGGAATAGCGTTCTCTAGCTTCACTTCAGTGATCCTCAGGCCTACATGGATATCTATCGCATGGGCAGTGTCCTCCGCAAGCACCCGCACCTGTACAAGATTTTCGGCTCAGAGAACTCATCTGTCGCCATGACTGATCCTCGAGAGCACAAGATTCGGCGGGATCTCATCAGCCCCATGTTTCAGCGAAACGCAGTTCTGAAATCCGTCTATGTCTTACAGAGAAAGGTGCATTGTCTCGTCCCGCTTCCTACACGCGTAGCTAATCAATCCTAGGTCGATCAGTTCGTGGCCAAGCTGAGCAATCATGTTGGTCTAGACAAGCCTGTCAACTTCCATTATGCCTTCCGTGCCATCACAGTCGACATCATCGCAGATTATGGTTTTGGTCAATCCACTGACTGCATTGAAACTACCGACTTCAAACATCCATTCATCGCTAATGTAGGGTCACAGATGCGAGGGACCTGGAACATGAGATGGATGCCTCTCTTGCGCAGCATTCTCATGAGCCTCCCGGACAACGTGTTATGGGTCCTCTTCCCTTCCATCCGCCCAAATCTCGAGATCAATGTAGGTTTGAGGGCTCAGATCGATGAGCTCACGCGAAATCCGGATGCCTTGAAGGATGTGGATCATGATATCATCTTCACGAATCTCATCCCGCGTGGGGGAGAGACGATACAGTCCCTCTCGAAAGAATCGCTTCTGTATGAGGTTAGTTTCCCTTCATTTTCGGAAACTTTGCCAATGAGGTCCTTACGTTCGAATCTCGCAGGCGCGTGTCATTGTCTTAGCTGGGTCTGACACAGTAGCCAATACATGCTACATCGGCTTGTTCTTTGCCCTTCATAACCGTTTCATCATTTCCAGACTTCAGGCGGAACTGGAAGAAGCATGGCCTGATAGAGAGTCTGAGATGACATTGCAGAATTTAGAGCATTTACCTTATTTGGTGTGTGAGCTATCATTGTTCGAGTTATTTATCACAGGCGGGTTCATCCGTTCTCCTGTAGACCGCGTTCATCAAGGAGGCTCTCCGGTTCGGCTTGGGAGTCATCACTCCACTCGAACGTATTTCAAACCAACCTATGGTGATTGGAGAATATGATATTCCACCCAATGTGCGTTAAGCATCTTCCCTTTATTTGTTGTCTATTTTCATCGGTTTTCCGTAGGTGTCAGTTGCCATGGGTGTATCATTTGTACACTTCAACCCTGAAATCTTTGTGGACCCTTTAACTTTCAACCCTGATCGTTGGTTAGAGGACAGAAGCGGCAGGGAAAGCCTGGATACTTGGCTTGTTCCGTTCTCAAGGGGTACGCGAATGTGTCTAGGTATCAAGTACGTCTCACTTTCTTTTCTGCCACTGCTACTTTCTCATTTCTCTATTCGCATAGCCTTGCGTGGGCAGAGCTCTACTTGATTCTAGGTAATATATTACGGAAGTTTGATTTAGAGATTCACGATACTAGGTTGGCCATCTTATTTTGCTGTTGTCTAGCGTACGAGCAACCGACTTACGCCTTGCAGTGTTAGAGATATTATGGAAGTGAAAGATTTCTTTGGGCCAGTTCATACGGGAAAAGACTTCCACGCTTTCGTCAAGAATGCTCGGATGTAGAGTGCTCAGCGGCCGGTTTTGCCAAGATATATGTCGAAGTATATTGCGAAAGTAGATGGTGCCCCAATCTTTGCGCTGCCTGTTGTAGCATCAGATGTCCTGCTCTTCTGGCTCCTTTTTAATGCATTGCATATGGAGCATGCAGTGTCCGCTACCCATATAAGCTCAGTCTATTACACAGGTATCTCGTCGAAGATCAAATTCTCAAGGAAGAAGGCCCATAACTCCGTCTATCAGCCGCGTTTCGTTGCCAATGTGGCTGAGCCACTAACCGGCGGTCGGAAGTTGAAGCAGATCTGGCATGTTCGAGGCAGCCTTCTTCAGGAAGCTTGAAGAGCCATGAAAAAGACTTCAGGATAAATGCAGAAGAGTAAGGAAAGTAAATGGCTAAATTTCTTTGCACAGCCTTCAACTGGAGCCTATCACGTTCGTTTCGTCCTCCATCACATTGCCTCGCTATTTCTCAAACCAACGCAACTTCTGGCCTTATCGTAATTCACTGGATATCGGCTACGAATGTCTTACGTACTGGACACAATCTCAAGATGTAGCCTTCATCGCCCGTCGCACCGACGAGTAACTCTAATCAGACTCCTATTAATATGCAAGGTCTAACGTTTCTCTTCAGCCCACCTGCCGTCTTCTTTCATACTCTTTCTCAACATGACTACCCTGTGGCCAGCGGTTCTCAGTGTCGTACTTGGTCTCGTCGGTCTGCTCGCTGCTTACAGACTCACTCTTCACCCTCTGTCCTCGTTTCCTGGACCGAAGCTGGCAGCGATTACAGACTTTTATCGCATTTACTTTGATATCTGGCACAAAGGAGGCGGAGAAATAGTGCATCATCTTGAGGTCCTACATGCAGTATATGGTTCGTCAAAAACAGCACCCTTCCTTCCGCCTCTGACATGATTTCCAATGCTAGGTCCTGTAGTAAGAATAGGACCTAATACGGTATGATCTATGAAATACTGTCAATTGACCTGATACAAATCGCATCATTCAGCTGCATTTTTATGACCCTAAAGCGTACTTGGATATCTACAGAATGGGGAACACATTTCGAAAGCACGCTCACTTCTACAACACGTTCGACCCAGGGCTATCATCCTTCAGCATGACTGACCCTCGTGAGCACAAAGTCCGGCGAGACCTCATTACTTCCATGTTTCAGCGAGGTACAATTCTACAATCGGTTCATGTCTTGCAAAGAAAGGTATGTTTATCGTCGTTATAATCGATTCACGAACCCCAGTGATCAGTCATAGGTTGACCAGTTCGCCGCAAAACTGAGTAATTATGCTTGCTTGGACCAGCCCAGGCCTATCAACCTTCATTACGCCTTTCGTGCTGTTACAGTCGACATCATCACCGACTACTCTTTCGGTCGATCCACAGATTGTATTGAGACCGCCGACTTCAAACACCCATTTATTGCCAATGTTGGTGCTCAAGCGCGAGGAAGATGGAAACTGAGATGGATGCCTCTGTTTCGTTGGATTCTCACGATGCTTCCAGACCAAGTGTTATGGGTGCTCTTTCCCTCAGTCCGCCCTAACCTCGAGATCAACACGGGTCTTGTGAACCAG
>Ga0247730_1001466_pt1 | contig 13075 bp, 9 predicted proteins | sample UWRJL073202C2_FD_180959 | JGI IMG/M metagenome (GOLD analysis project Ga0247730, IMG submission 180959) | Plant litter microbial communities from Arlington Agricultural Research Station in Wisconsin, United States - UWRJ-L073-202C-2 | ecosystem: Environmental > Terrestrial > Plant litter >...
GGCCGGATGGGCCCGCCGGCTTTCGATCGCGCCGAGCGCCGCACCGAGATCGGCCATGGCCGGGCGCAGGCTGACCAGCAACTGCTCGCCGGCCTCGGTCGGCGCGACGCTGCGGGTGGTTCGGTTCAGCAGCCGCAAACCCAGCCGCGTCTCCATGCCCTTGACCGCGTGGCTGACCGCCGAGACCGAAACGCCGAGCCGTGCTGCCGCGCCGGTAAAACTGCCCGCTTCGACGATTGCCGCGAATGTGGCCAGATCATTCCATGTATCGCGGTCCATTGTTGAATCCTGCTCAAGAGCCCTGTCAGCAAACCGGGCTATCCGAAGGACGGGCTGGTGTCCATCTATAGGTCAGTAGAGACAAGATGGAGATCACAGATGGACCTCAAAACTTTTCGCACGCTCGGCCGCTCAGGCCTTGCCGTCAGCCCCTTGAGCCTCGGCACCATGACATTCGGGACGCAACGCTGGGGCGCCGACGAAGCCGGTTCGCGGGCGATCTTCGATGCCTATATCGATGCCGGCGGCAATTTCGTCGATACCGCCGACGTCTATTCCGGCGGCGCCAGCGAAGAACTGCTTGGCCGCTTTATCCGCGACGGTAAAATGCGCGAAAAGATCGTGCTGGCAACCAAGGCGGGGTTCGGCACCAGCGACCATCCGCATTCCGGCGGCAACGGCGCCAAGCATCTGCACCAGGCGCTGGACGGATCGCTGAAGCGGCTTGGCACCGACAGCATCGATCTCTACTGGCTGCATGTCTGGGACATGGTGACGCCGGCCGAAGAAGTGTTGCAGACCATGAGCGACATGATCCGCAGCGGAAAGATCCGCTACTACGGGCTCTCGAACGTTCCGGCCTGGTATGCGGCGCAGATCGCCACACTGGCGCACGCGCACCGGATGCCGGCGCCGATCGCACTGCAGTTCGAATATTCGCTGGTCGAGCGCGGCATCGAGAATGAGCATCTGCCGCTGGCAAAGGAATTCGGCATGGCGATGCTGCCCTGGAGCCCGCTCGGCGGCGGTTTCCTGTCGGGAAAATACCGGCGCGACGATCCGGCGAATGTTTCGGGCCAGCGCGGCCCGGCACTCCCGGACGGCAAGCCCGACGAAACCAAGGGCGAAGGCCGGCTGTCGGGCGCCAATCCGTTCGGCGACAGCAAGTTTACGGCGCGCAATTTCGATATTCTGGATGTGGTGCGGGCGGTTGCGGACGAAACCGGCGCCAACACCGCGCAGGTGGCGTTGGCCTGGCTGAGCGGCCGGCCCGGCGTTGGTTCGGTGCTGATCGGCGGCAGCCGGCCGGAGCAGATCGCCGACAATATCGGTGCGCTGGGGCTCACCTTGTCGGCCGAACAAACGGAGCGACTCGATGCGGCCAGCGCGCCGGTGCTCAGCTATCCCTCGACGCTGTTTACGCCAATGGTCAAGCGCTTCGTGTTCGGCGGGGCGGATGTTGCGGGCTGGGCCGACTGAAGCCTCCGCACATGAGAAAGCTGGCTTAAACAACAAACAGGTCCTCGCCGCAAAGGTGGCGGGACCTGTTTTGCTGATACCCGGTGACAATAGCACGCCGATTAAAGTGGAATCTGAGCGCCCCGATCGCACGGATGCCTGCCTCAAACCTACTTCGCTGCCTTCAGCGTCTCGAAATCGGCATCCAGCTTGGCCAGCGATGTGCTGATCCTGGTGCGGCGCTCGTTGATCCAGCCGTCCTGGGCTGCGATCTTGGCTGTCGCGTCTTTCAGCATCCGTTGCATTTCGCTTGGCTGCGGGCCGCCAGCCGAGGCGCGGTTGTTGACGATGGCGACGGGATCGAGCGTGGAGCGAAACTCCGGCTCGCTCATCGGCAGTTCGGCTGGAAAACCGGTCTCCTTGACGGCGTCGGCATAGATGCGGGCCGCCTCGGCATAGGGGAAATCCAACGGTTTGATGTTTTTTGCCTTGGCATAATCGACCACTTCGGAGGCAAAGTGGTGGCCGACGCGGAACGGCAGCTTGTATTTGCGCATCAGCACGTCGGCCAGTTCCTGCGAGGCAGTCCAGTCGCTGTTCAGCTCTTCCAGCGCCCGGTCGGGATCGATCACCAGCGAACCAAGAATCTTGTCCCAGCCGGCCAGCACCTTGATGGCGCTTTTGACCATCTCGCTGTTGGCATCGACATCCTTGGCGTCGCCCATGCCGGGCGTGATGTTGTGGGCCTGGATGATCGGCCCCATGGCCAGGGTAATTGCCGTTGATGCATCCTGGCGGGTGGAGTTCAGCAGTCCGGGATTGCGTTTCTGCGGCATGGCGCTCGAGACATAGGTATTGCCGCCGCCCTCCTGCAGCAGGATCCAGGGACGAGGCGACGCGTATTGCGTCATGATGTCCTCGATGAATTCGCCGGCATGCAGTGCGATGGTGGTGACAATGGCGCCGACTTCCACCGGCTCCTCGGTGGAGGAAATCTGCGCGGCGTCATAGGCATTGTCGACGATCGCTGCAAAGCCGAGATATTCGGCCATGCGGGCGCGGTTGAGCGGCCAGCTGGTGCCGTTCAGCACAGTGGTGCCCATTGCCGAGCGGTCGATGCGCGCATAGGCCTCGCGGATCCGCTGGGCGTCGCGATCGAGGCCCGCGGCATGGCCGAGAAGGTAATGGCCAAAGCTGTTGGGCTGGGCGGCGACGCCGTTGGTGTAGTTCGGTACGATGGTGCCGGCATTGCGTTCGGCCAGCGCCACCAGCGTGGCAGAGGTCTTGTTCAGCTGGTCGGCGAGCGTCAGAAGATCGTCGCGCAGGATGGCGGAACGGTAGGTGGCGTGCATGTCCTGGCTGGAGCGGCCGGCATGCAGCAGCGTGATTTCCGGGCCGGCCGCCTTGATCATCAGCGGCTCGAAGGTGATGACGCTGGAGGGCCGCTTGGCGTTCGGCTGGTTGCCGTCGTCGATCACCTTGGCAAGGCCTGCGGTGATCGCCGGCACCAGGGATTTGTCGAGCAAGCCTTCGTCGGTATTGATGACGGCGCTGGCCTTGTTGATCTCACCGAGCCAGAAGAATTCGTCGCGCCCGGGTTTGTCAGCGGCAAAGGCCGGAATGGCGGCGGCCGACAGGGCGAGCGCCAAGGAAAACTGATAAAGCTTCATGATATCCTCCCAAGTAATATGTTGGGAAGATTGGTCAGCAAACCACGCCGTCAAGGGTTGGGTGTCTGACCAGACACTTGCGGGTGGGCTGACACCGGCGAAAAAACCCGGGCAGAAAGTGCGACAGACGGTTGTTTGGCTGCCGGCCGCCATGGTCAGCTGCCGGCAGTTTGGCATCGGCGTTTCGGCAAATGCCGCTATTCCCTGTCGTCGTGGTTCTCGTGAAAACCGACGCTGCCGTGGCGCCAGTAGCCGGCCGCCTTGACCCAGTTTTTCTGGATGCCGCTCTCGGTGACAAAATGCTGGCGCAGCGCCTTGGCGATATCGGTCTCGCCGGCGATCCAGACATAGCCGTCACCGTCCGGCAGGGCGAGCGCCGCGGCGGCGGCCAGCACCGGTGCGGCGTCACTGGCCTGACTGAGCGGCCTGTGCAGCCAGCGGATGTCAAGATCGGCGCGGCTGGTAAAGCTTTGCTGTTCGTCTTCACTGGTGACGGTGGCGATGACAAAAACCTTGGCGCCGGACCGCAGTTCTTCCAGACGCCGGCCGATCGCCGGCAGTGCGGTCTCGTCGCCGATCAACACATACCAGTCGAAATCGTCGGCAACGACAAAAGAGCCGCGCGGGCCGCCGATGCCGAGTCTGGTGCCGGGCACCGCCGAGACGGCCCATGCGGTGGCCGGGCCTGCCTCGTGCACGGCGAAATCGATCACAAGCTCGTTGGCAACCGGATCATAGCGGCGCGGGGTGAAATCACGCAGGGACGAGGCAACCACGCCTTCGGACAGCGGCGCGGCACCTGGCAGCGATGCCGACCAGATGGGGTCCTTGCCGTTTTCCGGAATGCAGATCTTGATATGGTCGTCATAGCCGGCGCTGATGAACCCCGAGAGATCGTCGCCGGTGAGTGTAATGCGCAGCATGTTAGGGGTCAGACGCTCGCTGGCGGTGACGGTGAGAAGCCGGCGGCGCAGCTCGTGGCGGACGCGGCCGATGGCGTGTTTTTCAGTCATGGAATTTCCTTGCAGAACGAATATGCGGCCTGGCGCCACAGATGGGACTAGCCGCGATTGATCTCGTCGACAGCCCGGCGCAAAATATCCGCCAGCCGAGTTGCCTCGGCGGCGGAACAGCCGCGCTTGTGAAACAGCGAGGTCTTGATCGCCAGCCGCGCCACTTCCAGCGCGTCATGGCCATGCGCCTCCGGGTCTTCGCCGCCTGTCGGGCCCCTGCCCTCGATCACGTCGCGCACCGCCCCCATTTTGGATCCGATGCGGGCAAAGTCTTCCAGTATCCGGTCGGCAGCGGCGCGGCCGGCTTCCAGTGCCGTGCGGCCGGTCTCGGTGATACGAAACAGCTTCTTGTTGCCGTCGGCCTCGGACGTGGCATGGCCGAGCTCATCGAGATAGGTCAACGCCGGATAGATCATCCCCGGGCTTGGCGCATAAAAGCCGCCGGAGATTTCCTCGATGGTGCGGATCAGCTCATAGCCATGCGCCGGCTGGCGGGCGAGCAGTGCCAGGATCAGCAGCTGCAGATCACCGGAGGTGAGTTTTCGCCCGGAGCGAAAGCCGCCGGGCGAGGCAAAACCGCCGTCGTATCGTCCGTGCCCGTGATGTCCGCGCATGCAAACTCCTGATATAAGATATAATCAAAGACATATCTTACGATATAATTTGCGGTGCTGATCAGCAAGATCAGATGGGAGTTCGGGAGATCACCTTTGTGTGAGCTGCTATTTGAGATCCACAGATTGCAGAGAAGACAAAGGCTGCTGCCATCCTGCCATTGCGAGCAGCGAATTTAACCCGCAGATACAGCCACCCAAATCCAGCATGGGGCCTGCGGATGTCCCGAGCACATGAGGATCGCGCCGGCGAAAAACTCCGTCATCGCCTCGTCTCCAAACCTGTGCTAATTTGCCCGGATGGCTGAAACAGCAACCGAACCCTTCTTCCTGTCGCTCCCGCTCTTCGCCGATTTCCAGGGCGTGGCCGACAGCGGCAATTACCGGCCCCTGCCGCAGGGCTGGGCTTTGGCGGTGGCGGATATCATCGATTCCACCGGGGCGATCGCTGCCGGGCGCTACAAGTCGGTCAACATGGCCGGCGCCAGCGTGATTTCGGCGCTGCTGAACGGGCTTGGCCAGCATGACCTGCCCTTCGTGTTCGGCGGCGACGGCGCTATGGTGGCGGTGCCGGCCGGCGAATTTTTACGCGCCACGGAGGCGCTGGCGGCCATGCGGACCTGGGTAGAGGAGGAGCTGGGCCTCAAAATCCGCGCCGCGCTGGTGCCGGTCGAGGATATCCGTACCGCGGGCTTCGACGTGCAGGTGGCACGCTACCAGGTCAATCCGGATGTCGCCTTTGCGATGTTTTCCGGCGGCGGCGCCAGTTGGGCCGATGCGCAGATGAAACTCGGATTTTATGGTATCGACGCGGCGCCGGCCGGAAGCCGGCCGGACCTGACGGGACTGTCGTGTCGCTGGGAGCCGATCCAGTCGCGCCATGGCCAGATCGTCTCAATCATCGCAGTTCCGGACGGCGCCGGCCACGAGGCAGAATTCCAGAAGCTGACCACCGATATCATTGCGCTGGCCGCCGGCCAGGAGCGTGACGGCCATCCGATCGCCGCCGAAGGGCCAGGCTTCGGCCTTTCCTCTGCGGGCCTGGAGGCCGAGGCACGAGCCCGCGCACCGAAGGGACGGCAGCGCTGGAAAGCCAAGCTTTCCGCGATCGGACAGTATGTCCTGTGTGTCGTCATGCTGAAACTCGACCGCAATCTCGGCAGCTGGAGCGCCAAGAAATATCGGGCCGATGTGGCCGCAAACACAGATTTCCGAAAATTCGACGACGGGTTGAAGATGACGCTCGACGTCGATCCCGCGCGGCTGCAAAAGATCGAGGCACGGCTGAGCCAGGCGGTCACTGACGGCATCGGCCGCTACGGGCTGCACCGCCAGGACGCGGCGCTGATGACCTGCATCGTGCCCTCGCCGCTCAACACCGACCACATGCATTTCGTCGACGGCGCGTCGGGCGGCTATGCGATGGCGGCAACCCAGATCAAGGGTGCGGCGGCGCATGCCGCCGTCACGGGTTGAGGCTGCGCGCCCTCACGCCTTGACGATATTCTCGCCGACAATCCCGCGGCGGGCGAACACATTGCGGGTGTCGACGATCAGCGGCGACCAGGCGGCGAGCGCCGCGTAATCGACGGCATCATGGTCGGTGGCGATCAGCAGCGCGTCGAAGCCTTTGACCAGATCTTCAAACAGCGGCACCGAGATGCGGCCCTTCAGAGACTGGTATTCGCGGGTCGACGGGATCTCGTCGACATGCGGATCGTGATAGGCGGCCGTGCCGCCGCGCTCCTCGATCAGCTCGATCAGTTTCAGCGACGGGCTTTCGCGGATGTCGGGCACGTTCTTCTTGTAGGCCAGCCCGATCACCAGAATTTTCGAGCGGCTGAGCGCCTTGCCCAGCTTGATGTCGAGCGCTTCGGCCAGACGCGTGACCACATGGCGCGGCATGGCGGAATTGATCTCGCCGGCAAGCTCGATGAAGCGGGTCGGCAGCTCGTATTCGCGCGATTTCCAGGTGAGGTAAAAAGGATCGATCGGGATGCAGTGGCCTCCCAGGCCCGGGCCCGGATAGAACGGCATGTAGCCGAACGGCTTTGTCTTGGCGGCGTCGATCACCTCCCAGACATCGATGCCCATCGCCTCGTAGACCACTTTCAGCTCGTTGACCAAGGCAATGTTGACGGCGCGAAAGATGTTTTCGGTGAGCTTGACGGCTTCTGCCGTGGCATTCGACGACACCGGCACCACGGTTTTCACGACGGCACCGTAAAACGCCGTCATCAGCACCTTGGCGGCATCACCATCCCCGGAAATGATCTTGGGGATGGTCGAGGTTTCGAAATCGCGGTTGCCGGGGTCTTCGCGCTCGGGCGAAAAGCCCAAAAAGAAGTCGGCGCCGGAGCGCAGGCCGGTGCGTTCGAGGATCGGGCGCACCACGTCATCGGTGGTGCCGGGATAGGTGGTCGACTCCAGCACGATCAGCTGGCCGGGACGCAATGTCTCGGCGATCCGGTCGCAGGTCCGCGTCACGTAGGACAGGTCCGGATCGCGGTGGCGGGTCAGCGGCGTCGGCACGCAGATGATGATCACGTCGCACTGCCCGAGCGCGGCAAAATCGGTGGTGGCGGCAAAGCGGCCGGCGGCCAACTGCTCGGCCAGGATCGCATCCGGGACCGCATCGATATAGGAGCGCCCCGCATCGATGGCGACGATTTTCTGGGGGTCGATGTCGAAGCCGGTGACGGCAAATCCGGCGCGCGCAATCGTCATCGCCAGCGGCAGGCCGACATAGCCAAGGCCGATGACGCCGGCGCGCGAAGCCCGCGCCTCGATGGAAGCCAGGAGATGGTCGGGGGAAAACGGGGACATGGTCACGCTTTTCTGCTCATCATTGTCGATATCGGCGGGCCGGCCGGATGGCCGGTCCTCAGGCTCTCAGGTGCGGTCAATCGGGCCGGCTGTCAAGGGAGCGGCGGATCACGCTGGCGCAAAAGGACGGCAACGCCTCGCCATTTCGGCTTTGTTGAACCTTGCATCGGTCAATCCCGCATGCCCGACGATATGGCGGGGAATGCAATCTGGGCGGCATGCTCGACCACGCCGTCTGAGATCCAAAGCGGGCTGCCAATCCATTCCACCACGCCATTCGACACGACAATACCGTCGCCGTCGTTACATGCTACGATGGGTCTGGCCGTATGCCGGCTATAACGAACGAGTTGCGGTAGATAGGCTGCATCATCGTTCAGATGTGGGAAGAACTCGAAGGGTAAGAGATCGAGAGCATCTCCGTCCGCCATTTCTTCCGGCTTTCGTCCTGCGAACAAAGCATCCGTCGCAATGGTCGGGGTCATCAGAATAGCCCCGGCGCTGGTACCGATCAGGATGCCGCCTTTCATCGCCCAGTCCCGCAATGGAGCGAGCATGGCATGGCGTTTCATCCGGCCAAGAAAGGCGCTGGTGTCCCCGCCCGACAGATGGATTGCGTCGCATCCGAAAAGTGCTGCGGTTTCTGCGCTGCCATGCGGCCCGTCGAGGTCGTGGTACAGCGCCAAATCCAAACCGAGCCGCGCATAATAGCGCTTCCGGTCGTTGAAAAAATATCGATCGGGCTCTGGACCGGATGGGATGTATCCGAGACGCGTTCCTACACCCTGTGTTTTCATCAGATCCATCAGCCGGGCATCGACTGCCGCATTTTGCGGAATAACCTGGTCGCTGTAGAGCGCAAGATTGACCATGTATTGCTCCAACGCCTGCTCTTCGGGCGGAAGAGCGCCTTGTGCGTTCTGACTAATCCCGTCTTTCTCTGCTCGTCGTCTTGAGCCCGGGGCACCTGTCCACCATGGCGTAAATTTCCGCGGCGCGACATTTGTTTTATCGCGGCCCACCCTTATATTCGTGCTGGTATTTGCGCCGTGTTGCACAGAGCGTAGCGGGCCGTTCGGCCAGAAAGACCAGGCAGCGATGAACAGCCACGGACCGCATGTTTCGATCACTTTGCTCGACCGCGTCTCGACCTGGCTGAAACAATCGGCCATCCACGGCGAAAATCTCGAAACACTGGTGCAGGGATTTTGCGAACGGCTGGCGGCCTCCGGGCTGCCGCTGGTGCGGGTGCACTTGAGCTTTTCGATGCTGCATCCGCTCTATGATGCGCTCGGCTTCACATGGGAGCGCGGCAAGGGGATTTCGGTCGAGGGATTTCGCAAGGATGACGACCACAACCATCCCGACATCTTTCTGAAAAGCCCGTATTACTACCTGCTCAGCAACAATCTCGACTATCTGCGCCGGCAGATCGACCCGAAAAAACCTTCGGAATTTCCGGTGTTCGACGAGCTGAAGGAGATGGGCGTCACCGATTACATCGCCTTCGTGCAATCCTTCGGCCAGGCCAACGGCCAGGGCATGGTCGGGTCGTGGTCGACGGATGCGGCGGAAGGGTTCAGCGACAATGTCATCGAGGCACTGTTGCGCGTGCAGGGCAATCTGGCCGTCGCCGCCAAGATGGCGGTACTCGGCAAACTCGCCGACAACATGCTGACCACCTATCTCGGCGGCAATGCCGGCAAGCGGGTGCTGTCGGGCCAGATCCGCCGCGGCGACGGCGAGACCATTCGTGCCGCCTTGGTAATGGCCGATATGCGCCAATCGACGGTGCTGGCGGAAAAGGAAGGCCGTCAGGTCTATATCGACACGCTCAACCAGTTCTTTGACGCCATCGCCACGCCATTCGGCCGCAATGGCGGCGAGATTTTGAGCTTTGTCGGCGACGGCTTTCTCGCGGTCTATCCCTGCGGACGGCACAAGGAGCCGTCGCAGGTGGCGGCCCAGGCGGCGATGACGGCGGTGCGCCAGGCGGCCGCCCGGATGACCGAGATGAACAAGGAGCGCAAGGCGGCGGGTGCGGCCGAAATCCGCTATGGCATCGGCTTGCATATCGGCAATGTGATGTTCGGCAATGTCGGCTTGCGCGACCGGCTGACCTTTTCCGCCTTCGGCACGGCCGTCAACGAGGTGCAGCGGCTGCAGTCGCTGACCAAGAAGTATTCGAAATCGATCGTCGCGAGCCAAGCCTTTGCCACCTATAGCGGCGGCGACTGGCGCTCGCTTGGCGACGAAAAGCTGCGCGGCGTCGGCCAGAAGGTCACTGTGCTGGTGCCCGACCCCGCCACGCTGAAACTCGACAAGGCCGAGATCCTGCAGAACCGCGAACTCGACACGCGCTCGGAGGCCGAACAGGTGATGCTGCTCTACCGCAACAGCCGCAAGCCGAAGGCCGACGATATCTGGCAGAAAATGCTGCAGTAGCATCCGCTTCGGCAAACATTACCGTCGGCAGTCACGTCCCTGCAACGAAAGCTTGCTATCGGCGTTCTGCCAAGGTCACCGCCTGTTTTACACCGATCAGATGATGGACAGGCTATGGGCCGTAAGCTAGTCTCAATTCAACTGACTGCCGCGTTTGACCGGACGTCCCGTTTGCCGTTCGGCGGACGCGTAAAACAAGGGAAAGCTTTGTGATGAAGTCCACCGCCGATTTGCTGAGAATCGAGGATCTGAACGTCTCGTTCTCGATGATGGGCGGCAAGGTCGAAGCCGTGCGCGGCGCCAGCCTGCGGGTCTCGCCGGGCAAGGTGACGGCACTGGTCGGGGAATCCGGTTCGGGCAAGTCGGTGATCAGCCAGGCGGTGATGGGCATCCTGCCGAACATCGCGTCGGTGACCGGCAAAATCCTGTTCTGCGACCCGCACAATCCCACCCCGATCGACATCGTCCAGCTGCCGCGCGACGGCGTCGAGATTCGCTCGCTGCGCGGCTTGCGGATGGGCAAGATTTTTCAGGAGCCGATGACCTCGCTGTCGCCGCTGCACACGATCGGCAACCAGATCAGCGAAGTGCTGGCGATCCACACCGACGACGACAAGGATGCCAGGCGCCAGAAGACCGAGGAAATGCTCGGGCTGGTGGGCTTTTCCAAGCCGAAGCGCGCCTACAACATGTATCCGTTCGAGCTGTCGGGCGGCATGCGCCAGCGGGCGATGATCGCCATGGCGCTGATCTGTCGCCCGTCGCTCTTGATCGCCGACGAGCCGACCACCGCGCTCGACGTCACCATCCAGGCGCAGATCCTGCAGTTGCTACGCGAGCTGCAGACCGAGCTCAACATGGCGATGCTGCTGATCACCCACGATCTCGGCGTGGTCGCCAATGTCGCCGACGAAGTGGTGGTGATCTACCATGGCAAGGTGATGGAATCCGGCACCTCGGAAGCCATCTTCCGCACGCCGAGCCATGCCTATCTCAAGGGCCTGATGGCCGCCGTGCCGCATTTCGACATGAAGCCGGGCGAGCGGCTGAAGGCATTGCGCGAAGTGCCGGTCAAGGTCGACGAGCTTTTGAGCAAGCAGATGCGGACCGAGGCCAATATGGGGCCGGAGATTCTGCTGTCGGTGCGCAACCTGACGAAATCCTTCACCACCCGCAAATCCAGCTGGTCAAAAGCCGATTCTGCCGCGGTCAAGGCGGTGGATGGCGTGAGCTTCGACATCCGTCGTGGCGAGTGCCTTGGCCTGGTCGGCGAAAGCGGCAGCGGCAAGACCACCGTCAGCAAGATGCTGATGCGCGCCGTGACCCCGGACGAAGGCTCGGTCACCTATTTCGACAATAGCGGCTCGATCGACGTGCTGGCTGCCGAAGGCGCCGAACTGCAGAATTTGCGGACAAAAATCCAGATGGTGTTCCAGGATCCGGTCTCGTCGCTGTCGCCGCGCATGACCGTCCAGAACATTTTGAGCGAGCCGCTGGAAATCCACAACCGCGGAAATGCCAAGACGCGGCTCGATAAGGTCGGGCGGTTGATGGAGGCGATCGGGCTCGACCGGCGCTACCTCAACCGCTATCCGCACAGCTTTTCCGGTGGCCAGCGCCAGCGCATCGGCATTGCCCGCGCTTTGGCACTTGGCCCCGACCTGATCGTCTGCGACGAGCCGGTGTCGGCGCTCGACGTCTCGGTGCAGGCGCAGATCCTCAATCTGCTGAAGGATTTGCAGAAGGAACTGGGGCTGACCTACCTGTTCATCTCGCACAATCTGGCGGTGGTTGACTATATGGCCGACCGGATCGCGGTGATGTGCGGTGGGCGGATCGTCGAACTGGCACCGCGCGAAATTTTGATGCGGGCGCCGGTGCACCCCTACACCAAATCGCTGCTGGCCGCCGTCCCCTTCCCGGATCTCGACCGGCCGCTCGATTTCGCGACGTTGCGGGCCAATGGCGCGTCTGACACCCGCGACTGGGGCAAGCAGTTCCTGGCGGAAGACAATGGCGAAGGCCTGATGGCTGCCGATCTCGGCGACGGACATCTCGTGCTCGCTCGCAAGAATGCCGATATCGGGGAGTTGCGCGCATGATCATCACCCGTCGCACCGCATTGGGAATGCTGGCTTCCGTCGCCCTGCCCGGCCTTGCCCGGGCGGCTGGCAGCGTCGAGCCGGAGTTCTTCAAGGAACAACTGCAAACCGGCGCGCTTCCGCCGCTGGCCGAGCGCCTGCCGAAGGTGCCGCGCGTCATCAACCTGGCATCGATGGGCCGCAAGCCCGGCGTTCATGGCGGCAGCATCCGCACGCTGATCGGCAGCCAGAAGGACATCCGGCTGATGACGCTCTACGGCTATTCGCGGCTGGTGGGCTATGACGAGCAGCTCAATCTGCAACCCGACATTCTCGAAGCCTACGAGGAGGTCGAGGACCGGATCTTCACCTTCCACATCCGTCCCGGCCACCGCTGGTCGGATGGCAGCCCGCTGACGTCGGAAGATTTCCGCTATTGCTGGCAGGACGTGATCCTCAACAAGGAGCTGCGCAAGTCCGGCCTGCCCTCGGAACTGCTGGTCGACCAGAAGCCACCGCTGTTCGAGGTTATCGACGAATTTACGGTGCGCTACACCTGGCATGCCCCCAACCCGGACTTTTTGCCGAAACTTGCCGCACCCAGCCCCGTCGTGATCGCCCTGCCGGCCGCCTATATGCGGCAGTTCCACAAGAAATATCAGGACGAGTTCCGGCTGCCGGCACTGGTCAAGCAGTACAAGGTCAAGAACTGGGTCGAACTGCATGTGCGCATGTCGCGCAGTTACCGTGCCGAAAATCCCGAGCTGCCGACGCTCGATCCTTGGCGTAACAGGACGGCACCGCCGGCCGAGCAATATGTCTACGAGCGCAATGCCTTTTTTCACCGGGTCGACGAGAACGGCCTGCAGCTGCCCTATGCCGACAAATTCATACTCAACGTCAGCTCGTCTGAAATCATCGCCGCCAAGACCGGCGCCGGCGAAACCGACATCCAGGCCAACGGCATC
>Ga0247730_1001467_pt1 | contig 13064 bp, 16 predicted proteins | sample UWRJL073202C2_FD_180959 | JGI IMG/M metagenome (GOLD analysis project Ga0247730, IMG submission 180959) | Plant litter microbial communities from Arlington Agricultural Research Station in Wisconsin, United States - UWRJ-L073-202C-2 | ecosystem: Environmental > Terrestrial > Plant litter >...
AGCGGGCGATCACCACGGCAATGGCGACGGCGACCACGACGGCAACCAGCGTCAGCCAGAACAGTGAACCGAACATCGGCTTGGGGAAAGCCAGGCCACGATTGTTGAGAAAGCTGCCGAAGGGGAGGTGGATCGAATCGCGCGCGCCCGGCAGCACCGAAAGCACGCCGGAATACCAGAAGAAGATCACCAGCAGCGGCGGGATGTTGCGGAACACTTCCACATAAACGGTGCAGATCTTAGCGATCAGCCAGTTGCGCGACAAGCGGCCGATGCCGACCAGGAAACCGATGATGGTTGCCGTAATTATGCCCGTAACGGCGACCAGAAGTGTGTTGAGAAAGCCGACCAGCAACGCCTTGCCATAGGTCGAATCGCTGGAAAAAGCGATCAGCGACTGGCCGACATCGAAGCCGGCGCGACCGATCAGGAAGCCGAAGCCGGAGGCGGTGTTGGAGCGCGCCAGGTTCTGCGAGGTGTTGTGGATCACCCACATCACGAAGACGATCAGTACCAGGACGGTCAGGCCCTGGTAGAACAGGCCGCGAATTTTTGGGTCGTTGATCAAAGATCGGGTGGTCTTGCCGGTGGCAGGCGGATTCACAGCGTGATCTGTCATGCTTGCCCTATTCCCCAATTGCCCTTGAAGGGCTTATTTTTGAATGATTTTTTTTGTGGGGAAGGCGGCGAACCGCCTTCCCGGTCAGGCGTAGATCAGTGGATCAACGGATCGGCGGTGCGTACTGCAGGCCGCCCTTGCTCCACAGCGCGTTCAGGCCGCGTTCGATCTTCAGCGGGCTGCCGGCGCCGACGTTGCGGTCGAACATTTCGCCGTAATTGCCGACCTGCTTGATGATGTTGTAGGCCCAGGCGTTGGTAAGGCCGAGATCGGTACCGATCTTGGTGTCGGCTTCAACGCCGAGGAAGCGCTTGACGTCCGGGTTCGGCGAGTTCTTCATCTCGTCGACATTGGCCTTGGTGATGCCGAATTCCTCGGCCTGAACCATGGCGTAATGCGTCCAGCTGACGATGTCGAACCACTGGTCGTCGCCCTGGCGAACGGCCGGTCCGAGCGGCTCCTTGGAGATGATTTCCGGCAGGACGATGTTGTCGTCCGGCGCCTTCAGCGACAGGCGGATAGCATAGAGGCCAGACTGGTCGGTCGTGTAGACGTCGCAACGGCCGGCGTCGTAAGCAGCCGTGACTTCTTCCTGCTTTTCGAACACGACTGGGTTGTACTGCAGGTTGTTGCCCTTGAAGTAGTCGGCAAGGTTCAGTTCGGTTGTGGTGCCGGTCTGGACGCAGACGGCAGCGCCGGACAGTTCGAGCGCCGACTTTACGTTCAGAGCCTTTTTCACCATGAAGCCCTGGCCGTCATAGTAGTTGACGGTGCGGAAGTTGAAACCAAGCGCGCTGTCGCGGTTGATGGTCCAGGTGGTGTTGCGCGTCAGAATGTCGATTTCGCCGGACTGCAGGGCCGGGAAACGTTCCTTGGCGCTGGTCGGTGAAAACTTGACCTTGGTTGCGTCGCCGAAGATGGCGGAAGCGACGGCCTTGCAGTAGTCGACGTCGATGCCGGACCAGTTGCCGGAAGCGTCGGGCGCGGAGAAGCCGGCGAGACCTGTGGTGACGCCGCACTGGACAAAGCCCTTGGCCTTGACGTCAGCAAGCGTGGCGGCGGATGCAGCCGAGCCGAAGCCCAGGACTGTCGCGCCAATCGCGAGTGACAGAAGTGTCTTTTTCATTTTTCCCAACCTTTTTTCTGTGTTTATTGAAACCATCTTCAAGCGATGGCGCACGCACGTGAAACGTGTACCCAGGGCTTTCCCGCGAACTCTCCCAGTGCGAGACTTTCTATCACAGTCGGAAATGTCCGCAGGGTCAAGATGTGCCCGCCAGAATTGCGTTCGAAAGCAACAAATACCTATAATTAGCCAGTTAAAGCGGCATTTTATGCAAAAATAGGCAATATTTTGATCAAAAAATAATCGCAATGCCATTGGTATTCCAAGTGCTTGACGGTACTCCTCGGGCTTGTCTCGGGGTTGACGTGGACAGGCCGGCCCGGCACAACGTTGGCACCTATTTTTGCCAACGAAGGCTCTATTTCCATGACAGACAAAGAGAATACGCTGGCCGGCGCCGGCATCAACACGCGGCTTGCGCATATTGGCAACGACCCTTCTGATTTCCATGGCTTCGTTAATCCGCCCGTCGTACGGGCCTCGACGGTGTTGTTTCCCAACGTCAAGACCATGGAAACCCGGGCTCAGAAATACACTTATGGCACGCGCGGCACGCCGACCACCGATGCCTTGTGCGCGGCGCTCGACGAACTCGAAGGCTCGGCTGGCACCATTCTGGTGCCATCGGGCCTGGCCGCCGTCACCGTGCCGTTCCTTGCCTTCCTGTCGTCCGGCGATCATGCGTTGATCGTCGATTCGGTCTATACCCCGACCCGCCATTTCTGTGACACGATGCTGAAGCGGCTCGGTGTCAGCGTCGATTACTACGATCCGATGATCGGCGCCGGCATTGAAGCGCTGATCCGGCCGAACACAAAGCTGGTGCATACCGAGGCGCCGGGATCCAACACCTTTGAAATGCAGGATATTTCGGCGATCTCGACCGTCGCCCACAAACATGGCTGCGTTGTCACCATGGACAATACCTGGGCAACGCCGCTGTATTTCAAGCCGCTCGACCATGGCGTCGACATTTCCATCCATGCAGCGACGAAATATCCGTCAGGCCATTCCGATATCCTGATGGGCACGGTTTCGGCCAACGCTGCTCATTGGAAGCAATTGCACGAGACGACCATCACCCTTGGCATCTGTGGCCAGCCCGACGACGCTTACCAGATTCTGCGCGGGTTGCGGACCATGGGGGTGCGGCTCGATCATCACCAGAAAAGCGCGCTGGCACTGGCCGAATGGCTGGAAAGCCGCGAAGATGTCGCCCGTGTTCTGCATCCGGCACTGCCGAGCTTTCCCGGCCACGACATCTGGAAACGCGATTTTACCGGCGCCAGCGGGATTTTCTCGTTCGTACTCAAGGTCGACAGCGCCGACCAGTTTCGCGCCAAGGCGCATGCCTTTCTCGATACGCTCAAACTGTTCGGCCTTGGCTGGTCGTGGGGCGGCTATGAGAGTCTCGCGGTACTCGTCGGACTGGGTGACCGCAAGGTGACCAGGGCGCCGAGCGAAGGCCCGGTGCTGCGGCTGCAGGTCGGGTTGGAAGATGTCGCTGATCTGAAAAAGGATCTGGATGCCGGGTTTGCTGCAGCGGCCGCCGTCTGAGCGAAGCTCGTGTTCGCCGATCAGCCTTTGGCCTGGTAGCCGTACAGCCAATCCAGATCCGCCGCGAGCGCTTGCGGCGGACGCAGTTTCAAGACGATGTTGCGACCGAGCCGGAATGGGCCGCGGGCGTGATAGGCAAATTTGTTGAAGGCGCCGCGATTTCGCACTTTGGCGATCCGCGGCGCGCGCAAGGCTACGAAGGCCGTCAGCGCCGCGTTGAGCGGCAAGGTTGCCACAAGACCCGCGAGTTCGAATGCATCCTCGATCGCCATCGCCGCGCCCTGTGCTGCAAACGGCATCATTGCGTGCGCCGCATCGCCGACCAGCACCGTGTCGCGGCCATTGTGCCAGCGACCGAGCCCGGTCTCATAGAGCGGCCAGAAACTGGGGTTCTCCGCTTCCGCCAACATTTTCTTGATCCCGGGATGCCAGCCGGAAAACTGGCCGAGCAGGGCGTCGCGCTGACGCTCGCTGGCGTCGGTCGCCCAGTTTTCGCCTGAGCTGTGTCCCGTGCCTATGGCGACGATGTTGAAGCCGCCGACTTCCTTCAGCGGGTAGCAGACCAGATGCGTGGCCGGGCCAAGGAAAGCCGTGACAGTAAAGCGGTCGAGAAAGGCCGGCGCTTGCGCTTCCGGCAGCGTGAAGCGCCAGGCGATATGGCCGGAAAAATGCGGCCGGGGGCTGTCGGGCACCTGGGCCCGGACTTTCGACCAGACGCCGTCGGCACCGATGATCAGATCGGGCATGGTCTTGGTGATGGCAGCGATTGCTTGCGGCGTGGCTGTCTCGATCTTGGTGCCGAGATGCAGGCGGCACATGGCGTTTCTGGAGACGGCCTCGATCAGCACGCGTTGGAGCGTTGCACGATGCAGCACGCCGTAGGGCGCGTGCCAGCGCTTGACCGCGAATGCGCCGCTCGGAACGGCGGCGAGCGGCCGCAGCGACAGGCCGGATGACAGCCCGATCTCGTCAGGCTCGCGCCAGCACGACCGCAGCGCCGGCAGCACGCCCAGTTCGCCCAGTACATAGGCAGCGTTGGGCGAGATCTGTAGTCCGGCGCCCGCCTCCGTCAGTTCTGCAGCCTGCTCAAAAATATCGGAAAATATGCCACGGCGGGCCAGCGACAATGCCGCCACCAGCCCGGCCACCCCGGCACCGACGATCGCGGCGGTTTTGACGGACATGCGGTGTACCGATCGATATTTTAAGAGAAGAACGGGCGCCCGAACGAATCAGCTGACAACAGCCTCAGGCGGCCTGGACGTTGAACACGCAGCCGGCCGGCAGGGTCTGGTCGGCATGCAGAAGCTTGTTGTAGCGGTAGAGCGTCGAGCAGTAGGAACAGACCTTTTCATTGTCGTCGCCCATGTCGATGAAGATATGCGGGTGGTCGAACGGCACCGAGGCGCCGGTGCACATGAATTCCTTGACGCCAACCTCGATCGCCTGATGTCCGCCGTCGTTCTGGAAGTGAGGAATACTATGGCCGGCCATGCTGATCTCCAAATGCTTTGCTTTTTGTGCGCGGACATTATCGTCGTTCGCGACGGATGGGTAGATGCAAAGTCGGAATGAAGGACAGATTTGCGCTCTCCTCCAAAAGCATCAGCAAGACCAGCCGTTCCTCACCAACGGCCATCAGCATTGGATCTCAGCATGCCCGATGCAAGTTCTTTGAAGGCCTCGACCACTTTTGCAAAGACCGTATGCGGATCCGGGCTGGCAGCAATCCAGAGTGCGGCGTTAAGCGCTGCTCCGTTGAGCAGTCTGGCGGCGGCCTCGGGGTCCAGCGGTTTTAGCGCACCTTCATCGATCAGGGCCTGTATTGTCTGTGTAGTCGTCAAAAGGCACGCATTCTGGTTTGGCCATTGCGATGGATCGCCCAAGACGGCCGGTCCGTCCAACAGCATGATGCGTTGGATCTCCGGTTCCAGTGCCATCTCGATATAAGCAATGCTTTCGGCCAGAAAGCCCTGCCAGAGGGATAGCGACTGCTGGTGTGCAACCCGCATCCGCACCAGCATTTCGGCGTCGATCTGGTCGATGACGGCCTGCAGGAGTCCCTTTTTGTCGCCGAAATTGTGGTAGAGCGCACCCCGCGTCAGCCCAGCCTCGGCTGTCAGCTCGTCCATAGACGATGCTGCATAACCGTTTGTCGCAAAGGCCTTGCGCGCCGCCTGAACAAGTTTGGCTCGCGTTTCTTCCATCATTTCCGCGCGTCGTTTCGCAACCAAAGCATGCTCCAAATTTAATATACGCGACGTATGCCAATTGACATACGCTTCGTATTCACGGTATTTTACATACGGGGCGTATATCACTGCGCGCCCAGATAGTGAAGAGCAGACGGTTCCAAGCCAGATAAAAAGTTGTCTGCCTAACCGGGAAACCGGGCATCAGGACCGATCTGCACAATTGAACAGGAGTTTATAATGGCAAAACGTGATGCAATCTTTCCAGCCGGCCGGCAGGCCCTGTATGAGATCAACCGATATTCCGCAGCTATCCGCTCCGGTGACCTGCTGTTTGTATCGGGCCAGGTGGGAAGCCGCGCAGACGGATCGCCGGAACCGGTGTTTGCAAAGCAGGTTGAGCTGGCCTTCGACAATCTCGCGGCGGTGCTGGCAGCCGCAGGATGCAGTTTTGACGATATCGTCGACGTCACCACCTTCCACACCGACCCTGCCAACCAGTTCGACGCCGTTCAAGCCGCCCGTTCAAAGGTGCTGGGCGAACAACCTTATCCAAACTGGACCGCAGTCGGCGTCAACTGGCTGGCCGGCTTCGATTTCGAGATTAAGGTGATTGCGCGGATCCCGCCGCAGGTTTGATTCCCGGCAGCCCCACGATCTGATGTTCTGATATTCTGTGCGGTCGATGCGCCAGACCTTTGTCTGGCCTCGACCGCACATCAGCTTTTTGCGCCCCGGGCGAGATTTTCCGCTGTACCGGGTTCACCGTCGCCCGGCATTAAAATACTGTTCTCGCAAAACAGGATTCTGGACCGATGAATTTGACTGCACCCGATTTTTCCTTCTTCTCCCATGACGGCATGCGGCTTGCCTATTTCGACGAGGGCGATCCGGCCGGCGAGCCGGTACTGCTGATCCATGGTTTTGCCTCATCGGCCAGCGTCAACTGGGTCTACCCGGGTTGGCTGAAGACGCTGGGCGAGGCGGGCTACCGGGTGATCGCCATCGACAATCGTGGTCATGGCCAGAGCGACAAGCCGCATGATCCGGAAAAATATTATACGGCGCTGATGGCGGGCGATGCGGCAGCGCTGCTCACCCATCTCGGCATCGCCGAGGCGCATGTGATGGGCTATTCGATGGGCGCGCGGATTTCCGCCTTCATGGCGCTGGCCCATCCTGACCGGGTACGCTCGCTTGTGTTTGGCGGACTCGGCATCGGCATGTGTGATGGGGTCGGCGACTGGGATCCGATCGCGGCGGCCCTCAGGGCGCCATCGCTCGACGAGGTCACGCATGAGCGCGGCCGGATGTTTCGGATGTTTGCCGACCAGACCAAGAGCGACCGGTTTGCGCTCGCCTACTGCATCCAGGCGACCCGTGAGTTGATCGGTCGCGAAAATATCGGCCGCATCGAGGCACCCTGTCTGGTTGCGGTCGGCACCAAAGACGACATCGCCGGATCGCCGCAGGAACTGGCAGCCATCATGCAGGATGCACGCGCGCTCGACATTCCCAACCGCGACCACATGCTGGCCGTCGGCGATAGGGTTTTTAAAGCGGCAGTCCTGGACTTTTACCGGGAAATCCGCGCCGACTGATCGCCTATCCAGCGAAGATGTCGCCGTGTGGTGACACGGATATTTGCTGTTGAACCACGATGTTGCGCAAAACCAATTCCGCATTGCCGATCACGCCCCCGTGTCATCCGCGGGTCAGCCATTTATATTGGCAGTGATTTGGCGTATAGAAAAACCACGACGGGATGAAGGAGACCAAAAGATGGTCGCAAGAAACGAAATCCGCCACACGGAAACCGTGAGCGCGCTTGATCCGATTTGGAGCAGCCTGCGCAACGAGGCACGCGTGGCTGCCGAACACGATCCGCTGCTGGCGGCCTTCTTCTACTCGACGGTGATCAACCATCACTCGCTTGAAGCGAGCGTCATCTACCGGATCTGCGAGCGGCTCGACCATCCCGACCTTCAGGCGAGCCTGCTGCGCCAGACATTCGAGGAAATGCTTGAGGACTGGCCGGAGTGGGGTTCGGTGCTGCGTGTCGACATCCAGGCGATCTACGACCGCGATCCGGCCTGCACCCGCTTCATCGAACCGGTGCTTTATTTCAAGGGTTTTCACGCGATCCAGACTCATCGGCTGGCGCATTGGCTACGCAACAGTGGTCGCCGCGATTTCGCCCTCTATCTTCAGAGCCGCGCCTCAAGCGTGTTCCAGACCGACATCAATCCCGGCGCCCGCATCGGCAAGGGCATCTTCTTGGATCATGCCACTGGCCTTGTGGTCGGCGAGACGGCCGTCATCGGCGACAATGTCTCGATCCTCCACGGCGTCACGCTTGGCGGCACCGGCAAGGAGGGCAGCGACCGGCATCCCAAGATCGGCAACGGCGTGCTGATCGGGGCAGGGGCCAAGATTCTTGGCAATATCGAGATCGGCCACTGCTCGCGCATTGCCGCCGGCTCGGTGGTGCTGAAGCCGGTGCCGCCGGCGGTCACGGTGGCCGGGGTTCCGGCCCGCATCGTCGGCACGGCCGGTTGCTCGGAACCGTCGCGGATCATGGATCAGGTGAGCGGCGCGGATATCGGCGCCGACATCTGAGCCAACCACACGCGAAGGCGCCCGGCCGGGTTAGTTGGCCGTTGGCGCCTTTCCTGTCTTTACCGCGCCATTTTCCCATGCCACAAGCGGCGCCATTCGAACCGTTAACGGAGACATGTCGTGAAGCCTGACGAAATCAAAAAACTCGATGCCTATTTCAAGCGTACCTTCAACCCGTCCATCATCCTGAAAGCGCGCCCGCGCAAGGACGATTCGGCCGAAGTGTATCTGGGCGACGAGTTTCTGGGCGTCGTCTTCCGCGACGACGAAGACGGCGAACTGTCCTACAATTTCTCGATGGCCATTCTCGACGTCGATCTGTAAAGCACCCGTATTCGGGTAATGAAAGGGCAGGCGCCACCCGGCGCCTGCCCTTTTTGCTGTTTGCTGACCGGCTTGTCTTTTCCGGAGCGTTTTAAGACTATCGAAGCACCCCGGTGGCGAGCGCACGCTGGATCCCGCGAACATCCGTTCCTTTTTTCATGGTTTTGCCAATCGGCGTACTCGATCCGGAAATCCATATTTTGAGTTCGGAATCCAGATCGAACGTTCCGGCTGTCTCGACCGAAAAACGGGTGATGGCCCGGTACGGGATCGATGTGTAATCAACCTTGCTCCCGGTAATTCCCTGAATATCGACGATGATCACCCGATGCTGGGTAAACACAAAGAAATCACGAACGATTTTGTAAGCAAGCTGTGCTTGCTCGCCATCGATCAAAACCCCGTTGAGACGTTTGTTCAGATCGGATGGATCGACTGTGGATCCATGGCCCATGAGTGCGTCGAAGATACCCAATTTTATTCTCCCAAATATTCCATATCCCATACTGACGTGGCGCATGGCGCGCATCATTCAACAGCACTTTGGCCATCTGCACAAAATAAGCGTTTGAGACGCCCGCCTGTTCCCAATCGCTGCCCTGTCTGGAAGACAGAAATGGGATCACCAGTTCAGTGGTTTCCGGTCGATCAATATGTTTATAAAAATATAGCGCTGGCCAATCGGCTGGGGGCGCTATATTCAGGAAAACATTTCGGAATGATTTGGGAGATCAAATACTATGAACCGTCGTCGCTGGATCAAACTTGCCGCTGTTTCCGTTGCTACCGCCTGTCTCGGACTTTCGTCGCCGACGGCGCCGGCCTTTGCCGCCGAAAAGCTGACCGTGTTTGCCGCCGCCAGCATGAAGAATGCGCTCGATGCCGCCAATGCGGCCTGGACTAAGGAAACCGCCCAGGAGACCACGGTCTCCTATGCCGCCAGTTCCGCGCTCGCCAAGCAGATCGAGGGTGGCGCGCCGGCTGATGTGTTCATTTCGGCCGATCTCGACTGGATGGATTATGTTGCCAAAAAGAACCTGATCAAGGCCGACACCCGCTCCAACCTCCTTGGCAACCGCATCGTGCTGGTGGCGCCGAAAGACAAGGCTAAGCCGGTCGAGATCAGCCAGGGCTTTGATCTCGGTGCACTTGTTGGCGACGGCAAGCTTGCCATGGGTGCGGTCGAATCGGTTCCGGCCGGCAAGTATGGCAAGGCAGCACTGGAAAAGCTTGGGGCCTGGAAGGGTGTCGAGGCCAAGGTCGCCGGTGCCGAAAGTGTGCGTGCGGCGCTGGCGTTTGTATCGCGCGGCGAGGCGCCTTATGGTATCGTCTACCAGACCGATGCGGCGGCTGACAAGGGTGTGGCGATCGTCGGCACGTTTCCGGCCGACAGTCACCCGCCGATCATCTATCCGATCGCCATTTTGTCGGATTCGAAGAATGCCGATGCAAAAGCCTATCTCGATTTCCTGAAGTCGGCCAAGGCGGAGCCTTTCTTCAAGGCCGAAGGTTTCACTATTTTAAAATAATGCTAGACCGGACGCTCGCGCCTGTTGCGGGCGTCCGTTATCAGACATCGATCAAATCGGGATGTGCGCATTGGACTGGTTGACGCTTAGCCCGCAGGAGTGGACTGCGATCCGTCTGAGCCTCAAGGTTTCAGTCGTGGCGATGGTGGTCAGCCTGCCGTTCGGCATTCTGGTCGCGCTCGCTCTGGCGCGTGGAAAATTCTGGGGCAAGTCGGTGCTGAACGGCGTCGTGCATCTGCCGCTGATCCTGCCGCCGGTGGTCACCGGCTTCCTGCTGCTGGTGGCCTTTGGCCGACGCGGCGTCGCCGGCAGCTTTCTCTATGAGTATTTCGGCATCGTGCTGTCGTTCCGCTGGACCGGCGCGGCGCTGGCCTGTGGCGTCATGGGCTTTCCGCTGATGGTGCGCTCGATCCGGCTGTCGATCGAGGCGGTCGATCGCGGAATTGAAGAGGCAGCCGCCACGCTCGGCGCCGGCCCTACCTGGGTGTTTGCCACCATCACGCTGCCGCTGATCCTGCCCGGCGTGATCGCCGGCATGATCTTGTCTTTCGCCAAGGCAATGGGCGAATTCGGCGCCACCATCACCTTCGTCTCCAACATTCCCGGCGAGACCCAGACGCTGTCGGCGGCGATCTACAGCTTTACCCAGGTGCCGGGCGGCGACGCCGGCGCCATGCGCCTGACTCTGGTGGCGATCGTGATCTCGATGGCGGCGTTGCTGGCGTCTGAATTTCTGGCGCATCTGGTCGGCAAAAAGGTCGATCCGCAATGACGCTGCTGGTCGAGGTAAAACACGCTCTTGGGGCATTTCGGCTGGACGCCGCCTTTGCCTCCGATGGCGGAGTGACGGCGCTGTTCGGACGGTCCGGCTCGGGCAAATCATCGCTGGTTCGCATAATCGCCGGGCTGACGCGGCCGGATCAGGGGCAGGTGAAATTCGATGGCCAGCTGTTGGTCGATAGCAAGGCTGGCATTTTCGTTCCGGCGCACAAACGGCGGTTCGGTTGCGTGTTCCAGAATGCGCGGCTGTTTCCACATCTGAACGTGCGGCAGAATCTCGTCTATGGCCGCTGGTTTGCGCCAAAAGCCGCGCGATCGGACAATTTCGATCGGGTGATCGCGCTGCTCGGCATCGAAGCGCTACTGGAGCGGTCGCCGGCAAAACTCTCGGGCGGGGAAAGGCAGAGAGTGGCGATCGGCCGGGCGCTGCTGTCGTCGCCGCGATTGCTGCTGATGGACGAGCCACTGGCGGCACTTGACGATGCGCGCAAGGCAGAAATCATTCCCTATCTCGAGCGGCTGCGCCACGAGACCAATATTCCGATCATCTATGTCAGCCATTCCGTGGCTGAAGTGGCACGGCTGGCCGACCGGGTGGTGCTTTTGCGCGATGGCCATGTCGAGGCCGTGGGAACGCCATCCGAGGTGCTGCGTGGTTCGCCGCTGTCTTCCGTGGCGGAGCGGCGCGAGGCCGGCAGCGTTTTGACCGGCACATTCGCGGGTATCGATCCGGCCCACGGGCTTGCGACCATCCGGCTGTCCGGCAGCGAGATCGTGGTGCCGAACGCCGAGGTGACGGTGGGCAAGACGGTGCGTTTGCACATTCCGGCCCGCGACGTGATGGTCGCCACCCAGCGACCGGAAGGCTTGAGCGCGCTCAATATTTTAGAAGGCCGGGTGGCCGATATTTCGGTCGGGATCGACGGCATGGCCAACGTCGGCATCGACTGCAGCGGCGACCTGGTCTTGGCCCGCATCACAGCGCTGTCGGTCGAGCGGCTGTCGCTGGTCCTCGGCAAGCCGGTGTTTGCGGTGATCAAGACGGTGGCGTTGGAAAGCCGGTAAGGCCACGCGGTGCTTTGCTCGACCGGTAAAGCTGATGCCCGCGCGCTCTGCCCCAAGTGGCAAGAACGATGGGTCTCTATTTCGTCAGGCGATTGGCCAGCAGCCAGTCGAGATCGGCTTTCAGGGCGTCTGCGACACGCAGTTCCATCGCCCGAAACCGTGTCAACAACTCTTCACCGAATTCGGACAAAACAGCACCGCCGCCTTGCTTGCCGCCGCGCTGCGGTTCCACCACCGGATGGGCAAACATATGGTTCAACTCGTCAACCAGCAGCCAGGCGCGGCGATAGGACATGTCCATTGCCCGGCCGGCGGCTGAAATCGAGCCGGTCTCCTTGATATGGTCGAGCAGCTGCATTTTGCCGTGCCCGAGCCGGCGCGGATCGTCGGAAAAATCGACGCGGATAACGGCGTTCAGCGAGGCAGGCGAGGGAGCGGTCATCGGGTTTTCTACGTCATGGGTGAGGGCGCCAGCCTATAACAGGACGCCGGTGTTTGTACACGGGCCGTCAAGCGGCCGCGACTTAGCGGTTTGAATGCCGGCTTGCCGCATAGCGCTACTTCAGATTGCATTTCGAAAAATCCGGCCAGCACATCGATATGTTTCTACGAAAGAGATTGGTCGGCGGAAGTGTGAGAAACGTCTGCCGACTTTTCTAAGCATTATGGCTATATTGCTGGGCATTTGCCCGCGCAATGGGCACATCTAAATATGTTAACAAAAACAAATGGAAGGTTATCGTTGTCGTCAGGACCTCACTGAAGTCACTGACAGTGCAATCTGTAGGTTTTATTGCGGCGCACAAATTTCTTGACATGCGTTGATCAGCGTTGATTAATATACGCCGTATTTAACCAGTGGAGGACTGTAATGTTTAGTTTTGAAGCGTTCGGCGGCAAGGGCACGGAAGCCATGGACACGGTGATCAAGGGCTATGCCGACGTCACCAAAAGTGTCCAAGCGATCACCGTCGAGGCCACCGATTACTCGAAAAAGTCATTTCAGGACGTGGCGTCTCATGTCGATGCCTTGACCGGCGTCAAGAGCGTCGAGGCGGTGATCGAGCTGCAGACGGGCTTCGTCAGGTCGGCCTACGAGGATTTCATGACCGAGGCGACCAAGATTGGCGGCCTGTATGCCGATCTCGCCAAGAGCGTCTACCGGCCATTCGAGGCGCCGTTTGCAAGGACCAACCGCACCCTTTGAAACCCGCCAGACTGATCCCTATATGGAGGACCGGCCGCGAAAATGC
>Ga0247730_1001469_pt1 | contig 13054 bp, 15 predicted proteins | sample UWRJL073202C2_FD_180959 | JGI IMG/M metagenome (GOLD analysis project Ga0247730, IMG submission 180959) | Plant litter microbial communities from Arlington Agricultural Research Station in Wisconsin, United States - UWRJ-L073-202C-2 | ecosystem: Environmental > Terrestrial > Plant litter >...
GACTCCGAGAGAGCGCTGGAGTCCAACATTATCAGGACTACCTTCATCAGCTTCAAATCTTATCATCAGGCTGATTTTATGAGAGAACACGAGCAGGCCCTTATGAAAGAACCAAGCTCACTCTCTACATTCCTTGCCAACATCCTAGCTGAAACATTTGCCTGGATGAAATCATTTTCAATGACGGGTCTGGGCCAGTCAAGAGTCCACCATCTGTGCTTCAACAAGTTTGCTTTGGTCGGAATACACATATGCTGACAATCTCAACACCGATGCTATGTAGCAAGATCACAGTGCATCTGGGAGAAAAGAAGAACAAGATGAAATTGAAGGGTATCAAGCAAGAGCTCAACCTTCTGGGAAGCACCCACTTCATTTTTGCATAACACAGAACTTTTCAGGTCGATGACCTGCTTTGCATAACACTACCAAAGCATTACCATGATTGTTACCAAGACTACTGAAAACATGCTATTGACCATTCTCATCAATTTTCTCGTGATCTGTGGCCAAACACGCTGAAGGCATGTCTAAATTAATCGAAAAACATGCCTAAATCACCAAATCGTGCTAAAAACATGCTTACATGAGCAAATCATGGCCAATGTTTTCTTTGTGGTTTGCCTACCAATCACGAGAAAATTGATCGGAATGGTCGTCAACATGTTTTCAGTAGTCTCGGCGACGAACATGATATTATTTTCGTAGTGTAATAACCGTAACCATGGAGTTGTGTCATCTTTTCTTAGCAAGATGTGTTGCTGGATGGAAGCAAACCTATATTACTTGTCTTTTGTCGATTCCTACAGGAACACTGACTTGCCGAGGAACTCATTACAGCTACTTAGCAAGACGCGGCTTCAGTGGAAGAACGCCCCAGTCATTCCCGATGCCACAGGCGCTCTTATCCTCCTTCGAATGCGTGAATTACTGACGACTCTGCAATTGCCAGACCGAAACGTATACAGTACAGCCTCACTCCTTCGGACACATGTTCGCGTTCAATTTTCTGAATATTTTTCGCAACATTATTTCTGTATTTCATATCATATAATTCTCTGCTGGGTCGTTACGAGTACACTGTTAATTTATTGGATGCCAGTAGACATCGGGGAGAGAGAACAACGTTGGATTGTCAAAACAACAATATTGATTCCATCCCCAGTCCTTTGGACAGGCCAAATTAGAAGGCAAAACGACGTTTCACCCGAAGTCACATAGGCGCGAACAAACTACTGTCGAAGGGAGAACGCTCGTGCACTCATTCACTGTCGGAGCGGGTGACTAGATACTTAGGAATCACTGCGCACGCGACCAAGGAGCTTTTGACAGGGGAATTATTGAGGTAGGCCAGGCGATGAGTAGCCTGGTCAATTCGTATGCATACGATCACGCTGCTGTGGAAATAAATATTATAGTCCTAAGGACTCATTGCGCATACCACTCAGCTGCTGTCGGAATCCGAATCACTGTTCGCAGCTGCGTTGTGACTGGCCTGGCCAGTCTGAGTGCATCTGGTTAGCTTCCTGTCCGAATCGGAATCCTAGTCAATGCGCATACCACGCAGCTGTTGTTGGAATCCGGATCACCTCTCCAAGCGCAGTCATGACTGCCACTGCATTTCCGTCGGAAAGGGATCTATACCTTCTGAAAATCAAGTCTACTTCCTGGCCGAATCTTGGGTCCTTCTCGGGGGCGACTTGACGTAAAATAAGCCGTACTACACGTGCATATCCTTTATAAACGCTCTCTTTCCAATCATCATGTCGACCATTTCCCATCTACCTCATGAAATCATACTCTGGAGAGGAGAACAGGGTGATTTACGGTTTCAGATCTCCTTCTGTCATGAACGACGAGGACCTTCCGCCAGAAAGCCCTCTCCTGCGTGAGTGTCAGATGGCCGCTATGACTGTGCTTGCCAGGGATTCTACTTGGAGCCTACCAGCATGGGTACACTACACAGGGCGCGACTGGAATCCTTTACGGGAAAGAGACAGAGAGGAATACCTTGACATATGGTGCGACTCCACTGATCCAGAGACATTGCTTGCGATGTGGGACCGCGCTCAAGCGGTGGGGGACAGGATGGGTATGAGCAGAGTCCTTCATGGAAAATTGGAGAGCGAAGAGTTGCGCAACACCCAAGAGCAGCTTATTGTATGGCTTGAGGAGGGCAACTTCCAAACTCAGTGGCGAGACAGAGATGGGCAGGATATTGAAGGTGTGCATTCGGTGTTCTTTTGGGATAGGATAGACGCGGCAGCAAGAGCTATGGGAATTACCTTTCATGACTGGTTTCTTCCATCTATCCCCCACAGTCATTCTCCGGTATGTTTGCTCGCCTTTCTCCGGGCGAAAACTTCCACTCACAGTGTCATTAGACTATGGCTGATTTCCCCTCTCTATCTACACTCCAATTGTGCATCGCAAACATTGTCGGTTTCTTGTTCGGAAACGTCGAAGTGTCTGAGTACCAGGATGTCGTCATTGCAAGACTCAAGCTTCGTTACAGCTACTGGATTAGAGCGTGGCACAGACTGACGGCAGCAGAAAGTCAGGCCGCCAGCCCAATATCAACTCCCTTGTCGTGTGGTAATTAGGCTAGATTGGTAGATCTTGAACAATCATGTCTTGCCTGAAAAGACGTAGTTTACGCCGTTTCCGACATTGCTCTGAAATCGCTCGCTAGTTGCTTCCGAAAGGTTGCTCAGTCCGAAATAGCGTCCTGCGACGTTGTACTGAGACATGTTAAGGCTCTCAGGCCAGAAAGCCGACTCCGACAGTATTTTGGTCGCTCTCGTCTAGGCCAGTGTCGACGACCAGCTCTCCGACTCCGACAGAAGCTAGATCACACGCCCGATTCCTGACTTGGTCGGTCGTAGATCGTCGATGAGCAGATGATACCCAAGAGCAAGGTAGTTTGAGAGCTGGTGATTGACGCATAGCTTAGAATCTCTGGAGAAGCATAAGTTTCAAGCCTGTATCAAAGTGTTTCAGAGACGTCTAAAGCTAGAAATCAAACTAGTACATGCGCGAAGAGCATTTTCTCACTTGCTCTGAGGGTAGTTACTATCCAAGGAGTTGGGCTACGACGCCCGCTCCCCTTCTCGGGGAAATCCGAGAGCTGATCGCGGAAACTGAAATACGTGTCTGAACCACTCTATAATACAAGTTCTTTTGCTTGTTGCACAAGGCAAAAAGGTTTTGATCTTTCGAAGACTCATCGGTGATGTTGGACATTGCACCTGCTCAGATAAACAAGGTCTCCAACGCTACCCACATCGGGGTAACGGACACAGCGCAGCGAGCCACCTCCAAAGACATAAATATGGAAACGATTTGTGCTGGACACTTTCCATCTCTTACCCGACTTCCACATGTCCTGCCAGTCTTCTCATCCTTATTGGCAACACAAACCTGCAACCCTCGACAAGGGATATACTCCTTGGTCACGTACGCCCTATAAAAGTTCCTCAGAGTCCCAGCGACGGAGAAATGCTATTTGTGCGCCAATTATCAGGCCCCCGATGAGTGACAGCATCTGGACATTACCTCGATGGCAAGAGCTTACCGGAATTCGCCACAATCCACTTGATCGTAGCCAGCCCATGGATGATAAACATTGCTCCTGTGACAGGAATCCTGCTCCGCTTTGCGAAATACCCAATCTGCCATTCGATCTCAAGAGTGCTGTGGAGTATTGGAAGGAGACAGAGGAGGAGCTTGGTTTGTTCGGAGAGTTTACCGACTATGAGGGGTGTGACCGAATTGGAAAGGACTGGGTTGGACTTGGTAGCTGGGCAACCAAGTTTCGATATGGAAAATATGATCTAGAGACTGAGATGCAGTTTTGGCTCGAAATGTTCTACACCGGACTAGATCTTGAAGCGGAAAGAGATAGCAAGCTACTTGTGAGTTGAAATCTTTTTCTTCGTAAGCTATGATACACTTATACTTATTGATTAGTTCCCACATAATTTCTCGAAGATTCCCAAGATGGACACAGCGATTCTATCTTTTGCGGAATATCAGTTTGGCAAGGGGCCAAGTGTTATTTGTCTTGATTTCTCCCATGCTTTCCTAAAGCAACTGCATCGAGAATGGTGCTTCCAAGCCTACGAGAGATGGTTTGATGAGAAATTTGGAACTGAGGATGACAGCAGCTTTCTGGATTGCTCTCTTTAGCATATGTAATTACTGTCAGTAGAAATTCTCTTCGACAATGAGCACAGCTTCGATGACAGTCGGCGCTACAATAGTATCTCTGCTGAAAAGTTGTTTTTGCCCTCAAGCCGTTGGCTGCACTCATGAACGTATTTGAACGGGCATGAGACACGTTCTAATTTAAACTGGTCGCCCGATGGAATATACGTAGTATCTTATTTGAAACAAGCAACTCCGACAGTTGGCGCTAGCACAATGGTACGGAGGAATATGCTGGGATAAAAAGTCAGTCACTATATATGCAGCTGAATTTTTCTCCGAAAGGGAGCCATCGCTGGAAGAGTATCCCGATCCAGTCACTATCATTTTGCATTTTGAATCAGAACCCACGCGGATGCTACGACCGACAATATGTCGGAGTTAAAATTCCTCTAAACAAACCTCTCTCTCGGAACGGTTGAGTTACTCCTAGGGCAACTAATTATTTTGGAGCCGACAGGCATATGGCCACAAGACAGTGACAGAAACAGTGCATGATATTCATTCCTTATCGCAGCATGAGCTAATCATATTGGCAGCTTTGCAAGTTGGAATACTCTTTTATGATGGAAAGAAGGCTAGTGGGAATTTATTGCAGGCTTAACCAGAACAAGATGAGCTTTGCTTCTCTGTCCATCACCTTGCATCTATAGAGCCGTACGATGTTACCTTCTCGTGTCTATTCGAACGGCAACAAAGCGTGCTGGAGGTACAGTTCAGAATCATGGGGGTTCTGAAGGTCGTCATCTTGGTGTCAAGAAATTCTCAGGTGGGTTTACTTGATTTCAAAACAATACACGCTTCCAAAAAGGCCTGTTCGGACTAATATGTGATCGCTGGAAACATTATTGTTCGGCAAGGAGCGTCCAGCTCTCCCTTGGACAGCATGTACGCCACTGCACTCTCTCTCAAGGTTTCCCAACTGACTCTTTCTTCAGGTGAAAATGGGCGGAACCATACACTATATGCAACAGCACTAGGCTATGCTATGCCGGGTTCTACGAAGAAAGACATATGATAAGCAAATGTAAATGGGTCGCTGTCGTGCTCGACCGTGAACAGGTTTTTCCCTGAGATGAGTCCTCGCAAGAACGCAGTCGTTACTTCCGCTTTTTCCGTTTATCTCAGCCAGAATAGCAAATAATTACGGAAGCAAGCGCAGGGCAGTCCTTACCCTGCTCGATTTGGCTGTCTTTTATAGGAGCCCCGTTGATGTAATCCACACTTGACCGTTTACTTCCGTCATTCGTGTCCGACTTTACATCCGAAATATGAGTATTGCATACCTTACCAACGATCAAAGAACAAATCAGGTGCGATTCAGAAGAGGTCCCGACCTCTATCAGAGGAAGAATATATTCCTTTCTCTAGTTGCGTTCGGCTACAAGCTAAATAAGTCGGGATTACTGTGCAGATGACAATGTCTACAACTTTATCCCAGACTGTGTCTACGCCGCCTTCTTGAGTTCTATCTCAGCCCATCGTTGGTACATTAGACAGCACCAATCCCGATGCATTTCCCTGACAAAAACATATGCAAACTGCATGCACAATGTGTTTGGCCAGCGACCAAACAAATGTTCTGCAAACGAACTCATCATATCTTCCATTGCGGGAATTCGCTGAAAATGTTTCGGTAACTAAAGATTGTGCATTAGCGGAGCACAATAATAGTCGTAACTTCGTGACGTACAAGGAGTAGCTGATCGCGTGCGGCCTCAGCCTCCAGAGTCTGGTGAAATGCATCAATCCAGAACTGCATCTCCACGGTTAGATCTAATGCTCCAAATCGGAACCTTGTAGCCCAGTCTCCAAGCTGTACCCACTCTGTTCCGACTCTAGCATCCGCCTCATAGTCGGTAAAGGTCGCAAAAAGTCCAAGCTCCGACTGCAACTCGTCCCAATATGCCACCGCTTTTTCCGTATGGAACGGTATGTCCGGCTGTTTGCACACGGCCGTGGAACTATGCTCACAAAAGCAGCCGCCTCTGCTGAATGGTTGGTTGTTACGGAGTGGGTTGTGCCGAATGCCTGTAAGGTTTTGCCAACGAGGATTACTCCAAGTGAGGTGACTCATGAGAAGGCGAATGGTTGGAGGGCAAAGAACATCCCGCATTCGCTGACGCTCGGATAGAGTGCCGTCAATGAACCATGGGGTACACGATTTGTTCAGGAGAGGGGGCGCGTGTGACCAGTAAAGATAGCAGAGCGAGGAGGGCATGAAAACTCTGGGGTAGGCTTGCAGGATATATCGCACGAGTGCCTCCCTTATATATCCACTTCATATCGTAGGGTCAGTTTGATGTCAAAGCACGAGGCTTCCAATGAAGCAAGGGTACCAATTCGAGTCAGAACCAGGGTTCAAGTCAACTAGGTGCTAGTTACAAAGCAGGAACAGAAGAGTTGGCCCGATTAAGGTAAAATTCAAGTCGGTTACTATTAATTGTGGCAAATCTAAGCACTGACTTTGAATTTACGTGGTGACATTGCAGATATACACAGAGGACTACCTGGTAAAAGAGGACAGTCTAAGCATCTCGCGCGTCCCGACGGTCTCCGACTCTCAAGTCGGACGCTCTTCCTCCAGCTGCCAAATTGATTGCGATCTTGGGCCGGGGAGCAATCTCCTCGCCTGTTGCTCGCGGAGTAGGATATCTCACAAACAGTCGGCCGAATGTCTTCGTTCGCGTTTCCCAGAGTCGCTCCCGACTAGCTACCGCTGGCAGCCATAGGAGCTTCATGAAAAACTTCTCGACAACCGCATCCCTGACAACTTTAGCGTCCGCATCGCTTAACCTGGCCATTAAAGCGTTCCACTTGTTGTAGTAGTCCATTTGCAAATAGCCTTGTGATTTCTTGTGTTCTGCAATAGGGGCGCCTCTTTCTGGTAGGACCCACTTCACGATGTACTTTCTCCAGTCGTCTGGAACGAAAGTCAGTCCAAGCAAAGTAAAAAAGAAAATGTCACGAACTCTCGTTATATTCGCGGGCGTATACCTCGGAAAATGTGGTACGGAGATCCAAAGTCAGAAAAGCCTTTTCCCAGTCAAGCTGATGGAGCTCCTCTACTGTGAGACAGCAATGAGCGGCGCTTGTTTCTCGGTTATTAGGAGTGCGGTCAAAGATTCCTTCTGTAAACAAGCCAATGATGTGAGCAACTTTATTAGCAACACTCTCCTCTTCCACAGCCGAGCGCTCAGGATCTCTAATGCCAAGTTCAAAATCATCTCCGACTGTTGCTTCGGGTAGCGGAGCTAAGCGGATATCAAGCTCGTCGAGTCCAAAATCTGGCGGGGGTGCATAGTTGTACTCGGCCTTTTCTTCTTCCGTAAGAAGATTAGGCCTATCGGGGTGTTGGTTTGGATTTCGGGGGAAAGGTTTGTCGCTTCGCTCAGTACCGGGATGGCGCCTTCGAGTGTACAACGAAAACTCTTTCCGGATTAGGTCGTATGTCGTCCGGAAAGCAATCCCAAGCTCCGCTTCCGATAGACTTCGATTTGACCAGAGCCTAGGCGCTGCACTAAGTTCAAACTGCGAGAAAAAGAACATGCCGCGCTGGAAGGGATTGAAAGCTAGGGCTTCTTCATCATCAGGATCGCTTGATGGGCGTACCAGACTGATGCGCTCTAACAGAGTAGTAGTGAAGTTGTCATCCGGTGGACGGCGGACCAAGGAGTTGACAATGTACAGCAATCCAACTGCGAGGGATATGGAGTAGCGGTAGGCCGAACTCTCGTCTCCCTTCCGAGTCCTGAGATTCCTATCTGCACATAGCAAATGAACGGCTCTTAGCCTAAACCAACGAATCCACCTGAGAGCATGATGAGCATTAATCACAAGGAAGGGGAGAAGCAGGAATGACTTACCACAGTGTACTCGCATCAAGAAACTTCAAGCCTTCCTTAACAAGCCACGAAGGAATATATGTCATGAAGTCACTGAGCGCATTGTCCAATGTTGTGCGACACTCTATTCGCGCTGCTCCTTCCTGCCCTGGTCTGTATCTCGCACTCTCTACTTCATCATTCTCTTCGCTGTCTCCCTCGTCGGTATGTCGGTCAGAGTCTGAAGTACCGTCACTGTCATCTCCGTCTTCGTCTTCTTCAGTCGCCGAGGGCTCATTGGAACGTTGGCTCAAGCTCTCAGGGATAGGTTGATTCTCCGCACAGATGTGCAGAATCTCTAACATAATTTCTGACGGTGCGACTAATATGAGATTGTTGTCTATGAAAACCGACGGAAACTCACTTATATCGGCGACGAGCTTGACCATGGCCCGCGGAAAGATGCACTTTGGGCTCCGCTTGCGCCAAACTCCACGGTGAAGCTGATAGGTTCCCGATTTTTCAGTGGGATAGGCTTGAATATAATGAATGGCGCGGCCTGCGCTGAGGGAGAGCTGGGGAATGGCTCTAAAGCCGGCAAGATCGTCACAGGTGGCCACTCGATCACACCAATATCGCTCTTCTTTCTCGAAGATATTGTGAAGCTGGCCTTCGGTGATATTGGGAAAGAGCCATTCCAGGATTCCCCGATGACTATGCCGGAGCCATTGAACTGACTTCCCAGGCGCTGAAAGTTCCATGCCAACATCAACCCACCACTGATCATGGTTCAGCTGTCCGAAATCAAAGTCCCCAAGAAGCACTGCCATCGCCCGAATTCTATCATCGCTACTCTCCGGATTGTGAATCGTGCTATTTTTGACGCCGCGGATGGTGTGCACAAAGTAAATATCGTGAAACTCGGGAATGGATCTGTTGGCATGACGCCGCAAAGAAGCAAAGAACTCCTGCACAAGAGTTTGAGGGATCTCAACCTCATGCGATGAAAGAGTGCCGCCTGCAGTCCTTGCTTGCAATACAGCCGCGCGATAGTTGACTGGAAATTCCGCTGTTCGCTCAGGAAAGACCTCCAGGAACGAAGGACGTAGAGCGTCTTCGTAGAACAAGCTTATGTCGGTCTGCATCATTAGACGACTTGTTCGTGTATGCATGCGGGGGAACATGACATTAAGCTTATGCCGTAATCCGACCCGTGCAATCTGAAAGTTCGGAATGGTCTCTAGTGGCACTTTCACCTCTCTCCCCTGTCCACTCGTGAGTTTTCTACGGAGACAACCTGAAAGTGGAGAGGCCGTACCTGAGCATTGAAGGCTCTGCTATTGATATGGAGTGGCGACTTGATAGTCCCGTGGAAGTTTACGGTGGTGGAGAGGCTTGCAGCGGTAAGCAAATCCACATTTTCTACAATTCCAATCGCGGAGTCAAAGTCTCTAGCAAGTCCTGGATTGTATGGTCCTGGTCTATCGCAAGCAACGTTTACTTTGGCCCTGAAAGGAAGATCTTCCTCCTCCACACTCGTAGGTTTTGTGACACGAGAACATAAAGCAGCGTCTATGAAAGGTTCATAATTGCCGGAGTCAATGCCGTCTTGGTGAAGTTCAGACAAGATCGTCATAAAATTCACGAGGCTGATCTCCCTTGAACGGAAAAAGTCCCAGGTATGAGACTCATTGTCGGACGATGACATAGTGGCTAAGACGGAAGAGCTTGGAAAAACAGAAGAGAGTGGGGAAACTGGCCAACTGAAATATTATAGACCTCTATATATAGCCAAATTTGGTCGCGTCGTCGGGACTTGAATATCTCTTTTTTGTTTTGGAAGCAAACATACACTAACAAGCCATGTCTGTCACTCACCATTGTTGCTGTATTATAAAATACGCAGCAGTGGTTCATTGTGGTGGCTTTAAAATTAATTCTTTCCTTCTGAATCCGTATCGAGATACGCACCTGCAACAGGCCCTTGCTTTAGGTACTATGACTGCTGTGAGGAAAATGGCATGGAAATAGAAGAGAAGACGTGTACATCAATTAGAGGTTGCCCTCCATTGACCAAAATGTTTAGCGCTGATGTGGATGCGTCTCCGACAGGTTGAAACTAGAGGCAGCCATAAAAACTTCCATGTAATTTCATTTGCGTAATTCCAAAGGTGTCGGGTGTCGTGAGAAATAGGTTGGAAGAGGAACCGGCTAAGAACTCTATTAGGTGACTACTAATTTTAACATTCCTGTGCCGATTTATGGTTAATCTTTTGGATCCAAAGAAGGAAATTGACCTATTTGCACCGGGCGTTGACGCGATTATGATTTTGGAAGGTTTCGGAGACTCCCTAGACCCAAAATATTGATCTCACGGCTTCTATCCGACTAGTATATGTGATTTGTATCAATGTTATTGAATGCTCTAGCTCGGACAGTCTACTGAAGCGGCATGCTTTCTCGTCAGTTTTTTCCTCTCTCGCTTCCCTAACCTGACCTCTACCTGGAGTCAGATCTTTTAGTTATTGTCGTTTGCGAACTACCTAGAAGAAAGAGACGCAATCACGCGCTACTCAGTCACATCGCGTGCAATGTCCTGGGGCTCAACTACAGTTGGAACGCGTCTGAAGCTCAAGACACAATACCGGCATCATTCTATAGGATACTGCTGTCGTAAATAGCTTGCCATGTGAGTCTATCTATGCTCGGCCGCATGCAACAATTCAGACACACTGAAGTGCATGCAAGAATCGACCGTCATCATATAGACAGCAATGAGCCCACATTTTCCCAAAATATATTATAAAGTGTGCTGCCTATCAGCAATAGCTTTCGAATAATACTAAGGTTCGTATGGCTACAATGTAAACTGAGCTCAGGAAAACCTATCTAGTGGATCCCCTACCAAAATCCCGATTTGGTGTCGGCCATCAGTGATTGCAAGGTACTTCGCAAACGACAATAATAACCTCGTCCGTGTATCATTTAGACGTGCGTGCCAGACGGTTTTCGTAAACATTGCTACAAATAACCACCGTAGTCTAGTCATTTGATCATGAAATGTGAAGCACAAACGATAATAAGCATGTGTAAAAAGAAAAAGGAATACGGTACTAAAAGAATGCTAGACTCGACGAAGCCATTATCTTTGACGATTAGAACGCTTTGACGACGACCCTTGACTTGCGCTTCTGATGGCATCTTCATTACCCCTGCGACGCTGTTTGACGCTCTCATCTATTGCGGCAGTGGCATCTGGAGGCAGAACCCGAGGAGGCGCAATGAAACCCGTCCTTCTCCTCTTCGGCTCGCTGGCAATCGCAGCCGTTTCTGGAGACAGTGCATGCGTTTTGGACGGGCTAGCGCTACCTTCCGATCGAGGAGGGGTTGCTGTAGGTTGCATTAGAATAGCTCTCCATTGGACACAAATACGTACTTGGGGGTTGGATCGGAGGTAGCGACTGCTGTAGGTTGCGCTCTTGTTGATCCAGTTCTTCGTGCTGCTCAGGAGTCAGAATGAATGCTGATGTGCTCATCAGAGCCTCTAAGTCCTAGTTTAGCAGTTGCATCGGTAAAGGAGCAAGTCAGTTGTCGCACCAAAATTTATGGAAGCATTCCATTGTTCCTCCACTATCGCCCTCTCCCTTTCTGCCGCCTCCTGCAAGCTAATTGTCTCCTCTCACAAAACCTGAGCGACGACATCATCCTCCGACTCTAAAACTTGACTCTGGTCCTCCAATGTTTGAGCTTCTCTGGGTTCGACTTCCTCCTCGTCGACTGTGGTCTGTAGCGCTTGCTGGGCTGCCAGACTCCTCGCGTCCGCGATGGCCTTTACCCTATCTTCCTCGGCGTTAAGAATCGCTTGCCTCGCCTCCTCGTCAATGATTGCTCGCCTCGCCTCGTAGGCTTCTCTGTCTCTACGCCGCTCCTCTCGGAAAGGCTTCAGAATCTCGTCTGTCGGCTCATCGATGGGATCCTCCCCCATCAGCGTTTCCATGAATCGTTCAACGTTATCGTGGTGACCTGCATGCGTAAGTACCCTATGTTCGTCGATCCCGACAAACTGTTCCTCTGCTATTGGCAGTTCAGTACAATTCCGGAGCGGCGAGATTGACTGTCTACTTACAGCCATGCTGCGGGTACCAAGGTGGATTTGGCCGATCTTTGAGTCTCTGATGAAGGGGAATTAGCTCATGAACTCCAAGAACGTAGTATAGAGAAAGCCCTGGGATGATACACTCGCTTGTTGGGCCACAATTTCTCCGACTTCGGCAGAGGCGCATCACTCGGCTCTGTCCCAATTGAAGTCGCGAGAACTGGAAGGCTCCTTCATCCTGACCCAAGTATATCATGCAACAAACGACTGGTTCTAATGGAGCACGTGGACTTGCCTGATTTTCATTATCATCTTTCTCGTGGACCTCTCGCGACTCAGGTATCTTCTTGTTGATGTTCCCTGTCGGCCTGGAGGTAGACTCGTCGTCGGATGACGATGAAGATAAGCTTAACGAAGCAGCTTTCCTGTCAGGAGAATCTTCCTCGTCATCCGAATGCTCGTCGGAGTGTGAAGGCTGCTCTTGGTCTGAGCTATCATCCGGAGATTGGCTGTTTTCCCCTACTTCGCTATCCTCCAACTCCGACTCGAACAAACCGCTCCCAGTCACCGCCGCTTCACGTTCTCGGAGTGCCATTAGCTGCGCTTGAAGCTCTACCATACCCAGGCGTCGGGCTGGTAGGGCAGGTGTGACGGATCCTGAAGACTGTGATGCTGGGGGACCCTGCCAAGACCCCGACGAAGCTAAGTGTAAACCATCAGCGACAAAAACCCAAATGTAGTCATCGAATTCTTACACTCCTGTTCATCAAATTCAAGGGCTAGGTACTGCTGGTCAAAGTCTCCGCTTGTAGATCTGGATTTTTCTGGCCGTCGTTGAGATGGTCCTGCGCGTAAGGCTTGTTGTCGAAAATCAATCTTTGGTGGCCTTGTAGCACGCCCCTGTCTTCGCAGGGGTGGACTGGGAGGG
>Ga0247730_1001471_pt1 | contig 13041 bp, 30 predicted proteins | sample UWRJL073202C2_FD_180959 | JGI IMG/M metagenome (GOLD analysis project Ga0247730, IMG submission 180959) | Plant litter microbial communities from Arlington Agricultural Research Station in Wisconsin, United States - UWRJ-L073-202C-2 | ecosystem: Environmental > Terrestrial > Plant litter >...
TGGGTCGCCGAACGCCTTGCCATCGTTAGCCATGAAACACGCGAAGTTCGATGCGGTGGCTTTGCCGGTTCTTAGCGCCTGCCACACATCCGTGTTTTGCTCGATGTCATGCCACTGCCGATTCATTGGCGCACTCCTGCATTAGCTGCTGCTGGTGTTCGACAGTCATCGAGAGGCGGGCAAGCACTGCATCGAGGTTGCCGTCGCGCCGGAATGCAGCTTTGGCGTTGTTCCAGCCCTTTGGATTCTCAGGGGTGAGCCACGCAACCACCGGCGCCTTGGGACTGATTCGCAAACCTTCCATGACCTCGCGACCGAACTTCACATTCGAGTCCACGTAGACGGTGATCCGCACACCCTGCCAGTCTTCAATAAACGGGGAGTTGGTCAGCGTCTTCAGCGTCTTGCTGTTGGTGACGTTGAGGATCATCGGCTTGAGCTTCTCACCAGGGCGAATCTCGCGCTCAACGAAGTAGGCCGTGTTGAACATGTCCTTGGTTTTCTTCGTCTTGTCCTGCTCCAGGCGGACATTGGCGATAGTGAAGGTCATGTGGCCGACGATATCAGCACTGCTCAGGTAGGGACTGTTGAACGCCTTTTTGAAGTGGGTTTTGGATTCGTCGCTCATGACTGGCCTCCAGCCTTCCTGATTGCAGTGTTCGCCATATAAGCTGCCTTTGTTTGCATGCCAGCGAACCCTTTGTCCGCTGCGCAGTGGGCTAGCGCATCAAGCGCATACTTAAGCGATGCCAGTAGGTCAGGTGCCGCCGCTATCAGGTGCGCATCTGCTTCTTCGTATACGAAGTCGACGACCTGCTCTTGGTCCAAGTTGAAGTCGATAGCATAACCAACCTGACCAGGAAACCCTTGGCCGCCTACCTTTCTGGCGCGCCATGGGCCGGGCGTATGCTTTTGTTCAGACATGACTATCTCCACGCGCCATGCCGTTGCCGGGGCGCTGCGATTGAATGGGTTGGGTTATTGCGTGATGTGCGTGGCGTAGGCGCTGGCCAACATCCATGCGGTACAGGCGGTGAGAGCAATGAACGATCCGCGCCACATTGCCCATCTGCGGGCTTGCTGGCGTGTCATTGGCATGGTTTCGGCCTGGCCATCGGGCGCCGCTTCAGCCAGTCAGCCTTGATCGGATGCTTGAGTTCGCACACCAGCATGTCGCGGGTCAGCTGAATCACTCCGCGGACCTGAACCCGGTTTTGCGCATCAGCCACTTGTTCGTCTATCAGGGAGGGGTAGAGAGGTGATGTGCTCATGCCGCACTCCTTATTTGCACCTTGCGATTTCCAACCTTCACTTCGAGTGCCCGCCGATAGCACTCGCCTTCATCAAAGGTGAGCTGCTCCAGCAACAATGCCATCTCGATCATTCCTTCGATGTAGGTGTGATCGACGTGCGGCATGGGTGACTTGGCGATTTTTGCAATTTCGTAGCCGATGAAAGCAGCTGCTGCGTCCTTGCTCATAATTCCTCATCCTCGGCCTGAGCAATCAGCGCATCCTTCGCCAGCGGGGCCAGCAGTGTGATTGCGATCTGGCGCAGCGCCTCATCAGGGTTGGGACTGTTCATGGCCTCAGCGGCCGCAGTGCAGGCGTCTGACGATGACTTGCGCTTGGCTGCCAGAACCAGTCGGCCCAGCACTGAGTTGCTTACGCCGAATGCAGATAGCTGCTCCATCACGAACTCGTCTACCGCGACGGCGAACTGTTCGTAGGTGACACCCTGGGGTGCGTGCATGGCGCGCTTGAACTTCACATCGCTACCGAGCAGAAGTTGTTCGGCTGCGTCGTTGATCCAGGCTTGTTCTGCGATGTCGACGATTTCCACCGGGAGGCGATCATCATGCTCGGCCTGACATATCTTCAGAGCTACGTTCATTGCTCAATCCTCTGCTGTGCCCGATAACGGCGCACATAGCCGTCGGTGAGGCGCTTAATAATTCGTGGGTAGCGTTCTGGGTCATGAAGACGGCAGGGAAGATCTTCGCGGCCCCAGCCTTCGTGATCGCAGTAATCGCAATCGCAGTGCTTATTGAGCAAGGCTCGCGCCTCGGCTTTACAGGCTGCACGCAATGTGAACCATCGGCGGCCGCCACCACGGAACACGGCGGCAGACTCAGTCGTGACGTTCATGGTGATGACCTCCATATGAGGGTTAGGCGGTTGGCGAAGCGGCGCAAGGTCCTTCATGGCCAGGCTCTCGGCTACAGGTCCAGCCCTCCGGCGGCACGTTGCAAGTAGTTCGCGGAGCAGCGGCCAGCATCAAGGCGTAAATCTCTTCCGCCATGGACATGCTTACTTCGCCCTGCCAGTCTTCATCACCGCTACCGAAGGTGTACTCGAGACCGATCACCGCATCTAGCATCTGCTCTGTCGGTTCAAGCGGTACGGTTACTGTTTTCTGTTCACTCATCTCAATCTCCATACTGATTAACCAAACATACGGAACTGCCCACACAAGAACGCGGTCGGCCAGATAGGCAGCGGAGGATGGACAGTTCGATATGTTCGGCGGGTGCAGGACGACCGCAGAAGAGCAGGTCGTGTGGAAAGTTGCAGGGTGTTACGCGGTGGCTTTTGCGATGGCGGCGTCGATCTTTTTTACAGTTGTGTGCTGGGCAATTTTCTCATCGCTGTCAAACCAATCTGAGGCCCCAACCTGAAGTGCCGTGGCGATCACCTGACGCGATTCGATTAGCGCCTCCAGCAGATCAGGTGCGGCAGCGATTAGCTTTGCGTTTGCTTCCCGATCATCATCACCAAGCTCTACTATCTCGAAACCGCCATAGCTCCCGCTGCCAATCAAGTCGGCAATCACCCATTTTTCCGATTCTGGCAAAACATGCCCATCACCACTTCTTTGGCCGTAGGTGCTGAAAACCCGGTCATTTGTTGCCGACCAAGGCCCCGGCGTACCCTTGAACTCACTCATCGCAACCTCCTATTGCTCGCTCACTGGGAAGGCAGTGAGCTACCTGTTGAATGGAGTGATGCAGATGGCCGTGCATACCACGACTGCGGTTTAAAGGCTCGCTACGCCTGCCCTGCGCTTTGCCCAGCAGGAGGTTCATCTGCATCCGTCAGCCAACTCATCGAATTGGCTGAGGTGATGCTTCAGTCGTCTTCGCCTTGGGCCAGCATCTTTTCGATGTCGTCGGCAGATGGCTTATTCCAGTTTTTGATCTGGCCGGTTTCCAGATCAATGTTGAGGATCAGGTAGTCTCCGTAGTGATCGCCGGGGAAAAAGTCAGGCACGTAACCCTCGTAGCTCCCTACTTCCTCTCCCTGCGCATCGTTCAGGCCTGCCGCGAAGCCGTCGCGCACCTTGATATGAAGGCGAAGCTCGGTTACGTCGACCTGAACTGTTTTCTGCTGATTGATCTGCATTTCAACTCCTCATTTAATCGATAGTGTCGACGATCAAGACCAAACCACCATCAGCCCCAACGCGAGGGCATTCAGCGCTATAGCTGCAGTCAGTAACCCCCACGATTGGGGTGGGGATGGTTCGGGGATCATGGGGGTGCTCCGGGGTGGGAGTGGACTCAGTAAGGCTTTTCGACCTTGCCTTGGTCTTGTAGGCTTTTGATGTGGAAAAGGTTGTTGAGCATGGCGTCCATCTGACTCGCCAGCTGATTACGCAGGCCATCTTTCAGAGCGCCTGTTACGGCATTCACGCTGGTTTGCATTTGCTTGCTGAAGTCTTCGGCGCAAATTTTGGTCATCAGCCATTGAGCCCGCGTAACGGTGTTGTAATCACTGGTGGCAGGCTTGCCGTCGCCAGGATTCACCTTGCCGTTCCAGTAGGCAGTTACCGTCTTCTCCAACTCTTTGCGCAGTGTGGTAGCCGGACCTTCCTGATCACCCCACTGATTGACGCGGCGATATTCCCGCTCGAACGATCCGCTGACTGTTTCGTCGATCGCGCTCTGAATCTGAGCGGTCACTCGCTCGTCAAAAATCTTGTCGATCCGTTTCTTCACTTCCTTTGCAACAAGCCCGGAAATATCCGTGTCTTCGCTGAGCAGCTGATCTGCGACCTGAGCGACGATGGCGGTTTTCAGTTCGTCTTCGTTGATGTTGAGCATTTCCCTTCTCCAGTTGAACTTCCGAATGCCGCACGGGGTATGCGCGGCATTTGTGAAACTTACTGCTCGCCTGAATCAGCAGGCGTATCCGGTACTCGCTACTGGCGCAGCACCGGATCAAATCTGATGTCGCTACATTCACCGCGCCGTCGATTTTCGATTGGCACAGCTCACTTCGCGGTTCCCATCCAGATCCGAGGTCGATACGGCTACGTTCAGGGAGGCTCCTGCCTATAAACGTGCTAGCTACCTTTCCCACTGGGTGGTGTGTTGCGCAGACTGTTAAAGAGCGGATCGATTAGCGGGGGCCTGTTGAGGGGCTGTGGCGTCTCGATGGGTGAACAGTACGTTATGTATTATTACCGGTCAATACATTGTGTAGTATTTTTTATCGCGCGCACGAAAAATCCCGCCGCGGGGTGGGCGTACGTGCAGGAGGGGGCTGTAAAGTCCTATGGACTATGCGGCTGCGCAGGGCTCATCGGGCGGCGGGAGTAACGGTTTGTACTGCAGGATTTGAATCACAGGCACAAAAAAACCCGGCTCATGGCCGGGCTTTAGTCAGTTGACGATTACGTTCGGGGTGCGCGCCTTACCGTAGACCACCAGAACACTCGACCAAGCATTACGACCTCGTCGCGATATTGGTCGGCGGTCATGAGCTCGTCAGGGAATTCCTCGGAATTCTCACTGCGAATCCTTACCGCTCCAGCAGGCATTCGATGCAGGTATTTCACCCTCAACATACCACCGTGATTGAAGGCATAGATTTCACCATCAATGATCGACGTGCTGGCCCTATCAAAGCCGATTGACGCACCGTCGAGTATCAGACGCTCCATGCTCTTTCCATTAAGCCTAGCGCACGCTGCACTTTTGCAGTCTACGCCGGCCGCTCTTAAGGTCGAACTGCTGAACCTCAATTTCCTGTCGGCGACTTCCACTACTTCTGTCATCCCATTACCACCAGCGAATTCAACTTCGTCGTAATAAGGGACCTCGCAATCGTCAGAGTCAAGCGGATCGCCTTCGTCCCATACGGACAAATCGCCGAGAAGCTCCGCATTTGATTCCCGGTTTACTGGTGCGCTGCCTGGGCGGGGAAATGGGTACGCGACACCCAGGGGCGGAAGACCGACCTCATTAAGGATGCGCGCGATCATCTCTAGCGTGGGCTCTCTACGCTCATTCAGCCAATGCCCAATCGCACCTTGAGTAACGCCAAGCCGCTCGGCCAGCTTGTCTTGAGTGAGCCCCGTTTCTTTCATTCTGGCCTTAGCCAGCTCGTTCCATTTATTCATGTTGTAGATATTACGCATTGTATTATCTCACTCAAGATACATAGCGTATTGGTTGCTTGCGCATTTCCAGTACAATACGTATTATCCGGCTAAGAGAACGGAGAACCCCTATGTCAAATATGAAAGCAGTCCGCGAAAAGGTAGGCATCACGCAGGCGGGTTTGGCCAAAACGGTAGGACTCACTCAGGGCGCCATCGCCCACTACGAGGCTGACCGGCGCAAGCCTGGCCTTGATGAGTGCCGCCGAATTGTTGCCGCCCTGAACCTGAGCGGCGCTTCGGTGACGCTTGATGACGTGTTCCCTCCCGCAAAAATCAAAATCCTTTCTGCCGCTTAAACCAACTTCATCAGCCAAATAGGAGCACCCCATGTACGACGATCCAAAGCACCTCAATCACAACGAAACAAAGGTTCGACTAAGCGACGAGTACGACCAGTACCTGCGCTCACTGGCACGGATTCATGGCACCCAAAAAGCCGTTTTGGCGCGAGACATTCTCAAGGCTGCCATTCAGCAGATGAGGGACGAGCTTACCCGCGTTCAAGAGAAGGCCTGAAGGCCCTTATCGGAGGCTACATGCCTGAGACCCAAAGCGAACTGTCATTGCGACAGATCGCGGATTTTGAAGACATCGAGTTCCTAGAGCAGGCCGCTGCCGAACTCGGGATTACACCGCAGCAGTTAGCGAAGGAATTGATTGAGCGCCACATCGTTGCCAGGACAAGGCCCAAGACGATGAAAGGGACAGTTCAAGCATTCCGTCGTCCCTACAACCCAGCGAGAGCAAAGCCTGATGAGGGCCTGAAAAGTGAATAGACACAAAACGGAGGCACAAAAAAACCACCGGGCAATGGTGGCTTTTTGTGCAGCACATAACTTAACACTCTGTGAGGCTGATTATGCATATCTCTAATACAGATGTACAGGGCCTGAATAAAGCCGCGCCACAATTCCTGCAATCAGAAAACGTGGCGCGCACGATGTCTTCGCAAGAGATTGCCGATCTGGTGGGCTCTCGTCACGACAACGTTCGAAAGACGATTGAGCGCCTTGTCGACCGTGAGGTTATTCAACAACCTGCATTGCAGGAAGTTAAAAATCATCTTGGGCAGGGCGTTGCCACCTACATGGTGTGCAAGCGCGACAGTTTTGTAGTCGTGGCCCAGCTCTCACCTGAGTTCACCGCTGCGCTGGTTGACCGCTGGCAGGAACTTGAATCGAAGGGTCGTGTTATCGCTACGCTTCCCGACTTCTCAAATCCAGCCGCAGCCGCTCGCGCATGGGCTGAACAGTTCGAACTCCAGCAAGCCGCCAGCCAGGCATTGGCTATCGCAGCTCCCAAGGTTGACTTTGTAGATCGCTACGTCGAATCAACCGGCCTTAAAGGCTTCCGCCAGACCGCCAAACTGCTTGGCGCTAATGAGGCCCGATTCCGTGAGTTCCTTCTGGACAAACGAATCATGTACCGCATGGGCGGGGAGTGGCAGGCATACCAAAACCACGTAGACGCTGGCCGCTTCGATGTGAAGACCGGCACCTCTGACAGTGGACATGCATTTAACCAAGCCAAATTCACCCCCAAGGGCGTCACCTGGGTGGCTGGACTGTGGGCTCAGTACAAGCTGGAGAATCAATAATGGCCCGTGCTCGCAATATCAAACCAGCCCTTTTCAAGAACGAAATACTCGGCGTAGCTGACCCAATGGCCACGCTTCTTTTTGAGGGCCTATGGCTACTCGCTGACAAGTCCGGTCGCCTTGAAGATCGTCCATTGCGCATCAAGGGCGAGCTTTTCCCCTACCGCGACGGTGTCGACGTTCATGGTCTTCTGGCCTTTTTGGCGGGAGAGGGCTTCATCACCCGGTACACCGTCGAGTCGAAGCGCTACATCCAGGTAGAGAACTTCGACAAACATCAGAACCCGCATCGTAATGAGCCGGAGTCAGTTATCCCTTCTGCATCAGAGGGTTGTACTACTACCGATTTTGGCGGAAGTCCTTCTGCCATTCTCCGTAGCGCTCCGGCTGATTCTCTGATTCCTGATTCCCTTAACCTGATTCCTGATTCCCTCATCACGTTGACGCCTCCGGCATCACCGTCGGCGGATTTGTTCGCAAAGTTCTGGAAGCTCTACCCGAACAAGAAGGGAAAGGCAGCCGCCGAGAAGGCTTGGACGAAGCTCAAGGTCACTGAAGACCTGTTCAACCTGATCACCCAAGGCCTCGCCAAGCAGTGTGTTTCGGCTGGCTGGGTCAAGGACAAGGGCGAGTTCATTCCGCACCCATCTACCTGGCTGAATGGAAAACGCTGGGAGGACGAAATAGCCCCTCCGGCAAACGTCCACCAGTTCCCACCTCAAACGCGTCATTCCGGCTTCGACAACCGCGATTACAAAGCGGGCACCAAGGAGAATGCCAATGGCACGTTCCGTATCTGAACTCGCCGACAAGAAACTTGGCGTTATCGGGCGTCAGCCTGTCGATTGCGCTGAGCACGGCACCTTCTCGGCAGTGATGCTCAAGGATGGCGGCCTGTCGGGCTGTCCTGTGTGCCGCAGCAATCAGCGCGACATGGAAGAGCTGGATCGCAAGCGCCTTATCTTCCGCATGACACAGCGCAGTGCCGCACGGGTCCCGCAGCGTTTCGCGGAAAAGACGTTTGCGGACTTCTCCGTGACAAACCCGGCGCAGCAGATCGCACTGGATGCCTGCCTAGATTACGTCGATGACTTCTCGAAGCATCGCCGGGAAGGGCGCTGCATGTTGCTGCTCGGCAAGGTTGGCACCGGGAAGACGCACCTGGCCATCGCCGCCGTGAACTTCCTGATCAACGAGTGCATGGTCAAGGCCATCTATCGCACCGTCGGCACGATCATCGGCGACATCCGGGCAACGTTCAGCGACCGCACTGGTGAATCCGAGGCACACATCATGCGCGAGGTTATCGGTGCCGACCTGCTGGTGCTGGATGAAGTTGGGGCCACCAAACAAAGCGAATTCGAGCTGGCCACCCTGTTCAGCATCATCAATGGCCGCTACGAGCAATGCCGCCCGACGATCATCGTCAGCAACCTTGCCCCCGGCGAATTGAATGACGCTCTCGGCGCCCGCTGCGTAGACCGCATCCGCGAAAACGGCTGCATCGGTGTTGCGTTCGACTGGGAATCTCAGCGCGGCAAGGAGGGCTTCTGATGACCACTCAACAACAAACCGTAAACGAACTCCTCTCCGATGGCTTCCAGATCATCCCTACAGCCTCCGACATGATCCTACTGACCAGAGGCGCAGATAGCCGCTTTGTGCGTCAGGACGGGAGTCAGAAGCGGGCTGATAAGACCAACGTGACAGTTTTGATGGGGTGCGTGTGATGGATCTTTCCAGGGAGCGTATGGACCACATTACTCGTCTTGTAGAAGGCGGTTTTCCGCTCAAGACAGACGAGGTTGAAGACCTTCACGGCATGAATTATCACCTGTATTGCCTGTGCGATACGTACCAAGCGATGAAGATTCGTGCGGAGAATGAGGTTGAAACCCTCAAGGCTCAGAACCAAACCCTGCGCACTGACGCCGAGCGCTATCGGTGGCTGCGCTCTCGCGATCTGGAAACAATTGCGCAGGGCGGGGTATTCGCCGGCATGACGCCGCAGAACATGGTTCTAAACGAGGAAACTCTTGACGAGGCAGTGGATGCCGCAATGGCTCAGGAGGCCCGCCCATGAAACTCCCCCTCCTAATCATCACCCTCGTAGTGCTCTGCACTGCATTCCAGATCAATCAGCCGGGGGCTGCAGAGAAGCGTGTCTCGGTTTCGGGCGAGGTGCTTTTCAAATGAGTGATTTCAGCGAATTGAAGCGGTTGGCTGAGGCAGCCCCAGAAGGTCCTTGGTTCGGTCCGGAATACGCCCCCCACACCAGCCACGTATTTGACGTAGATCTGGGGACACTGCTCGAGTACCAAAGCATTGATACCGAGAAGGATGCATGTCTGCGTTACGTGGCCGCCGCCAACCCTGCCGCAGTGCTAGACCTGATCGCGGAGGTTGAACGTGGTCAGCGCATGCTTTTGGCTGCGTGCGTAAGTCTTGGCGGTATTGGGGAAGCGTTGGGCGCTGATATGGATGACGATGCGGATCATTTGATCGGGATGATCAGTGACCTCAAGGCCGAGAACGAGCGATCAGAGCAACACCGCAATCTCCAGCAAGACACCATCGTTTCACTTCGCACCGAGATGGCAGCACTCCGCAAGGATGCCGAGCGCTGGCGTGCATTTGTGAATTGCGCCCGCATCAAGTTTTTCGGGTGGGCCGGTTACGGGGAAAAAGACGCGTATGGAAACAGTCCGGGCAATTACCGCCACTTCGGAGGGGAATTTTGGACGCTACATGACGCGCCGACTGCCGACAAAGCGAAGGCTGCGGAGATTCTGAACGGTTTCGCTGATGCTGCTGTCGCTGCCACGAACAAGGAGGCTTCCCATGGGTGATGTCATCCACAAGCCTCGCCACTTCTGGGCGGCTGGATCTGCGCGAATCCGCGACGTATTCAAGCTGGCCTACCTCTTCGCCTTCGAACTGTCTGCCGCCACCGCGGTGGAAATCATCGTCCGCCCGGTCAAGAGCCGCCGCACCCTGGAGCAAAACGCGAAATTATGGGCGATGTTGGGCGACATATCCCGCCAAGTGCGGTGGCCGGTCAACGGTGTCATGCAGCGCCTCGATGCCGAGGATTGGAAGTCGCTTATGACCGCTGCAGCCCGGCAGGAAGTGCGCATGGCTGCCGGTATCGATGGCGGAGTGGTGATGCTCGGCGTCAGCACTAAGCGCATGACAGTCCGCGAACTGGGTGACGTGATCGAGTGCATGTATGCGTTCGGCGTCGAGAAAAACATCGTCTGGAGCGAGCCGAAAGGGCAGATGCCAGAGCAGTGGGAGCAAGCAGCATGAGCCTCTTCAACCTCAAATTCATCCAAGGCTCTCCGGCCAAGTTCCTGCCGGGAATGATCGTCAAGATCACTGGGCATTCAAGGCTGGTGCTGATTGGGGATGTTAACCAATACGGCTGCGCGGTCAGCTCTGTCCTCGGCTCCATCACCACTGAACAGGTCGAGTCTTACGCCCAGGCGATCAAGGACTTCGAAATGGACTGGCTGGAAAACACCGGCATTCCTGCCAAGGCGGTTGTATGAACCGGATCACCAAAGCGGTTCGCTGGGCCATTTGGCCGCTGATCACCGGAATGTTTATCGCCGTGCTCGCCATCCAGATATTTGATCGTTTTGCCTACGACGGTATCGCGACCACTTTCTACGTCACGAAAGCGGATGTGACCTGCGTCAGCGTGACCGTCCACGGCAAGCCAGCAATGTGGTGCGTTGACGGCGACACGACTGGCCAGCTGGGGATTAAGCCATGACCGACTCAGCCAAAGGAAAACCCTGCCCAGTCTGCAGCGAGCCGATGTCCGACCTCGCCAGCCAGTTCGTCCGCATGTGTACCGGTTGCCCGCATACCGAGGAGTGGAATCTGGAAGACGGGCAGGCGCCGCTCATAACTGAATCGCGGGATCGGGGGTTGCAGTCATGACTATCGAATCAACTCTGGCTGAGCGTGGTGAGCGCTACGGCTCATTCGAGCTTCACGCATGCATCGCACAGGACCTGCAGGACGTAATGCGCTCACAGGCTGGCTGGAGTCGTCTCGACCCAGATCAGCGGCAGGCGCTCACCGTCATTGCCGACAAGATTGCACGGATGCTCAACGGCGATCCGGCGTACCGCGACAACTGGCACGACATTGTGGGTTACGCAAAGTTGGTCGATGACCGTATGGCTCGGGATGAGCAGGCGAGGGCTGCGCAATGATCGCCCGCAAGAAGAAGACCTGCGCCAATCCGGCCTGCGCGGTTGCGTTCGCACCAACAAAGCTGGGGCAGAAGGTTTGCGGCTGGGAATGCGGCCTCGCCATCGCCCCGGCGAATCAGGATGTAGCGCGCAAGGCCATCGATCAGCGCGAGCGCCGGGAGATCAAGGTTCGCCGGGAGAAGTTGAAGAGCAGGGCGGATCACATGAAGGACACCCAAGTGGCATTCAACGCCTGGGTTCGCGCTCGCGATTCCGACCAGCCGTGCATTAGCTGCGGCAGGTTTCACCAGGGCAAGAATGACGCCGGCCATTATCGGACGGTCGCAAGCGCCCCGGAATTGCGCTTCGAGCCGCTGAACTGCCACCTGCAGTGCTCGCCATGCAACACGCACAAGTCAGGCGACATCGTGAACTACCGGATCAACCTGTTGCAGCGCATCGGCGCCGAGCAGGTCGCTTGGGTCGAGGGGCCGCATGAGCCCAAGAAATACACGGTCGATGAGTTGAAGGCGCTGACTGCGTATTACCGAGCGCTGGTCAGGGAAATGAAGAAGTCAGCATAACCGTAGCCGTAGGGAGCGCCCGCCATGCCCGAGCAGATGTCGTTGGAATTACCATTTCAATCAGTGCGGCCACGTCTGCGCATTGTGCCTCGGGTAAAGGCCGAATTAGGCCCTCAGCCCGAGCAGCTGTGCATCGACTTCACCGTGCAGTTGGCATTGGTCACGCGCATTCCACGCAAGCCGATCCGCAGCACGGTGTGTGCTGGGGCGACGATGGTCACTCGGGATGGCATCACCCTGGCGGCGGCTGAATGGGCGGCACGGCTCGGGCTCAAGTGGCAGACAGTGAAGATGCGGCGGATGCGCGGGGATAACTGGACTGAGGCACTGGCCCCGGAGTTGAGGCGCAGCACCTTTATGTCAGGCTGGAAGATGCACGGTTAACGCCAGACGTGGAGAACCTTGTCGCCGTCGCCTTCATTGGCAGCGCGGAACTTCAGTTCGTCGAGCAGGGATTGCAGGCGGGTGATCTTCTCCGAATCCAGGGTGCCGCCAACGATGGCGTTTTCTGATTTCCCTGACAGTGTGATCACCAGCAGCGCATCAGATGGGTTCTGGTCCATAGCGTCAGCAGCCAGGCCCATCACTTCGGTAACGGCCATGTAGGCAGAGTCGCGGGTAGAGCCGATGAATTGTTTCGCCGTCATGTGAATTGCCCCTTTGGTTGAGAGGCCAGTCCATGTGACTGGTGGGGAGGGCGCAAGGCTTGTACTCAGGATTAAGTCACATAACGTTGCTCGTGATTTCAGCTAGGAGTCTTTATGAGACCGGCATTGGCGGTGGAAAACTTCATTGATCATTTCGACTATGACGAAGCTTCTGGGAATTTATCGTGGAAGTCTGTCCGTCCCCAATCGCGTTCGCGACCTGGTGATGCGGCGGGCTATGTCACGAATATTGGCGGCCGGAATTACAAGTTGGTCGGTATTGGAAGAAAGACCCATGTAGTAGGTCGGATCGTCGCGGCTATGTTCCTTGGGTTACGGCCGGGTCAGATGGTCGACTACCTGGATGGTGATGCGACTAATACTAGGCTGAGCAACCTTCGGCCAAGGGCGTAATGGCGTATTGCTTCGCCGTTCTAGTCACATAGTCTCGTTGGTATGAGATCCGGACAGCAGTAGCCGGGCGAGCCCGAGGCCAGCGATGAGAAAACATGACAGTACGGTGCTGGAAAATGAATGACCCTCATGGTGCAGGGTCGGTCTGG
>Ga0247730_1001472_pt1 | contig 13040 bp, 18 predicted proteins | sample UWRJL073202C2_FD_180959 | JGI IMG/M metagenome (GOLD analysis project Ga0247730, IMG submission 180959) | Plant litter microbial communities from Arlington Agricultural Research Station in Wisconsin, United States - UWRJ-L073-202C-2 | ecosystem: Environmental > Terrestrial > Plant litter >...
GGAAATGGAGAGAGAGAGCCAGAATGTTTGTGAGATCATTCTGAATGCAATGTTGACATAAATACAAGCGAAATAGACACATCGAGAGTTTGATTGCCATGTATCGGACATCGCTACTTAGTATGCCTTCTTCTTCTCGTCAACGGACAAGCCTCCCGGTCCCATATTGACCAATAAGATCAAGCCACCAACAATCGCTATAAAGGTAACGTTAGAACATCACGCCTGAAATCATGAGAGGCGGTTTGGGATTGCTTACAAAGAGTTTGGAAGAAATCGTACCTGAGAAAGGAGGGTTAGTTAGCAATGAAGTTTCATGTAAGAGGAACGAAGTTGCGACATACTTGAGGAAATCCCTCGTAGGGTGTGCAGTAGAAACTTTCCACCAGTTGTTTGCGAAGACATTGAATACACTCAAGACCAACACCAAGAATGTTGCCGACCATCTCGCCTTGAAACCAACAGCCACCATAACACACGCAATAAGCCCGATAATGGAGACGATAACCCGGGAGACGGTCCATTTCCCTTGCAGAATGAATCCAAGGAAGAGGAAGATCAGTAAGATACGACCAGCGAGGAGGAAGCTGTAAAACGGTTAGAGACAAGGGGTAGCCTATAGATCAACAGAGGACGTACTATTTCTTTCTGTCGGTCTCGCTTACGCTGGGAATACCGGCAAACAGTTTCTTGCGGCTAACCATGGAATCACTGAAGACCATGAACAACCCGCCTATCACACTCAGATTTCGAAGGAAGAAAGTGATGTCGAAGATGAGTCCGTAACCAAATCCTTGAAGAATAACCACTCCGAGAAGCCCTCCAACAGCGTATTCCGTGTAACGTTTTGAAATAACAGCACCTGAACCGGCGAGCATAGTCTATAGAAAAGGTTAGCCTACTTGCAAAGCGTCGCAAGGTCGCCTAATGTATCACGTACGACGACATTGATCATGAGGAAAAGATGCGAGAGACCCCAAGGGAATTTGCGATGCCTGAGCGGGCGAAAAGCTAAGTACGTAGTCGCAACTGACTGCAGAGAGGGACATACTGTTGGAGATACCAGATTTGGTCTGACCACTGCGACATGATGCGGAGTGCATCCTCCAAGAATGTGACAACAATCAAGAATCGCCCAACAGCTGGAAGATATGGCTTCAACGGTTGCGAGTAAATCTCGACTTGGTCCTCCACAGCAGTGGAAAGGCTTCTAATTTTCTCCAACGGGTCGTTGGGGTTCGCTGCTCTGTACCCAGTGGAGGTCGAACTTCGCGAATTGGAGAGACCATGAGAGTCCGAGCCATAGCCACTTGGGCTACCAAAGCCACTGCCAGGCTGCGAGCGTCCAATGTTGATACGCGAGGTCATGGCGAGAGAGGGTAGATGGATGGACGGGAGCAAGTGATGAGAGTGTCCTGTGGAGGACCAATGCCGACGTGGCGAGATGCCACGTGCGATCCATCAAAGAAATATTGATCGTATGTTTGTTTCCGGTTCGGACCGGCCATGTATGTTTTCTGCCCCCTCCAGAGTCCACTAGAGATGCCAGAAACCTTCTTGCACTTATGAGTCTCGGCAAGGACAACTCGGCGGACCAGGATCAAACTCTCTAGGATTGCCGCTCTTGTTTTTCTTCAGGGTATAGACTCCTAGAAGGTTCACTGAGCAGCCAAACCTTTTGCCGTGGAGTCGATTTACCACGAATTCAAGGCAAACTGTTGGGAACTAATAAGCCTATCGGATTGCAAGGTTGAGGCTTTGTGCATTCATTAGAAGGCTTTTGAGCTCGGCAGACTGCGGCCCCCACAGCTCATTCAACCTTCGCCTTGTGCCATACACAGGAAGAAGCTTCTTCACGTTGAACAGGGACACAACCATTAACTCGGTTGGCTGCTCAAGCGCTTAAACGATTGAGGTTCAAGAATCCGGCTTCCGTGTAGTTTACTACAGATTTCGCCCGCTGAAATTTCCTCCTTACAAAGACTGGGGCTGTTGCTTGGCGGCTTATATCGCTAGAGTCTCTAACACATCTGACATGCCCCTGAAGGCGTGGCGAATGGAAGGTAGTCTGGAGAATATTGCAAGGGCATTATTAGCCTATCACTAAATGCTCTGTGATATTCCAGCGCATGTTTGACATCGACACCGGACCTGGTCACAATAGAGACGCTACATGCTCGGGCACAAGAAATGATACCCTGCTGGGCTGAGCTTGCTTGTCTAGGCTTCTTGAAGCCGATCTCTGGTTCTGAGCTATGGGGAACAAGTAATTGACGGAATCCGTGATACTTGACGCGACCTCGAGACGTCTCTCCTGACCAGTATATTCGATCCTCGTACGGGTACCTGAGGGGCCTTCACTAGATTCAGAATTGACAGTGATCAAATGCTCTATATTCTTCTCTACTTAAACAAGGAGATCGGACTCAACAATTTCAGCATTCAGGGCGACTCCTATTCCTCTATCATGAAAATCTCACTAACCTTTCTCGTTCCTGCCATCCTCGCGCTTTCCGCCTATGCAGAACCTAATCCCCTTCCGGGAAGCAGTAAGACTACTGTGGTATTTGCTTGGCCAATGGTTGACATTGAAACGCAGGCAATATTGTTGTTCGAGATCCAGCTATCTGGTACAACCCAGACTTAAGAGTACGCTGTCTTTCAAGCTCTAGCTAGAAGAGTTGACACTGATGAGGAGCTATCGTTTACTAGAAGTACTTCATATTCTCTACGGACGAGAATATCAAGATTTTCACGTCTTCGTCGCTGACGGGGTAAGAAATTCGGTTGTTATTCTGTGACACGTCATCATACTAACCTATTGTTCCTCAGTCCGTGGAAACGAGCAGGCTCTGTACTGCCAAACTGCTCTATTGTCGATCTCCCAGGAAACTGCAATCTCTGGGCTCCCGACGTCAACTTCTATAACGGACGATATGTTCTCTACTATTCTGTCTCCACTATTGGAAGCCAGAACTCAGCGATCGGTGTTGCGACCAGTCCAACCATGGAAAGCGGTACCTGGACAGATTTGGGTGCTGTGATTAGGTCTTCTCCTGGAAATCTGTACAATGCCAGTAAGACGAGCTGAGGTCATAAATATTTGATCCCCTCACCCATTGCCTGCAGTCGACCCCAACCTCATCGATGACAACGGTCTCAAGCTTTCGTTTGGGTCATACTGGAATGGCATTTACCAAGTCGGCTTATGGCCAGATGTTAACAATCAAGCTTCGGTAAGCCGTTGGCTCGTTGCCATCGAGAGATATCTGTTCTCACATTATTTCTATATCAGGACCTCCCTGGAACTCATCTTGCTGGTATATTGTCATAAATTCTTTCCGAGAGGCCTTGTTACAACTCACGCTGCGTCATTTACCTCTAGGCAACAATGGACGTCCCTCAGAAGGAGCCTTTATTTACAAATCAAAAAGCTCGCCTTACTTCTTCTGCTTCTTCTCTGACGGTGTAACACCTCTGTCCGGAGTATATCTAGCCTTCTAGATCACTTTCTCCATTATTCTGATCATTCTCTCCCAGGCTCCCTCAAATCCTCCAGCTGGCAAAGAATATAAAGTTCTTGTAGGGCGTGGATCCAGCTCTATGGGCCCCTTCTATGGCAAAGCTGGGAATCAATTGACCGACGTCCTTGATCCTCCTACGGGATCGCTTGTGCTTGGATCCCATGATAACATTTATGCGCCTGGTGGTAAGCACCGTGCGCGCTCGCGAGATATGACAGACAAGCTGATCGTCATCCACAGGACAAAGCGTTTTCAGAGACCCAGTCAGCGGGAGAGATGTGATTGTTTACCATTACATCCCAAAGAACGCCCCCATTGGCAGTGCATCGCTTCTTGGACTTAACTATCTTGATTTCTCGTCTGGGTGGCCGGTTCTCGTGAACTAAACGCTTCAATAGTGGGACTTCCATTACAACTTCGTGTAGTAAGAATATAGTTCAACATTCTTGACCAGTCATGGTAGCCCAAGCCCAGGCGATTGCTCTCGATATTATGTTTATGCAGGGATGGAGCATTGCTCTGCTATGGAGAACCATCAAACATGCCACCAACACCAAGCAAATGTATACATGTAGATCTAATCTCCCTTAAGGTCAAGATTGGCTCGAGATCCATGGCGACGGCAATAATGTTATTATAGATGCTGCAACTGTCATTAATGTAGATCTGGCATGGACTGCTTCAGGCTGGCTGCCTCGAGTTTTCTAATGGCTGGTTTCAACGCTGCGTCCCCGAACGTGGCAATCGTGTTTCCTTGTCTTTGTGAGCTTTCGTGCTCGTGCAAAAGACTCGACGCAGGCCAGTAGTCTATGAAGCATCCAGCGGCCATTAAGTCTGAGTCGCCGTGGATTGTTTACGCAACTGGGACTCCATACCCCAGATGGCTACGTGCTCCACCGTGTTCGTCGTTAAGGCAAATCTGACAATACTAATGAACGGAAGTAGAATTGCAGTCTTGAAAGCCCAGCAGAGTACTACTTATTGGCACTTGAAGTGTCCAACGGACTTTGTCTGTCTCTCTGTGGCAGACACAGGGAATTCTTGGCAACGAAAGTGTTATTCTACAAAGGGAAGTGGTAAACACGTTCCGTGGAAGCTTTGACCGCTGGAAAAGGGAATCAAATGAATTTGAGACTCCGCCTCCTTCCTCGTCAAACGATTGGAGCTTGATGGTAGCAGCGTGCGCGTATTTGAGGCCCGCCTCGCGCGTTGGTTTCTCGTTATTCCACTCTCTTCCTCTTACCACAACCACCACTCTTTCCTTTCCACCCTCCACTTTCCCTACTGAATGTCTTCCAAATTCCTCTCACTGCTCGCAGCGGCTTCAGCTCTGCTCCAAGTATCCGCTCATGGCTATGTAGCCAAGGTTGAGATTGCGGGGAAGTCATATCCCGGTGCGTGCTCAGTACGCCATGCAACAGAATGCGCCAATTCTCATGAAGACTACCAGGTTTCGACCCCAATTACGACCTCTGGGACACCAGTCTCGAGGACAAGATTGTCCGCAATGTACGCCTGCCAATAGTCTCACTTTTCTGTAGTGAGACGCTAAGAACAACTTACAGATACCCAATGATGGCCCTATTACGGATATATACAGCGATGCTCTTGCGTGCAACCAAGGTGGCCAAAAAGGCGACGGCACAGCAACAGCAGGTACATCACAGTGCATATATGATTAGAAATTCATCTCACCTCCTGCCCCGTAGATATCAACGCTGGGGATGATATCAAGTTTACTTGGAACGTGGTACGTTTGTTGTATAACCCCCTCTGATGTTCAACTTACTAACACTGCATCCAGTGGCCAGCGGGTATGGTTGATTACCGGTCCTGAGAACTTTCGTGAGCTCACAAGCCAACAGATCATGCAGGCCCTGTAAGCTGTTACATGGCCAAATGCGACGGAGAATGCTCCAGCTTCCAGGCCAGCAACGCCAAATGGTTCAAGCTCAACGCCGAAGGTCATTACGATGATGGCAAATGGGCTACGGACAAATTGATTGCCAGTATGTATTGTTAACCTCCCGTACACTCTCGCACACTTACACAAATCTCCAGATGGTCTCTCTTGGACTTGCAAAGTTCCTCAAGAACTGAAGCAGGGTAATTATCTTATCCGACATGAAATCATCGCGATGCACGAAGTTGGTCAGTCAGTTGTTATTGGAACTGATGTATTGAGCTCACCTCTTTAAATTATAGGCGCTCCCCAATTCTATCCCAGTTGCTCGTACGTGCCTCTTCTTTTTCCGATCCAGAGTAATGCTGACAACTGCGCGTCACAATAGCCAGCTCAAAGTGAAAGGTGGTGCTAATGCAAGCCCGGCCGACAACGAGCTCGTTGGTATCCCAGGTTTATACCAAGGTGCGTTGCTGACCGTAACATTTCAGAACCGACACTGATATTCTCAATAGATACTAAATGGCCCGACATTTACGCCCAGAACGTTGACTTCAAAACACCTGGCCCTTCAGTCGCCAAATTTGCAGCAAACAATGGCGCAGGCAACTCCGACCCAGCCCCAGCTCCTGAGCCTGAAGCCGCATCGGACGACTCTGAGTCCGGCGGTTCTTGCCGTGCAAAGAGATCCGACAGGAAAGCTCGTAACATGAAGAAGCGCCACCTCAACCGATTCGCATCTGGTCATGGAAACTCTATTTAACCTGTGAGTCTCTGGTTCTGTGACCATACGGGACAGTTTGCTGAATCAACAACTCAGACTGACACCCACTTATCGATGATACCCGGTCTGCGACCATTTACGTTATTCGATTCCCTTTCTATAGATTGTATCTAACCCTCGGGGGGTGCTTTGGCTAGCTTATGTGCAATTCTTGTGTACAGTATGTCTTGCATTTGCAGAATCATTACACTTTGAGCATCTCGCTTTACATTTCTATTAAGCAGAGCTCTTCCACGTAGACCATCCTTTAAACTCTTTGCCTTCGCACAACTGGCTGTTCTTGAAGAGATGTATACTCCGAGATGCGTACGCCGTGCGTCGGGTTCTTAGAACGCTAGCCATTGAAAACGCAAGTGTCCTGCCGGTGGTATCTAAATTTAACCAACAGCGGCTACTGAATCGTCTGTCAGTACTTGAGTGCGCTGCATGCATATGGAGCGTTTACCTCTCGGAATCAGGGCTGGGATGTTCTCCGCCAAATAAGCTGTCAAAGTCGCTGGTATGCTCTTCATTCGCTCGGATAGCAGCGTCTTCAGAGTCATAGCATGCACTAGTGTCAGAAAGAAAGGACATAAGTGATAGATGACGACTAGCAGGAAGATCCAGATTCTCGAAAGACGAAGAGCGAGACTCAGACACAGACACAGAGCAAGATGGGGAAGAAGGCAGTAGTGTCGTACGGTTTACGAGTGTCGTTTGATCGTGAAGCATCTGAGAATCATCCAAGTCGAAGTCATCGTCTGCGTAAGATGTTGATCTGGTTGCAGCAGCTCTCTTCGACGTGGGCACGGGGGAGTGGACATCCTGACTCGTGGTCGCTATCCAGAGATCTGGGCATGAATTTAAGTCACTCATACACGGAGATTAACACACGAAACAGATGCTCACCATCCAACACGTATTTCGCCCGCGGCATCAGAAAGTTCTCTTGAGCACAACGAAGAACCCAGTCTGCATGCAAGACCTAGCAAGAACCCGTTATATCGATCAACCTTCCCATCTGAATTATGAAAGTCTCTACCATGAGATCCCTCTTCACAAGTCTTCAGACGAACGTGTCAGCATGAACGAAACTCAGAGTTCCTGTGAACTTACTCGGGAAGCCAGCTATCGCCAAGGCTAGCACAGAAGAAAAAGTCTGCAAGGTAGAAATCGAGGGCTGTATGCGTCAAGGCTCCTCCATTAAACACTGTAGACATTAATTTAACACAGATTAAGGAGAGAACGCGTCGAAAAGCATGGGCCTTACCCCAGACAACGCGTATGGATCGCGGGACTTCAGGACTGAAACACGCTTTCATGGCTAGTTGAGCTTCGCAGATCGTATTCAAGCAGCAGTTCGCATTTTACCTTTGAATCCATCGAAAACTCTAGTCCCCGGATTCGTTGCACTCTTTCGCATGGCGTACATGGAGGGGGAGGACAAAGTAATATCGCGTATTCCATTGTTGACGCTTGACGCGCCTGTCACAAAACACGTGATGTGATATTAATAATGAGCTGTCACAGTAAGGCTTTGCCAGTCGCCTGCCAAGTTGAAGTTCCAACTCCTGCCACCATGCCGAAACGCAAAACAAAGAATTCTGAGGTTGAGTCGGGGGTCGACGATGATTTTTCACCCCAGGAAGCAACCTCTGACGATTCGGAATACGAGGACGCTCCGAAAACCACTAAACGGCGGAGAACAGCGGCTAATTCAAGTCGAACTTCCGCCAAGAAGTCTGGAGGGAAAGCTCGTCAAGACCTACTGCTAGTCGAGGATGGTCCGGACAGCGAATGTATTGAGGTACAACACATGAGCAGCTTTCATGCTGTCGAGTCTTCCCATGAGATTTTGGTGGCACTGCTGCATTGGTTTCGTGGAGTATCTAACAATAGGGGAATGCCCTGGCGAAAGACATATGACCCTTTATTGACTGCCCCTCAACGCTCTCAGAGAGCCTACGAGGTGATCTTGAACCCTGCCAGACTGCTTCCTTGAATGACAAATTTACAATCCTCGAAGGTCTGGGTATCCGAGATTATGTTACAGCAAACGCGTGTAGCTACCGTGATCCCTTATTATAACGCGTGGATGCAAAAGTGAGTACTTCCACAGTTTTCTTCAGAGAAAGCAACCTAAAGAAGGGTTACTCAGATTCCCCTCCATGGATATACTGGTGCGGAGTCTTAATATTTATGTATGAGAAAGGGGCGTTCTCGCTCACTCCAGAGAACCTTATCCTGACAGGCCTCGTCAACGATTGATGAAGTAAATGCCTCATGGAAAGGTCTTGGCTACTACAGTCGCGCTGCGCGGCTTCTGGCTGGGTCCCAGAAGGTTGTCAGCCAATACGGTGGCGTGTTCCCCACAACTGCAAAGGAGATGGAAAAGAACATCCCTGGCATAGGCAGGTATACAGCTGGTGCTATAAGTAGCATTGCCTACGGGGAGCATGTACCTGTCGTAAGTGAGCAATCCGATGTTTCTGGGTCTTGGCTAACCTGCTAATTGTATAGTTGGATGGGAACGTACACAGATTGCTGAGCCGTTTCTTGGCTATCTACGCATCTCCGAAGGCCAAAGCAACACTGGATGTTCTTTGGAGCGCTGCGGATACACTTGTCAAAGGCACAGATTGCATTGCATCATGCAAGCACGAAGACGGCCACGTATCAATACATCCCGGGGACGTAAATCAGGCGCTCATAGAATTAGGCAGCACAGTGTGCAGAGACCGTGAACCGGAATGTGCCATATGCCCTGTGCGGCCGTGGTGTAAGGCTGATTACCAGGTTAGCCGTTTGTTTGACGCGCGATGATATGCTGATTTCTGGCAATTAATCACGTCTCGTTTTGCATAGACCAACATGAACAGCTCGGAAGCAAAGTGTGCAGTACCTGACATCGAGGATCTCTGCAGCATCTGTGAGCCATTACCTCGGACACCCGATGCGTCCTTATACCCGATGAGGGTTGAGAAAAAGAAGCCTCGCGAGGAACTCGACCTTGTGAGTGTGATCGAGTGGAGGCCTAAGGCCACAGCAATCAAAGATAGGCAGTTTCTGCTTGTTCGACGCCCTGAAGGAGGTAATCAATGCCTCTGCACATAGGAACGAAATAATGGATACTATCATTAACAAACCCCTTGACAGGTCTATTAGCTGGTCTTATGGAGTTCCCTACGATACCTTGCATCGAAACAGAAGCTGGGCATTCGAAGACTGACCGCACGGAAAGGGGACAGATGCATGTTGTTGAGCTCTTTGGTACGCGCAACTCAGAGACCCCTTTCGAAGTGACGAAAATCCTTCGGCTGCCGAAGGACATCGTCCACATCTTCTCCCATATCAAGAAAACGTACCAAGTCCAATGGATCGTATTGAGTGGAGGTACTGCACCTCCGCCGACCACCATAGACAACACGACGGCCCGGCCTATGCTCGCGAAAACCACCGGGAAACGGCAGTCAGCGCAGGAAAAGTCTCGCTACTTCGCGGGAACAGAAACCGCGCCGAGGGAGACCTCATGGATGCCTATCGATCAGGTCGACAACGCTAAGTAAGTGTCGCCTATGTTGGAACTCAGCGGCAGGCTTATATAGTCTCTGGATAGCATTGGGACAGGTGTGAGCAAGATCTGGCTGGCGGCTCAGAAGCTCTGGCAATAGAAACATCTATGGAAGGGATCTGAACATTCGACATCTCTTGTATAATCTGCATCTAATGAACTTCTGGACCACCACGCGTGGTGGAGTGTTACTTTCCTTGGATACCTTTCCGCTTGCGATGAGAAGGTTTTATTTGCAGGCGCGAGTTGCAATGTTGCCTACAGCGTCGGAAGCCAGCGTACGCCATTTGGTCGTGCGAGCTACTACATGAGTAAGTTCTCACACAACATGCATCGATGATCAAAGCATCTTCGGATGGTACCCACTGATCTATGAAGGCGGCACTAGATTGCGAGCAAGTGGACGAACGCCACCTCGTTTTTATCATCCCCCCAAGTTTTTCCTATATCGACGCCTACCGGGCACAACGGGTTCTCTATCTTCGGCACAGAAGTGGAATCCGGGGTCCATCACAGCGGTTGGGCCACAGACTGATGGCCAATACCAGAACGAGACACACTTCAGCTTGATCATCATTGGAGTTTTGCCTTGGGACTATAGTGTCATTACTACTAATGCTGCGACAATCTGCAGATGGCAACCCTAAAAGTTGTGATTGAATATTACTGAGGCGTGAGGGCTTGCATGCTCGTGACAATTCATCGCACTCTCGACAGAAGAGATCGGATCTTTTTCGTATGTTCGTTTCACACCACGGCTGCTCGGCTGACCGTCTTTATCATGTTCGAGAACTGACTCGTTCTGGATACAGGCATGTCTTGGACTTGTGCGGACAGTTTACGTTACTTAGCCCCCGCGGTTCTTACATTTAGCGGCGCAAGGAAGTAACTTAAATCTAACCCAAATGCACCCCGATTCGTACCTTGCTTACCGGTGCCTTGTTTCCAGCTGCCCGCCTCTCCATCCAATACCTCCCTCTATATAACCGGTCGGCAGTCCACAACAACCATTTTGCCCTTCCTCTACCACCTCCCCCACACTTCTTGCCAAAAATGCAGCGGCCTACACTGGAGAATGTTCGCATTCGATCTGCTCGCGACGCAATGCACGTCTTTCATGCTGTGGCGCGCAATGTCTTACCTCTCATCACAAGACGCCTCGACGCGGACGAGAGACGCAGTATCGTCGCTGGCAATGTGTACGTATGGGAAGAAAGAGCTGCTACTACAGAAGACGTCGGCGTCAACATCGGCATGGAAAGATGGTGAGTGGCGCTAATCAGTGCACTTTTCCAACTAACTCACTCACTCACTTGTGACCAGGACGGACGGTATTAGCTGGAGTCCTAGTCGTAAGAAAACGTTCTGATATCAGTGGTCCTGTTCGCCATATTGATTTGCCAATTGTTTTTGCCATTAATAAGGTGTTCGAGATGTGAGTTCTTCCTCTTCTTGCAGCGGATCACCCTATTATTTTCGTCGCTGACCTCTCGCCTGCCTACCAGGGATTTCTATTCTATCATCAGAAGGAGGTCGAGAATGATCCGGAGACTCCGTTAAAGCCTTGGGCGCTACTTATGAGGTGAGATTGTCAGTGTACACTTTGTGGCCCGATGCGTAGAGGCTAATGCAAACGGTGCTTCAGAAGTGGCGGCAGCCAACCCAAAGATGGTCCTGGACGGCTCGTGAAACAAACCTATAGCGTCTACGTACTGCTGCCTGCGGACCGGATGCGGAAGTGGCATCTCAGTAAGCGCTACTAATATGATATGCAATCTTGTTGTCATCTCCGCTAATTGCCTATACAAAAGCTGCCTATTTTACGCAGGAGGATCTAGATGAAATGAGGACGGTCGAGTCACTGAAAGGAGTGGGTGATGTTCCAGTGCCAGAGAACATTTACCGAAGTGCACGGACAAGCAAATCACGAAGAGGGGGAGAAAGTGTGAGCTTGCCTACTGTGTCCTCCCCGACTTCTACCGCGCCTACGTCGACTCCCGTGTCACCCTCCAGCCCAGGGCCAATGTATCAGCCTCGAAGCCCTTACTCTCCTTCCTCTTCCTGCTCGGGGATTACACCAACACATACGTACATGTTGGACTCACCGCATTCCCCGAGTGATGGGCCCCTCCGATCTTCCCCCTTCTTCGACCCCGGTTTCTCCAGAGAGCGAGACCTGGTGCCACTGCATTATCTCCAGCATCCAGCTCACAAAATACAGCGAGATCCCACCGATGAGCGTCAATTACGTCGCCTGTCTGGGAGACGAAGCTAGAAGGAAGACTCCTTGTTCATGCCTCTTCCTGCCTTTCCCTATTTGTAGGGAGGGGAAGGGGGGTTTCACATCCATGCCTTTCTCCTCAATTGTTCTGGCTCTAAAAATCGTGTTTCTTTCGCTGCTGAACGGACTGTCGACGCAAAAATGTACTAATAATTTGTATTCTGTTTATTGGATAGTAGCCAAGCGGGACTTTTGTACTGTAATATATAATGGTTGACTCTCCGTGAGATTTGTAGTTCCAGATAATATCGTAGATAATACTTTGCGCGTGGCAAATTACCATTCTGGGTCAAGCCGTAGCTGCCGAACGCCACTAGCGTCCTTTAGAGTTTATGCCAGCGTCCCAGCTGTCAAGCTACCCCCCTTCCAGATTTTATAACTGGAGAGGGGGGGGTCCCCCCCCCTCTCCAGTTCAGACTCGCCTCAAAACATATTTTCCAGACTTCAATCATCGCTTATCTGACAGATAAGCTTAGATGCCGTCCATGCCGATGTGATGTCCCAATATCTTGCCGAATCGGGCATTGCGCTTCTTGCTCACCCCTCACGTTCAGCAGTGTGCTCTCTCGCCGACTCGAAATTTTGGCCTCATTTCGACTACAATACATCTATATACGATTACCTCCCTTAAATAAGAGCCTTTTGCCAGTCTATGGCGCAATGGGCAACAAACACGGCTTCAATTGTGTGACCGAGTATCAAATTCTTCATTGTACGCAGCCATTTGCTGTGAAGATACTCAGGCCAAAGTCTTGCTAAGACACCTTAAGTTAGCAACGTGGCAGGCAGGAATTAGGTCAGGAGGACCGTCTCCTCAAATGCAATGTAATGAATACTATGTATCACATTTTCTAGATATGGTCTTACGGTATAGCGAGTAAATTCCAGATTAAGGTTTGAAAGCCTTCATAACAGTCTGGAATAGTATCTGGAACTACAAATCTCACGGAGAGTCAACCAATGACTTGGCAGAATGCTATAACAATTTCAACTTCAAC
>Ga0247730_1001473_pt1 | contig 13025 bp, 12 predicted proteins | sample UWRJL073202C2_FD_180959 | JGI IMG/M metagenome (GOLD analysis project Ga0247730, IMG submission 180959) | Plant litter microbial communities from Arlington Agricultural Research Station in Wisconsin, United States - UWRJ-L073-202C-2 | ecosystem: Environmental > Terrestrial > Plant litter >...
GAGTGCAGCTAGAGGCCTCGCCGGTGGAGGTTATCGAGCTTGCGCCACCGGGTGTGCGTACCACGTTGCTTGGGCAGGAAAATGACCAACACGCCATGCCCTTGGAGGAGTTTCTGGATGAAATCTTCGAACTGCTCAAGATCTCACCAACGCCACAGGAACTTGTCGTCGAGCGTGCCAAGCCATTACGGTTTGCTGAAGCGAGCGGTTCACATGATGAGGTCTTGAAAATGCTTGCGGGATACAAACCCCCGGCAGAATGATGCCCGCCGGGTGCGTAGCATCTGCTACGAGGCAACCTGACCATTGGCAAAAATCGAACGCTGGTAAAGCTGATCCAGCGTCGCACTGACGCTGCGCACACCAGAACCTATCGGGCGACCATCAACCATTTTCACCGGGGTTATGCCAGCCAGCGTCCCGGTGACAAAAGCCTCATCCGCGCTGTAGACCTGTGCCAGCGTGAACTCGCCTTCGTGAACGGTAATGCCCTGCTCGCGGGCAAGGCTGACCAGGGTCTGGCGGGTAATACCGTTGAAGCAGCAGTGGGCGGATGACGTCCACAACTCGCCTTTACGGACGATGAAGAAATTGGTGGAATTACAGCTGGCAACGAAACCCCGGCTGTCGAGCATCAGTGCCTCGTCTGCTCCGGCATGCAACGCTTGCAGCAGTGCCTGGATCAAATTCAGTCGGCTATGGGAGTTAAGCCGCAAGTCGAACACATCCGGCGTACTGCAACGGAAGGTCGACGTGAACAGGGAAATACCCCGGGACTTGGCCTCCACATCAACCACCTTGTACTCCGCGACACACACCACAGTCGCTTTGCCGACGATGAAGCGCGGGTCCTGATTGGGCGTACTCTTGCGGCCGCGGGTAATCATCAACCTCAAGTGTGCACCGTCTGTCATGCCGTTGATTGCCAGGGTATCCCAAAGCACCTTTTCCACCTCGGCACGGCTCAGGCCAATGTCGAGATCGATACTCATGGCACCTTCGAACAGCCGGTCCAGATGAGCCTGCAAGGCAACCAGACGTCCCTGGACCAAGCGCAACCCTTCCCATACGCCATCACCGCAGACAAAGCCGGCATCAAAAATCGACACCCGAGCAGCATCGCGGTGAACGAATTCGCCATTGAGGTAGACCTTGACGTCGGCATTGCGCGGGTCGGGGGCATACGCCTGGCTGCTGGTGGTTGAAAGCATGGTGGTCTCCGGTATTAAAACGAACGCTCGGCAAAGCGGGCGAGGAATTCCTGGGTACGAGTTTGTTGTGGGTTTTTGAGCACTTGATCGGGCGTTCCCTGCTCGTGGATGACCCCGTTCTCCAGAAACAGCACACGCTCGGCAAAGTGATAAGCGAAGCCCAGTTCGTGCGTCACCAGCAGCAACGTGCGCCCTTCATCGGCAAGTTGATGGATAACCCGCAGGACCTCCCCTACCAGCTCAGGGTCCAGGGATGAGGTCGGCTCGTCGAACAGCAGCACTTCGGGTTCCATCACCAAAGCCCGTGCTATTGCCACACGCTGTTGCTGACCTCCGGACAGACGGCCCGGATAGGTGTCGCGGCGGTCGGCAAGACCGACTTTTTCCAACTGAACCAAAGCGCGTTCGCGAGCCGCCGTCGGCGCAATTTTCTTCACCGAGATCAGCCCTTCCATGACGTTTTCCAGCACGCTCATGTGCGGGAACAGATTGAACTGCTGGAACACCATCCCGACCCGTTCACGCACCTCGCGCAGTTGCCGCTCTTCGTAGACCCGCTCGCCGCCGCGCTCCTGGCCCAGCAGCACGCCGTTGAGCTCGATCTCGCCACTGGTGGGCATTTCCATGAAGTTCAGGCAACGCAACAAGGTGCTCTTGCCCGAACCGCTCCCGCCAATGATGGCGATGCGTTCGCCGCGACGGACATCCAGGTCGATGCCTTTGAGCACCGGCTGATCAAAATTCTTGTGCAACTGGCGGATACGGAACAACGGTTGTTCGGTCATGACAATTCTCAACAAATCAGCGAAGCGCGAGGCGGCGCTCAAGGCGCGCAGCGAGGAAGCTGAACGGCCAGATCAGGCAGAAATACAGCAAGGCAACCACCGTCAGGATTTCCAGGGGACGATAGTAGCTGGAACTGAGCAAGCGCCCTTGGTACATGACTTCAGTCACCGCCAGCGTCGAAGCCAGGGAAGTCACCTTGACCAGTTCGATCATCCGGTTGGTCAGCGCTGGCAACATCCGCTGGCAAGCTTGCGGCAGGATGATTCGCCTTAGCGCCCGGGCCCGGGTCATGCCCAACGCCTTGGCACCTTCCCACTGGCCGCGCACCACTGACTGCAGGCCCGCACGGAAAATCTCGGCGCAGTACGCCGCGGTGTAAAGACTCAAGGCCAGCGCCGCAGCAAAGAATGGAGTGAAGCGCACCCCCAGCAGGACCGGAAACGCATAGTAGATCCAGATCAGCTGGATCAGCACCGGCGTGTTACGGAACACTTCAATAAAGGTAATGGCCGGCAGCGTGATGCGTCGCTGCGGCGACAGACGCGCCACCCCCAACAACAAACCTGTCGGCACGCCGATTAGCGCGGCAATCAGGAACAACTGCAGCGTGACCTTGAGGCCGCGCAACAGCACTGGAAGGTTGTCGATGACGATCTGGAAATCCCAGTTGTAATCCATCTCAAGCGCTCCTTGCCAGGCGACGTTCAAGGCGCTGACTGGCCAGACTGGCAGCGAACAGCACGCTAAAGTACATCACTGCGATCACGCTGTAGACCTCCAGCGGCCGGAACGTCTGCGTGTTGATCTGCATGGCCTGATAAAGGAGTTCGGCGTAAGCCAGCGAGGACGCCAGCGCCGTGGTTTTGACCAGCTCGAAGCTGCGCTCCAGAAAAGGCGCAAGCATGCGGCGCAACGCTTGGGGCAGAATGATGCGGCGCAGCACCCGCGCCTGAGTCATGCCCAATGCCTTGGCGCCCTCCCACTGCCCACGCTCCATGGAAGCGATGCCACCACGCAATACTTCGGCGTAGAACGCACTGGACTGGATGCACAGCGCGAGTACCGCCGCGGTAAAAGGCGACAGGCTTACAGGCGCCAGTACCGGCAGCGCATAGAAGAACCAGAAAAAATGCACGATCGCCGGGGTATTGCGATAGAAGCCGATAAAGGCCATCGCCGGATAACGCAGTACGGCACGTGACGACATACGCAGCACTGCCATCAATGCGCCCAGCAGGACGCCGAAAAACAGTGATACCAGCGCGATACGCAACGTCCCCAACAGCCCTTCAAAGAGCAAGCCGCTGTAGGGCAATATCGCCGAAAAATTCCAGGTATACACTCGTGTTTCTCCCCTGGGGTGATCCCCTATGAGCCCGCGCAGCCACGCCGTCTCTGGCGCAAGGCCGCGCATGTTAATAGCTGGATGCAAATAGCCATAAATACCTGTTAAGCATTTGCATATTCGTTTTTGTTCTAGCAATGCATCTGCTGCCGGGGTGCTTAAGCAGTAGCCTTTGACGTTTTGCACACTGGCATCTGTATGAGCAACCCATCACTGACCCGCACCCTCGCGCAATTCGCCACTGACCTGAAACTAGAAAGCGTCCCCGCTTCATTACGCGAGCAGATCAAACTTCATCTGATCGACGCGCTGGCCTGCGGCCTGGCGTCGACGCGCAGCGAACTGGCCGCCACGTTCCGACAGCACTGCATAGAGGAATACGCCACGGGCCCCTGCCACTTGTTGGGCAGTGCAGTGCGTCTGGCACCGGTGGGCGCTGCGCTTTACAACGGCATGGCGATCAACGCGCTGGACCATGATGATGGCCTGGAAGTCGACGGTCGCGGCATGGGACATCCTGGGGCAAGCCTGGTCGCTGCGGCACTGAGCGGCGTCTGGCAGCGTAAGACCTCGGGCCGTGAACTGCTTGAAGCGTTGATCGCCGCCTACGAAATCAATGCAAGGATCATCATTGCCATGCAGCCTGGCATCGAGCGTTTTCGCCAGGTGTACGGCGTGTGCCAGCATCAGGCTTTGGGCGCGGCTGTTGCATTTGGCAAGCTGATGCAACTGGACTCCGCAGGCCTGGAGAATGCCATGGGCCTGGCTGGAACCCTCACGCCCTTGCCGAGCTTGCGCAAGTACAACTGGGAATCTCGACCGTTGGTGTCATTCAAAGATTTCGCGGCACCGGCGGCTGAAGCCGGGGTTCGCGCGGTGCGCCTGCATCAACATCACTGGGTCGGTGCTCAAGCGGTGCTGGATGGCGATCAGGGATTGTGGCGCATGCTGGGGTCGGACCGCTTTGACGGGGATCTGCTGACGGCCGATCTGGGCAGCAACTGGCTGGCGGCCAATGCCAGTCTCAAGCACTACCCCGCCTGCCGCTGGATACACACGGCGCTGGAATCCTTTGAACAATTGCAGCTGAGCCACGCTTTCGATGGGGCGGCGATCCGCGAGATACGTGTACTCACGGGGACAACCCAGGCACGAGACTTCATGGACAGACGTCCCCTCAACGAAGTAGACGCCCAGTTCAGTCTGCCGCACACCCTGGCGTGCCTGGCCCTGGGTATCGCCAAACATGACTGGCATCAAGCGAGCACCTGGAACGATCCACAGGTACAGGCTGTGGCGGATCTGGTGATCGCCGAGGTGGATCCCGAATTGAATGCGCTGATGGCCGATACTCGGCGCCCTGCCGGGCAAGTGCGGGTGCGTCTGGATGAACGAACGCTGAGTGGAATACGCCTGAACTACCCGTTGGGCTGTCGTGAGCGACCGCTAAACAGTGCGCAGGTGGCGGGCAAATTTCGTCAATACGCGCCATTGGGCGCACCCGTCGAGGCGGTCGAGCCGGCCCTGGCGGGACTGTTTGCACTTGAGCAGTGCGAGGACGTCGGGAATCTGCTGGAGGGACTGTTTCGCTGAATATGGATCAAGGGACGCGAACTCATTCGCGAAGCGGTGGGCCTACCTCACCGCTTTCGCGAAGGACATCTCAATTCAAACCGTTATGCATAAGCGGCGGTATTACTTGGCCCACTGTTCCTTGATCACGGGCGGCACCTTGCTCGGGTCTACACCGCGCAGACGCAGAGCGTCCTCGTAATACTTCTGGGTGACTCCGCTTTCATAGAGCCTGGCAAACTCCTTACCGACGAAATCCCGGAAGGTTTTGTCATCTTCGTAACGCACGGCGCCACTGGTGCTCACCGACACGATCGGTGTCGGCAAAATCAGCGTGCCTTTGCGTACTTTCGCCTGCTGCAGCGCCAGCGCCGGGTGAAAGTAAGAGAGGCCATCGACACGGCCCGAATAGAACGCGGCAACCCCTTCATCCATGTTGGTGTAGCGCTCCAGATGAGCCTTCTTGAATTTCTTGCTGAGGATCAAATCCGGGCTGCTGCCTTGAGTCACGCCGATACGCAGATCGTCACGATCAAGGTCGTCCCAGGTGGTAGCGGTCAGGCCGTCACGCAACAGCACGCCTTGGGCATACCAGAAGAACGGTTGCTCAGGAAAATCCACTGCCTTGCGCCGCTCTTCGGTAGGGTCAAGCACCAACATCAGATCGATCTGTCCAGACTGTAGCGCTGCAACCGAATTTCCCCAGGTGGTCTCTACCGTAACCAGCTTGACGCCCAACTCCTTGGCAATGTCCTTGCCCACGTTATAGCCAATGCCGTTCCACTGCTCGGTGGCTGGGTCCTTGAAGAACCAGGGTTCACCCTGGGCGACGCCAATACGCAGTTCGCCGGAATCATGGATCTGTTTCCAGGTGGAACCTGACTCGGCAGCCTGAGCGAGTGATACGGTGGAGAGCAGCATCGCAGCAAGTACGCGCGCGTAGAAACCAAGAGACTTCATCGGGGTGGTCCTGTTAATGAATATTGACCCGTACGGGTGTGCAAATGATGGCAACTCAGAAGGCACATTCAAAAGAATTAATAAGTAGTTTTTAATTACTTTTTTGCATATGAATTTCATAGGCAACCGGGGGGGCGGTCATCAGGGCAAGTGCGCCGCGTACCGCAGTGATCCGCGGTGCTTATGACATGTGAGGCTCTATGATCCTGAGCCAAGGCCAGCGAGCTTGATAACTTTTGGCCTTTTGGTCGAACAAGTCTGGCTGGGGATTTTTCGGATTGATACGAAGAACGCCTTGCTCTACGTCGGCCAGGCCATATGGCGCATAGACTTCACCTGTTTCAGGGTCTAGTCCAATACACGTACCCGCAATCAAGTAACGATCAATACCCTCTTTTGCCGACTGAAGCTGAGGATAAGACCTGCCAAACCGCTGACTGTACCAAAGGTGGACGCGAGCCTGATTCTTGATCTCAACGTTTACTTCGAGGTCTTGGAAGAGACACTGAGCTGAGTTGATGACCTCATTTTCGGCCTCCCAGGACAGATCACTGTCGAAGTAAAAAACGTCGTAATCCTTCACCCCCCAAGCGGACGGCAAGTGCGACTGATGATTCCAGACGGCCTGGAACAGGCAGCCCGCAGTGAGCATGCATTGATTCAAACCGAGTGAAGGTAAGCGTGAGGTGAGTTCCGCGTTTATTGGATTGGCCATGGCTGTCCTGACCAACTGTTCGACAGTCAATGTCATTTTCATCCCTTGGAATCGATCTGATGTAATGGGCCGGCGAACACACCTTCCGAGCCCGGCCAATAAGGGCGATTGTGTTCACGTAATTTATGCGGACGCAACCACCCTTAATGTCAGGATCGCCATGCGTGAACGTTCGGAGCCAGTCCGGACGGACCTGTTGTTCATCAGCGGCCTGTTCACCGGCCTGCACAATCCGAGAGCGCCATATCTCCTCTGCAATCTCGTGGACCTGCTACCCGCCCATCCCGGATGTAATGAGAATACATCCGCATGACAGACGGCCGCCTCGAGTATTCAAGAAACGATTGGCTTCTACATCCAGGCAAAACTGCACTCTAACTGCCTGATCAAGGCCTGAAGCAATACAGCAATCGGCCGACGGCGCGGATACCCTGCCTGGCGCACGCGGTCAAAGCGCCATGGACAACCTCATTCCGTCATAAATCGCGGCGTGGATGTCCCGACTGTTCACCGCGTCGCCAATCCTGAACAACTGAAACCCTGCACCGCCCCGCCCCAGCAACTGGGGTTCTATGTCGATAAAGGCTTGATGATCCAATTCTCCACGATTGCGCGACAGCGCCTTGAGTTCGAAATACAAATCGTCCAGCGGCAGGTTACCGTGCTCAACCACTACCTGATCCACCACCCGTTCGCTGGTGATGTCGGCATATCTGTTGCGCAAGATCGCCACCAGCCGGCCGTTTTCGCGACGCACGCCAGTCAGTTGATGGCTCAAGGTCTGTTGCACACCATGTTCGGCAAAGGCCTTGAGGTAAGGCGGCGTGTTCAACCCGCCAATGTCCGGACCGAGCATGCGTTCGGACGTGACGATTTCCAGTTCGCGGCAATGATCGAGCATGAACTCCGCAGCCGTTAGTGCCTGATGACCGCCGTTATAGTCAAACACCAGCGCCGACGCAGCGGGCTTGACGTCACCGCCCAAGATATCCCAGGTACTGACGACCAGCTCATTGCCGTACTCGAGAATGTCTGTGTTTGGCAAACCTCCGGTGGCAATAATCACTACATCCGGCGCCGCGGCCAACACTTCTTCCATCCCGGCATAGCAGTTGTAGCGAAACTGCACACCCAGGCGCTCGCATTCGCTGACCCGCCAGTCCACCACGCCGATCAACTCACGACGGCGCAATGGCACAGATGCCAAACGGACTTGCCCGCCCGCCCGACTGTTGGCCTCAATCACTGTCACCTGATGTCCGCGCTCGGCAGATACCCGCGCCGCCTCCAGTCCAGCAGGACCGGCTCCGACGATCAGCACGTTACGGACGGGTCCGCCTGACGGGGTAATTTCATGAGGCAACTTGCTCTCTCGCCCAATAGCCGGGTTATGCAGGCAATGAGCTTGGCCCGAGATATAGATCTGGTCCATGCAGTAACTGGCACCCACGCAGGGACGAATCCTGTCTTCCTGGCCTGCCAGGACTTTGGCAATCAAGTACGGGTCGGCAATCTGCGGTCGAGTCAGCCCCACCAGGTCCACCAAGCCCTCGCGCAGGGCATAGCGGGCCGTGGCGACATCGCTGATCCGTGCCGCCTGCATCACCGGCACCGGCACCGCACGCTTCACGGCCCCTGCCAACTCCAGGTGCGGTCCGGCAGGCGTGCCCATTCCGGGAATCACTTTGGCGATGCCGACATCATTGTCGATACGCCCTTTGATGACGCTGATGAAGTCGATGCCGTGATCGACCAAGGTCTGCGCGATGGTCAACCCCTCCTCGCGGCCTAGCCCGCCGGGCATATCATCTTCGATCACCATGCGAATGCCCACGATGAATTCAGTGCCCACAACCTTGCGGATCGCCCTCAACACCTCCAGCGAGAAATGCATGCGCCCTTCCAGGCTGCCTCCCCACCCGTCGTCACGTTGGTTTGCCGGAAGCCAGAACGAATCCATCAAATGGCCATAGGCTTCCAGTTCGATGCCGTCCAACCCGCCCGCCTTACAGCGCTCGGCGGCATCGGCGTAATTCTGAATGATTCGCGCCAGATCCCAGTCTTCGGCTTTTTTGGTAAAACTGCGGTGGGCCGGTTCGCGCCCGTGGCCAGGCCACACCAGCGGCAGCCAGTCAGCGTGAAAATTACTGCCTCGCCAGCCAAGATGGCTTATCTGGCACATGACCGCACTGCCATGTTGGTGCACGCCGTCGCTGAGCTCACGCAACCAGGGCACAATTTCGTCGCGGTACATTTCAAGGTTGCCGAAGGCAGGTGGACTGTCCGGCGCCACAATGGAGGAGCCTCCGATCATGGTCAGTGCGACACCGCCCTTGGCCTTCTCTTCGTGATAGAGCCGATAGCGCTCCCGTGGCATGCCTTGGTCGGTATACGCCGGTTCATGTGAAGTGCTGATTACTCGATTGCGCAACTGCAGGTGTTTGATGGCGAAGGGTTGCAACAGCGGATCATTGCTGGACATGGCTGTGCTCACACTAAAATCCTTGAAGGAGACAGCCCAAGCCTCACGGCTTGGGCTTGTACACGAAGGCCCTATCAGGCAATCACTGCGTGGCCGCTGTCGCCTGGGGCGCAAACATCGCATCGAAAGTCGGCTTGTTGGCTGCGTAATAGGCTTTTACCGCGGCGTCGGCCGAGCTGTCCTTGGCTTGCAATAGCAGCGCTTCAAGCTGCGGTAACGGCAATTTGTAGTTTTTCAGGAAGGCTGCAACGGCTGGTTCCGCTTCGCGAAAGCCAGGGCGACCGATGACATGCACCTGCTCGGTGCTACCGAAAACGCCTTTGGGGTCATCCAGATAACGCAGCCTCCATTTGGCGAACATCCAATGTGGGTTCCAGCCATTGAGCAGACTCCAACGCCCGCGCTCGGTTTCCCGGGCGAACTGCGCCACCTCAGCCGCGCCGGACGACGACACCAGTTTGTAGCCCGTGATCCCATAGACTTCGATAGCTTTTTCCGACAACGTGGATTGGCCGGTGCCCGGCTCCGGCCCGAGAATCGTGCCGCGCAATTTCTCGCGCACTTCTGGCTTGTTCAGGTCGGCAATGCTACTCAGGGTTTCACGGGGGATGGAATCAGGAATGGTCCAACCTATGCGGCCCTCGTAGAGCACACCGAGATCTTCCAATTTGTCCTGATATTTGTCCCAGTACCCCTTGTGAGTGGTGGGCAGCCATACCATTGGAATGAAATCGATGGCGCCACTCTCCATCGCTTTGAACTGGATTCCAATATCGGCCATCACCAGCTTCACAGGGCGTTGCAATTGTTGTTCGATGGCGTAAGCCGCGAGCTTGGCGCTGATTTCAGCATCGGGCCAGGCCACCCAGCCAATACGGATCGGCTGCGGCTCGCCGGACCAGGCAGTGCCACCCAGCAGACAACCCGCGACTGTCATTACTTTCAGGCCGTGCGTTAGTCCTTTCATCAGTGCGTTCATAGTGACCTCTGACGGTATCGTTTTTGCAAGGTTTGACGAATAGGCCAAGCCCGGAAGGCTTGGTAGGCCTGATCGGTACGCCTCAATCAAGCCAGACGACGTCAAGCCGCTCAAACGATTTAAAGTCAGGTTGCTGGATAACTTTTTGTAATGTGAGTTCCGAGTCATTCCGTAACAGCCGCTGGGGACGCTATTGATGGAAAAACTACGTCGTCGCCTGCCACCGCTGACTGGCCTGGTGATTTTCGAAGCGGCCGCACGCCTGCTGAGCTTCACTTCGGCAGCGCGGGAAATGTGTGTAACCCAGGCCGCAGTGAGCCGGCAGATCAGGGTGTTGGAGGAGTCATTGGGGCAGCCGCTGTTCGTGCGCGGCCATCGCAATATCAGCCTGACCTCGGCAGGCCGCCGACTCTATGCCACCGTGGACCAAAGCCTGGAGCGCATTGCCGACACCGTGCACGATCTGCGCAACGGTGTTTCCGGAGTCATTACCTTCGCGGCAACCATCGGCTTTTCGACGTACTGGCTACGCCCTCGCCTTCAAGCTTTTCAACGAGCGCATCCGGACATTGGCGTGCGCCTGCTGGCAATGGATCGCGATTTTGATCTGGTGGGCGAAAACATCGATATAGGATTCACGACTGGCAGCGAAGGACAGGGCCCCGGGGTCAGGCTGGATCGGCTTTTCGATGAAACGATACTTGCGGTCTGCTCCCCGTCCTACCTGGGAGATCGCCAATTGCATGAGCCACAGCAATTGCTGGAGGAACGCTTGCTTCACCTGGACCGTGAACACTGGCGCTGGATTCGCTGGCCCGTGGTGGATTGGCCTGTCTGGCTGCAACAGATGGGTGTCAGGTTTGCACCTCCTACACCCGCGCTGTCGTTCAATAATTCCGCGCTGTTGTTTCAAGCCGCATTGGAAGGCGAAGGCATCGCGCTGGGATGGGGAGCGATGATTGACGATCTGCTGGAGTCAGGCGCCCTTGTTCGGGTACTGCCCCACGAGTATCGCACCAGCCGAGGTTATTACCTGGCACTGAACCCCACCAGCATCGGTGTTTCGGCTGCCGAGGTGTTTCGTGAATGGCTATTGGCGGACATCGCCTCCCGGTTTGAGGCCTCCAATTGAAAAATGCCTTAATTTCCTATTTTTGCTGCCGATAGCTTTCCAATATCTCATTCGAGTCGAGCAATCATGACGCTACGTAATCTTGGTATCGCCCCGCGGGCCTCACTGTGTTTCGCCCTCATGGCTTTGCTCGTCCTTTTTCTCGGGGTGATGAGCCTGAACAAAATGGCAGATCTGAACAACTCAACACTGTCCATCGCGAAGGACGGGTTGACCCCCACCAGGCTACTTGGCGAACTGGCGGACACGACAACCCGCTTTCGCACAATGTCGTATCTGATAATGGTCAACCGCAGCCAAGCCGATATTGATAAGGCAGATGCGCGTCTGGAAGTTTTGACTAATAAGGCCAAGCGGATTGTCGATGACTACGCACCTCTGGTCAGCGGAGCTGAAGAAGCTGCCAAGTTTCGCGAGTTCAAGGAGGCGCTGGGTAATTACCTGACGGCTCAGGACAAACTGCGGCAGGCGTCGCAGGCAAAGCGCGAAGCTGAGATAGCGGAGTTGATTCGTGGGGATCTCAAGCGTTATTCAGATCAAATGGCGCCACTGGTGGAGTGGCTTCTGGAAGTTAATCGCAAGGATTCCGAGGCTGCAGTAGCCGAGTCCTCCAGCAACTATGTCGCCGCACGTAACGTCATCATCGCGGTACTTGTATTGACAGCCATCATGACGGCATTACTGGCTGTCATCCTCACGCGAAGTATTGTTCGACCTTTGAACGACGCAGTACGGGCGGCCGAAGACGTGGCGCGAGGGGATCTGACCCAGACGATACATACCCAGGGCCGTGACGAAGTAACGCGCCTGCAGCAAGCTTTAAAAACTATGCAGACTAACCTTCGCGACACCTTGCAGCACATATCTGGCTCGGCGACCCAAGTGGCCTCGGCGGCCGAAGAGCTTAATGCCGTGACCGAGGAAGGCTCACGTGCGCTTGCGCAACAGAATGATGAAATCGAGCAGGCTGCCACAGCTGTCAATGAGATGACCGCCGCAGTTGAAGAAGTTGCCAACAACGCTGTGAGTACATCTACCGCTTCGCAACAATCCAGTGCTTCGGCGATACAGGGCCGTCAGCGAGTCCAGGAAACGGTCAATGCCATCCAGCAGATGAACAACGATGTCGAGGTGACGGCTGAGCAAATTCGCAGCCTGGCTGATCAGACGCGAGACATTGGCAAAGTACTGGATGTCATTCGTGCCATCGCTGAGCAAACCAACCTGTTGGCCCTCAACGCTGCCATTGAAGCTGCCCGAGCGGGTGAGGCCGGGCGAGGCTTTGCCGTCGTTGCCGACGAAGTGCGGGCGCTGGCTCATCGCACCCAGCAATCCACTCAGGAAATTGAGGTGATGGTCAGCGGCATACAGCAAGGCAGTAGTCAGGCGGTGGCTTCGATGCAAAACAGCAGTGTTCGTGCCCAGAGCACGCTCGACGTTGCCCGCAGTGCGGGTGATGCACTGGAAGAAATCACCCGCAGCGTTAGCGAAATCTCAGACCGTAATCTGGTCATAGCCAGCGCTGCCGAAGAGCAAGCCCAAGTGTCCCGGGAAGTTGACCGCAATCTGGTTAACATCCGTGATTTATCAGTGCAATCATCGGCAGGTGCCCATCAGACCAACTCGGCGAGCCATGAGCTTTCGCGCTTGGCGGTTGAGCTGAATCAGATGGTTAGACGCTTCAAAATTTAAGCTGGGTGAGTCGTGAAGGTCGCTGAGCGACCGGCCAGCACGAGTCCCTTTTCGCCGGATATCAGACGCGAGTGCAGTACGACTTGGGTCTGATATGTCTACGCGGTGTTTTATCATGCTTGATTGCATAGTAAATGTCCGCGAATGCTGC
>Ga0247730_1001474_pt1 | contig 13022 bp, 14 predicted proteins | sample UWRJL073202C2_FD_180959 | JGI IMG/M metagenome (GOLD analysis project Ga0247730, IMG submission 180959) | Plant litter microbial communities from Arlington Agricultural Research Station in Wisconsin, United States - UWRJ-L073-202C-2 | ecosystem: Environmental > Terrestrial > Plant litter >...
CATGGATATGTCCTTAATCCTGAGCGTGCTGCTGTTGTTCAACGAATCTTTGCACTCTCGGGTCAGGGTTACGGGTCGCGTGTGATTGCTTCCACGCTTAACCAAGAAGGCATTCCATCTTTCACGGCTGGGCGTAAGAATCTCAGCGGGCTTTGGAACTACAGCGGTGTGCGTCACATTATGGAGAGCCGCACCGTGTTGGGTGAGTACGTTCCCCACATCTTTGTCGATGGAGTGCGTACACCAGCAGGAGAGCCCATCAAGGACTACTTCCCGGCTGTCGTTACCGAGGATGATTTCTATCTGGCGAATGCTGCAAAAGAGGCTAGGCATGCTGGTGGCGTAACCAAGACAACGACCAATTTCAACGTGATGACGGGCGTTCTACGCTGCTATGAATGTGGCGCCATGATGCACCTACAAGGGCAGAGGAAACGGCGTTACTACAAATGCTCCAATGCTGTCAGGGGTATGTGCAGCATGGGGATCATCAGCGCCCCTCGCACTGAGGAAGTATTTAGAGAAATCCTCGCCAAGCTGGACTCATTGTCACTGGTGCAAAGCAATAGCGGGAGCATCACTCAGCAACTCAAAATCAATGAGGGCCGCACTGCCGAACTCAAATCGAAGCAGGCAGAAATCGAGTCTTTTCACTTTGAGTCGCCCAGTCGTATCACGGCGAAGCAACTGGCAGACCTTGAACGTGATATCGAAGCGCTGGAAGCGGAACACAACTCCCTGTCGCAACAACTGGTGGCAGACAAGGTCGTGAGTAAGGACGACTTCTTTCAGAAGCTTGACCTTGTTTCTTATCAAGGCCGCGTGTCGGCAAACAACCTCGTGAAGCGACTCGGCGTCTCTATTTACGCGCTCAAGATCGGCCGCACTCACGAAGACTACTGGATCACCACACCCGCCACGGACGTCAGCGAGGAACCTGCTGCTAGACCTGTGATAGCTGTGTTTAGCCACACGGGACCAACGGTAAGGATTGATCCACTGACCAACGATTTTGAGCAAACCCAAATCCTGCACGGCGATTTGCCTAGATACTGGCCTACACACCTTGCAACGCAAACAATCAAACACCCATAACGCAGAAAATTACACTACGTAATAATGGCGCTATAGGATTCTGTGATAGGGGCAGCACTTCTAAGTAGCCGTTTGTCTTGATAAAAAAGAACAAAAAAGGATGACCAACGGTGCAATGCACAAGGGCTGGGGCCTACACGACTTTTCCCCCCTTCACACACGAATTACACACACTTTTATCCACAGGCGACACGTTGCAATTAGTGTCCAAGACGCATTATCTTGTAGCGCTTAGCGGAGAAGAACCCTACATGTAGGATTTCGTCGAAGCTTGGGCCTCGCTGAGAGGCTGGGAAAGGAAAGCTTGCGAATGAACACGACGTCGGTCTCCACAACTAAAACCGTGTCCATCCGCACCCATCCAGAACCGAAAACTAATCGTCAGTCCTGACGGCGAAGTCATTGAGCCAAATGTACACACGTTTGGCAACCGTTGATTTGGCCGTATAGTTCCACAGGATCGGCAAAAACTGTGATGAACAACGGAAAATCATCGTTATGCAGACTCTATTGATCACTTGTAAAGCAGGGAAACTGGGCCGTAAGCGGCAACGGCTGATCGCTGAAATCTATAGCTACTCAGCGACAATGCTAACGTCGTCAGTTTACGCAATTCGGACGGATAGCACCCCGAAGGAGATTTTCAAGCGTTTGAGGCCGTTCATTGAATACGACGACATCCTGTACGTTGTGAAGATCGATGAAACCGTTGGACACGGAGATTCAGACGTCAACAAGTGGCTCGATGTGAGCCTGAACGGCGGTACGCTGCACTAATCCCATAAGGAGCCCCGGAAACGGGGCTTTTTCTTTTCGAGAGCCATGAGGATGTTGCGCGATGAAAGCAGGGATTGCGGCGATTGCACTGGGCATAATGATGGTGAGTGCTGGTGCAAGCGCAACTGACGGTAATGACCTTTTGTCCGAGTGCAATACCGCCATCAGGGCGCTGGATAAAAAAGCGCATGCGGACTATGACGTGGGTTATTGCCTTGGCCTTATTCAGGGAGTGCTTGGCACGGCCTCTATAATGGGCGAGACAGCCCCAAAGAACATGCAAGTTTGTCTGCCAGACTCCGGGGTGAAGGGTCAGCAGGCAATAAGAGTCACCGTTAAGTTTCTCGAAGATAACCCTAAGCTGCTAAATGGCGACGCATCAATGCTTGTCCTCCTAGCGCTCACTGACGCATTCCCCTGCCAGTGAATTTTCTGAGAATCTTTGGCCCCCGCCGCCAGAGACTTTGCACATCTGAGTGCGTTTCGCTTTTGTAGGCCAAAAGTAAGCTGGGCGTGTCAGTCTTGCCTGAGCTATCAAGCGCCAGCCGCCCGTCGACCAGCTAGGATTTATTGATTTCAAAGTAAGTCTGAGCACCCTCACAAACCCTCGTCAGGGCTGATTCTAGAGCGATTTCAGCAACGATCAGAGAGTGCGAGGGGCACGCAGAAGGTGTGATGTGAGCCAGCTCACCGAGGGTTACACGCACTCTGAGAGCGTTATGCTTTCTGTGCGAATGACAGGTTGAGGCGAGACATGAGACGAGAGACTGTCATGGGCTGAAACGTGGCGCCTGTGGCAGTGGTTACGCCTTTAGCATTGAGGCACTGAGCTACTGCAACATAGGACGTTAGGTTGTCGTAGAGACAGGCTTTCAACTCAGCTTCCAAGCGGTTTGCACGAACATCAGCGTTTACTTTCTTCGCTTTAATCGCTTCACCATTCCCCACTACCCACGCCTTTGCACGACCAGCATCCCGACGGGCAATCTTGGCCTGCGCTTCGATATCACCATTAGCGGCAAGCACCTTCAATTCTGCCAGTCCTGCCTTTGTGCGAGCACGTATCTTGATTAGCTCTTCCTCAGCCAACAGAGACTTGATGTTGCGGACAAGGCCAGAGCCATGCACGTCCTCAGCTTCAATAATGGCATATTTCTTCTGGAGGACAGCGAAGTGGGAGTGATCGCGGGTGAGACGGTCCACACGGTGTACTACTACTGGGCAATCCAGACCTTTCGCCATTGCGAGAGCCAGACGGCATTGAGGACGCTCCAGAGGATCGGTGCTGCCTGACACGCCCTCGTCTGTAAACTGAGCGACGATTTCCCATCCATGAGTTTCTGCGGCGATCTTGATAGCGGCGAACTGACCAGCGACGGACAGGCACTGATCATCTGTAGACATCCGTGCATAAGCCACTATCTGTTTCATGTCCGCGCCCTCTTTTGTGTGTAGGAGGACATATTAACACATTGCAGACGGTCGGCAACGAACTGTTAAGGCTATTCGATGGATGGTGCCACAGTGGAAAATCGCATGGTGCGGAAATTTCTGTCTATCTGTCGGCAGGGACGGAGGATTTGTTGCGGATTGTTCAAATTATGTGATTAATGCATGGAAATCACGAATCTGATGCGATTTGTGCAATTTAAACCTAATCTCAGGAAAATGATAAACACTATTGGCCTACAGGCCACGGGAATCAGGGTTTCAGGGGATGGGGCTACTGGCAAAAGGGAAAACAACCTCGGTTAATCGGGGTTATTCGGGGGTTTCTGGAGGGTTTCAGCATCGGTATGGACAGGATATGCTGGCCCTATTAAACAGAAGGCAGGAAGAACATGGAAGGTGACTTTTCGCAGCGGATGGGCTTTCGTCCAATGAAGCCTGAAATACAGTTGGATGATATCACCTACGACCTATTAACTTCGCTTTGGAACGTTTTGCTTGCACACTATCTGAATGGGTATGCACCTAAGGCAGGTTCTTCTTTCCGCAGGGTTGTTGGGTCCAATAGGGCTTCTTTTGCACGGGCCTATTACTGGCACTTCAAGAAAGCCCCAATCGATCAAATCCCAGTAAACTGGTCAGACTTTCAAAGTCAATTGAAAAAAGACTTCTTTGCCTACACGTGGCACCGGGTCTATAGCCTTATTGAGTTTGTAATTACGCACGTTGAGGATAGTCGCGTACCCAGCATTACTCAGAGCTACAATACAATTCTGGAGCGCGAGGGAAGCGGGTACCGCCTAATAGACGGAAAAGTATGTCCAATTACTTCTCCAGAGGAAATGGCCGCTGTCGAGGAAGCATTAGATAAAGGGAGCGCCTACTCAGGCATAAGCGAACACCTGAGTGCGTCTATACGGATGATTAGCGACAAACAAAATCCCGACTATCGTAACTCCATTAAGGAATCGATCAGCGCAGTTGAATCAGTGGCCCGCCATATCACAGAAGAGTCAGGCGCTACACTTGGGCAGGCTTTAAAGATACTTGAGAAAAAGCATGCTTTGCATCCAGCCCTGAAAACTGCATTCCAGAACTTGTATGGGTACACCAACGATGCAGACGGTATTCGGCATTGCCTCATGGATGATGGGAAAACACTAACGAGCGCAGACGCACGCTTTATGCTGATTACCTGTTCTGCGTTCATTAACTTTACGATAGACAGCATGCGAGAATCAGGCTCATAGCGCCGCTATGGGCCAGGAAAAACGTGTGACCATCCCCGCTCAATCGAACGGGCTATCAGGCTCAACGTAGCCGCCTGAAACAAGCGTGGGCACTGTGTAAGGTGCTGGTTGATCGATGTCATCAAAGACGCTTGTAAACGTCTGTAGCAACACTACAGGGGCGATTTGCAGGCTTGATGGAATGTCTTCAAGGGGCACTACCATGTCCAACGAAGCTGGGATAGAAAGCTTCGCCAGAGAGGCGAGCGTAACCAATACCGCGTGAAGGTCTGGCATCACTTTCGTGAGGTCTTGACCATGCAACACGTTGAACATCAACTGTAGCAACGGAGACTCAACAAGAAACTGTTCGCGCTTGTTAATGCGCCGTAAACAGCTACTGAGGAATGTCGCTAACTCCGAAAGCTCTGGACGGTATTCACAGTGACGTTTCAGCTCAGATGCGAACACTTCAACACAATGAACCTCTTTGATCATTAACTTGAATCCTTCGGATTCTGCTTTACCTTGCACAGAAGCTTTCAATGTGGCGAGGGCTTTGCTTGATAAAGTGTCAAGTTTGCTAAGACGTGGGTCTTTACTGTCCAGATGGTCACGAAGCCAAAGAAGCAATGTGTGGCGTCTCGTTGGCTGAATCTTTCCAAGCTTCACAGCTTCGGACACTACGTCCGCACCTAGATAAGCGATGATGCGAGAGATTGTATCTTTGCGTGATGCACCTTTTAGAACAGCGTGCTTATGAAGCAAATCATAGCGAGGAATACTTGCACCAAAGCCGAAATATTGAGTGGCGTGGCTTAGGTTCATTGGAGCCAATGTAACAACCAAGTTGCAAGCGTGTAGTAAGCCAAGAGTGCCATTTCCCCTGACGGGAGCAATGTGACTGATTGCGTAAGCGTTGTTATCGCCGTAGTCATTCACACGAAGGGTGTAAGCGTAAACACGGTAAAGCTCAACGAGAGATTGAGCGGTGTGACCACGGAGGATTTCTAGTGTACCAGCTCGCTCAGCTTCGCTTGCTAAATAGTACATGAATGCGCTGTTAGAAGCTCTGGCGGTGTAATCCACTTTACGCTTCGCGTTGGTGGCAATTGTTTTGCACTGGGCGCTACAGTAAATCTTAGTGGCGATTGTAGTGCGAAACTGTTTGCTGCATTGCTTGCAGCGCGGACGACGTACTGTCTTATCAGTGGGTGCGGCTTGTGTTGCTTGCTTCATTCGTATCTCCGGTCAGGATCGATGGGTTTGTGTATTGGTGTGAAGCGTGAGCTTCGTTGTATGTGTGTCGGCAAATACTTGAACAGAATGCTGCGGGGCGATTTTTCATGTAGATTGCTCCGCAATTCCTGCATGTACACTTGATCATGGGAAACTCCTAAGTGAGTAAATTTGAGTCAGAGAAAATGGCTGCAGGCCACGTAGAACATGGCTTGCGGGGGTGTATATCGGAATAAATTCCTCTACTAGCTGCGTGTCGCTTCTTCTTGCATGTAGAATTCAATTTCAGCTATCACGGGGTCCGCTATTTCGCTGATAAGCCAGCGAGGGTTGCCATATCCGTTATGCACTTCGTGACGATAGATACACTGGCCTGTCAGCTTTGATAAGGTGTACGCCTCTTGCAAGGCGTCACTGTCACTCTTAAATAGCTTTTGGGCTGCACTTTGTAGTGCGTTGGATTTCTTCAATGGCGGATTCCTTCTCTTGATAGTTTTTGGTCAATAGCACGGTCCAAGTAAAGCTCAAACACAGCTCGGTCTGCTGCACGATCAGAGGCAACTTTAGTGGACAGCTCAAGGATGCGTGCGTCTGTGTAGGACTTTGCGCTTTCTAAAGTGATGCGGGCATATTGCTGGGTTACATTGTCGGCATGATTGCTCATGAAAATGATTAACCCAGTCATCACAACTACCTGAAAAAGCGTAGCTACGACGATTGCACGAATGAAACCGGGCATTAGTGGACTTCCTTGGGTTGAAACTCGCCCATCACTGAACCCAGTTGACTACGAAAGCTCTCACGAAACTTCTGGTCAACGAGATTTGCAACTTGCTCAGTGTCCATTCCCGGCAAAGCGGTCACATTAATTGTCACGACTGGCGTGGCTACATCAAACGTCGTTGTATTATTAGAATTAATCATCGATGATGCTGCGGGAGTACCATCAGCATTAACAGGCTGACCAACTTTAGGGCGAGTAGTATCACGGAACATGTTTTCAGCAGTAAACTGCTTACTATAATTCATGGTTTCCGCCATGTTCGCCATAGCGACAGGGTTAAGCGCCATTTGATCTGTTATTGCTTTAGACCAATTAGTGCCGTTCAAACTTGAACGATCCAATTGAGGCTTGGCATCTGGAAACAATGGTTGTTGTTGCACCTTGCCCCAATCAATGGATTCATCTGCTGCTTTGCGTGGTGGTTCCTTCCCGAACAGGCGTTGATAGAGTCTATCGACTGGATCGGCGCCCGCTGGAGCTGGCTCAGAACTAACCGGAGAGCCGTTAATTGCGTTTGGATCAATGCCAGCTTTGTCAGGCGACAGCGTGTCTACTTTCTTAGCGGCTTCCTCTGGCGTTGAATCTTTCCCGATAGTCCAACGAAGGAAGGTTGCAGCCAGTTTCATCAGTGCGGCATCAGTGGCAGCAGCGGCAAGCTTTAAGGGCTCCATTGCTGCTGTCAGTTCGGTTTCAGCTTTGATCCGGTCGTTGATTGCGTTGATCAGATCGGGGCTTTGGTCGATGCCTTGTTGCTGGATGTACTGGGCGTTATCAAGACGTTGTTGGTTCGCTGCAATAGAGGCTGATTGCTTCTGCAAAGCTTCTTGGTTCTGTGCAACGTAGCGACTCATACCAGCATCAGCATCCGCAGCTAAATAGCCGTGATTTGGCAAAGCTTTGGCGAAAGCACCGTTCAATTGCTCGGGCTTGCCTTTGAACTTGGTGCGAACTGCCCATGCTTCACGAATAGCCTGTGCAAGCAGTGGAGCGGCTTCACTTAGCGTGTTGAAGTCCTCTGTGTCCCCATGGCCCTTGCTTCGCACCTGACCAAGCTGGAGCGTTGCACGGTCCTGCTCTGTCTTGGACATACCGGCAGCACGGAAAGCCTGTTGCTGCGTTTCAAACTGCTTGATGGCACCAGAGAGAGACATGCCGCGAGAGGTAGCACCGGACAAGAATGTTCTGTAATCCTTGGCTGCCTGTAAATCCACTGGCGAGCCATTTTCCTGACCAATGCGGAGGAATTCGTCTCTTGCATACTTCTGGTTTGCTACGTTTTTCCCACCAGCTTGCTCAAGCGTGTTGGTCCAGCTCTGACTGTCCGAGACACGTTCCTGTGTAGCTGCCAGACGATCCCCCAGAGCGTTAATCGCACCAATGATTGCAGCAGCACCAGCGGCAGCACCACCAACTGCTAGAGCGCCTGTACCGAGGCCAAGGAAGCCTGTAGACGGCTCTGGCTTGTTCTGGTTAGCGACCCATTGTGCTTGTCGGGTTTGTGCCCACTGAAAGCGTTCTGTGCGTTGCTGGTGTGCAGTTTCTTGGTGTGCAGCTCGAAGCTTTGCCGCCTCTTGCGAAGCCAAATACTTCTGCCCTTGGCGGTTACTACGTTCGCGGGCTTGCTCCATGCCTTGCTCAATGCGTTGCGTGGTGGCTTGCAGGCTAAGCGTCTTTTGGGCTGCTTGAGCTTGAATAGCTTCGGCTCGCACCTTTGCTGATGCTAGACGCTGCACATGTGTTTCGGCTGCTCTCTGGGCCCTTGTACGGGCTTCTGAAAGCGTCTGTTCTAAACGTTGCAACTGTGTCAGGCCCGCTCGCTGTTTCTGCTGTAAAGCGATTGTGCGGGCTTGTTGCTGGGCTAGCATTTGTTCGCCACGTAAGGCGCGAGCCTTGTTAGCAGCCATCGTGCCTTCGTTGCGTAGGGCTAGGCCCTGAGTCTGCAAGCGAGCCTGTTCTGCCTTCTGAGCTTTGGCCTGTAGCGTTGCGGCTTCCTGCTGGCGTTTGAGTGAAGCCGTTTGCAAGAAAGCTAGTTCCTTGCTGTTCGCGAACTGGAGCTTTTGCCCTGCAAGTTCCTGCGTGAAGACAGCGCGGCGAGCTTGAGCGATACGGGTTTCCAGCTTTACTTCGCGGTCAAGCGAGTTACGCACTTGAGCATCGAGCTTGCTTTTGTCGTTAGCTCCGGTGATGCCCATTTTGAGATTCAAAGCCTTTTGAAGCTTTGCTGCCTCTGCTGCCAATCTCTTCATCTGCGTTTCAGAGGCGGTCATTGCCGCTCTAAATTTTTGTAGTCCGTCGGTATTTACTTGAAAGCCAAGAACACCAACAAGTTTAGCAATTACCTCTGAGTTCATTTAATCCCTCTCAAGAAATTTTGCACATACTCTGGCAGTGATGAATGCTCTGCACTCTCGCTTTGTGGTTGTTGTCGGCGCTTTGCGATGAGTTCATCTAAACGGCGTTGAGCTTCTAGATATTCTTGATACTCTTCATCGATTGGTTCAGGTTGTAGGGGTGTTACCGCGTCGGGGCGGTAACGTTTCTCCAAGAGTTCCTGAGTTCTATCCACACTTTTAACCTTAGTTTCCTTAAAGGCTTCACGCGCTTTGGCAATCTGATCGGTTACTTTAGAGGTCATTATTTAAGCCCCAAGCTTGCACGAACTTCTGCGGCAATAGCTCCACGGTGTGCAACTTCTGCTTGGGCAGCTTCGGCAATTCGCTTACGTTCTGCTGTAGCCAAATGTTTGTCGATTTCAGACTGGATCAAAGCTTCGTTATAAGCATCGATTTCAGCTTTGTAAGATTCCTCAACAACTTTCAGCTCGGCCTTTAATTCCATTTCCTGAATATTGGCGGGTTTGTTTAGCGTGAACGTGATTCCTGTGCCTACACCTTGGGCGGAAATCACCGTAGTGGTGTAGCCTTGCGTCAACAACTCGTGGAAACGTTCAAGGCCACGCTGTAAATTCACTTCGGTGAATGCGACTAAAGCGCCTGTGCAGTAACGCCCTTCGAATGCATCGTGCCCGTCGTATCGATTTTCATATTGGAACTTCTGTGTTTCTTGGCGACTTTTTAATTCTTCACGGCTGAATTTCTGTACTACGCTTGCATTGGTTTTCATTGTGTTTTCCTCATTTTGGTTGGGGTTTGATTTGGATTGTTAGTTATCGCTTAGATCGACCAGTTAATAGCATCGAGCACGTAAGCGGGTACACCGGCTCTTTCATATGACGCACGCTGAATTAGGGGAATGCCTAGTTGCTGACGTTTAGCGTTACCGGCTAATCTTGCTTGAACTTGTGCGATTAGGATCAGGTCATTTTCTGTCAAGTCTCTCATTGTGTTTTCCTCGTTTGGGTTTTTATTGCAAGGTTTTGAAGGTTAAATGTCCATCATCAAAGCCATACAGTGGCTCGAATGTTGTTTCGTGCAAACTTGCAGTGAGGCTGGTTGTAGCTGTTGCACCAATCACTTTGAAAGGTAACTCAACGTCAAACATGACCGTAACGATTTGCTGATCGTTTTGAGTGAACACGGGGACGGCGTTATAACGGACAAACTCACCGCTTGGTGAGATATATCCAAACTCGGCAGTTGCACCAGCAAAAACGCCATCAACGCTCAGACAGAAACCACTTACGGGCGAGCGTCCTACGGGATGCACACCATCGGTTTTAAGTGTTGTGATTGCTTGAAAGTCGCTCATGCGTCAATACTTCCTGTGACAAGAAGGTTTGCAATTGCTGTTTCAACATATGCTTTGATTTCTTCTGCGGTCATGTTTGGCAGCGATTCGTCTGCGGGTCTATGATCCACAAGAATAGTTACGTCGATGCCACGCATTCGAAGGCGAATCTCTTGTTGCTTGGTTACTGACATTTGTCTTTCCTTGCTTATTTGCGATGGGTGTTTGTTTTGGATTGCGTAGGGTGCGTTTACAACTGGCTTGGCTGCGGCTCGACTATTAGCTACTTTGCAACGAGAGCTACAGAACTGAGAGCGGGCCGTCTTAGTGGGGTATGCTTCTTCGCAGTGTTTGCAGCGGCGATAAGCAATAGACATGGTTTTACCTCCGTCTAAATTAGATGGTGAGTTTCAAAGTTTAAGGGTTGTTACCGAACGCGAGTGTGGGCCAAAACAAGCCGGACTTCTGAGGGTCCGGCTTAAAGGTGCTTTGGAGCGAGGGTAACACTGAGGAAAAACAAGATGCGATGTAAAGCGTGCAGCTCCGATTCGGTCCACTTCGGATAAGTGTTCATGCGGCAGACGCCGTGACCAGATTACAGCATTGAATTAGTGCCCATGATTCTATGAACCTGTGCGTAGGGCGACACACGTTAGCTGAACCCAAACAACTAACTAACCATTTTCAGTCGATGCCAGTGGCTAAGCATGTATTAAGACGAATGCAGTTCGCCCCACGACTTGATATCCAATACGCTCATTAAAGAGGCCAGAGGATATGTTCGGAAAATTCTTGGATGTTGCGAGGGCAAATCTCAGACACGGAAAAACCACACTCCATGGCGTGGTTAACTTGATCAATGATTTTTACTCTACCCTTTGCTACATTTTGCCACGGAAGTGCCGATTTGTCAAGCACTTTCCATGCCAACTCTAGATTTATTTTCTATCAGGCTTAAAATCACCCTCTATGTGTACTAAGTATACCACGGATTTCGGCCAAGTCAATAGACCCAGCCTATTATGACGCTTACGTCACACATAATGTCGCATTTGCCACACATTTGAGTGTCTATTTGTGCTAGAGATTTTTCTTGATCGTTTCAGCGAACGGCGTGCGTAACTGGTGCTCGACTCCCGTAGCGACCTCTAGCAGACGGTAGCAGTCCGTTGAACGGCTCCATCCAACATAGACAAACTCCTGAACACTACCCTCTCCGTTTAATGCTGGCTCATTCACAGTGATGTTACGTCCATTGCACACGATTCGATAACCGACATCTTGCAGAACGGCGTTCATCTTGGGCATGTCCGACATTTCATTCGAGAATCCCACTATGGCGTCATACTTCACAGCCGATGGGGACTCACGCAAAGTTAGCTGTTCATCTTTCAAACCACGCACAGAATCCTTGATGCGTTCAAGTTCAGATGTAAGCGATGGAGTCTCGCCAAATCTAATGTAAAGCTTCATCGCGTTCGCTTCTTGTGTTGCGAGTTCAGCGAGTTCGCCTTCTATTTCTAGCAATCGTCTTTCAGATACCGTCAGAGAGCGCGCCGATAGAGCACGCTTCAAAGCGCCGTACATTGTTTGATTGCGTATGTGCTCTAGCACTGACAAAGGGATGCTTCTACCATTTGCACATCCAAGCTCTGGCCCAAGACCGTGGCGTGTCATGCAGAACATCATGGTGCTGCTTACCTTGGATTTGAGCACACCGAAATTCTTGCCGCATACGCCACACTTCACCAAACCAGTGAGCACGTAAAAGTTGCTGGCAGATTTGACTCTCTGGCCTGACTCCAATCGTTTCTGACAGCGATACCAAAGCTCACGACTGATTACAGCCGGGAATGCGTTTTCAATGTCGCCCCAACGGCCAATCGCTACAGGCATGCGTAGCCATTTCTTGATGGTACTGGCAGATAGGTTTTCAAGCTTGGGATGCTTACCCCGTATCCGGGACATAATACGGCGCTCACCTAGGCCATCGGCGTAGTCTTCAAAAGCTTGCACGATGAATGGGGCCAGTGTTTCGTCTAGCTCCCCTTTATCCAGCCACATCGGACCACGCAGGGTTGCTCCCTTCCCCTCCCTTGCGTCTTGGCGCTTCTTTTCATACACGGATGTCAGACGGCGGCTTAGTGCATCCGAGTACTGGTAAGCCTGTTGCACCTTAGCGACCAACAGAAACAGGTTGTTGGATTTGTGAGGGTCAGAGTCGTATGTGATGCCATCGTCAAGACTGACCAGTAAGACGCCAGCGTTCACGATGTCCGTAACGATGTTCAACATGATCGATGGAGGTAAGCGCCCCGCCCTATCGATTGCCTCGATCAAGATCACGTCACCCTTCTTTATTACGCCGGACTTGATCGCCGCCAGAAGTCTGCCAAAGGCGTTTTCAAGGTGAACACCGCTCCAGCCACTTTTGCCTAAATCGTGGAAGCTTTCAGTGGAGGGCGCGTACTCAGGGTGAGCACGTAACCAGTCAGCTTGCATTTCAGTCTGACGGCGAAGGGAATCACCATGAGCCTGTTTCAGACTAGAAAACCGTGAGTACGAGAACGCTGTGGGCATGGCGATGTAGCTCGATTGGGCAACCAATCTTGATCATAACATTGCACTGAAAATCGAGATATTGGATTTGTCGATGTAGGCAACCATGTACAGCAGCATCAGAAACGGGATGAGTTTCAGATTAAGCCGGCTGATGGTGCTGGCACGCAGAGTTGCCTCGATGGAGTTGGACATGGAACGCC
>Ga0247730_1001475_pt1 | contig 13020 bp, 12 predicted proteins | sample UWRJL073202C2_FD_180959 | JGI IMG/M metagenome (GOLD analysis project Ga0247730, IMG submission 180959) | Plant litter microbial communities from Arlington Agricultural Research Station in Wisconsin, United States - UWRJ-L073-202C-2 | ecosystem: Environmental > Terrestrial > Plant litter >...
ACGCGAAACGCGTCGCCAGGCCTCGCGCGCATACAGATAGAAGCGCCTCCTCCGGTCCGTCAGCTGCATGATCAAATTCTGCACTTCCCCGCAGCGCCACTTCCACCGGCGACATTTTGCTGGATGGCGCCCGGGCTTCTACGATTCGGCACAATTATCTGCAATCTAAATAAATATTTTCTTATTTTCGGCGCAGGACGGAGGCGAAAAAACCATCCATGCCGCCGGCAATCGCGTCGGAGGAAGGCAGCATGGCCGGCGTCGTGCGAAACTCGCCGCGTTCGGTAATCGCATCTTCCAGACCCGGCCAGTCGGCAGCATTGATCGGCACCCGCTCGACATCCGGGCGGCTCTTCAAAACCCGCGCGATCATCTCTTCGCCTTCCGACGGATCGAGCGAGCAGTTGGAAAACACCAGGATGCCGTCCGGACGGATCAGCGTCAGCGCATGGCGCAAAAGCTTTTCCTGGAGAGCCGCAAGCTTGGCGATATCCTGCGGCCCCTTGGTCCACAGCACGTCGGGGTGCCGGCGCGTCGTTCCGGTCGAGGAGCAGGGCGCATCGAGCAGTACCGCGTCGAACAGTTCTTCCGGCTGGAAATCGGCCATGTTGGCCTCGACCATGGTAGCCGACATGCCGAGACGCGCCAGATTGCCGTTCAGCCGCTTTAGCCGGCTTGCTGATTGTTCGACGGCCGTCACCACCCCGCCTGCCTGGATCAACTGCGCCGTCTTGCCGCCCGGGGCAGCACAGAGATCGGCAACGGACTTGCCGGCGATATCGCGAAACAAGCGTGCCGGAATACTGGCGGCGGCATCCTGGACCCACCATTCACCATCGCCAAATCCCTCAAGCGTCGGAATGCTGCCCTCAAAGGCCGAGAGACGAACGCTGCCGGTTGGCAAAACCGCGCCGTTGAGGCGCGCTGCCCAGCCTGCAGCATCTGACTTGACCGTCAGATCGATCGCCGCTGGCTCGAGCTGCGCCTCGGCAATAGCCTCGGCTGTCGCGCGCCCGTAAATTTTGACCAGACGCTGAAAGAACCAGTCCGGGATTGCGGGAATGGCACTTGTCGCCTCGAGGATTTCGGCCTTCTCGCGACCAAGACGCCGCAGTACCGCATTGACCAGCTTGGCAAACCGCCGATTGCGCGGATCGCGATTGGCCTGTTCAACCGCCAGATCGACGGCCGAGTGATCGGGAATGTCGAGGTAGAGCATCTGTGCAGCGGCCACGACCAGCACATGATGCAGCGCCCGCGCTCCTTCCGGGAGCGGATTGCCAAGCAGCGACGAGATCGCCGCCTCTATCCGCGGCAGGTGGCGCAGGGCCGAATTGAGGATCGCGCGCACCAGGCTGCGGTCGGCATCGCTGAGAACACGATAGGCCGGATTGCCGTTGTCGCCATCCAGCATGCCATCCAGCGAGGTCTTGCGGTCGACCACCGCGCCCAAAATCTTGGCAGCGGCCATTCGCGCCTCAAGGCCGGGCTTGTCGGAAACATCGGCTCTGACAGCGCGCTCGTCTGCACGATCACGATTGTGCGGGCGGCGGGCGGGCGATTTGGGCTGTTCTACGCTCAAGACCAGGGTCCTTTCGGTGGCTGGGAACCACCGCGACCCCATCCGGTTGTCGGTACGGAGCGCGATTTGCGCACCGCATTATCAGCCCGAACGGTTTCCGTCGAGGGTCGCGGTCCTTCGCCAGCCATCGCCTGCAGCGCCGCAATCCGGTTTTCGGTATTCGGATGGGTCGAAAACAGATTGTCCATGCGCTGCCCGGACAGCGGATTGATGATGAACATATGCGCCGTGGCCGGATGGCGCTCGGCATCCTCGTTGGGAATCTGCTGCGCTGCGCCTGCGATCTTTCCGAGCGCGCTGGCCAGCCAGACAGGGTTGCCGCAAATTTCGGCGCCACGCCGGTCGGCGGAATATTCCCGCGTCCGGCTGATCGCCATCTGTACCAGCATGGCGGCAAGCGGCGCGACGATCATAGCCACCAGCGTGCCGATCATTCCGCCGGAATTGTTGTTGTTGCGATTGCCGCCGAAAAAGAAGGCGAAATTGCCGAGCATGGAAATGGCACCGGCAAAGGTCGCAGTAATCGTCATGATCAGCGTGTCGCGGTTCTGGATATGCGCCAGTTCATGCGCCATTACGCCCGCGACCTCTTGCGGGGTCAGACGCTGCAACAATCCCGTCGAAGCAGCAACCGCGGCGTTTTGCGGATTGCGACCGGTAGCGAAGGCATTGGGCTGCGGATTGTCGTAGAGATAGACTTTCGGCTTCGGCAAACCGGCGTTCTGCGCAAGCCCACGAATGGTCTCGTAAAACTCCGGCGCATTGCGTTCGTCGATTTGCTCGGCGTGGTAGGCCGACAGCACCATGCGGTCGGAATTCCAGTAGGAAAAGAAGTTCATGCCGGCGGCGATCACCAAGGCAATCATCATGCCGCTGCGGCCGCCGATCAGAAAACCGACACCCATAAACAAGGCGGTCATGAAAGCCAACAGCATGGCGGTGCGCATCATGTTCATCGACATCCACTCCTCAGTCGCGAGACAGACGGCAAGACTGTTGTTTTTGCCGTAAGCAGATTATAAATTGGGTTGTCGCCAATGATTTTCAATATTAGCAACCGGAACCAATGCCATGCAGGATGCCGACAACGATAATCTCAGCATCGCGCCAACCGAAATTCCGCGCAAGCCTCTGACTGCCGCCGCAAGACGGGCATTGCAGGAAGCGGAAGAACGGCGACAGACGGCCCTGTCGGTCGAACTGCCGGTGGAAATCGGCGGCCGCGGCGGAGCGGAGCCTGCGCGGTTCGGCGACTGGGAAATCAACGGTCGCGCTATCGATTTTTAACAAGGTAAATATTCCTATTGACGCTGCGCCATAAAAGGAATTAATTCCTTTTATGGCGCAGCGATATTTTACCATTGTAGTCCTGATCATCTTGGCGATAACGCCGACAGCCGTGCTGGCTGCGGGAAATGCCGAGATAGGCGGACCGATCGCCGCGCAGATCATCCGGGTGGTCGATGGCGATACGATCATGGTTGCCGCCAGACCTTGGCCCCAGCAGATCATGGAGGCCTATGTCCGCCTGCGTGGCATCGATGCGCCGGAAATGCATTCTCAATGCCCGGCCGCGCGCGCCGCGGCAGAGCAGGCCAAGCAGGCCTTGCAGACGATGGCCGCCGAAGGTGCCAGCGTCCAGCTTACGCATATTTCGGGCGACAAATATTTCGGGCGGATTTTGGCAAACGTGCAATTGGAAAATGGGCACGATGCTGCGCAGGACCTGCTGCTTGCAGGCCATGCAACGCCCTATGACGGTGGGCGAAAGGCGCGCACCCCTTGCGAATGAAGGTCTCGCCGCCCTCATGGTCGAGCTGATTGACATTCATGACGCCCCGCTGCTTGTGAAGCCAGGGGACATCATGATCAAACTTTTATCGCTTATGCTTTTGTTGAGTTTCGGTGCTTCGGATATGCACGCGGCGACCGGGAGCCGAGAAAGCAAAATCATGCTTGTCGCTGGGCAAACGTGCAAACAGGTTTCAGACTGTGCGGAAGCGGTCGCGCTTTGGTGCGGCGGCTATCGACGCGCCGACGCCGATCACGACGGCATCCCGTGTGAAAATGTCTGTCATACACTGCAGCAAGTCGAACAGATCAAGCGCCAGATTGGCTGCTGAGTATTCACCCAGCAGCCTCGCTTCGGTAAAGCAGCAAACGGCGCGGATTCGTCAGACTGCACTGTTTTTACGGTTGGCAATCAGCTCATCGACAACCGCGGGATCGGCGAGAGTCGATGTATCCCCCAACGCACCGAAATCCTCCTCGGCAATTTTGCGGAGGATACGGCGCATGATCTTTCCCGACCGGGTTTTCGGCAGTCCCGGCGCAAACTGGATCTTGTCCGGCGAGGCGATCGGACCAATTTCGCTGCGGACATGCTTAACGAGATCCTGTCGCAAGGTATCCGTGCCCTCCTCGCCGAACATCAAGGTCACATAGCAATAGATGCCCTGGCCTTTGATATTGTGGGGGTAGCCAACCACCGCCGCTTCGGAAACAAGATGATGGGACACCAGCGCCGACTCGACCTCAGCTGTGCCAAGGCGATGTCCCGACACGTTCAACACATCATCGACGCGTCCGGTAATCCAGTAATATCCGTCCTCATCGCGGCGGCAGCCATCGCCGGTAAAATATTTTCCCTTATAGGTGGAGAAATAGGTCTGGATGAAGCGGGCGTGATCGCCATAGATCGTCCGGGCCTGGCCCGGCCAGCTGTCGATGATGCAGAGATTGCCGTCGGTGGCGCCCTCCAGCACATTACCCTCGCCATCCACCAGTTGCGGCTGAACGCCGAAGAACGGCTTTGTCGCCGAACCCGGCTTCAGGTCCGTGGCGCCCGGCAACGGGCTGATCAGGATGCCGCCAGTCTCAGTCTGCCACCAGGTATCGACGATTGGGCAACGCTGCTCACCGACCACATTGTAGTACCACTCCCAGGCTTCCGGGTTGATCGGCTCACCAACGGAGCCGAGCAGCCGTAGCGACGCGCGCGACGAGCGTTTTACGAACTGATCGCCTACCCCCATCAGCGAGCGGATGGCCGTCGGGGCCGTATACAGGATATTGACCTTGTGTTTATCGACCACTTCCCAGAAACGTCCCTGATCCGGAAAATTCGGCACGCCCTCGAACATCAGCGTCGTGGCGCAATTGGCAAGCGGTCCATAGACCAGATAGGTATGGCCGGTCACCCAGCCCACATCGGCGGTGCACCAGTAAACCTCACCATCCTTGTAATCGAACACATATTCATGCGTCATCGACGCGTGCACGAGATAGCCGCCCGTCGTGTGCAGCACGCCTTTCGGCTTGCCGGTGGAGCCGGAAGTATAGAGAATGAACAGCGGGTCTTCAGCGCGCATTTTCACCGGTGCGCACTCCGGCTTCACCGTGGCGATTTCCTGATGATACCAGATGTCGCGCCCCGGTGCCCAACTGGTCTTGCCACCGGTGCGGCGCACGACCAGTACCTTGTTGACGATCACATGGTGGCGCGCGGCGATGTCGATCGCCTTGTCGCTGTTTTCCTTCAGCGGGATCGGCTTGCCGCCGCGCACGCCCTCGTCGCAGGTAATCACGAAGGTCGATTCGCAGTCGACGATACGCCCGGCAAGTGCTTCCGGCGAGAAGCCGCCAAAGACGACGGAATGAATGGCGCCGATCCGCGCGCAGGCCAGCATTGCATAGGCAGCTTCCGGGATCATCGGCATGTAAATAGTAACGCGATGCCCTTTCTCGACGCCGTGCTTTTTCAGCACATTCGCCATCCGGCAGACCTGCTCGTAAAGCTCGTTGTAAGTAATCTTCTTGTCGATATACGGGTTATCGCCCTCCCAGATGATCGCCACACGCTCGCCATGAGTTTTCAGGTGCCGATCGATGCAATTATAGGAAACGTTGGTCAGGCCGTCCTCGAACCATTTGATCGAGACTTTCCCCTTGAACGAGGTGTTCTTGACCTTGGTATACGGTTTAAACCAGTCGATCCGCTTGCCATGCTTGCCCCAGAACTTGTCCGGATCCTCGACGCTTTCCTCGTACCATTTCAAATATTTGTCCTGGTCGATCAGCGCCCGGCTCTTGGCGGACTTGAGAACGGGATAGATTTTGGCAGACATGAATTCCTCCCCATGTTGATGCACTGCTGTCGGCCTTACGGCCCTTCCAGACATGTTCCCCATACATAGCAGTTCAAACCCGCACAGCAATTAGACAAAGGTCATTCGCGGTTGAATGAATTGCAATTATGAGGCAATCCGGTTATAGAGCAGATGATTTCCCGGAAATTGTGGTGTGACATCACGGCTCGCGGCCACCGGCGCGGGTGGACAGAAGGACTTTATCCATGGCTCAACAACTGCTCATGCCGAAAGCGACGGCCGTTTGGCTTGTAGACAATACTGCGCTGTCGTTTGACCAGATTGCCAATTTTTGCAAGCTCCATGCTCTTGAAGTCAAAGCCATTGCTGACGGTGAAGCGTCGCAGGGCATCAAGGGTCTGGATCCGATTTCGACCGGCCAGCTTTCGCGCGAAGAGATCGCCCGCGGCGAAGCGGACGTCGCCTATCGCCTCAAACTGTCCGAGCCAAAAGTACGCGTTCCCGAATCCAAGCGTCGCGGCCCGCGTTACACGCCGGTGTCGAAGCGTCAGGATCGCCCGAATGCCATTCTCTGGCTCGTACGCAACCACCCGGAACTGAAGGATGCGCAGATCTCGCGTCTGGTTGGTACCACCAAGTCGACCATCGAGCAGATCCGTGATCGCACACACTGGAATTCGACCAATCTTGCACCGATGGATCCGGTAACGCTTGGCCTTTGCAGCCAGATCGACCTCGACCTGGAAGTGGAAAAGGCCTCTAAGGGCCGTCCTTTGCCGACAGCGGCCGAACTGGGCCAGACCCTGCAGCCAGCCGCCGAAACCGAAAACCTCGGTTATCACCGCGAAGAAGAAAAAGCGATCGACGCCAATGCGGTGTTCGCCAAGCTCAATTCCTTGCGCTCGACCCGCACCGAAGAGGACGACGAAGAGCGTTATTAATCGCTTCTTCTGTAAGATACCCAAAAGCCCCGCATCGCGGGGCTTTTCTGGTTTTACGCAATGACAAGCTGGACGAAATTAGCGGGTCCCAAAAATCGCCGATCCGACCCGCACGCTGGTCGCGCCAAAAGCAACAGCCGTTTCAAAATCGCCGGACATTCCCATGGACAGCTTTTCAACACCGCATTGACGCGCTAGCTTAGCAAGCAAGGAAAAATGCGGCCCGGGATTTTCATCCGCCGGCGGTATGCACATCAGACCCTCGATCAACAGATCCAGTTCATCCCTGCACAATTTGACAAACGCGACCACATCATCCGGAGCGATCCCAGCCTTCTGCGGCTCAAGCCCGGTATTGACCTGCACATAAAGGCGGACAGTGCGGCCCTGCTGCTTCATGGCCGTTGCCAGTGCCTTGGCAATTTTCTCGCGGTCGACGGTTTCAATCACATCGAACAGCGCGACGGCGTCGTCGGCCTTGTTGGATTGTAGCGGTCCGATCAAATGCAGTTCGAGACCGACGGTCTCGCTTTTCAGCTGCGGCCATTTTTCCTGGCTTTCCTGTACACGGTTTTCGCCAAAAATGCGTTGGCCCGCCAGAATGGCTGGACGGATTGCGGCCGCATCAAACGTCTTGGAAACGGCAACCAGGCTGACGGCGCCGCTGGCGCGCCCAGCCTGACGTTCAGCATTGGCGATCCGCACATTGACTTCAGCCAATCGTTCTTCGAGTTCCATCTTGTTTGCCTCATCCTGAACTACGATATGGCAAGCCAAGTAGACCCTGATCGACAGTCTGCCAAGCATCTATCGAGAAATTGAACGCCGCCCAACGCTTCCGGCTTTGTGCGAACAGTCCAAAACTTGACGGTCGCGCGGTTTCGTGGTGAAGGTCACGGCAAATTCTCCCTTGATTTCCGGAACAGTGCAGACATGGCCACCGAACGTTATAACCCGCGCGATGCAGAGCCCCGCTGGCAGGCGAAATGGAACGAAGCCGAGGTTTTCGTTACGGACAATAGCGATCCGCGCGAAAAATATTATGTGCTCGAGATGTTCCCATACCCCTCGGGGCGTATCCACATGGGGCACGTGCGCAATTATGCCATGGGTGACGTGGTTGCCCGCTACAAGCGCGCGCGCGGATACAATGTGCTGCATCCGATGGGCTGGGATGCTTTTGGCATGCCCGCCGAAAACGCGGCGATGCAGAACAACACCCATCCAAAAGCGTGGACCTACCAGAACATCGCGACGATGCGCGACCAGCTGAAATCGATGGGCCTGTCGCTGGACTGGTCGCGCGAGTTTGCCACCTGCGATGTCGAATATTACCAGCAGCAGCAGGCCCTGTTTCTGGATTTCCTGGAAAAAGGCCTGGTCTACCGCAAACAGTCCAAGGTCAACTGGGACCCGATCGACAACACTGTTCTGGCCAATGAGCAGGTCATCGACGGGCGCGGCTGGCGCTCCGGTGCACTGGTTGAACAGCGCGATCTGACGCAATGGTTCTTCAAGATCACCGATTTCAGCCAGGATCTGCTGGATTCGCTCGATACGTTGGATCAGTGGCCGGAAAAGGTCCGCCTGATGCAGAAGAACTGGATCGGCCGGTCGGAAGGCTTGTCGATCCGTTGGGAAATCGTGCCCGGCATATCATCAAGCGAAGCACGCGACGTCACAGTCTACACCACTCGTCCAGATACCCTGTTTGGCGCATCCTTCCTGGCGATCGCCGCCGACCATCCGTTGGCCAAGGAAGCCGCAGCCAAGGATCCGGCGGTCGAGGCATTTTGCGAGGAATGCCGCCGTGCCGGCACCTCGCTGGCAGCGCTTGAAACTGCTGAGAAGATGGGTATGGACACCGGCATCCGGGTCCGCCACCCACTGGACCCGCATTGGGAGCTGCCGGTTTATATCGCCAATTTCGTTCTCATGGATTATGGCACCGGCGCCATCTTCGGCTGCCCGTCCGGCGACCAGCGCGATCTGGATTTCGCCCGCAAATATGACCTGCCGGTCGTTGCCGTCGTCATGCCGAAAGACGGTGACGCTTCGACGTTCGAAATCGGCAACGAGGCCTATATCGGCGACGGGGTAATGATCAACTCGCAGTTTCTCGATGGTATGAGCACCGATGAGGCATTTACTGCGATATCCTCGCGCCTGACCGAGATGACACTCGGCAATTCCGTCCAAGCCGAACGCAAGGTCAATTTTCGCTTGCGAGACTGGGGCATCTCGCGCCAGCGCTATTGGGGCTGCCCGATTCCCGTCATTCACTGCGAGGATTGCGGTGTCATTCCGGTGCCGAAAAAGGATCTGCCGGTAAAACTGCCGGACGACGTGACCTTCGACAAGCCGGGAAATCCGCTTGATCGTCATCCCACTTGGCGCCACGTGGCCTGCCCGCAATGCGGTAAGGATGCCCGTCGCGAAACCGACACGATGGACACTTTCGTGGATTCCAGCTGGTACTTTACCCGCTTCACCGACCCCTGGGGAAAAGAGCCAACCGACCCCGCCGTCGCCAATCGCTGGCTGCCGGTTGACCAGTATATCGGCGGCATCGAACACGCGATCCTGCACCTGCTCTATTCGCGGTTCTTTACGCGCGCCATGCAGGCGACCGGCCATGTGGACGTAAAGGAACCTTTCAAAGGTCTGTTCACCCAAGGCATGGTCGTTCACGAAACCTATAGCACGGGCGAGGGCGCTGCACGCGAGTGGATCACTCCGACCGACATCCGTATTGACGAAAGCGACGGCCAGCGCCGCGCCTTCCTGCTGACCTCGGGAAATGAAGTCAAAGTCGGCTCCATTGAGAAGATGTCGAAATCGAAAAAAAATGTTGTCGATCCAGACGATATCATTGCCTCATATGGCGCCGATACCGCGCGCTTCTTTGTGCTGTCGGATTCCCCTCCAGAGCGCGACGTGATCTGGTCCGAATCAGGCGTCGAGGGCGCGCATCGTTTCGTCCAACGCGCGTGGCGCCTGATCTCGGAAGCGTCGGAGGCTTTGCGTGCTGCACAGTCCGGGCCTGCGACAGAAGGCGACGGTCTCGCGATCTCGCAACTCGCCCACAAAACTCTAAAACTGGTTCAGGCGGATTTTGACAAGCTGGCATTCAACAAGGCCGTGGCCCGGATCTATGAACTGATCAACGCGCTTGCTGGCCCGCTGACCACGGCAGCCGAGGGAAAGGCCGACCCGGCCTACTGTGGCGCCCTGCGCAATGCGACAGAGATCCTGATCAGCGTCATCGCGCCAATGACACCCCATCTGGCCGAAGAATGCTGGGCCGCGCTCGGGAATACGGGATTGATTGCAAAAGCACCCTGGCCCGCTTACAACGAGTCCCTTGTCGTCGAGAACGAGATCGTTATGCCGGTACAGGTCAACGGCAAGAAACGTGCTGAATTGACAATCGCACGCGATGCGGATCAAAATGCAGTAGAAAAGGCAGCGCTCGAACTTAGCGCTGTCAAAACGTTTCTCGACGGCGCGACGCCAAAGAAAATTATAGTGGTTCCGCAAAGGATTGTGAATATTGTCGTTTAATTCCTTTTCGAGATTGGCCCGCACCAGCGGGTTCACCGCTGTTGTTGCGCTCACCACACTTCTGGTCGGCTGCCAGGTCCGTCCGCTTTATTCTGAAAAGGATGGTGTCGGGCAGAAGCTGGGCGCAATCGCCTTTTCAGAGGCCAACAGCCGTGTCGGACAGCAGGTTCGCAACCAGTTGATCTTTCTCACCTCAGGCGGCGCTGGCGAGCCCGCCAAGGCCGATTATGAGGTCGAACTGACGACAACTTCAGTGACGAACAACATTCTGCTTGACCAAACGACAGCTGCGCCATCTCCCGGGCGCGTTGTCGTCACCGCCGTTTATAGCATGAAGCAGACGAGCGACGGCAAGGTTGTCAGAACAGGCAGCCGCGCCGTTACCGCCTTGCTTGATATTCCGGCCCAGGAGTTTGCGGAACTGCGTGCAATCAGAGATGCGGAGAATCGCGGAGCGCGTGAAGTTGCCGAACTGGTGCGTGCCGACTTGGCGGGTGCCCTCGCACGCTTGCCCAAATAGCGTTCGATGACCGAGATCAAATCGCACGAGTTTGACCGATTTGTTGACAAGTCAGCCGCTCATTACAGGCTTTTTCTGATTTACGGGCCCGATCGTGGTCTGGTGTCAGAACGAGCGCGTCTGTTAGCGGAACAAACGGATGTCGCTCTTGCCGATCCGTTCTCGTTGATCAAGCTTGATGTTTCCGATCTTCAGGGAAACTCCGGCCGGATACTCGATGAAGTCAACGCATTTGGCCTTTTTGGCGGATCCAAACTCGTCTGGATTCGTGGTGTTGCGAATGAAAAGTCTGTCATCGACAGCCTGCAAGTTCTCTCGGACAAGCCGCCGGAAGGGAGCTACCTTCTCATTGAAGCCGGCGATCTTAAAAAGGGATCTGCGTTAAGAAAGGTTGCCGAGGCAAGCCGTTCGATTGCTGTCGTGCCATGCTACACCGACGATTCCCGTGCCTTGAATTCGTTGATCGACGGAGAATTGCAGGATGCAGGGCTGCGGATAAGCCCAGCAGCGAGACAGCTGTTACTAGAATCGCTGGGAGGTGACCGCCTCGCATCGCGTAACGAGCTGAAAAAACTTGCCTTATATTGTAAAGGCTTACCGCTGATCGAGGAAGAGCACGTCGCTGACATTATCGGCGACGCTAGTGCGATCTCGACCGATGACGCGCTCGACGCCATACTTAATGGCGATCGAAACGCTTTCTTCCATGCCGTACAAAAGATCATCAGCTCGAAAACACCGATCTTTCTCGTTCTGCAGGGTTGCTTGCGGCAATTTCAGCTGCTTGACTTAATGAAGGCCGAGATGGATGACAAACGGCTTCCCGCGGCGCAGGTCATGCAGACCCTGGGACGTCATATCCATTTCAAACGCAAGCCCGTCATCGAAAAGGCGCTAAAGGTCTGGTCGGGCGCTGCCATTGCCAGGGAAATGAGCCGCCTTCAAGCAACGATCCTCCAGAGTCGGCAAAAGCCGGTGATCGACGACAGCATCGCCTTGCATACGCTTATGGGCACCACGTTGCAGTCAGATCGTAAAGGCTAATAGTTTTAACGTCTTTCCAATAACCTGCAGATATCTTCAAGTTGTTCCAGCGTGCTGTAAGCGATACGTATCTGCCCACCCGTTCCCTTGTGATTAATTTTCACGTCCAGACCCAGTGAATCTGCCAGAGTTCGTTCCAGAGCAATCGTATCGGAATCTTTTCGATCGTCGACGGGAGCCTTGGGCGTTTCGGACTGTGCCTTGATATTGTTCTGAGCCAGCCGCTCGGCATCACGAACCGACATCCCTTTGTGAACAATAGTCTTCGCGAGGGCCGCAGGATCAGATGTCGATACCAAGGCCCGCGCATGCCCGGCTGACAAGGTGCCGATTGCCAGCATGTCTCGTACTGGCTCTGGCAACTTCAGCAGCCGCAGACTATTGGCCACGTGACTGCGACTTTTTCCAATAATTTCGCCCAAATCATTCTGTGTGTAGCCGTGTTCAGCGATCAGCTGTTCATAGCCGAGAGCTTCTTCCAACGGATTAAGATCGGATCGCTGGACGTTTTCTACAATGGCAATTTCCAGTGCAGTGCGATCATCAACATCACGCACAATCACCGGAATTTCGACAAAGCCGGCCAGCTGGGCCGCCCGCCAACGTCGTTCGCCGGCTATAATTTCGTAGCGATCAGCGATGGTTGTCCGCACAACGACTGGCTGGACAATCCCATGCTGACGGATAGAACTGGCCAAATCCTGCAAATCGTTTTCGTCAAAATATCGTCGCGGATTTTTGGGATTGCGCGACACGAATTCGATCGGAATCATGCGATCTGGGTTCACGCTTTTGGCAATATTTCCCACTGGCGCGGGTTGGTCCATTTCGCCGATCAAGGCAGCTAGACCCCTTCCTAAACGTCGCTTCGATACATCATCACTCATGGTACTTTACCTCAGAAAAGGGCGGACTTAGGCAGCTTTATGCCGGCGCTCACGCTGGATCACTTCAGATGCCAACTGGAGATAGGCCTGGCTTCCGGCGCATTTCAAATCGTACAGGATTGCAGGCTTTCCGTAGGAAGGTGCTTCTGAAACGCGGACGTTACGCGGAATTAACGTATGATAGACCTTTTCCCCCAAATGGGCGCGGACATCATTAACGACTTGCTGCGCAAGATTATTACGCGCATCGAACATTGTCAGCACGATGCCCTGAATATCAAGCTTAGGATTCACGGTTTGCCGCACCTGATCCACGGTCTCAAGCAGCTGACTTAACCCTTCAAGTGCAAAAAACTCGCATTGCAACGGCACC
>Ga0247730_1001476_pt1 | contig 13017 bp, 14 predicted proteins | sample UWRJL073202C2_FD_180959 | JGI IMG/M metagenome (GOLD analysis project Ga0247730, IMG submission 180959) | Plant litter microbial communities from Arlington Agricultural Research Station in Wisconsin, United States - UWRJ-L073-202C-2 | ecosystem: Environmental > Terrestrial > Plant litter >...
CCATGCGATGGCGGCCGGTCTGACGGTCGAGCGCGGCAATCTTGGCCGCTTGCGCGGTTTCTTCGATGAACAGGCGGCCAAAACCGTATCGACGCTGGTGGCGGGCCAGACACTCAAGATCGACGGGGCGCTGGGCGCGTCGGGTGCAACGCTGGCGCTGGTGGATCAGCTGGAAACCGCGGGGCCCTATGGTTCCGGCCACAGCCAGCCGATCTTTGCGGTGCCTGCGCATCGGCTGCGCGATTCGCGCATGGTCGGCACCGGGCATGTGAAGGTGACGCTGGAAGCGATGGACGGCTCCAAACTGGAGGGCATCGCCTTTCGCGCCGGCGAGACGCCGCTCGGCGATCTGCTGCTCAACGGTCGCGGCAGTCAGATCCATGTGGCCGGTACGCTCAGCGCTGACCACTGGCAGGGCGCGCGTCGGGTGCAGATCAGGGTGCTGGACGCCGTCAAGGCGCCGTGAACTTAGCGGACGTACACGGGTGACCCCGGGCAAAGGTGTTCGCTAGTGTCCGGATTTGCAAGATCAACGTCGGCAGCGCCGTAACGGCTCCGTTCGGGCATTCTGCCAACACGTCTGCGCAGGCGGTCAGCGATGTCGGCGGGTACAGCTATCCGTTAGCGGCCATAATTTCGAGACGATCAGCCTGCCGGGCGCAGGGCACGACGATATTCGCGCGCAATCAGGCGGGCATTGGCCCGTTCCCGCAGGAGCAGATGATGATTCTGCTGCACGTCGCGGCGCTTGTCCTCATTCGGCCTGACCGTCGATGCCATCCACGCCTCGAGATGCGTGTCGAGTGTGAAGCGCGCCTTCTCGGCCACCTTGACCTTGGCGGCAAACGCGCGCGCCTTGATGAATTGTCCGACGATCTCCTGGGCGATCACCGGCGGCGTCTTTTTCTCCGTCCAGCCGCGGCCGGAAAAATTGCGAAGCCGTGCATCCTCATAATTGGCATCGGTGATATAGCCCGGACCGCCGAAATGATCGTAGCAGTAGACCGGAATGGCGGACATCAGGGCATATTGAACCGTCTTGCCGATCGTCAGGACGAGGTCGGCCGACTGGATGATCTCGGGGGTCACGCGCATCGGTTCGCCGCCAAGGCCGATATGCACGACATCGAGCAGGCATTGGGTCTTGAGGATCTCCATCGCCGCGCGGATTTCAGGCGGGGCGTGATTCGATATCACCAGGATTTTCTTCAGACCAGGTGATTGCAGCCGGTCGTTACAAAACCGAAGTGGTGCTGCGTTGTGAAAGATCCTGATTTTTTCCGCCTCGATCCCGTAAGCGGCCATCGCCTGCGCGGTCTCTTCGGAATTGACCACCGTCAGGTCCTGGAGGCTCTCCTCGACAGTGCCACCAGGCGCTTCGAACGGCTCGAACGGCGACAGACGGGCGCCGATGACCAGGGTCTTATCCTTGCCGGGCCTGGATTTGGCATAGTCAAACAGCGGCAGGATGCGGTGCTGGGCCCAGACGACATCGAAATCAAACGGGCATGTCAAAGCCGGATCCTTGATCCAGTTGGTCTCCAGCCGATCGAATTCGGCGCGTAGGGCGTGGCTCATGATGTGCGTGAAGACGCTGATCTCATGGCCTTTTTCATGAAAATACTCGGCGGCTTCGAGCAGGACGACCTCGGATCCGGAGAAATGCAGGAGATGGTTGGTGGCCAGCAGGATTTTGTTTCTGGATTCTGACATTTCTCATTTTCCGACATCGCGATGGATGCGCATTGATGATCGCACCGGCATTCGACATTCACTGTATCCCGAGCTTGGAGTGATGCGCCCGCTAGCTTGTGCTGACCTTATCCTTTGCCCGCAGACCATCGAGGAGCGCGACACGACCGTGAATGCCGCGGCGCGATGGGTCCCGTCTGCCGGCTCAGCCAGCGTGAAGCAAGTTTAAACAGGGATGATACGGCTGCGTTAAGCGGTGCGTCGACCGATCCGTCTCCTGAACGCCAGCACTCTGCAAAGGAATCTGCCTTGACAATCGACCGATCTGTTCCCGCCGCGCTGACGCCAGCGCACCGGCCCGTTGAGGCGCAGATGCAGGCGAACTCACCAGTTGCGGCGGCGGCATCGAAGCGATCTCTGCAGGCCTTTGCCGGCGGCTGGGCTGCGCACAAGGACAGGCACTGCATCTGGATCGTCACGCCGGACAATTATTCCCACAGCCATGCCTTTGACGAGGTGGCGCTGGCGCTCAGCGGCGCCTTCGAAGAATTGGGCGGTTCGGCGCCGATCGTCACCCATCGCAGGCAGTTCGACGGCCGTGCGCCAATCATTTACGGCGCCAACCTGCTGGCCGCCGAGATTGTCGGCGAGTTGCCGGCCGATAGCGTTGTCATCAACCTCGAACAGGTGTCAGACGATAGCAAATGGCTGGGTTCACGCTACATGACCATCCTGCAGCAACTGCCGGTGCTCGACTATAGTGCCCGCAACCGCGACAATCTGGCCCAAAAAGGCATTTCCCATGCCGGTGTGCTGGAAATCGGCTACAATGCGCGGCTGACGCAGGTTGTCCATGCGGGCGCCAAGGATATCGACATCCTGTTCTACGGCTCGATGAACGAACGGCGCTTCAAGATCCTGAAGCGGCTGGAAATGTCGGGCCTGAAGGTCGTGCATCTGTTCAACGTCTATGGCGCGCAGCGTGACGCGGCGATCGGGCGGGCGAAAATCGTCATCAACATTCATCACTATGAAAGCGCGGTGTTCGAGATCGTGCGGATTTCCTATCTGCTGTCCAACCGCGTCTGCGTGCTGAGCGAAGGCGACAGCGCTGACCCCGACCTGCAGCCGTTTGCCGGCGGCCTTGCGGTCGAGCCCTATGGACAACTGATCGAGCGCTCCTACGCGCTGCTCGACGATGCAGCAGGCCGCGAGGCCGTCGCCGTCCAGGGCTATGCGGCGATGTCTGGCCGTTTGCAGTCGCAGATGCTGATGGCAGTGATGGAGAAGGAATTTTAGCGGCTCAGCCGCAATGGGCCGGTCTCCAATGCCGGAGAGGCGAAGCGACGTGCGCAACACGAAAAATACGCATAAAAATTGCGGTCTTCTGTTCATCCTGACGATGAACAGAAGACCGCAACAGTCTCAATCTTATGAGAAACAGTGGTACGCCCTAGGGGAGTCGAACCCCTCTTTACAGAATGAAAATCTGTCGTCCTAACCGATAGACGAAGGGCGCTTGCTGTTGGCTGCCTTATAGTCAGGGGAATTGATTCCGGCAAGCGCCGATTTGCATTTTTCTGCGGATTTCTGCAAAAAAATCAAAGCGGATTTGGGGGAGAGGGAACCGACCAAAACGCGCATTCGTTCAGCCCCAGTGGGGTCTGGCGATTGATACCAACGTTGTCGGAAAGAGGAGTGGTACGCCCTAGGGGAGTCGAACCCCTCTTTACAGAATGAAAATCTGTCGTCCTAACCGATAGACGAAGGGCGCGTACCGTGGGGGTCTTATAGTCAGGCTTTTTTGATCCGGCAAGTGTCTAATTCGCTTTTATGCAGAAAAAATGACAGAAAAATTCACACCGGTTTTTTCGATAAAAATATAATGAAAACAATTACTTAAACTCCGAGCCAAAAGTCGGCTGACGGTTTTCGGCCGTCGGCTCGCGATGGCCGCGACAATTTCCGCGCGCAGGCGTGACTTCTGAAAATTCAGCTTTTGCTGGCCATCCGGCGACAGCGCCAGTTCCAGTCGCGGGCTTCGCCGGTATCGATATGCACCGATTCCGTGTGGCAATAGGTCCCGACGCCACCGCGGTCGGGCAGGCTGCGCAGATAGCCAGCCAGATCGCGCTTGGATACACCCTCGACCTGAATGTCAGCGGCCTGACAACTGGTGTGCATCGAACCGCTGGCGCCGCCGGCCCGGCGATTTTGGGCGACTTCGCGAAAACCAGAGGTGACGATGGCAGGCTTGCCGTAATGCGCCTCGATCGACTTGATCTTGTTGACCAGCGGCGCCTGGAAGCAGTTGGTGTTGACGTGGTCGGTCTGCACCAGCAGGCCATTGGGAGCCAATCGTGTCAGGCCGTTACGGCTCGGTAGCGATACCAGCTTCATCAGCCCGGTTGGGCCGTCCTCAGCCTCGTCATCATACTCGTCCGACATCGTGGTCGCCGGACCCTTGAGGTTCGTAAGCGCATGACCGGCGAGCGAGGCGGTTTCAACGGGTTTCACAGTGGTGATCTTCGACGTTACGGTGTCGTCGTCGCCGCGCCGTCCCTTAGGGTTTTTTTTTGAGCCTGCGGCAAAGAATGCCGCGAGCACTGAAGGCTTGGTGTCAGGCGCTTGGCCGCTGTCGCTGGCCGGAGGTTCGGCGGTAGAGGTCACCGCTATCGCTTTATCTTCCGATGGCGTCGGTTCCTTCGCGGCGGGCGTCAGGGCAGCCATTTTATTCGGATCGTCCTTGGCAGTATGCGGGACGGCTTTGTTTTGCGAGCTTTCCCGGCCGTTCGGCATCTTGGCCGGGATTGGCTTCGGCGCGGCGGCCTGCGGCGCGGCGCTATAGACACTGGTAAAGGCGGCATTGACGCCGGGCGTCTGCACGTAGGCTGGCGGGCTAAGCGGGTCAGCAGCTGCGGCCGGGGCGGCCTGCGTTGAAAAAATGCTGGATTTTCCAGCATTGATACCGGTCGGCTGCATGACGACGCTGCCGATATCGGCCTGGGGTGGCGTGCCCACGGCATGCTGGCGCGGTACGGACACGCCATAGGGGTTGGCTGCCGATACCAGAGCTGGATCGCGGTAAGCGCCGGCATGCGCCGGTTTGGTGCTGGCGTCCGGTGCGATCGCGGCTGTTTCCGCGGCTTCGGCGCTTGCAGCCGGTGGTGCTTCCAGCTTGGCGGCGTCGCCGCTGGCCGAGACGCAGCCCGACAGCGCCATGACAGATGCGACGACGAGGATGCCGTGAGCATCCATTTTCCATTTGCCACAGGTGGCCTGCAAAAATCGCAAAGACAGAACTCCGCTTCGGGTGACGTCTGCCGACGTCGCGTTTGCGGTGGACGCGCCTGGGCGTGCAACAAAGGCAACAAATCCCGAATCAAAACGCCGCGCCAACCCTTCGAATGACTGCAACATGCCTGACAAAACTTGTGCGGGGCAGGCGGCAGTGCGACAGGGGCGGGCGCGGCGCGCGGAAGCGACTGGCTCCGGTGAGGCTAAAAACCCTTACCAGGCACCGGTATTGGGCATCGACAGCCAAGGCTCGGCCGGGGCCAGTTTCTCGCCGGTCTGAAGGATTTCGATGGAAATGCCATCCGGCGAGCGGACGAAGGCCATGTTGCCGTCGCGCGGCGGACGGTTGATGACAATGCCGCTGTCCATCAGCGACTGGCAGAAGTCGTAGATATTGTCGACCTGATAGGCGAGATGGCCGAAATTGCGGCCGCCGCTATATTCTTCCGTATCCCAGTTGTAGGTCAGTTCGAGGCAGGGTGCCGCGGTTTCCCGAGCGGTGGCCACATCGTCGCGGGCGGCAAGAAACACCAGCGTGAAACGGCCCTTTTCGTTTTCCGAGCGGCGAATTTCGGTGAGCCCGAAGACCGTAGTATAGAAGTGCAGCGAGGCGTCCAGATCCTTGACCCGGACCATGGTGTGAAGGTAGCGCATTTGGTCTCTCCCTGATGTCTTTGATGCCGCCCTGATATGGATCAGGCAACAGTTTCGAGCAAGGCGTGCCGCCTAATAAAGCAGGTGGGTAAATTGTAACTAAAGACTTGCGCTGAACCGTTGACGGGATGTTAATCTATCCTTCAAGAATCAGTTAACCGTAACACTGTGTCGCGTAATCGAAGGGCTGGAACATGGCGGATAGAATGTCATCGAAAGGGCTCGTGGATTTCGAAGATCTTGCGGGCGAGCCGGTCGAGCTCACCGAGATCACCGGCGTGGTGAAATGGTTCGACGTCGCCAAGGGATTTGGCTTCATTGTTCCCGATAACGGCATGCAGGACGTGCTTCTGCACGTCACCTGCCTGCGCCGTGATGGCTACCAGACGATTCTGGAAGGCACGCGCATCGTCGCCCTGATCCAGCGCCGTGATCGCGGCTACCAGGCTTTCCGCATTCTGTCGATGGACCAGTCGACCGCCGTACACCCGTCGCAGCTGCCGCCGGTGCGCACGCATGTGCAGGTGACGCCGACCAGCGGCCTGGAACGGGCACTGGTCAAATGGTTCAACCGCACCAAGGGCTTTGGCTTTTTGACGCGCGGCGAGGGCACCGAGGACATTTTCGTGCATATGGAAACGCTGCGCCGCTTCGGGCTGACCGAACTGCGGCCGGGGCAGGTGGTGCTGGTGCGTTTCGGCGATGGCGACAAGGGGCTGATGGCGGCCGAAATTCATCCCGACAATCCCAATCCGGTCAGCCGGTCCCACTAAACGATGAGAATCGCCATGATAAATTTCGTCAAAAGCGCCGTGATGGCGCTTTTTTTGTTGCTGAATGCCGCCGGTCTTGGCAGCACCGCAGTCCGTTTCGAGACGCAGCCGCTGACGATCGTCAGCACTGACGGCGTCCGCCACGCATTCACCGTCGAACTGGCGTTGAATGACGCCCAGCGCGAGCAGGGTTTGATGCGACGCACGGAAATGGCGGCGGATGCGGGCATGCTGTTTGATTTCGGCAAGAGCCGCGACGTGATGATGTGGATGCATGACACCGTGCTGCCGCTCGACATGCTGTTCATCGACAAGACGGGCACGGTCACCTGGGTGCATGAAAATGCCGTGCCGTTTTCGGACGCGGTCATTTCCTCGCACGGGCCGGTCAAATATGTGCTGGAACTGAATGCCGGCAGGGCCAAGGCGCTGGGTTTGCGGGCCGGCGACAAGGTGCTGAGCCAGCAGATCGGCACGGGTAATTGAAACCGTTCGATTTTTTCCACTGCATTGCACACAAATCAGCAATTTAGCTGTTGCGGGCTGTGGGTGAACCGTGTATCTCCCCAATCACTGCAGGACGGAGTGTAGCGCAGCCTGGTAGCGCATCTGGTTTGGGACCAGAGGGTCGGGAGTTCGAATCTCTCCACTCCGACCATTCTTCCAAAGTCGATTTTTCGGCTCGGAAGTGCAGAGGACAAAGGGACGGCCGCTTCCCAAAGGCGGCTTTCAGGGAGCTGAGTGCGATCATGTCTGCCAAGATCTATCGTCCCGCAAAAACCGCCATGCAGTCCGGCAAGGCAAAAACCAATCTTTGGGTTCTGGAATTCGACGCGGTCGAAGCTCGCAAGATCGATCCGATCATGGGCTACACCTCGTCCGGTGACATGCAGCAGCAGGTCAAGCTGTGGTTCGACACCCAGGAACTGGCCGAGGCCTATGCGCAGCGCAACGCCATTGACTACCGCGTCGTGCCGCCCAAGGAAGCCAATCGCCAAATTCTCTCCTATACCGACAATTTCCGCTTCAGCCGCACGCAACCCTGGACGCACTGAGCCCTTTGTGGTTCTCATCGCCAGACGCAGGTCGGTCGAATTTCGGCGTCCCAAAACGCCTGACAGGCCCCTTAGCTCAGCTGGATAGAGCACCTGCCTTCTAAGCAGGTTGTCGCAGGTTCGAGCCCTGCAGGGGTCGCCAATCTTTTTGACTGCGACGAGTTTTACATCACTGGTGACTGGTGTTTGCCGCCCTCTCGGGCTATCGGTGCCGAAATTCCGATTGGGAAGGCCGCGGCAGTGAGTAAATTCTACAAAGATTATGTTTCCGATCTGAAAGCCCGAATCGATGATCTGCGCGTGCATGTCGGACACTATCAGGTCTACGATCTGCGTTTCGAGGTGACGATCGGCAAGATTCTGGTGATGGGGGCGATGTCCTGCCGCAAGGGCACGTCGGACAGCCTGTTTCACATGGCGGATCTGGCCAGCGGCAAGCGCAATCTGGTGACCGATGTAAAGGCGTTCGAGGCACTCGATTATTTTTGCGGGCTTGGGCAGTTTTTCGCGCTGAACGGTGGCAGCGTCGATCCGCACAATGCGGCGGCAGTCGGCATGCAGCTTTCGATGGACTCGGCCTATCCGATCTGTGCGCTGACGTTTTCGTATCGCAAGAAGGGCCAGCCGAAGTCGTCGTCGATGAAAATGGTGTTTGTCGGCTTCAATGACGATGCGGATTCGCAGGGCTATCTGGCAAAGCTGGTAAATCCCGGGCTGATTGTCGATCTACCGGTTGCAAGCGCTGCCTTGTGGGAGTGGAAGTAGCAGCCTCGGCATGGCCGCCTTACGGTCAACTGGACATCGTCGCTCCGGTTCACGATCTGAATCAACAGGCAACCATGGTTTTCCGATTCAGCGAGCGAACCGAGACCCGCTCGGGACAGACGCCCCAGCTACGCATTCCGGTCGACTTTGCGCGCAATAGCGCCTATGCCCCGATGCGCAAGTCAGGGCGTTCTTCCATCCGCCCGAAAACAAGGACCATACGTATGGCTTTCGATCCCAACAAAGCGTTGGCCGATTTCAATAATGTCGACTGTTCGGTGCAGTTCTGGATTGCCGGCGCGCAGGCCGTAACCTTTCCGTCGCTGCGGGCGGCGGTCAATCATGCGTTCCAGAATGGCGGCAAGTGGAACGAGATCGAGATCACCGTGCACCTGCCGCGTGAGGATATCGTCTATGGCACTGCGAAGGTGCATATCCTGATCGATATGGCGCGCAAGCGCCCGCGCCGTTAGGATTGACAGGGCGCAGCGGCGGCTGCGGCGTTTTGCTGCACCGCGATAACGCCGACGTGCGCGAATGTGACTGGAGATTCAAATGGCCTGCCTCTAACTGGACCCATTGTTCATGATGCAGGAGTTTGCGACGCGATGTTCGACCGACTGACAGCCTACCAGCCTTACCTCCTCAGCCTGTTGCGCATTGTCGCGGCGCTGGTGCTGTTCAGCTATGGCACGCAGAAAATTCTTGGCTTTCCATTTGCCGAGCGGGTGCCGCCGGTGATGTCGATGCCGTGGATTGCCGGGGTGTTCGAGCTGGTCTGCGGCTTCCTGGTGCTGATCGGGCTGTTTACGCGGCCGGCTGCGTTTCTGCTTTCAGGCGTCATGGCCAGCGCCTATTTCATAGGACATTTTCCGAAAGGCTTCTTTCCGGCACAGAATGGCGGCGTCGCCGCGATCCTGTTCTGCTTCATCTTTCTCTACCTGGTGTTTTCCGGACCTGGTCCACTCAGCATTGACGCGCGCCGCCGGTAATCTCTGACTCTAACCCTCGTCGCTGGAAAACTGGCCGAAGAAAAACAGCACCGCCAGGGTGGCGACGAGGAAAAAGTCGAACAGGCCGAAATAGGAAAAAAACGTCATGGAAATCTCCTTCCAGGATGCTGACCGCGCCATGGACCGGAGATGATCCGGTTTTCCTCCCAAAAAACGGCTTCGCATCGTCAACCGCGACCGGGGCAAACCCTTTGGCGGTGAGTCAGAAATAGCACAGCGCCGATCGATAATCCAGCTAAGGCCCGATTTCGGCTTTCGAACCGCCGCATTCGCCTGTAACCTTGGGCTTGTCGACTTACCATAAGCGTCAAGGACGGGAGGCCTTGCTTCATCAGGGGATTCCGCATGGACCAGCTGAAAAAAGCACTTTTCGCAACACCCGCTCTCATTGCCATCATAGCCGCCGCACCACAGGCGCATGCCGCCGACAAGGGGCTGATCTGGCAGCCGTCAAAATTATCGCCACAGGCCTATTCGCTGCAGGTCGGCATGAAGTTGCCGACCGATTCCGCCTTGCGGGCGGGGATCGAGTTTAAGGGTGATGCCTCTGCTGGCGGCAAGCCGGGAGACGAGCCGGTGCGGCTATGGGGCAGCTTTGCGGCGGAAGAAAACGACCGGCCGGCGATGAAAACGGCGCGCAAGATCGATGCCGGGATCAATGCCCGCACTGGGGCAAGCACCCTGGCGCTGACCGATAGCCGCAGCTGGATCGCCACGCCGACGCTCGACATGGAGCTCAGCCGCAACTATGCGGTCAACTACAACATCAACGCCGGTGAATGGGGATCGGCCAGTGCCAGCCAGTCCTTCCGCGTCAGCCAGAACGACACCGGCACGGCAGTCGTTGTGCAGGCGGGCTCCTACGACGGTTTCAAGACCGTGGGAAGCAGTTTGGCGCTCGAGCAGCAGGTGACCGACAATCTGCATGTCAGCGGCACAGTTGCCAGCACCTCGACCGACACCGGTATTTCGGCGCGCTATGCGCTAAGCTGGTGACGGCGCCTGATCCGGCGTCGACGTGGATAAGCTGCGATGGTGCGGGTGGTCGCGATGCGGTCGATAGAAGGCGGGCGACCGATCGCCGGGTCCGCAAGCGCTTCAACACATGTACAAAAATAGGCACAAAAAAACGGGGCGTTTCCGCCCCGTTGGATGGGTATGTCCGGCAAGCCTGGGTCTAGTGCAGGATCTGGCTGAGGAACAGCTTTGTGCGTTCGTGCTGGGGGTTATCGAAGAATTCGGCCGGCGAATTCTGTTCGACGATCTGGCCCTGGTCCATGAAGATCACCCGGTTGGCGACCTGGCGGGCAAATCCCATTTCGTGGGTGACGCAAAGCATCGTCATGCCTTCTTCGGCAAGGCCGACCATGGTGTCGAGCACTTCCTTGATCATTTCCGGGTCGAGCGCCGAGGTCGGCTCGTCGAACAGCATGATTTTCGGGTTCATGCACAGCGAGCGGGCAATCGCCACACGCTGCTGCTGCCCGCCAGACAACTGGCCCGGATATTTGTGTGCCTGCTCTGGAATCTTGACGCGGGCGAGGAAATGCATGGCAATTTCCTCTGCTTTCTTTTTCGGCATTTTGCGCACCCAGATCGGGGCAAGCGTGCAGTTTTCGAGAATCGTCAGGTGCGGGAACAGATTAAAGTGCTGGAACACCATGCCGACTTCGCGGCGCACTTCGTCGATCTTCTTCAGGTCGTTGGTGAGCTCGGTGCCGTCGACGAAAATGTTGCCGGCCTGGTGTTCTTCCAGGCGGTTGATGCAGCGGATCATCGTCGACTTGCCGGAGCCCGACGGGCCGGCGATGACGATGCGTTCGCCGCGCATGACCTTCAGGTTAATGTCGCGCAGCACGTGGAATTCACCGTACCACTTGTTCATGCCGATCAGCTCGACGGCCACTTCCGTTTCGGAAACGGTCATTTTGGTAGGTTGGACAATTGCCATGATGAGAGTTTCCCTTGATTAACGTTTGTGGCCGGTGTCGAGGTGCCGTTCCATTAAGCCGGAATAGCGCGACATGCCGAAGCAAAAAATCCAGAACAGGAAGCCGGCAAACACCAGTCCGGTCATCGGCGTTACCGGCGAGGCCCAGGTGGCATCGGCAAAATTCAGGCGGACGATGCCGAGCAGGTCGAACATGCCGATGATCGACACCAGCGAGGTATCCTTGAAAAGGCCGATGAAGGTGTTGACGATGCCAGGGATGACCAGCTTGATGGCCTGCGGCATGACGATCAGCCGCATCTTCTGCCAGAAGCTGAGGCCGAGCGAATCGGCGCCCTCGAACTGGCCTTTCGGGATCGCCTGCAGGCCGCCGCGGATGACTTCGGCCATATAGGCGGAGGCAAAGATCGACACGCCGACAATGGCGCGCAAAAGCTTGTCGAACGTCATGCCGACCGGCAGGAACAGCGGCAGCATGACGCTGGCCATGAACAGCACGGTGATCAGCGGCACGCCGCGGATGATCTCAATGAAGGCAACGCAGCCCATCCGGATCACCGGCATTTTCGAGCGTCGTCCAAGCGCCAGCAGGATGCCGAGCGGCAGCGATACGGCGATGCCGACAAATGACAGGATCAGAGTGACCATCATCCCGCCCCAGAGCGGGGTTTCGACCACTTCCAGCCCGAATCCGCCATAGAGCAGCACGAAACTGACGATCGGGAAGACGATGAACAGCAGCAGGGCATTGAGGCCCTTGCGCGGTGCCTTGGGCATCAGCATCGGGATCAGCAGGATCACGAACATCAGTGCCACCAGCATCGGACGCCAGCGCTCGTCGAGCGGGTAGCGGCCGAACATGAACTGCTGGAAACGGGAGCCGACAAAGGCCCAGCAGGCGCCGCTCCAGCCTTCAGGACGCACACCGCCCTGAGCGACGGTGGCGCAGACCGTACGGTCTGGGCCGAGCCACACGGCCTGGACGAAAAGCCAGTTGAGCAGCTGCGGCACGTAATAAACGAGCAGAGCGAGCGCCACGCAGGTGAACACCACATCTTTCGGCGTGGCGATCAGGTTCGTGCGGATCCAGTGGCTGAGTCCGCGCTCGCTGACTGGCGGCGCCAGCTGTGTCAGGATGTCGGTGCGGACAAAAGCGTTGGCCGACGGAGCGGTGGGGGGGATGGGGGATGCAATCGTCATCTTATCTCTCCACCAAGGCCATTTTGGCGTTGAACCAGTTCATGAATATCGAGGTGGCGATCGACAGGCTGAGATAGACGACCATCAGGATGGTGACGATCTCGATCGACTGGCCGGTCTGGTTGAGCACCGTGCCGCCGACGGCAAACAGATCGGCGTAGCCGACGGCCACGGCCAGCGACGAGTTCTTCGTCAGGTTGAGATACTGGCTGCTGAGTGGCGGAATGATGATTCGCATCGCCTGGGGCACGACCACCAGGCGGGTGATGGCCGAGGAGTGCAGTCCTAGCGCACTGGCGGCTTCCGACTGGCCCTTGGCAACGCTGCGGATGCCGGACCGCACGATTTCAGCGATGAAGGCCGCGGTGTAGAACGACAGCGCCAGGAACAGCGACATGAATTCGGGCCCGACCACGGAACCGCCGGTCAGGTTGAAGCGACCGGCGACCGGATAGTCGAAGGCCAGCGGCGAGCCGGAGACGAGGAAGACGATCAGCGGCAGGCCGATGATCAGGCCGAGCGCGGTCCAGATGGTGTGGAACTGCTGCCCGGTGGCCATCTGGCGTTTTTTTGCCCAGCGGGCGATCACCACGGCAATGGCGACGGCGACCACGACG
>Ga0247730_1001478_pt1 | contig 13006 bp, 14 predicted proteins | sample UWRJL073202C2_FD_180959 | JGI IMG/M metagenome (GOLD analysis project Ga0247730, IMG submission 180959) | Plant litter microbial communities from Arlington Agricultural Research Station in Wisconsin, United States - UWRJ-L073-202C-2 | ecosystem: Environmental > Terrestrial > Plant litter >...
CGCGGGGAACCGAGTGGAAGCCGATCGGCTCGCTGTAGCCCGTCGCGAAGCGGACGAAGTACTCCATCGTGCCGCTCAGGTCGAACGCGGTGGCCCTGCGCGACGTCGACAGCACCTCGTACGCACCTGGGTCGAGGTTGTCGAACCTGCTGCCCGAGACCAGGTACGTGCGGGCGACGGTCCCATCGTCCTCGACGAGCCACACCCGCTGGTCGCCCTGGTCGAACACGACACGTCGACCGGTGCCGGACTGGGCCGGCGGCGCAGGGTCGACCTCCTGTTCGACGACGACGTCGAGGACGGGCGCGGGCGGCGTGGCCTGCACGAGCGTCGCGGACTCCAGCGACGACGGCGGCGAGGACTCGGCGCTCTGCGAGGTCGTGGTCGCGGCGCCGGCCGTGGCGTCACCGGCCCGGAGCTGCGGCAGGACGCCGACCGCGGCCCCGCCGACGGCGATCGTCACGGCGAGCGCGACACCCAGCCCGCCCAGGCGGGCGCGGCGGCGCAGGAGCGACGAGCGGTGCTTGGACACGCGATCATCCTACCGACGGGACCCGGGCGGGTCCGGCGGTCACCTGGTCGTGCGCCGCGGCTTCCCCGACGCGGCGATCATGCCCGCCGCGACCTCGCGGTACGCATCGGCGCCCTTGTGGTGCTTGGCCGTCGCGAGCACCGAACGGCCGATGGCCGGCGCCTCCGCGAACCGGATCGTCTTGGGGATCGGCGGCGTGACGACGGTCAGGTCGTACGTGTCACGGATCGCCTGCAGGACGTTCTGGGCGTGCTTGGTGCGTCCGTCGTACATCGTCGGCAGGACGCCCATGATCTCGAGCTTGGGATTGATGTACTGGCGGACGTCGTGGATCGTGTCGAGCAGCTGACCGACGCCGCGGTGCGACAGGGTCTCGGCCTGCAGGGGGATCAGCACCTGCTGGGCGGCGGACAGCGCACCGACCGTGAGCACGCCGAGCGTCGGCGGGCAGTCGATGAGGATCCAGTCGTAGTCGTCGGCGACCTTGTCGAGGGCGACGCGCAGCCGCTGCTCGCGCCCGGTGCGTCCGACCAGGCTCTCCTCGGCCTGCGTCAGGGTGATGTTGGCCGGCAGCAGGTGCATGCCGTCGTCGGTGATGACGATCGCGTCGTCGGCCTGCTGGGTGCCCAGCAGGACCTCGGCGACGGTCAGCTCGAGGTCCTCGGGATCGATGCCGAGCGAGAACGTCAGGCTGCCCTGCGGATCGACGTCGACCAGCAGGACCCGCTGGCCCAGCTCCGCGAGCGCCGCGCCGAGCGACACGACGGTGGTCGTCTTGGCGACCCCGCCCTTCTGGTTGGCCACCGCGATCGTCGTCGTCACGATCGCCATTGTGTCACCGATCGTGGCGGCCAAACGACCCTTCCACGGGGCCGTTTGGCATGCTTGGCGCATGACTCGTCGTGCGCTGGTGACCGGAGCTACCGCAGGCATCGGCCACGCCTTCGCAACGGAGCTCGCACGACGGGGCTACGACCTCGTGATCGTGGCCCGCACGACCGAGCGGCTGGAGTCCGTCGCCCGTGCGATCCGCGACGAACACGGCGTCGAGGTCGACGTCGTCACGGCCGATCTGTCGTCCGCCGACGGCATGCAGGTCACGGCCAACGCGCTGACCGACACGACGCGGCCGGTCGACCTGCTGGTCAACAACGCGGGGGCCTCGCTCGCGGGCTGGTTCGGCACGACGGCCATCGCCGACGAGGATCGTCAGCTCGACCTCCTCGTCCGCGCGCCGATGCATCTCATGGACGCCGCGATCAAGACGATGGCCGGCCGCGGCGGGGGTCAGATCATCAACGTCTCGAGCGTCGCGGCGTTCACCCCACGCGGCGTCTACTCGGCCCACAAGGCCTGGCTGCTCAACCTCTCGCAGTGGGCCGACGTCCACTACGACGACGTCAACATCTCGGTGCAGGCGCTGTGCCCCGGGTTCGTCCGCACCGAGTTCCACGAGCGCGGCGAGATGGACGTCTCGGGGGTGCCGCGGTGGATGTGGCTCAAGGCCGACAAGGTCGTCTCGGCGTCGCTGCGCGACCTCGCGAACGACAAGGTCGTCTCGGTCCCGTCGCTGCGCTACAAGCTCCTGGCGACGCTCGCGCGCCTGCTGCCGGCGTCGTTCGTCACCCGGGTCGCCAAGCGCGGGCGCTGATGACGTCATGAGCGTGCCGCGGACCCTCGAGCTGCCGTCCGGCGTGGACGCGCTGACTCTCGACACGGCCCGTGGACCGTTCGCGGCGCACGTCGCGCGGGCCGACTCCCCCGTCGCGCACGTCCTGCTCATCCCCGGCTGGACGGGGTCCAAGGAGGACTTCACGCCTGTCCTGCCGCTGCTGGCCGCGGCCGGGATCGACGCCACGACGTACGACCAGCGCGGCCAGTACGAGACCGCGGGGGCGCCCGACGACGACTACACGTTGCAGGGGTTCGCGGCCGACGCCCTCGCCGTCGCGGCCACGAGCGGCCACGAGCGGTCGCACCTCGTCGGCCACTCCTTCGGAGGGCTGGTCGCCCAGCAGGCCGCCGTGGTGCAGCCCGCGGCATGGCTCGACCTCAGCCTGGTGTGCTCGGGGCCCGGTGCGCTCGGCGACTCCCCCACCCGGCCGCTGAAGCGCATCGTGAGCGCCATCGGCAAGGTGCCGCTGCTGCAGATCCACCAGCTGCGCGAGCAGGGCGTCCGCCGGCCCGCGCAGATCACCCGTTTCCTCGCCCGCCGGTTCGTCGCGAACGCCCCGGCGTCGCTGAGGTCCATGACCCAGCTGTTGATCGACGCGCCCGACATCGTCGACGAGGTCGCCGCCACGGGCCTGCCGGCCTGGGTCGGTCGCGGCCTCGACGACGACGCCTGGCCGCACGACGTGCAGGCGAGGATGGCCGAGCGGCTGGGCACCCGCATCCACGTCGTCCCCGACGCGGGGCACTCCCCCGCCGTCGAGAACCCGTCGGGCCTCATGCAGGCCTGGCTACCGTTCCTGGAGAACCACCACAAGGAGGTCGGCTGATGGCCGGATTCACCCGCGGATTCACCGGACGCCCCCGTCGCGGCGGCAACGACCGGCTGCCGCCCGGCCAGTACGACACGGGCGCCGGCTGGCCCACGCTGACCGCCGAGCTGACCCCGCACGTCGACGTCGACGAGTGGACCATGACCGTCGACGGGCTGGTCGAGAACCCGACGACATGGGACTGGCGCGGCATCCACGCCCTGCCCCCGTCGTCGTACTTCGGCGACATCCACTGCGTCACGACGTGGTCGAAGTTCGACACGACGTTCTCCGGCGTGAGCGTCGACGCCCTGCTCGACGTCGTCGGGGTCAAGCCGGAGGCGACGCACGTGTTCGCGACGTCGACGACGGGCTACACGACCAACCTGCCGATCGACGACATCACGGGCGGCAAGGCCTGGATCGTGTGGGACTTCGACGGCTCGCCGCTGACGCCCGAGCACGGCGGCCCCGTCCGGCTGCTGGTGCCGCACCTGTACTTCTGGAAGTCCGCGAAGTGGATCACGCGCATCGAGCTGCGCGACCACGACGAGCAGGGCTTCTGGGAGCGCAACGGCTACCACGACCGCGGCGACCCGTGGCTCGAGCAGCGCTACCAGGGTGATGCATGACGGACGCGCCCGAGCCCGTCGCGAGCTCGTGGACGACCGCGACGGTGCGCGAGGTCGAGCACCTGGGGTCTAGCTTCGTGAAGATCCGCCTCGAGGTCGCCGACCGGCACGACCACGTGCCCGGCCAGCACTACGTCGTCCGCCTGCGGGCACCCGACGGCTACACGGCCCAGCGCTCGTACTCGATCGCCTCCGATCCGGCCGATCCCCTCGTCGAGCTCATGGTCGAGTGCCTGCCGCGCGGTGAGGTGTCGGGATTCCTGCACGACGTCGTCGAGGTCGGAGACGAGCTCGAGGTCCGCGGCCCGATCGGCCGCTGGTTCGTGTGGGGCGGGACGACCCCGTCGCTGTGCGTCGCCGGGGGGTCCGGTGTCGTCCCGTTCGTCTCGATGATGCGGTACGCCCGGCGGACCGGCACCGAGCCGCTCCTGCGGGTCGCCGCGTCGGCGCAGACCCGGGAGCGGCTCCCGTACGTCGAGGAGCTGGAGTCGTACGGCGCCTTCATCGCCCTGACCAGGGAGAACCAGCCTGTTCCCGGGCGCCAGGAGCGCGTCGCGGCGCACATCTACCCCGAGGAGCTCGTGCCGCTCGCCGAGGACGTCGAGCGGGCGTACGTCTGCGGCTCGGTCGGGTTCGTGAGCTTCGTCGGCCGAGTCCTGGGCGAGGCGGGGGTCCGCAGCGACACCGTGCGCGTCGAGCAGTTCGGCCCGACGGGCTGACGGCTAGCCCGGCACCTGCGCGAACAGGGTCTCGAACTGCTCCGGCGCGGTCGTGTTGACGCCCAGGTGGAAGTCGGGCCCCTTGCCGGTGCCGTGGTAGTCGCTCGACCCCGTGACGACCAGGCCGAGATCGGCCGCGACCGCCCGCAGCTCGGCCCGGACCTCGGGCGAGTGGTTGTTGTGGTCGACCTCGACGCCCGCCAGCCCCTGGTCGGCCAGGTCGGCGAGCACGTCGGGCGGCAGCACCCGTCGCGCCTTGCGGGCCCACGGGTGGGCGATGACGCTGACCCCGCCGGCCTCGCGCAGCAGCCGGATCGCATCGGGCAGCGGGGCGCCGTAGCGCTCGACGAACGCCGGGCCGTTGTCGTAGAGCCAGTCCTGGAAGGCCTCGTCGCGGTCTGCGACGTAGCCGGCGGCGACCATCGCGTCGGCGACGTGCGGGCGTCCCGACGCGGCCGCGCTGCCCGACTGCGCCACGACGTCGGCCACCGTCAGCGGCATGCCGTGGTCGCCCAGCTTGTCCAGCAGCGCGGGCAGGCGGTTATCGCGGCCGTCGAGGATGCGGCGCAGCTCGGTGAGCAGCGGGACGTCCGTCGGGTCGAACCCGTACCCCAGCAGGTGCACGCTGACCCCGTCGAGCATCGTGGAGAACTCGATGCCACGCACCAGCGTGATGCCCAGCCGGTCGGCCGCGGCCTGCGCCTCGTCCCAGCCGGCGGTCGAGTCGTGATCGGTGATCGCGACGACGTCGAGCCCTGCCTCCACGGCCTTCTCGACCAGCTGGGTCGGCGTGTCCGTGCCGTCCGATCGGTTCGAGTGGGTGTGGAGGTCGATGCGCACGGCCTCAGGTTATCTGGCCCGTCCGACCGACCGGGTCACACCGGGGTCGAGACGTTCCAGCGCCGCACCACCGGGGTGCCGCGGTCGGATCCGAGCACCGAGATCGTGGCGGTGTCGAGGTCGAAGTGACGGCCCTCGGCGACGTCGAGGCCCAGCCACCGGGCAGCCAGGACCCGTAGCGAATGACCGTGCGCGAACACCAGGGTGCGTCCGTCCGTGGCCCGTGCGCGGGCCACGACGCGGTCGAGCCGTGCGGCGACGTCGGCTGCCGTCTCGCCGCCGGGCGCCGGGTGGCTCCAGATCGACCAGTCGGGCACGGTCTCCCGGATCTGCGGCGTCGTCAGCCCCTCGTAGTCGCCGTAGGCCCACTCGGCCAGGTCCTCGTCGGGCTCCGCGTCGGCGAACCCGGCCAGCTCGGCCGTCCGCCGCGCCCGCCGCCGCGGGCTGGTGAGCACGTGGGCGAAGTCGACGCCGGACAACGGTCCCGCGAGCGACTCGGCGACCGCCTCGCCAGAGGCGGTCAGCTCCAGATCGGTGATCGACGTGTGCCGTCCCGAGAGGCTCCACTCGGTCTCGCCGTGGCGGACCAGCCACAGCTCGTCGGTCGGGCCCGTCATCGCGGGACGAACGCCCAGTAGTCGAGGTCGAGCAGGACGCCCGGGGCGTACTTGCCGTCGTCGCCGCGCAGCGTGAGCGTCTCGTCGCGGCCCTTGGTGGCGACCAGGCGCAGGCGCAGCGCTCCGACGCCCGGTGCGGACGTCTCGGCCTTGTCGAGCACCTCGGACCAGGCGTAGACCGTGTCACCGGCGAACGCCGGCGCGGCGTGCGCTCCCGCGTTGATCGCGGCGACGAGCTGGGCGTTGGCCAGTCCGTTGAACGACAGCGCCCGCGCCAGCGAGATGATGTGCCCGCCGTAGATGAGCCGGACGCCGTCGGGCCGCGCCTCGGTGTTGAAGTGCACCTTGGCGGTGTTCTGCCACAGCCGCGTCGCGAGCATGTGCTCGGCGTCCGTCAGCGTCACGCCGTCGACGTGGTCGATCGTCTCGCCCACCTCGTAGTCGTCCCAGCGGTGCGGCTCGCCGGCGGCGGCGAAGTCGTAGGCGGTGAAGTCGAGGCCGTCGGGCACGACCAGGTCGGCCGGCTCGACGACCGCGGCCAGGTCGGGCACGACGGTCTCCGGTGCCGGCGCCGCGGCGTCGCGCTTGTGCACCATGACCCAGCGCGCCCAGTCGAGGGCGATCTCGCCGCGCTGGTTCGTCGCGGTCGAGCGGACGTAGACGACGCCCGTCTTCTTGTTCGAGTTCTCCTTGAGGCCGATGACCTCCGAGGTGGTGCTCAGCGTGTCGCCCGGCACGACGGGACGGTGGAACCGGCACTCCGCGTAGCCCAGGTTGGCGACCGCGTTGAGCGACACGTCCGGCACGGTCTTGCCGAAGGCGATGTGGAACGCGACGAGCTCCTCGACCGGTGCGGGGTCCAGGCCCACCGATGCGGCGAACTCCGCCGACGACGGCACGGCGAACCGTGTCGGGTACAGCGCCTGGTAGAGCGCACGGTCGCCCTCGGTGACGGTGCGGGGCGTCGCGTGCCGCAGCACCTGCCCGACCGTGAAGTCCTCGAAGAAGTGGCCGGGATTGGTCTTGGTCATGCGGTGGGGCTCCTACGGGTCAGGCGAAAGGGTTGCTGCCGGTGCTGCCGGGCATCGTCGCCAGGAGCGCGGTGCCGTCGGCCAGCAGCTTGTGCTCGACGAGCACCTCGTACTTGGTGGCGACGACCTTCTGGACCGAGCTGAAGTCGCGCTGGCCACGGGTCGCCCCGTATCCCAGGGCGCCGGAGATGATGCCGAAGACGATGCCGAACGCGATGCCGCCCAGGATCGTGACGACGACCGAGCTGCCGTCGGCGAAGATGCTCAGGATCGCGCCGATCAACAGGCCCAGCCAGGCTCCCGAGGCGGCACCGGCGGACAGCACCCGCCCCCACGTGAGGCGTCCCGTGACCCGTTCGACCTGACGCAGCTCGGTGCCGACGATCAGCACGTTCTCGACCGCGAACTCGTGGTCCGCAAGGAAGTCGACGGCCTTCTGCGCGTCCGCGTAGTGGTCGTAGACGCCCAGCGACTGCGGGTACTCGAGGGAGAAGATCTCGGCCATGGGGTGTGCTCCTGGTGGTGGTGGGGGCTCGGGGCGTGGCTCAGAGCTTGTAGTCCTTCAGGAGGCTGCGACCGATGATCATCTTCTGGATCTCGGCCGTTCCCTCACCGATGAGCAGGAAGGCGGCCTCGCGGTACAGCCGCTCGATCTCGTACTCCTTGGAGTAACCGTAGCCACCGTGGATGCGGAACGACGTCGCGACGACCTCGTTGCAGTACTCCGCGGCGATGTACTTGGCCATGCCGGCCTCGACGTCGTTGCGCTGGCCGGAGTCCTTCAGGCGGGCCGCCTTGACGACCATCGCGTGCGCCGTCTCGACCTTGGTGGCCATCTCGGCGAGCTGGAAGAGGATCGCCTGGTGGTCGGCGATCCTCTTGCCGAACGTCTCGCGCTGCTGCGCGTACGCGATGCCCAGCTCGAAGGCCCGGTTGGCGACGCCCACGGCGCGGCCGGCGACGTTGACGCGGCCGACCTCGACGCCGTCCATCATCTGGTAGAAGCCCTTGCCCGGCTCGCCGCCGAGGATCTGGTCGGCGGAGATCTGGTGGCCCTCGAAGATCGCCTCGGTGGTGTCGACGCCCTTGTAGCCCATCTTGTCGATCTTGCCGGGGATCGTGAGGCCCGGGGCGGTCTCGCCGAAGCCCGGCTCCTTCTCGACCAGGAACGTCGTCATGCTCTTGTACGGGGAGTCCTGGCCCTCGTCGGTCTTGACGAGCACCGCGATCAGGGTGGACGTGCCGCCGTTGGTCAGCCACATCTTCTGGCCGTCGATCGTGTAGTCGCCGTCGTCGCCCTTGACCGCCTTGGTCTTGATGGCCGCGACGTCGGAGCCCAGCCCCGGCTCGGACATCGAGAACGAGCCGCGCACCTCGCCGGTGGCCATCCGCGGCAGGTACTTCTGCTTCTGCTCCTCGGTGCCGTGCTGCATCAGCAGGTACGCGACGATGAAGTGGGTGTTGATGACGCCCGAGACGCTCATCCAGCCGCGGGCGATCTCCTCCACGACCAGGACGTAGGTCAGCAGCGACTCGCCGAGTCCGCCGTACTCCTCGGGGATCATCAGGCCGAAGATGCCGAGCTCCTTGAGCCCGTCGACGATGTCCTGGGGGTACTCGTCGCGGTGCTCCAGCTCGGTCGCGACCGGGATGATCTCCTTCTCCACGAACTGGCGTACGAGCTTGAGGATCTCCTGCTGCTCTTCGGTGAGACCTTCGGTGCTGACAAGACGACCCATCGTGGGCTCCTCCAGGTTGGTGCGACGATGACCCGCCGACTGTACCGACAGGTAACCGTGGCGTCGTGCGCTGGCTCCGGTGATCTGGCCCACCTGCCGGCCCGATCAGTCGGCCAGGACGGGCTCCGGTGGCGGCCGGCGCAGCACCACGACGACGAGACCGGCCAGGATCAGGGCGAGGCCGACGTACACGCCGACGGGGGGCGTCTGGTCCAGGAAGATGCCCGCCAGCAGCGCGGCGCCCGGCACCTCGAGCAGCAGCAGGAGCGAGATCAGGCCCGGGCTCATGACCGCCAGCAGGTGGTTCAGCACGGAGTGGCCCAGCAGCTGCGCGCAGATCGTGACCCCGACGATCGCGAGCCACGTGCGACCCGAGAAGTCGACCATCTCGACCTGGGCCACGAGGCAGGCGACGGCCAGCGTGGCGGCGCAGATCCCGTAGCAGGCGACGGTGTACGAACCGGTCGAGACGCGTTCGCGCACCTGGCTCCCGGCGATCAGGTAGAGCGCCGCGGTGAGGCCGCCGACGAGGGCCAGCAGATCGCCCGTCAGGGCCCGGGCCGACAGGGAGAAGTCGACGCCGGTGATGACCAGCACCCCGACGATCGCCAGCGACATCCCGCCGATGACCGATCGCGGCGCCCGCTCTCCGCGAAGCCGGTCGACGACCACGACGAACACGACCTGCATGCTGACCATCGCGGTCGCCGCCGCGACCGAGGTCATCTTCAACGCCGTGACCCACGTGCCGAAGTGCGCGGCGAGCATGACGCCGGCGAAGGCCGTCGTCCGCCAGCCGTCACGGCCGAGACCCGCCAGCTCGGTGCGTGCCCGCGGCGCGGCGAACGGGGCGATCGAGAGGGTGCCCAGCGCATTGCGCCAGAAGCCGATCGCGAGCGCCGGGGCCGAGGCACCGGCCATGAGCGGACCCGAGGCGGAGACGCCCAGGATCGCGACGACGGCGAGGAAGGCGTTCACCCGGACAGTGTGCCCGTGCCACGATGTCCGCATGCTCCTGGTCTCCATCGCCCTCGTCGTCATCGGTGCCGGCGTCAGCCTGTTCGCCACGTCCCTCGTCGCCCGACCTCTCGGATGGTCGCGGACTACGGGCGAGGTCATCGGCGTCTCGACCAGCGCGCCCTCGTACGCCCCGCACCGCGACGCGTCCTTCCGCTACTCGACCGACGACGGCACCGAGCACACGGTGTGGACGCCCGACGGCACCGGGACCTCGCCGCTGGTCGGCAAGCCCGTCCAGGTCCGGTTCGACCCTGCGAGCCCGTCGACGGCCCGCGCGGCGACCGCCCTGCCGCCGGTGTTCCTGCTCATCGCCATCGGCGACGCGCTGCTCGTCGTCGGGATCCTGCTCCTCGTGCTCTAGCCCCAGGCCTGCTCCAGCTCTGCCAGCGACGTCTCGAGGTGGGTCAGCAGGCGCTGCAGGTGAGGGACGGAGCGCCGGCAGCCGATGAGCCCGAAGTCCAGGTAGCGGTCGCGGCTCGTCAACGTGATGTTGAGCGCCTGACCGTCCAGCACGATCGACACCGGGTACATCCCGTCGAGGCGGGCGCCGTTGAAGTACATCGGCTCCTTCGGGCCGGGCACGTTGGAGATGATGACGTTGAACGGTGGGTGCGTGTACGTGACGAAACCCGGCACCGGGGTCAGGGCCAGCGGCAGCATCTGCAGGGCCGAGAACGCGAGCACCTGGGTCGGCGACAGGTCGCCCATGATCTTCTTGGCCTGCCGCGACGAGTAGGCGATCTCCTCCAGCCGGGTCGCGCCGTGCTCGCGGTCCGTCGCGAGGTTCACGACGATCGCGCCCGTGGCGTTGCCGGGAGCGGCCTCCTCCCCCGTCGTGTCGGCCCGCAGCGACAGCGACATCGGCACCATCGCCGTCATCGGGTCGTCCGGCAGGGCGTGCAGCTCGAGCAGGTACTGGCGCAGCGCACCGGACACCATCGCCAGCACGACGTCGTTGAGCGTCGTCGCCGACGACTTCGCGACCCGGCGGATGCGCTCGATCTCCCACGACTGCGCAGCGAACCGGCGGGCTCCGCCGACGGGTCCGTTGAGGATCGTCTTCGGCGCACGCGGCAACGTCACGTCGCCGTCGCGGACCACCTGCGTCGCGATGCGCAGCGACGCCGGCACGAGCCCGGCGACGTCGCCGATCGCCTCGGCGCCGGCGCGCAGGACGCCGACGGGGTCGAATCCCTTCCTCGGCGTCGCGGTGCCGGCGCGGGTCGGCACCGCCCACGGCGGGACGCAGTCGCGGTCCTCGGGGTCCGTGCTGAGCGAGCGCTGCATCAGCCGCAGCGCCGAGACGCCGTCGACCATCGAGTGGTGGATCTTGCTGTAGACCGCGATCCGGCCGTCCGCGAGGCCCTCGACGACGTGGGCCTCCCACAGCGGACGGTGCCGGTCGAGCAGGGAGCCGTGCCACTGGGACGTGAGCTGCAGGAGCTCGCGGATGCGTCCCGGCTGCGGCACGGCCGAGTGCCGGACGTGGTACTCGTGGTCGAGCGAGTCGTCGACCTTCCACTACGTGTTGCCGAGCGACCCGACCGGCTCGGCGGGGCGACGCCGGAACAGCGCCGACACCTCGTGCGACCGGAACGCCTCGAGCATGTCGCGCACGAACTCCGGGCCCGAGCCCTCCGGCGGCTCGAACAGCTGCAGGCCGCCGACGTGCATGGGGTGCTCCCGCGATTCCGCCAGGAGGAACATCGAGTCGGTGGGCGGCATGAACGACATTCGGCATTCCTTCTGCGGGAGTGGGCGTACCGGGGGTACGCTAACGGTCGCGTGTGGCCCACGTCACTCTAGGTGACGTCCGGCCCGGCATGACGTCGTCGACGGGGCGACCGTGAAGGAGGAACACCATGGCGCACCTGGCACTCGCGGCCGAGCCGCAGTACTTCCGAGGCATCAGCCTGCAGTCGAGGATGCTCGGCTTCGGGCTGCGGCACACGGTCCGTCCGATGCTCGGTCTGTGGGCGCGCCTGCCGTTCGACGTGTTCCCGCCCAACCTCGTCGAGCACGCGGCGAAGCTGCTGCCCGTCCCCGAGGGCACGAGGTGGCGCACGGTCGACCTCCCCAGCGGGTCCAGCGAGTGGCTCCAGGCCGATGGCGTCAGCGACATCGGCGCCGGCAACGCGCAGGCCATCGTGTACTTCCACGGCGGCGCGTTCCTGACGTGCGGCCTCAACACCCACCGCCGGCTCGTGTCCCGCATCTCCGCAGCCGCCCGGCAGCCCGTCCTCAACGTCGGCTACCGCCAGATGCCGTACGAGTCGATCACCGAGTCCGTGGCCGACGGCGTCGACGCCGTCCGGTGGATGCGCGACCAGGGCTACCGGACGGAGGACATCACGATCGCCGGCGACTCGGCCGGCGGCTACCTCGCCTTCAGCGTCGCCCGGGCCGTCATCGACCAGGGGTGGGGCACGCCGGCCGGCGTCGTCGCCCTGTCCCCCCTGCTCGACTTCGATCCCACCGGCAAGCGCGCCCACCGCAACGCCGACCGGTGCCAGACCTTCCCGATGCACGCGGTCGCCAAGCTCACCGACGTCTCGCTGCGGGTCGACAGCCGGCGCGGCATCACGGCCCGACGGGTCGACCCCGTCAACATGCCGCTGGCCGACATGCCGCCGACCATGATCCACGTCGGCTCGCGCGAGGTGCTGATGGCCGACGCCGAGCTCATGGCCAACCGGCTCGTGTCCGCCGGCGTGCCGTGCGACCTGCAGGTGTGGGACCGGCAGGTCCACGTGTTCCAGGCCGCTGCGTCGTGGGTGCCCGAGGCGCGGCTCGCGATCCACGAGATCGGCACGTTCGTCCGCGGGCTGGCCGAGCAGGAGAAGGCCCGCACCGTCGACACGACGATCGCCGAGCCGCGCCGGCGCCCGGCCCGCGCGTCCGCTCGCTGACGCCGCCCCGCACCGGTTCGACGAGGTGCGGGCGACCCGGGCGCGAGTGACAATGACAGCGACGGGGAGGCCCACGTGACGAACCACGACGACACCATCGAGCCCGATCTCGAGATTCACGCACCGAAGACCGCGGCGGCGGGGGTGACGGCGGTCCGGGTGTCGATGCAGCGGTCGATCGCGCACATGGGCGTCAAGAACACCGCCCGCACGCTGCTGAAGCTGAACCAGGCCGACGGCTTCGACTGCATGAGCTGCGCGTGGCCGGACCCCGATCCCGAGCACCGGCACGCCGCGGAGTTCTGCGAGAACGGCGCCAAGGCCGTCGCCGAGGAGGCGACGAAGGACCGTGCGACACCGAGCTTCTTCGCCCGCCACAGCATCGCCGAGCTCGACGCCCACGACGAGCACTGGCTGGGCCAGCAGGGTCGCATCACGCACCCGCTCGTCAAGCGTCCCGGAGGCACGCACTACGAGCCCATCG
>Ga0247730_1001479_pt1 | contig 13005 bp, 8 predicted proteins | sample UWRJL073202C2_FD_180959 | JGI IMG/M metagenome (GOLD analysis project Ga0247730, IMG submission 180959) | Plant litter microbial communities from Arlington Agricultural Research Station in Wisconsin, United States - UWRJ-L073-202C-2 | ecosystem: Environmental > Terrestrial > Plant litter >...
TAATATTTTGTTAACCGGAATAAAATAAAAACTACCCCTAAGGTAGTTTAAATAATCATTGAACCGAAAACAACCACAGGTTTTGGGAGATTTGTCCGAGTAATGTAATGAATCTTTACATTCGAACGACCTGTCATTTTGTAAGTTGCAACTTAAATCAGGTACTAAAATGTCAGGTTTACCTGCAGGATATCTGCTATAAGTTCAGGAACAGCTGAGGCGCGGGCGGCGTTAATCACATATTATAAGGCTGATAATTTCGTTCCTGTGTTCCCTTGCTTATATTTGCAGGTAGCAGAGGGCCAGATGGCTTCGATATACAGAGATTACAAAGGCCAGGAGCTTAAAATATAACAACAAAAAATGTCAGACGAAAAGATAATCTTCTCAATGGCGGGGGTAAATAAGATTTACCCCCCTCAGAAACAAGTACTAAAAAACATATACCTATCCTTCTTTTATGGTGCCAAGATCGGTGTGATCGGTTTAAACGGATCGGGAAAGTCATCCGTTTTAAAAATCATTGCAGGCATAGACAAAGCGTTTCAGGGCGAGGTGGTATTTTCACCAGGATATACTGTAGGTTACCTTGCGCAGGAACCTGAGCTGGACGAAAACAAAACTGTACGTGAGGTAGTAGAAGAAGGTGTAGCAGAAATTACTGCTATCCTGAAAGAATACGAAGCCATCAACGAGCAGTTTGGATTGCCCGAAGTTTATGAAGATGCTGATGCCATGGATAAACTGATGGCAAAACAGGGAGAACTGCAGGATAAAATTGACGCCACAAACGCCTGGGAACTGGATACCAAACTGGAACGTGCAATGGATGCTTTGCGCTGCCCGGATCCTGATACAAAAATTGGAGTACTGTCAGGAGGCGAGCGCCGCCGCGTGGCAATGTGCCGCCTGTTGTTACAGGAACCAGATGTATTGCTGCTCGATGAGCCAACCAATCACCTTGATGCGGAGAGCATCGACTGGCTGGAACAATTCCTGAAAGAATATAAAGGAACTGTTATTGCGGTTACCCACGACAGGTATTTCCTTGATAACGTAGCAGGATGGATCCTTGAGCTCGACCGCGGCGAGGGTATTCCATGGAAAGGAAATTATTCTTCATGGTTAGACCAGAAAGCAAAGCGCCTGGCACAGGAAGAGAAAACAGAAAGCAAACGCCAGAAAACACTGGAACGTGAACTGGAATGGGTACGTATGGCACCTAAAGCAAGACATGCAAAATCCAAGGCAAGGCTTTCAAACTATGATAAACTGGCCTCTGAGGATTCAAAGGAAAGAGAAGACAAACTGGAGCTTTTCATTCCTGCAGGACCTAGATTGGGAAATGTAGTGATCGAGGCCAACAACGTGACCAAATCGTATGGCGACAAGATCCTGTTCGAAAACCTCAGTTTCTCTTTACCACCGGCAGGAATTGTTGGGATTATTGGCCCCAATGGGGCCGGAAAGACCACGCTTTTCCGTTTGATCACAGAGCAGGAAACACCAGATGAAGGAACATTCAGGGTAGGTGAAACCGTAGCACTGGGTTACGTGGATCAGATGCACAACGACCTTGAGGGAGATAAAACAGTCTATGAGAATATTACCGATGGGCTTGACAACATACAACTGGGCAACAAAGCAGTTAGCGGACGGGCCTATGTTTCAAAGTTCAACTTCAACGGCGGCGACCAGCAGAAAAAAGTTAACATTCTGTCTGGTGGAGAACGCAACCGTGTGCACCTTGCCATTACACTGAAAAAAGGTGCAAATGTACTGTTGCTCGATGAGCCTACGAATGATATTGACGTAAATACCCTGCGTGCTTTAGAAGAAGCGCTGGAAAACTTTGGTGGCTGTGCTGTTGTGATCAGTCACGACAGGTGGTTCCTTGACAGGATCTGTACACACATCCTTGCCTTTGAGGGAAATTCCCAGGTATACTTTTTTGAAGGTAATTACAGCGACTATGAGGAGAACCGCAAAAAACGTCTTGGTGATGTAACACCTCACCGCATACGTTATAAAAAGCTGGTATAAACAGCGATGATCATAAGGGGTATAACATTCACAAAGATGTTATACCCCTTTTATTTATCTCCGAATTTTTGCAGGCGATAAGTAAAGGTCAGCAGAAAATACCTGGTAATCTGATTATACTGGCTATCCGTGATCGAATTATCAGAAATACTCCTTACCAGGTTATTGCCCTGGTTCAATAGATCGTAAGCCTGCAGCATTACTGTAGCCTGTCTGTTTTTCAGCAATGTTTTCTCCACGCTAAAGTTAATCAGAAGAGGGTTTGCAACGCTCAGATCGTAACCTGAATTAATCCTTTTTGACACATCCGCGATCAGCACCCAGCTCTTGCCAACATTGGTACGCTCATTTACATTAAATTGCCAGGTTTCCACATTTCTTAACCTGAACTGGGCAATTGAATAGCGGTTGCTGCTGTAATTGTACATCGCAGAACCCGCCAGCGTAACCCGTCGCTGGTTCATTCTGAGTTTTAAGGTTTGCGAGAAATTGATATTTCTGTTGGTATTCAGAAAATCGTTCGCAAAAGACACCATATTAATATAGTCCCAGGTTCCTCTCAGTTCTGCATTGAACTTATTTTTGGCGAAGGGCACCGAATAGGAATACATACTGCCAAACTGATAGGCGCCGTTGGCATTTTCGAAATGTGTTTCCTGCTTCAGGCTGTTCAGCGTGTCTTTTACCAGCACTACATTACTCGCCACCTGATCCTGCACCAACGAACCATTCAGGCCCAGTAGCAAGGTAGCACCGGTGTTTTCCGCGGTGTGCTGAAAACTGAGTGTCCCGGCATGTGTAAAGCTGGATTTGAGGTTAGGATTACCGATAATTACATTTTGCAGGTTAGTGATATTTGGCACCGGCTGCAGCTGATAAAAATCAGGAGCAGCACTGGTACCACTATATACAAAAGCAAAGTTATCCCAGTCGGAAACAGCATAGCTGAGGTTGATAATTGGCGAAAGGTTAAGCTCAACGTGATTGATCTTTGTTTCATTTCCTTTGTATTCTCCTGTCAGCTGACTGGGCTGGGCGGTAACCCCGAGATTATAGTTAAGGTTTTTAGACTGGTACCTGTAGCTTACGGCAAAGCGGTGAAGCAAAAAGGATGAGGAATACAAAGAACTTAATGAATCTACCACACTATTGCTGCCGGTACTATTATTCACCCGTGTATATAAACTGTTGCGGTTTTTATTGAAAGAAAAGAAATAGGCGAAATCGATATTCTTTTTTACGGCAGAATCTGCACTGGCCCGAAGGGGCTCGCTGTACCTGAAATCTGCAGTGAGGCTGTTCGACCTGTTTTCGGTTTCTACCAGCCGGTTGACCACAGAATCTTTCAGCGGAGTATTGTTATTCCGGTTGTAATAAAAGATCTTGTTGCCAAGCTCCTCCTCTATCTGGTTAATTCCGGTGCTGAGGGTCACACCCCCAGACATGCTCCTGCCTGGCTTTTCCATACTTCTTGCCCACACAAAATTCCCATTCAGATTGGGCGTTTCCATATTGGAAAGCGTATTGTTCACTAAATCCTGCCTGATCAGTCCCGTTTGTTTGGAATCAGTTTCTGAACTCCTGTTCCTTTTTACCATTGATCCTCCAAGCGAAGCCTGGAAATAGCTTTTCTCGGCTACCGACTGGATATTGAAGTTGATGGTATTGTTATTATCGGTAGACCTGCTCTTGGATATGGAATTGTTTCTGATCGATCCGCCCGGAGTAACGGTCTCAATCGAATTGAGCTGATTGGACAGGTTCTTTATATAAGCATAGTTATACACAGCACTGGCTGTTATCCCATTGGATAATTTATCCCTGTAATTGAGCCCCGCGCCCGCGTTCGTATTGATACCGGCATCATTGCTGGTATTACTGGAATTGCTGCTGATCCCGATCTGCTTACTTCCCTGCCATAAATTGCCATTTGCCTGCAGGCCATACCGATCATCGGTTCCCCCGCTTGCAGAAGCATTGCCAAAAGTACCATTGTTCTGCCCGGCTTTAGTCACCAGGTTCAGCATCTTCTGTGAATCGCCCGTCTTCATGCCGGTAAAATTAGCCTCATCACCATAATCATTGATGATCTGTAGTTTGTCGATGATATTTGCCGGCAGCTGCCTGATAAAGTCTTTTACATTGTTGGTGAAAAAATCCTCCCCGTTTACGCGCAGCTTTACCAGTGGTTTTCCCATGGTAAAGGCGTTACCATTTGCATCTACCTCTACCCCGGGCAATTGCCGCAGCAGGTCTTCCACCCTGTCATTTTCAGATATCTGGTAAAATGAGGCATTGTATTCTATCGTATCTCTTTTTATTTTAATCGGCTTATCGCGCCCCTTGATAATCACCTCATCCAGAAGGTTAGACTCAAGATGAAGCGTGATGGGATATAGGATGAGGTTCAGCTGGTCTTCCTGATAAACATAACTCATATTATAGGGTTTGTAGCCTACCCTCATGATCAGCAGAGAGATGTTTTCAGCCTGTATGCCTCCAAAGGCAAATCTGCCACGATTGTCTGTAACTGTATTGAGCGTGTCTTTATCGGCAATCATAAAAACATCAGCACCCGGAACGGCATCTCTGAGGGAATCGATCACTGTGCCGCTTACCCTGCGTTGTACCTGACCATCGGCAGCAAGCGTACATAAGAGACACAGGGCATTAAATAAAATGATGCATTTTAAATGAGCCAAATTTCCATGAAATCTTAAAAAATCAACCATTTGCCATGCAATACTATTATTCCCGGTGTTAAGAAAATATTCCCTTTAAAAAGAGATGCTATTCAATCCTCCGTTCACAAGTATAACGGTTTGATCTATCAAATTAACCGAATATTCTTAAATATTCGATTAATTTTTAGAAATATGGCAGTTTAATCAGCGTTTGGTGTGGCAGTTTTCTCCGGCCTTGGTCCCCTTTTATAGATGACCAATCCATTTAAGAAATTTCTGAGGATCTGATCGCCGCAAGGTTTAAAATTTGGATGGTCATCACTCCTGAAAAAGGACCCCAGTTCGCTTTTGGTAATTTTAAAATTTACCAGTTCAAGAATCCTGATAATATCCTCATTAGTCAGTTCCAGCGCTACGCGAAGTTTTTTAAAAATATCGTTATTGCTCATAGTTACATTGCTACTTCTATCTTCACTTTTTTGTTTTTTATTTTCTCATCCCGCAGGGCAGCCAATATCTTATTCACCATGTTCCTTTTAACGGCCACATACGAACTCTGGTCCTTTACTTCTATCAGCCCTACATCCTCCTTCTGCAGTCCGCCCTTTTTTAGCAGCAGGCCAACAATATCTATCTTATTTACCTTATCCTTTTTACCTGCGGCAATATAAAGCGTTTGCCACTGGCTGTCCTTAGGCAGTTCATAATTGCCTTTCAGTTTTTCAATTTCAATGTCGCCTTTAAGAAAAGGATACTTCTCTTCTTCGGTCATGATCAGGAAAGCCGTCCCTTTCGCATTCATGCGTGCTGTACGGCCGTTTCTATGTAAAAAGGCATCTTCGGTATAGGGAAGCTGGTAATGAATAATGTTTCCTACTTCAGGTATATCCAGTCCGCGTGCCGCCAGGTCGGTAGTGATCAGGATTTTGATACTGCCGTTTCTGAATTTCAGCAGGGCACGTTCTCTTTCATCCTGCTCCATCCCCCCGTGAAAAATATCATGGGCAAGATCTTTATCAATCAGCAGGTCGCTGATGCGGTCTACCGTTTCCCTGTGGTTACAAAAAATCAGGGAGGTTTGTGCGCCGATCTTACAGATCAGATCAAATAAGGTATCCAGTTTATCTTCGGCAGTGGTGATGATCTTCTTTAGTTTAAGATCTGGTGCAACTTTCAGGTCTTTCAGAAAGTTAACCTCAACCGGCTGCTTCAATCCGGTAAAATCCGGGATCTCCTCCATTGCAGTAGCAGAGGTAAGCATCCGCTGTTTGAGCGAACGCAGATTGCCAATAATATAGGCCATATCTTCCTGGAAACCGAACTCCAGCGCTTTATCAAATTCATCCAGCACCAGCGTTGTGATGCTTGACTCATCAAAGTTTTCCTTTCTCAGATGATAGGCTATTCTGCCCGGTGTACCAATCAGTACCGCAGCAGGCTGTTCAAAGTTGTTCCGCTCAATTTTCACAGGGTGCCCGCCATAACAGCAGTTTACTTTAAAGCCTGTTCCCATTTGTTTGAACACCTGCTCTATCTGCAGGGCCAGCTCTCTGGAAGGTACCAGCACCAATGCCTGAACCCCTTTTACATCAGCACTCAGATTTTTTAAAACAGGCAGTAAAAACCCTATCGTTTTACCGGAACCTGTGGGGGCCAGCAAAACAACATCTTTCCCTTTATTTGCAGCCGCAATCGCTGCCTGCTGCATATCATTTAAAGTAGTGATTTTTAAATTGCCCAGTACCTTTTCTACCATCATGTAGCAAAGATACGGGAATTAACGTAAGAAAGGCCGCAAAAGCAAGCGCCTAGTAACTGAGCAGTTTCTTTCTGAGTTTACCCATTCGCATTTGCGCCTTTTTTTCGAGCTTCATCAGCATGGTACCTCTTTTGTACATCCAGGATGTTACTTTGCTATTTGCCTTCTGTAGAGGGGCACAGATTTTATCATCCAGAATTTCCAGATATTTGGCATTAGACCTGCTTTGTTGAAGTAAATAGAATTCGTTGATCAGCTCTGTATTCATCTTGTCCAGGATTAAATGAGTATTCTGTTGATTAAATAGTTAACGCCTAATATAGGTTTAAGAGTACCTTGCCGGTTATCTAAATATAAAAATAATTCTGAAGACCGTCAATAGTAATCACAGATAGCAACAGCAAAGCGCTTTTTTTGTTTGGTCCGCATCTCCCTGCCTGGAGAAGTGCTTTAATCAGTCTATTGCGGCATGGCGATTGCAAGATATTCATTTTAGCTCTTCAATCATTAACAGGCACAATAATCGTATAATAATTGTGCTAACATGTATTAAAAAACAGATAATGGACAGACATACCTACCAGACCGGTATCATCGGAAACTGTGCGTTTCTTGCACATATTAATAAAAACACAAATGTAGATTGGTTATGCTGGCCGAGATTTGACAGCTCATTTGTTTTCGGCGGACTGCTCGACCAGGAGAAAGGTGGAGAATATTCAATTCGCCCCGAAGGGGAATACACCTCAGACCAGTACTACCTTGAAAATACCAACATCCTGTGTACTGAAATTTCCAACGGGGAAGGACGGTACAAGATCACAGATTTTGCACCACGCTTTTTTCAGTACGAACGTTACTATAAACCCTTGATGTTTATCCGCAAGATTGAACCGCTTGAAGGCAATCCCAGGATTAAAGTAAGCTGCAGGCCTACGTTTGATTATGGCGAAGGTTTTCAGGAAGGATCGCGCGGGAGCAACCATCTCCTCTTTACCGGCAGCGAACACCATATGCAGCTGAGCACAAATATCTCTTTGTCTTATATTGAAGATGAGAAGTATTTTGCCCTTAACGACACCAAATACCTGATACTTACTTACGGGTACAATCTGGAGGCACCCATCGAAAGTACAGCAGAGCGATTCCTGCTCGAAACCAAAAAATACTGGAGAACCTGGATAAAACATTCAACCATAGCCGGATTCCAGCAATCGCTCGTTATCCGCTCGGCACTGGTATTAAAGATCCACCAGTATGAAGATACAGGGGCAATTATTGCTGCCAGCACAACCAGCTTACCAGAATCTCCGGGAAGTACCCGTAACTGGGATTACCGGTACTGCTGGATGAGGGATACCTATTATGTGATTACGGCCCTCAACCATATCGGCCACTTCGAGGAAATGGAAAAGTATTTCAATTACATTACTGATATTTCTTTCCGTGACGACAAACGGTACCAGCCTCTTTTTGGCATTGCAGGTGAAAGGGTACTCACTGAACGCGTCCTCACCAATCTGAAAGGGTATCAGGGTAACCAACCGGTTAGAATAGGAAACCAGGCCTTTGAGCATATCCAAAACGATATCTACGGGCAGGTGCTGATTTCTATGCTGCCTCTATACTCCGATAACCGGTTTATCTATAGTGAACGCAAAGATTCTACCATTTGGCTTGATTACCTGCTTAGTAAAATAGAAAGTACGATTGATGAAAAAGATGCCGGAATATGGGAATTCCGCAATCTTGCCAATATGCACTGCTATACCAACCTTTTCCAGTGGGCCGGTGCAAATGCGGCACTGAAGATGGCTAAAAGAATCGGAAACCTGGAATTTCAGGACCGTGCAACGCAGCTGATCGACCGCGCTGCCGCACATATCGAGGCCTGTTATGATCCGGAGAGGAAAGTATACAACCATGCGATAGGCAGCGATCACCTTGATGCCAGCACCCTGCAGCTGATCCTGATGAATTACCTGGATCCTGAATCTCAGCGTGCCAAGGACCATCTGATTGCGCTGGAAGGAGAACTGAAAGCGGAAAACGGGCTTTTCTACAGATACCGCCATACAGACGATTTCGGAAAACCAAAAACAACTTTCCTGATCTGCGCCTTCTGGTACGTAGAAGCACTGGCTATAGTAGGCCGTATAGATGATGCTGTTAGAGCTTTTGATTCACTGATCAGCTATGGTAACCACCTGGACCTCTTTGCGGAGGATATAGATGAAAAAGATGGCAGTCAGTGGGGGAATTTCCCGCAGGCCTACAGTCATGTGGGGCTGATGAATGCCGCGCACAGAATTGCCATTAAATTAGACAGGCCCGTTTTCCTTTAGGAGAACGGACCTGCATATAAATATTTCAAATAAAGATAGCCGCAATAGCTGCTATCTTTATTTCAGTTGTGCATTGCTTGCAGATAGTATTTTAAGCAATTCTCTCACTTCCATAAAGTTGCGCAGATAATTTCTGGCTGCAGAAATGTTGCTTCCTACTTTTATGGTATATGCCGTTGGCGGTAAAGCCTTAAAGATGTCTTCATCGGTATGATCATCGCCAAAGGCAATAATGAAATCAGGATTATTTCCATAAAGCCAGTTTAATGCGGCCTTACCTTTGTTGACTTCAATATTTTTAAACTCAATTACCTTGTTGCCCGGCATCATCTGCAGGCCTTTGTCGGCAACGGTTACTTTCAGGTGATTGATGATCTCATTTGCCCGCAGCTCACCAAGGCCTTCTTCAACTTTGCGGTAATGCCAAACCAGGGAATAACTTTTATCTTCAATAAATGATCCCGGCGTTCTGTCTGTATACGTATCCAGCACGGTCTTTACATCCTGTTTCCATTGGTCTGTTAACAGCGGCAGGGATTTCCATTCGCCCTGGTCACGTTTCTGCCATGCACCATGTTCAGCGATCAGATCCAGTTTCATATGCCCAAACCATTGTTCAAGGGTTTGGTTTCTTCTTCCACTGATAATGATCACGCGGTTTGCGGGATCAGCAACCAGGGTTTCCAGTATCTGATACAATTCTGCATCAGGGGCTGTTTTTTCAAGATCTCCGTTAAATCCAACGAGGGTTCCGTCATAATCAAGAAAGATATACCTTTCAGCTGCCGCCACATAATCCTTTGCCATTTGTTCTCTTACCACTCTCACTGCAAATTTTGTCAGTAACGACTCCTGCAGCTGTTTCACTTCTTCCAGCTTATCCATAAAGTTTTTTACCCAAAGGTGTATATCAAATTTCTTAACGATGCCTCTCATTACAGACATACGTGCTGCCTGTTCTTCGGGAGACATATTAAAGGCCTGTACAATTGTTCTCATCACCTCTCCTATATTGTTGGGATTAACAATGAGGGCATCATTCAGCTCCTTCGAAGCGCCAGCCATCTCACTTAAGATCAGCACACCAGTGTTATCTGTTCTGCTGGCTACATATTCTTTGCTGACGAGGTTCATTCCATCACGCATGGGCGTAACGAGGCAGATATCTGCCGTGGCATAAAGGGCTGACAGGAACTCTATCGGGAAAGACCGGTAAAAATAGTGCACGGGAAGCCAATTAAGGGTTCTGTATGTCGCATTGATATTGCCTACAAGCTGATCGATCTGGTCACGCAGCTCTTTGTATTGCGGAACGGTATCCCTCGATGGAACAACGATCATATAGAGAGAGAGGTGATCAATATATTCCGGGTGCATCTGTAACAGTAACTCATAAGCCTGCAGCCGTTGAAGGATACCCTTACTATAATCCAGCCTGTCGATCGTGAGCACAATTTTACGCTCCTGCATGGTCTCTTTGAGGGAGGCAATCTGCTCCACAACGGCAGGTTCGGTTACCAGGCTGCGAAATTTCAATTCGTCGATTCCCATAGGGAAAGATTCTACAACGATCTGCCGTTCTTTAAAGGTAACTACGTTATCTGAGATCTTCGCGCTTGTTAAACGTGAAGCTGCACTCAGAAAGTGCCTTACATCATCAAATGTATGGAACCCGAGCAGGTCAGCCCCAAACATCCCTTCAACCAGTTCGTCTCTCCAGGGGATCAGACGAAAAATTTCATAGGAAGGAAAAGGTATGTGCTGAAAGAAGCCGATGGTAACATGAGACTGTACTTCGCGGATCAGGCCCGGCAACAACAATAGCTGGTAATCATGCACCCATACGGTATCACCTTCATTCAAATGTACGTTTACCGTATCTTTAAATTTCTGGTTAACAGTCTGGTAAAAATCCCAATAAGTTTGTTCATAATTTGCATACGTGACCATGTAGTGAAACACAGGCCATAAAACCTCGTTGGAGAAACCTTCATAATAGAGGTTGATTTCATCAGGGGTTAAAAATACAGGGATCAGATTGAGTTCTGCGAGTTTATCGGTTACTTCCTGCTGCCTTTCTTCCGGGACATCTATTCCTGGCCACCCAATCCAGATATTATCTCCTTTTTTATATACAGAACCTAAGCCTGTTGCCAGTCCGCCTTCACTGGGACTAAGAAGATATTCGCCATTGCTTTCTACTATTTTGACGGGTAAGCGGTTTGAAACTATTATTGTTTTGTTTACCATATTACAACTTATAAAACTGATCAGGGAACCGATTGTTTGATTTTTCTCGGTTTTACCGGCGGAAAGGAGATTTAAAAGACATTTATCCAAATGTCACAATTGTTGATAAGGCACTGATTGTTAGCAAATAAACCACAGGAATTTAATGTATATTTAACATAATCAAGTTATTTTTAGAAAACCTGTATACGGGTTGTTACCTAACACCAATAACGTATGACCTGGAAGAAATTTAATGGTGAAGTGATCCACACACCAATTTTAGAAGAAGTAGAAAAAGCTATTATCAGGGAAACCGCAAATGGCTATCACCTCAAAGTTTGCATTGGTACGGATTCACAGGTGAAGGGCCCCTTCACAGATTTCGCTACCGTAATTGTTTTGCTAAGGGAACAGCACGGAGGATTTATGTTTATCCACCAGGAAAAGAGCCAGCAGAAAATGACGATCAAGGAAAGAATGCTGATCGAAGTACAAAAATCAATCGAAACAGCATATGCTGTTTGTGATCTGCTGGACCTGTATGATGTAGACCTCGAAGTGCATGCGGATATCAATACGAATCCGATGTTTAAATCAAACAAAGCACTGAACGAGGCCATGGGTTACATCCTGAGCATGGGCTTTATTTTTAAAGCGAAACCTGAAGCTTTTGCGAGCAGCACCTGTGCTGATAAAATGGTGCATTAAGGCAATAAAAAAGGTATGCGAAATGATCGCATACCTTTCTGAATATATTTAGAATTGATTATCCCTGGTGCTCTACCTCAACGCCTGTTGACATTACGATCAGCGTACCCTGAGAGTATTTCTCGTTATGCTGACTAACATCCAGTCCTTCTTCTTCTTCTTCAGAAGATACGCGGATTGGCTGGAAGATATTGATGATCTTAAAGATCAGGAATGAAACCACAAAGCTGAAGATTCCAACAATCAGTACACCTTTCAGCTGTGTGAAAAAGAATTCAGGATTACCGTAAAACCATCCGTCCACACCTGCAGGGTTAACCGTTTTTGTTGCAAAAACACCCGTAAGCAACATTCCTACGATACCACCCACACCATGACATGGAAATACATCCAGTGTATCATCCAGTGTAGTTTTTTGTTTCCATGAAACAGCAAGGTTTGAAATAATAGCGGCAAGTGCACCGATGAAGATACTGTGCGGAATTGCAACAAAACCTGCTCCCGGGGTAATCGCCACCAAACCTACAACAGCACCAATACAGAAGCCAAGTACTGAAGGTTTTCTGCCTCTCAGCACATCAAAGAACATCCATGAAAGACCGGCAGCACCGGCAGCAATGTTGGTAGTTGCAAAAGCAGATACAGCCAGACTGGTAGATCCCAGTGCAGAACCTGCATTAAAGCCAAACCATCCAAACCATAATAATCCGGTTCCGATCAGTACATATGGAATATTTGAAGGAGGTATTTCCTGATGCTCCATATGAACTTTCCTTCTTTTAAGTACAATTGCACCGGCAAGGGCCGCCATACCGGCAGAAATATGTACTACAGTACCACCGGCAAAGTCCAGCACGCCCATTTTAAACAGGATACCATCAGGGTGCCAGGTCCAGTGTGCCAGCGGCGAATATACAAACAGGGCAAACAAAACGATAAAAGCAATGTACGACGTAAAACGAATACGTTCAGCCACAGCACCTACTACCAGTCCTGGTGTGATGATCGCAAACATCAGCTGGAACAGCGCAAATAAGGTTAATGGAATCGTTGGCGCAAGGCTCCAGGCATGACCTGAATTTACACCGTCGAAGAACAAATAGGTACCTGGATTTCCGATTAATCCGTGAATAGTATCACCAAAGGCAAGACTAAAGCCTACAGTTACCCAAAGGACACTGATCACTCCTGCTGATACAATACTTTTAATCATGGTTGAAAGAACATTCTTTCT
>Ga0247730_1001482_pt1 | contig 12976 bp, 23 predicted proteins | sample UWRJL073202C2_FD_180959 | JGI IMG/M metagenome (GOLD analysis project Ga0247730, IMG submission 180959) | Plant litter microbial communities from Arlington Agricultural Research Station in Wisconsin, United States - UWRJ-L073-202C-2 | ecosystem: Environmental > Terrestrial > Plant litter >...
CCTCCTTGCCCTCTTGCCCGGTGGCCACCCACGTGTCATTGTCCTCGTCGTAGCCCACGTCGTAGATGTCGCCGTTGGCAGCCTTGACGCGCGTCCATCCCTCGTCCGCGAACGGGTTGTCTTTGCGATCGACCGTGGTGAGACGGCTGAGTGCTCGCTTGCCCTTGACCTTGTCCGTGACGTCCTTGGGTGCGTTGGGCGCCTTCTCGACACCCTCCGCCTTGAACCCACCCTTACCGTCACTGACGATGGGCGTGCCGATGGGTGCACCGAAGCGACGTGCGCCCTCTGCGGTACGGACGTGACGGACCTTCGTCTCGATCCCACCGAAGTCCACCGGCTCCGTTCCGTCGTCGAGCGAGTCCATCTGGCCCTTGGCCTCGATGATCGCGTCCGCAGCAGCCATGGCCCGGAGAGCAGCAGGCGACAGGATTTCGGTCATTGGTCAAGTCCTCACGTCAGTTGGTAACTCAAGAAACAGCGGCATCCAGCCACTTCGTTCATGGGTCCGGCAGGATCACCGGGGCGCTGCATCTTTGCTTTGGTCGGGCCGACCGTGAAAGCAGTCGTGCTGCTCAGGGTAATGCCCTCCATGTCCTCATGGCTGTGTCGCACGCGTTCATCTTGCCGCGTGTTCCACGTCTTCTTGATCCGGCGCCCCGTCATCCCGTACACGGACGCCCGCACACCCTCGATCGCGGTGGTGGCCATGCCCACGGCCAACTTCCGGCGCCACTTGCTCCGGACACCGATCTGGGTGCGCACCGCGTCTTGGATCTGCTTGATGGTCTTGCCCTCTGCGTCCATCTGCTCGACGATCTTGGCGACCTTGTTCGACTGGTAGCGCACAGACGCCTCGATGATGTCGAGCACTTCTGCAAGGTGCTTCTCGACCATCTCGCTCTTGTCGTGCTGGACGTTGTTGAACAGCCGGTCCAGAGCGGTCCTGCCCTCACCACTGACCTTCTTCTGACGCTTCATGCGCGCGAGGATCCCGAAGTCCTCTACGTCGCGAGCAGCGCGGTTCGCCTCCTTGCGCAGGAGAGGTCGCAGAGCAGCCTCGAAGTCCTCGCGCATGTCAGCAGCCCAGCGGTCGATCTCGACGATGTACTCCGGGTCGATGTTGCGGACGACCTTGACCTCTACGCCTTCGCCTGCGTCCCAGTGGCGCGTGCCCTTGCGTGCCTCGCTGTGCGTGAGGCGCTTGGGGATGACGTTCGACTGCTTGACGGCCATGGCCCCGAGATGGACTTCCATGGTCTTCTCGAAGTCGATGCGCCCGTCCTCGTACTCCGCAAGGATCTCTCCGTCAATGACTTCAGGCTCAGAGTCGTCGTCATCGTCGGTGTCAGGCACCACTGGGACTGCTTGTGTGCCGTGCTCGCGCCCGGCCTTGATCTCGACGTCCGTCTGCGCCGTCTTGCCGTCTGTGAGCGCCAGAGCGCGCTGACGCAGACTGGCAGCAGCAGCAATGTTGCCCAACTGCCGCTGAGCCTGCTGTGAGCCCTCGATGGCGCCTGCACGAGCAGCCTCTGTGGGGTCTGCCGGTGCTTCCGGGCCAGTGGGCGCGAGCGTCTTGATATTGGGGATCTCCAACGACGAGTCGATGTCCTCTTGGTTCTCTGCAATGACGAAGCCGTTGGACAGCGTGATGATGCGAGCACCCTGCACATCCCAGACGTTCATGCCACGCGCGGTACGCCATTCCTCCCACGACGTAAGCCCGGCTGAGTAATCAGCATCGGCACGAGCGTCCTTCTCCCGCTGTGCACGCTGGAGAACCTCGATGTCGCTGTAGTCCATCACCAACTTCGTGTCGTCGTCGACGGAGCCCGTGAGCCTGTCGATGCCGTTGGTGAACGCACGGTTGTGCGGGATCATCGTGTTCTGCCAGAAGACGCTCAGTTCCGTCTCTGCGTTGTCCCACGTGCGACCTGACGCGTTGCCCAGCACCGACTCTGGCACACCGAACGCGATGAGGAAGTCCTCCTTGGTGCCCTTCAGCATCTCGCCCCACGAGATGTCGCGCGGGTTGGCACTCAGGTCTGCCACGTCCAGTCCGTCAGCCTCGACGACCGTGGCCTGTCCGGCTTGGTGCATGCCTCCGCTGAAGCGACGCTTGATCTCTTCCGCGTCCGTGTTGTCGATGTGGCCCTTGACCGTGATGAGCAAGCCGGGGCGCCCGTCGTTCATCAGGAAGTTGCGGTTGAACAGACGCGCGAGGAAGTCCGTCTCGATGGCCAGTCCGTTGGCGACCAACGGGGTCATCTGCTGGTACGGGTCGAGCGGGTGCGGCTTGAACTTGATCCAGATGACCTTCTCCGGAGGCATGATCTCGATGTGGCCCTCAGCGCTGCGCACCTGATAGCCGTCGACGAACCGCATCTTGCCGTTCTCGTCGATCTTGCCGGGGATGGGCTCGCACATGTTGGGCGGGAGCAGGTGCAGGCTCTCCGGGTTCTCGATGTCGCCCACGACCTCGATGAAGACACCGCGCTTGGACAACAGACCTTGCGACGAGAGACGGTAGCGGAACGCCTGCGCGTCCTCGTAGTCGTTCGGGCGGATGTTGAGCAACTTCCACAGTTGCGGATTCTGCCGGACGTCGCCCTGCTTGCCGTCACCCTTCTGGAGGATGATCGGGAGGCTGGACTGGTTGGTGGCGATCGCATCGACGCAGCGGTAGATCCACATGACCTTTTCGTAGCCGTCCGTGACGGCCTTTTCCGTGTCCCACTGGCCACCTACGGAGTACATGCCTCCACGGGCCGATGCAGAGCCCGCGACGGCGTGCGAGACGGACTTGCTGCGCTCGATCTCGTCACCCTTGCCTGCGCGCTTGATCTCCAAGCCCCTGAGGCCACCAAGGAATGCCATGTGTCTCTACGTCCTCACTGGTCGTTTGCGAGCCGAAATCCAAGGACGACAGCCACAACACTCAGTGTCGCACCACCTGCCGCCCATCCCAGCCATATTCCCACACTGACTGTCGCTCCTGCTGTTCCCGCGACGAGCAGGAACAGAGCGAACAGCGACTGCACAGCGGCCATGTCGACACTGCGCACGGGCTCAGGCTCGTTGCCATAACTGGTCACCCTGTCGTTGCCGGGCGACGCGATTCCCACGTCAGTCGTCCATCCAGTCGGGTGTGTTGAAGGCGGCGCCGTGGCCACCCTCCTTCGTCTCGATGTCGTTGGGCTTGTCCTGCTCGTGCTTTTCTGCCTTGACCTCTTCGCGGGAACGCTTCAGGGACTCAACGTCCTTCTGGGCGTCGTCAGCGCTGTGCGCCATTTCTTTGTTCTCGATGTCGGGAAACATGCGGATCTCCTACTTGTGCTTGCCGGGCTCGACGAGCCGGTAACCGGTCTGGATGGGCTTGAAACGACTGAGTTTGACTCTGGTCTTCCGTCCTGACGGGCTACTGACGACGTGCGCGTGGGTTGCGGTCACGGATAGAACCGTGATGGTGCGAGTTGGCACACGAGGATCGTTGTCCTGCCAGACCTGTCCGACCTCGACCTTGTTGTTGTCGCTCATGATGCTGTCCTTCCTTTCATGCGAGGATACGCGTCCGCGAAGCGAACGAGATGTCGTTAATGGCCCCGGCGACACTGTCGACCTGATCATCGTGAGCGCCTCCGGGGAAGAGAGTCGCTTCGTCAAGGAACGGGACGTTCCATTCTCCCATCAGCATGGCGACGTTCCCAGCCTCTGCTGCCGACGAGACAACTGCCGCGCGCTCTGCCTTGTTGCCGGTGCTGCGGATGCCCTTGAAGTCGAAGCCACTGAGCACGTTACGTCGGTAGTTGTCGATGACGTTGACACCTGAAGATCCGGGCTCCTGCTCCATCCGGATACCAACACCGACTCCATCGGTCATCGCGGTCTGCTTGATGAGCGCCTCGACCTTGCCCGGCGAGCCCTTGAAGCGCTTGATGTCCTCGATGACCCACGTACCCGCATGGGTGAGCGCCACCAGTGCTCCTGCGGTGAAGTCGGCTGCGTCTGCCTCGCTCGCTGCGAGGTCCCAGAAACGGACGCGACGCTGCACGTCGACTGGCGCCTCCGTGATGGGACGGAACCACGTTCGTGCGAAGAAGTTGCCCTCCTCCTCCACGTCCCAGTCGCCGTTCAGCAGCCGCTCACGGTCCACAGGCAGCAGGTGGCTCAGCGAATCTTTGTACGACTCCTGATCCAACGAGGGGTTGTCTGACAGCCGCGCAGGGACGAAGATCGCACCCTTCTTGCGGGTGGCCTCCGTGATGAAGCGCGCCTTGACCCACTGGTGTCCGTAGCCACCGGGGTTCGTGGCTGAGCGGTTACGCAGCGGCACGTCGAAGACCGTCATGCCGTTCTTGCGCGAAGGGGCGTACTGCGCGAGCACCTTGGGGTCCGGCACCAGTTTGTGGCAGTTCTTGCTGTTGTTCTTGTGCGCCCAGAAGACCATCGACTTGCTGCGGTAGCGCTGCACGTTGGTCGAGCAGTTCAAGCACGACACAGAAGGACGACGGACGCGGGAGAACATGTACGTGTAGATGTCTTCGGAGAACTGCGTCAACTCGTCGAAGCCCACGTACTGGTACTCAGCCGACTGAAACTTATTGACGACCTCATCCTTGCGCTGTGCGTAGCCGAACTGAATGCGCGCGCCTGAGGGGAAGATCCACTGCCGTCCCTCGTCGACCTTGCGCACGTCGAGCCCGGCCATCCACTGCTTCATGCGGTCCAAGATCGAGTTTGGAGCGTTGAGGTCTGGCCATGTACGTCGAAGGATCAGCGCGCTGTAGCCCGGCACGTCCACGTACTGCAACGCACCCATGAGCAGCGCGTCGCTCTTGCCGCCGCCTGCGGAACCTCCGTACATGACCTCTCGCACGTTGTTCATCAACAGGAAGACCTGCTGGGCAGGGTGCGGGATGTGAACGAAGTAAGGCTCGACGATGCGGGGCCGGGTGTTGGCAATCAGACTCTGTCGCTGCTGCTCTGTGAGCCCCGCGACGACCTTGCTGGCCTTGGTCTTGACCGGGTCCAGATCGATGACCTCAGCAGTCATGATGTCCCCCGGTAGTTAGCAATGGCGTGTGCTTCCTTGCACGGATCACACTTGCATCCGTAGTTCGTATAGGCGTTGTTGGTGCCGTGTCGTTCGTCGTCATCATCCAGTGTGTTTCTGACGGCTTCTCTCCGCTCAGCACGACGAGCGGTGTTCTCTTCACGACACTCAGGGCATCTGCACTTCAGATTGCCGTAGCCATTGATCGATCCATGACGACTGTCCTCTGGGTCGAACGTGAAGCCTTCCGGCCAGTCCGGGGGAGTGAGTGTTGCCGTCATGCGGGAAGGGTACACCATCGCTCAGGTCGTAGATGCTGCATCGACAGGCAGTCATGGTCCACACTAGACAGCGGAACCGTTCCGCACACCTGAAGGAGATTCACCATGGCTCATGACGCCGATGACCCGCAGCACGTCAACATCTACAAGTTGGGCGACCTCACCGACGTCGCTGACACGACGCCCGTCGACAAGGGCACGCTCGTCTACAGTGCTGCCGATTCGGAGTACAAGCGCGTCGCGCCTGCTGCTGCAATCGCCAACGCCACGGACGCCACCACGGCCATCTCGCAGTTGAACCTGCTGCTGGCCGCTGCGCGCACGCACGGCATCGTCACCTGATTCACCCAGCACAACACGAAGCGCCCGCCCCACTTCGATAGGGGCGGGCGCTTTGCTGTGTAGACGTCTAGTCGAGCGTACCCACACGCGGTGAAGGAAAACCCTCACGTCGTGCCTGTTCAACAGCAGTTCGAGCATCGAACTTGTTCGCCACGCTGTGCATCGCACGAATGTCGATGTGCGGACCGAAGATGCGGGCGCCCTCCCAGTAGAAGTTCTCCCGGACCTCATGCTCCTCGTACGCCTTGAACAGCCCGAACGTGGCCTGCACGATCTCGCTGTCGGTGGCGTGCTCGCTGACGCGGTACTTGCCGCCTGCGCCCCAGCCCATCTTGCCGGTGACGACGTCGAGACGCTGGCAGCGAACCTGCACGTACGGCACGCCCTGATCCTCGCCCAGCAGGATCTCCCACGTCCCTGTACGCCGGTACTCGATCTCGCTGAGCAGTGAGATCACCCGCTTGACGAGGGGCGTTGTCGTGGGCAGTCCGGGAGCGACCTCCAAGATCGACAGGTAGTCATCGCTCACAGGTCGCCTCCGTGCAACTTCCGCAGGGTCTTGGTGTCCGTCTCGCGGACGGCCTCCTTCTTGCCCTTCTTGGACTTGATCCAACGGTAGAAGCGACCGCCGAACCACATGTGCGACTTGCTGCTGACCGTGTCGAGCGGGAACGGACCCAGATCCTTGTGCCCCTTGGCCAGTGCGTCCTTGCGCTCGTCGTCCGCCTTCTGGAGCGCCGTGCGGGTGGCTGCCAACTTCGACATCACCTGCTGGTCCGGAGCGACGTCGACCAGTTCTGCTTTGGTGATAACGGTGACGCCGTCCTCGTCCTCGTGGGATTCCTTGATGCTGACTGCGACGGTCTGAGCGACCTCCTGCGCCTCCAGCGCTTCCTCGATCGCGTCGATGGCCAGTTCGCGGCTGTCCTCACGGTTGGGCATGGCCTCTACGGCGACAATCTCGCCACCGTGCTTCGTCGTGAAGTTCCCGGTGTTGCCTTGCACGAACTCGTCACCATCGTTGATGGTCGGGATGTCGATGCCGTCGTCCTCCCAGACGTCTTCGATTGCCCCGTTGGTGGCTGCGGGGTAGCCCTCCGGCACGTAGTTGTCCGGGCCGGGCGTCTCACGCCCGAAGATGTAGCCGGTCGCGATGGGACGGAAGCGCTCACGCTTCACGCGGCTCGTGCGGCCTGTGACGTCGCGCCTGATGGTCGCGTGCGTCTCGTCGAGATCGATCACCACGACCGTCTCTCCCTTCTTGCGCGGGTCGTTGTCGGACCAGACCTGTCCGATCGCCAGCGGGTGCGATTCTGTCGCCATGCTCGTACTCCTTGATGGGTGTGTGGGATGTTCGCGTGCCCCGTCTGGACTCGAACCAGAACGCTCTCCCAGCGAGTGATGCTCGTTAGCCTGCTGGGCGGGGCTGGGTGTTACGACTTGCGGCGCTGCTTGTACTCGATGGTGGGCTCCGGGCCGAAGTAGAGGTACGAGCCCATGCTGTTGATGCCACTGAACAGCGACTCCGGCGAGAACGTCAAGATGGCGTAGCCGTCGTTCAGCCGCCCGCCCTGCCGCTTGAACTCCTGCTTGGCGTCAGCGAGCGTGTCGCCCTTGCCCCAGTAGCCGTAGCCCGCGCCGGACATGACGACGAACTCGACGCTGCCCTTGGGCTCGAAGTCCTGCTCCGGGCGATCGATGGTGGTGTGAGAAGTGGTGGTGCTGGTCATGGTGACCTCCGTGGTTGGGGTTGGAATCTCAACTGCTAGAACCATAATACCACATAGGGTGGTTCAGGCTTCGTCGTACAACCGCTGTTTCTCGTCGTCGTGCAGGAAATCGAGCGTCCTGATGTACTCGTCACGACGACGATGCTGCGGAGTCTTTGTCTCGACGACCCACATACCGGGATTGAGCAGAGCACGCCTGCCCTCGTGATCATGCAGCCGCACGTGATCCGGCTCCAACTCGTGGTTGTAGTCGACAGTGCCGCCGTAGCGGTTCGCGAGGAAGGGCATGTTCTCCTTCGTCACCTGCCACGCCTCGACAGTAGGCGGACGGAGCGTCAGCACAACTGGCTGGTTGGGCTCAGGATCCGCAGGCAGAGCCGTGGAGAATGCCCGTGTCGCAGCACTCAGCGCCTTACCCACGGTCTTCTTGGGCGTTCGACAACGGTGGCACGACGCGAGGCTGTGCACCGGCTCGTTGTGCAGGTGCTTCGAGCACGCACCGTCGAACGGGTTGTGGTCGTTCTCCTCGCGCGACACCCGGTTGCGCTCGATGATGTGCTCCTCGCGCTCCCTGATGTTCATGTAGCGCCACTGCTTCTGCGGCTTCTCAGGGCCAACCACATCATCACCCACAGGTTCCTCCACAGCCTGTGTACGGACCATGATCTTGTTCTGGAACGGCTTCCAGTCGCCAACCTCGCGCTGGACGATCTGGAGATGCGTCAGCGGAGAGTCAGAGCGCGTCAATTCGGAGATGTTGTCGTCGTACATCTCCGTCGCGTCCTGAAGCGTGGGGAGCCACGTGATGTCCTCGTCCGACACCGCCTTGCCCTCACACTGAATGGCGACGCCGTACTGCGTGCCGCTCACAGCCGACCTGCCGGGTGTGCGGACGCCTTCAGCAGGCGAAGGACGCTCGCGGCCTCGTCGGGACTCAGGACGACGCTGCCATCCTCCTGCTTGGCCTTCTCCACACACTCGATGGCGCGGAAACGTTCTGCGTTGGGCGCACGGTGCGAACGGCGCCGCGTGCTCAGATCGATGACTCCCATGATTGCTCCTTGGTATGACGGGATAATGATGATGATTCTTGGAATGTACTCCACGGGACAGTGAGAATCCATGGAGTACAGCGGCGTGTTGCTAGGCGAAGTCCTTCAGCGCCTTGCGCAACTTCTCCTCGACAGTGTCGATGATGTTGGCCATGGGCCTTCGTGGATCCTCCATGACCTGCAAGGCGTCCTCCATGACGTCGCGCAGCCCGGCTGCCTTCACGTGGCCGCTGTTGTCGCCCTTCTGGTGCTTGCGCTCGATCGTGTCGCGACCTCGCACGTGCTCCGGCAGGACGTAGACGCTGAAGCGGTTGCGCTTCTCTGCCAAACGCTCGATCAGCCCTTCCTCGTGCAGCATGCTGAGTGCCGATGATGCGGAGCCGTGGTGGACGTTGAACCAGTCCGCGACGTCCTTGGCTGTTGCACCGTAACCCATCTCGCGCTTGACGCGGCGGAACGCACGAGCCTTGGTCGTCCTGTTGTGCGGCGCTTCGAGGAACGCCCTGCCTTCGTCAGTCATGTCGTCTCCGCCTCGATGGGTTCGATGTCGCCGTACTCGCTGCGCAGCATGATCTCGCAGCGCGGGTGATCGTCCAGCCAGTTCATGGGCGCCGTGCTCTTGTAGTGGTCGCTGCCATGGTGCATAGGCAGGGCCACGTAGTCGCGCGTGTAGTTCGTCTGCCCGGCGAACGGACCTGACTCGTGAACCTCCGGCTCCATGGCCAGCGTGCCAGCACGGTGAGCCCTGTGGATGTCCCGGAGAATGTCGTCAGCGTGGTTGCCGAAGCGCTCACTGGCCAGCGGCGGATCGTGGCTGACGCACACGTAGCCCCAGTGCTTGCTCACAGTGGCCTCCAGCCCGCAGAACCGTCGATCGGCTTGCAGAACGGGACACCGGGCTTCACGAGAGCACGGCCCATGTCGTCGTAGTTGGTCGTGACCTCCGCGCGCTGCTTGAAGGCGTACTTGCTCATGCCCAGCGCCTTGGCTGCTGTGGCACGGTCGGGCGCGGCGACGACGATGCGGTGGACGCGGTCGCCTACGACGTTCCTGAGACTGAAGACGATCACAGACGTTCTCCTGTGTAGAAGTTGTGGGTTGGTTTGGTTCTTCCGTCCATCCCCTTGTAGCGCTGCCAGAGCCACGAGACGTCCGATTGGGTGGCCGTGGGGTGTTCTTCCCGCACGTCCTTCGCGAACTCCATCAGCGTGTAGTCCTCGCCCTTGTCGGCCTTCATGATGAGCAACAGCCGGGCTGTCGTCTCCATCTCCTCAATGGTGCTCATGCGACCTCGTCCGGGAGCCAGAGCACGACGTCCTCGTGCATGTCACGGACCTCGACCCAACGCTTCTCACGGAGGCCGGGCGTGGGCAGCACGTACCAATGGTCAGCCGCACTTTCACCACCTGCGGTGTCGATGAGGGCCTGACGCCACGACGGCTCCATCAGCGCTGCATCGCGCCAGTCGGTCCACTTGATCGCGAGGCTGGTGTCGATCGTGAAGCGGATGCGGGTCTTGTCGACGATCGACCCTTCGAGCCCGTGCGGGAAGTCCACCGTGGGCGTGTCGAGCAGCCAGATGACCGCAGGTCCCACGTTGGCGCGGAACATGTCGAGATTGGCCTCTCCGCCCGCCAGCACGCCGCTGTTGGCGATGCGAGGCCAGTGCAGGACACTGGTGAAGTGGTAGAGCCTCACGCGAAGACCTCCTCGTCCACCGCGATGAACGTCGTAAAGGGCATGACGCTCTCGCTGTAGTCGTGGTTCACGGGCTTGCGCACGATGTAGTGCTTGCCCTCGTGCTTCGTGACGCGCCACTCTCCGGGCGCCACGCAGTCAGCGAACGACGCGACGTACTTCTCCGCCAGCGCCTTGGTGCTGCGCGTGGCAACGACGACGGCGGTGGTCTGAGCGGCGATGGTGTTCGACATGGTGTTCCTCCGGTTGGAATCGGTGTGATTGGTTCCACCATACACGAATCCACCCTGTGTGCAATACCTAGTCTTCAATGATGTCTTCACTGACACCCTTGCACTCGATCTCGACGTAGACACGAGCGTGCAGGTCGTATCCGACTTCTGCACCCTCTGCATCCTTCGCCAAGACGTAACGAACGTCGTCCATGCGCACTTCGAGCACACGTGCTTCCTGCACGGGGCTGTCATTGATGACCTCACGAACGCTCTCGTCGACCCATGCAAACAAGGCATCGAGGTTGGGTGCTTCGCGATACATCGACAGGGTGATGTTGAAGGTGGTGTCCATGTGGTGAGTGCTCCTTGGGATAGGGTTCGTGGTGCGAGCCGGTCCTTCCGTCCCGCAGCGTGCCCCGTCCGGTTGTCGTCGCCGTTGACGGGGCATGCGTTGTTACATGCGCATGCGCTCCCGATGTATTGCAGCGGCGCGGTGCTGAATCTCTGCACCAACGTCGCCGGGTGTGTGGTGAATATTGAGATCCACGATCGGAATGCCGCCGATCTTCACTACGTCGCCTGATGCACCGCCACCGGGAGGCTGGACCGGAGGCGCAGGCGGACCTGCATCCTCCAACTCGATCGCGTCGCGTGCTCGCTCCATGTCGCTGGGTGTGATGTCGTGGTGCTCCTTGCGCACCGCGTTCTGCTTGTGCGCCCAGAACTCCGCCTCCTCCAGCCGTTGAAGCATGGCCTGCATGTAGCGGCTGGGCTCAGCATTGATCGGTGGTCGGATGTGGTCGTTCTCTGTGGCCATCTCACGGATGTCCTCTAGCGCGTCGAGCAGACGCAACCACGCCATGTTCTCGTCGATGCGATCGTCCTGTGCCATGTCTTCGTCTCTTTCTGGTGGTAGCCATTCGCCGTTCAGTTCCTGCCTGCCCACCCTGTCTCGCGCCTTGATGAGGTCACGCAAGATTTCAGCAGGGGTAGCCGGGGTGGTGGTATGGATCCACATCGCGCCGGACTTCGCCAACGGTGGAGTCACTGCTTCGATGGTGACTGTGCCGTCGTCGTCCTTGCGCGCGAGCACAGCAGCACCCGTTGCAGGATCGACGCTCCACACCATCTCTTCTGTCACGACAAGCGCTCCCGGAACCAGCGGTCGTCGAGCCGGGTGATGCGATACGTACCGGGATCGATGTACGCCTTGTGCTCTTGGATGTAGTTGCCGATGTCGCACCGCAGCACGCCATCGTCCACCCGCTCGATCAGCGGATGCTTCGCGGTCCAGTAGCCGTCTTTGCCCACGATGACCATGTGCCCGCTCTCCTGCGCGTCGTAGAGCAGCACAGAAGCGGCATCAGGACGCTGGCAGTTCTCGTACGAGCAGAAGATGTCACCGCCCTTGGGATCGACCATCAGCGTCGTTCGAGAGCACGCCGGGCAGTAGCCAGCGATCGGCACGAACACAGGTTCGTTGTGCACGGTCATCGTCATGATGCCCACCCTAGAATCACGCAGACAGCCGTGGCCATCGTCGCTCCCATGGCGAAGCCAATCACGTAGGCGATCCAGATGGCCATCGTCCGCGCATCAATCTCCGCGTCGTCCTCGAACTCTCTATGGCTGTTGACGATCACGGTGGGAACATAGGCGTCGTAGTAGCCGCTCCTGAATCGACGCTTGATCTCTTCGGCTTGCTCTTGCGTGATGTTGTTGTTGACATCGACCCTGACAGTATTGACATCAACCTTGACAGTGAAGTCTGGCTCCCCATCGACCTCTGACATGTCTGGCCGCTCGAACAGCGGCTTGAACGTGCCATCTCCACCCGCCTTGATGAAGCCATGCTCCGCAGAAACAGCCTCCGCTTCTCTCTTGATCCGTTCTCGCTGACGCGCCATGGCCAGCGGCAGATCTACGGGATTACCACCCGGCCCGTATCGCACGATGCCGTCAGGGTCTGTCCAGTAGTCACTCACGGCACATCCCCGCCCTCTTCGTCATCACGCTGCTCGAAAGCGACTTCACGCAGGTCGTAGACGTCCTCGTTGCGCATCAACTTCAACATGTATCCGTCAGCGTTGTAGAAGCCGATGTGACCCGGGTGAAACTCCGTGATGTCAGCCTCGATCACGATCTTGTGCGTCATCGGTCCGTTCGCGTTGCCCCACGAGCCGTCGATCTTGGTGGTGATCTCCCACGCCCTGCGCTCTTCGCTCATTGGTCTCTCCACTCCTCAGCGGTCCACGAATACTGCTGCTGCAACTTGTCGCCCGGTCGCACAGCGTCACGAGCCTCTTGCTCGTCTGACGTCTCCAGCCACAGGCTTCTGTCCGCAGCGATGACGCGCCACCAGCCCGTAGGCTTCATCATGCCCATCAGGTGGCGTCCATCCCGGCCATGACCTCAGCCTTCAGCGCCTCGTGTGTCTCCTTGGCCCGCCAGTAGGCGCTCAGCCACGCGGGCTCCCAGACCTCCAGCGCAGACAGTCGAGCAACGCTGCGATCGTCGAGTTCGCGGTCGAACTCGATCCACGCTTCCTTGATCGTGTAGTCGCTGTCCACGAGCATCTCGTCGACCTCGTACGAGCCTTCGAGTT
>Ga0247730_1001483_pt1 | contig 12975 bp, 12 predicted proteins | sample UWRJL073202C2_FD_180959 | JGI IMG/M metagenome (GOLD analysis project Ga0247730, IMG submission 180959) | Plant litter microbial communities from Arlington Agricultural Research Station in Wisconsin, United States - UWRJ-L073-202C-2 | ecosystem: Environmental > Terrestrial > Plant litter >...
GCGTTGAAGAGAGTGGACTTGCCGACATTCGGCAGTCCGACGATACCGCATTTAAAGCCCATGGCCCTGCCTCGCTCGAATTCGTGTGTCGTGCGTATGGGGTAAAGGGCAGGGGAAGGTCAAGGGCTGCGGCTTTATTGAAGGAAAATTCGCGTCTGGAAAGTCTTGAAGGTAAGGCGTTTTTGCCTTACTTTGTGCATAAGATTTTTCGAGGTAACAGCCATGGTCATGTTGACGGTGACATCCAAAGGCCAGATCACACTGCGCAAGGACGTTCTCCAGCATCTGGGCATTGGCCCCGGCGATAAGCTGGAGATCGATTTTTTGCCCGATCGAAAGCTGGAACTGATGCCGTTCAAGCCGCCGGCGAAGTCTGTTTCCGACTTTGTCGGGCTGCTTGAGGATAAAAATGGACCCAGCTTTACCATCGATGAAATCAACGAGGCCATTGCCGCAAGCTGGGCAGGCGAGGAATGAGGGCGACAATTCATGCGAATGTCCTCCTGCGCGCCGTTACTAAAGATACGCCTCAGGAGGCGCTTCTTGCCGCTGAACTGCTGGAGCGCGCCGACATATTGGCGATCCCTCTCGTGTCGATCTGCGAAATGGTATGGGTTCTGAAACGCCTCTATAAAAAGAACCGGCGCGAGCTTGGCGATGCGGTCCGTCATCTGCTTCAGATTGAAAAGACCCGGCTGGACCGCCCGGCCATCGAAGCGGGCCTGGCCTTTCTTGAGGCAGGGGGCGATTTTTCCGATGGTATTATTGCTTTTGAGGGCAGGCGCCTGGACGGCGAGACATTTGTGACATTTGATCGTAAGGCTACTTCCGTACTGAAGGCGGCCAACAAACCCTATTTGCTCTTGCGCGTTGATGATCGCGCTTAAGACGTTCGATCGTCATGACGATCAAAGGAGTCATCCGCGATGCCCGACAACAACACCACCCTGAAACCGAAAACCATTGTCACGCCAAAACTGGAGCGGCCCAAGCTCTACAAGGTGATCCTCGTCAATGACGATTATACGCCGCGCGCCTTCGTCACCATGGTGCTGCAGGCGGTGTTCCAGATGAGCGAGGAGGCAGGCAACCGGGTGATGCTGACGGCGCACAAGATGGGGTCGGCCGTTGTCGTTGTCTGTGCCAAGGATATTGCCGAAACCAAGGCGACCGAGGCGATCGACCTGGCCAAGAGTGCGGATTTTCCTTTGATGTTCACCACCGAGCCGGAAGAATAGCGGAAAATTCAGCGCTTACGCCGATAGAGAAAATCGTCGGCCAATCCCAGCCGGCGGCAGGCCTGTACGGCGGGGGACGATGGCAATACCAGTTGATCGTTGGTCCTTGCCGCCGTCTTCACCAGCAGCCGTTCCAGCGATGAGAGCGACCATTTCGGTCCCAGCCCCAGTCGTTCGCGGACCCAGTCCGGCAGGATGTCGATTGCAGCCTTGATCAGTGGTTTTTGAAGCGGCTTGGCGATGCCTGGCAGGGCCGGGACCTTGGCCATGATCTCCAGAAACTCGAAGACGATTTTCGAGGCCACCAGGCGTGGCTTCATCGACTCAAACAGAGCGTCGAGTTCAGCCTGCGAGCCCGGGGCGCCGACTGCGCCGTACAGGCGTGCGGCCGGCTGGGCTTCGGCAAACAGCGCATCGCGCTGGCGGGCGTCGAGCGGCCGCACGAAGGCGTGGTAAGCCTCCATGAAGCCATAGCTGGCCGTCGCCTGCACCCAGTCCAGCAGAACCGGATCATTAGCCTCATAATCTTCGCCTTCGGACGTCTGGCCAGTCACTCGTCCGTGCCGCGTCACGACGCCGGCAATCATCGCCTCCGCCTGACTCTTCGGACCATAAACCGTCATCATCGCCGCAACGCCCGTGCGCTGCAGGCGTTTCAGTGCCTCCGTGCGAAAGCTGCTGTGGTCCCAGACGCCGTCGCGGACTTTGGGTTCCGCCATTTCCAGAAGCACGGCGCTGACGCCGCCGACGAACAGGCTGACCGGGTTCTTGAAGATCATCCACGAGACCGAGTTTGCCGAAACCAGTGCAGCTTCGCCGGCAGGCACGGAAAAATCGAAAGCCATATCCGGCGGCTCAAGAAGGCTCTTGGCCGTCTTGTCGAGGCGCGCAGTCAGCGGGCGGGGCAGGGCAATGACGCCGGAATTTTGATACATCTTCGGTTCTCCTGGCGCCCCAATGCCTGGAGAACACAATTGGTTCCGGAGTAATCCGACAAGGTCTCGGAAGGTTACAGCTTGCGGATCTCAAAGCCGGTCTTGGTGCGCGAAAAGCCGCTTTCGTCATAAAAGCGCAGCACCGCCGGATTGGTCGATCCTGTCATCAGCATCACTTTATAGCAGTCGTTTTCAAAAGCCTGCGCCACGGCGGCGTTTAGAACCCGCCTTGCATATCCCTTTTGCCGGTACGCCGCATCGGTGACGACATTTTCGATAAGCGCGTAGTTGCGGGCGCCGCGCAACAGGTTGGGAATGATGATCAGGGTGCAGGTCGCAACCGGCACGTCGTCGATGAAACCGCCAAAAATGGTCATGCCGGGATGCGCCAGCATTTTTGCAAAGCGCGTCTGCGCGATCGCATCGTCCAGTGGCGGCTCATCGGCAATGAGGTGACGATACAGGGCCTGGAAGCCGGCGAGATCCGACATCTGCGCCGGGCGGATCAAACATTGTTCGATCATCGCTCACTCTTCCTTCGCTCCGAACAGCTTTTTCAGCATATCGGCCATCGGCCCACTGGTCGGCAGGATCTTGGGTTGGGCGCTGTTGTTGCGCGCCTGACGGATATGCGACTGACCGCCCGCCGGTTTTTTCTCCGGCGGCTTTGTCTTTGGCTTTTCTTCGTCTGCCGGCACGCCGGTGGCGAGCGCCAGCTTGTTCATGAACTGCGAGTCTTCGCCGCGCGCCAGCATTTCGGCGTTGTCAGCGATCGCGTCCAGTAGCGGTTGCAGCCAGTCCTGGTCGGCCTTGGCGAAATCGCCGAGCACGTAGCCATGCACCCGGTCCTTATGGCCGGGATGGCCGATGCCGAGCCGCAGCCGGCGGTATTCTTTTCCGATATGGGCGTCGATCGACTTGATGCCGTTGTGGCCACCATGGCCGCCTCCGGTCTTGATCCGCGGCTTGCCGGGGTTAAGATCGAGCTCGTCATAGACCGCCAGCACGTTTCCCGGCTGCAACTTATAGAACCGCATGGCCTCGCCAACCGATTCACCGGAGAGATTCATAAAAGTCTGCGGCTTGACCAGCAGCACCTTTTCGCCGCCCAACTCGCCTTCGGAAATCACCGCCTTGAATTTTTTCGACCACGGCGAAAAGCTGTGGCGGCGGTGGATGGCGTCGATCGCCATGAAGCCGATATTGTGGCGATTGCCGGAATACTGTGCCCCGGGATTGCCGAGACCTGCGATGATGAGCATGACCGCTGCCGTCCTTGCGAGAAGAGTTTCGTGTGGCGTTCCCAACGCGAAACCGGCGTAAAGTCAATCGATTTCGCCTTGAGCTGCCGTCAGCGGTTGGGCGGGAAGCCGTATTGCGCGAAAATCCGGTTCTGCGTGCCGTCGGCGATCATCCGGTCGAGATTGGCCTGCATCCGCTCGATCAGGGCGTCCGGCACATCCTTCGAACATCCGATGCCGATCATCTGCCGGGCGAGAAGGGTGACCGCTTCCAGGGCGGTGCCCTCCTTGCGCAGCTTGTCGTAGACATTTTCAGACATCGGCATCAGATCGATGCGGCCGCCCAGCAATTTGTTGAGCGTGATGTTGAAGTCAGCACTGAGATCGATGCGGTCAAACCCCTGCTGGCGCAGCAGTTTCTCGGTGTAATCCTCGCGCTGGGTGCCGACAGAATATTTCGCTGCCTCGGACAGGCTTGCGGCGCTGACACCAGAGCCGCGGCGGGTAATCAGGATGCTGCGATCAATCAGGATCGGCGACACCCACTTGAACTGCCTTTCCCGCTCGGCGGTGCGCGCGGCGGCCACGACGCATTGCATCGTCTGGGTCTCGGCCAGGGCGATGGCGCGCGCCCAGGGCATCATGGCGATCACATGCCCGGTGCCGGTGCCCTGCATCAGCACGCCGATCTGGTCGAGATTGACGCCGCGCAGTGTCTCGCCGTCGCGATAGGCGTAGGGTGGGTAGGATTCCGTGTTGAAGGTCAGCACCTGCGCCTGCGCGACAGGTGCGATCATCAACGATACCAAAAGCCAGAGCGTCTTCATCGTTCCTCTCCAGGTTTCGGGCCGGCTTCAACGTGCCGCGCTTCCCCGTTCGATAGTGGCCGTTGGCAGGGATGCCATCAGGTGCTCGATCTGCTGTGGCCGGGCAAACAGATAGCCCTGGCCGCAATCGACGCCGATCTGCTTAAGCTGCGTCCATTGCGCGTGGGTTTCCACGCCTTCGGCGATCACGGTGCAGGTCATCTTGTGGGAAATGGCGGTGATGCCCTCGACCAGCATCCGGCTCTTGCCGCTGATGTCAGGGTCCGGGTCGCAGAGGGCGCGGGTAAAGGACTGGTCAATCTTGATGATATCGACCGGAAACCGGTTGAGATAGCTGAGTGACGAAAAGCCGGTGCCGAAATCATCGAGCGCGATCCGGCATCCGAACAGCTTGATCTTGTCGAGAATGGTGCGGATTTCCGGATTGTCGTGCATCAGCACGGCCTCGGTGATCTCGACAGTCAGCCGGTGCGGCAGGATGTTGTAACGCGTCAATAACGACGCCAGTCGGGCCGGTAGGCCGGGCTCGAACTGCAGCGGCGAGAAATTGACCGCGACATAGCTGTCGTGCATGCCGGGAAGGCGCGAGAGCGTGGCGAGATTAGCCACGGACTTTTCCAGAATGATATTGCCGATCCGCCCGATCGTGCCGGTTTCTTCAGCCACCGAGATGATCGGGGCTGGCGGCAGAATGCCCTTGGCGGGATGGTTCATCCGCATCAGCGCCTCGAAGCCGATAACGTTGCCGTCGTCCAGGTCGATGATCGGCTGGAAATAGGCCTCGAACCAGTCGCCTGTGATGGCGGCATCGATGTGCTGCTCCGTCTCGGCGCGGATGCGGGTCTCGTCGAGCATGGCCGGGTCAAAAATCTGGGCGCCGTTCTTGCCCTCGCGCTTACGCGCATACATCGCCATGTCGGATTTCTGCAGCAGTTCGGCGGCGCTGCCGGCATGGTCCGGATAGAGGGCGAGGCCAATGCTGGCGCTCAGACGGGCGTCGGTGCCTGCGGCCTTGAAGGGTGTCTCGAAAATGCCGCGGATCATCCGGTCGCATAGCGTACTGGCCCGCTGCTTGCTGCCTTTGCCGGCCAGAAGAATGGCAAACTCGTCGCCACCCAGTCTCGCGGCCCGGTCGGTGTCGCGCAGCAGCGGTTTCAGTCTCTCGACGAACTGGCGCAGCACCGCGTCGCCGGCGGCGTGCCCCAGGTGATCGTTGATGGCCTTGAAGCGATCGAGATCGACAAACAGGCAGGCGAGGTCCGTCTTGTGGCTATCGGCCGTGAGGATCTCCTGGTCAAGAACCTGCTCGAAACCCTGGCGGTTGAGCAGGCCGGTCAGGTGGTCGGTGATCGCCTGGTGGCGGTTCAGCTGTTCGGACTGCTTGAGATCGGTGACGTCGGTCATGACGCTGAGCGAGGTGGCGTGCCGCGTGCCTTCGGTCGTCATCTCGGTCTCGACGATCAGGACATCCATCGGCCGGCCATCGCTGCGCAGGAAGCGGACGGTGACCTCGAAAGCAGCGCCTTTGCTGTCGCGTCCGTGCTTGCGCGAGGCATAGGCTTCGCGATCGCCGGGAAACACCAGCTCGGCGAAATACCGGCCAAGCACTTCTTCGCGCCAGTAGCCGGTCGCCACCAGCCAGTAATCGCTGACGGCGATGATATGATCGGCCTCGTCCAGCGAAAACAGCATTGCCGGCGTCAGATTGTAGATTTCGGTGGTGTGCTGATGCGCGCGCTTCAGTTCCTGTTCTTCTTGCTCGAGCTGGATCTGCATGCTGTTGAAGCTTTGCGCCAGCCGGCCCATCTCGTCGTTCGAACTCCAATCGACATGGTGACGCGAACCGAGCCGGCGGGTGGCCTCGATTGCTGCCGTCAACTGCATCAGCGGTTTGACGACCATCCAGCGATTGCCGAGGATGGAGGCGACGAAGACTGTAAAGACCGCCAGGATAAAAATCGAAATGAAGGCGGTTTCCATCTGGCCGAGCCCGGAAAATACGCCGATCCTGGGGAAATAGACCGTGATCGCGCCGACGTCGCGCAGCCCGTCGAGCGTCCTGTAGATGATGCGCTGGGACATCGATTCGAGTTGGCCGCTGTCGGCGTCGTCGGTGGAGGTGCGTATGATGTCGAGCTTGCCGGAGGTATCGCTGATCTTGACCATCGCGATCGCACCGTCGGAGACAAGCATGCTGGCGATCTGTGCAACACTGTCGGGATCGAGGTCCCAGAGCAGCTTGCCAAGCGACTGCGAATTGGCCGCAAGCATGATCGACACGTGTTCCTGCAGCCCCCTGGCAACCTGCTGCGACGACAGGATCAGGAACAAGGTGAACAGCGGCGCGACGACGACCAGCAGGGCGCCCGAAATGATGGCGATGAAACGGCTTTCAACGGAACGAGCCATCGTTCGCGTCCTCCCGTTCTTTGTTCGTCACTGTGATCGCGCCCGACAAATGTTTGTTCCCCAGTTCGGGCAACAGTCACATGGATTGATTAAACGTTGCTAAAACCGTGCCGGCAAATCTTCGAATTGATGAGAATTGCTTTGACTTTTTTTGATCGGCTGCACCAAAAAACCCGCCTCCTTTCGGAAGCGGGTTCTGATCTCACAGCGCTGCGTACCGATTATTCGGTAGGAGCAACTTCTGCTTCTTCTTCTTCAACGCCGGCAGCCGGGGCCACGATGGTGGCAACGGTGAAGTCACGGTCGGTGATGACCGGAACGACGCCGTTCGGCAGCGTGATGTTGGAGATGTGGATGCCGTCGCCAATCTTCAGGCCTTCAAGGTCGGCCGTGAGGAATTCAGGGATCGCATCGGCTGGGCAATGCACTTCGACCGAGTGACGAACGATGTTGACAACGCCACCGATCTTGATGCCCGGGGACTTCTCTTCGTTGACGAAGTGAACCGGGATTTCGACGGTGACCTGGGTGTTGCCCGAGACGCGCAGAAAATCGACGTGCATGATGAAGTCACGGACCGGATCAAGCTGATAGTCCTTTGGCAGGACCTTGATCGACTTGCCGCCAACTTCGATGTTGAGAACGGTGGTCATGAAGCCGCCAGCGTGGATACGCTTGGTCACTTCATTGGTCGAGAGCGTGACCGAAATTGGGGTCTGCTTGTCACCATAGATGACAGCAGGAATCAAACCGTTGCGGCGAAGTTCGCGGGAGGACCCCTTACCTACCCGTTCGCGTGCCTCGGCCTTAAACACATAAGTTTCCTGACTCATGGTAAAGTCCTTTCAATGTTACTGGAGAGTTCTGCCGCATGACTGAGGTCACGGGATCGGCAAAACTGGAGGGCATTTGCATGTCCCCATCCGCGTTGCCTCCAAGGGTGTCTGCACGGATGGCCGCGCTATAGGGCAAATGGCAGTAAAAGGCAAGCAATGCCGGCCATCCTGCGACGGCGCGCGGTGATTGCGTCCGGCGGCTCCACGGGACCGGAAGGTTGCCCGGAAAAATCTTTGATTTACCATCCGTGGCAACCTTTCGAAAATTGATAAATGTTATCTCCCCAGGCAAATCATATTGGTGTTCGAGATTGTCTTTATGTTGAACGTGTTATCCTGCCTCGCTTGGGCACACGACCCGCGCTACACGGCCGCTGCCGTTCTCGTCTGCGTGTTGGGATCGGTTCTGACCATGCGGCTGTTCGTGCGTGTCCGGCGCAGCGTCGGCATGCCGCGGATCAGCTGGCTGTTTTTGGCCGGAACGATTGGCGGCTCGACAATCTGGACGACACATTTCGTCGCCATGCTGGGCTATCAGACGGGCGTGCCGACCGGCTACGATCCGTCGCTGACATTTTTATCGATGGCGATCGCGATCGGCACCGCGACGACCGGTATCGCGATTGCTGCAGCGACTGATAAAAGTGCGCTGGTCGAGGCTGGCGGTGCGATTCTCGGCCTTGGTATTGCGCTGATGCATTATACCGGCATGGCGGCCTACATGCTGCAAGGCATCATGACCTGGGACATCGGCTACGTCGTCGCCTCGCTGGTGGCCGCCGCTTTCTTCGGCGCGGTTGCCACCAACCGCGTGGCGCGTCCGGTGACGCGATTCTGCAAGTATGGTGGAGCTCTGGCAATGATCCTGGCGATTGCCGTCACCCATTACACAGGCATGACGGCCCTGACCGTCACCCCGGATGCCGGCGCCTCCATACCGCCGGAAGTTCTCTCGGCCGGCGTCATGACCGGCGGTGTTTTGGTAATCATCATCATGATCCTTGGCCTCGGTGCCTCGACCTACATCATCGACGCCGATGCCACGGAAGCAGCAGTGCAGCGCTATCGCCACCTGTCGCTGCACGATCCGCTGACCGGCCTGCCGAACCGCGCGGCCTTCAACGAGCATATTCTGGGCCTGATGGAGCGGCGGCGCAATGATACGGCGCGGATCGCTGTGCTGTCCTTCGATCTCGATCGCTTCAAGGAGGTCAACGACGTGCACGGGCATTCGGCCGGCGATGCCGTACTGCGCGCCATTGCCGAACGGATGACCAGCGTGCTGGGCGAGGGCGAGTTTGTCGCCCGTGTCGGCGGCGACGAATTCATTGCCGTGACACAGCGCTATTACATGCGCGGTGACGCCGCGTCCCTGGCGCATCGCCTGCTGTCGGAAATCGGCAAGCCGGTAGCCTGGAACAACCAGACGTTCACGGTCGGCTCCAGCGTCGGCGTCTCGCTCTATCCGGGCGATGCCGAAAACATCGACGACCTGCTGGCCCAGGCGGATGTCGCGATGTACCGTGCCAAATCGGCCGGCAGCAACAGTATCCGTTTCTACGATTCGTCGATGGACCAGGCGGCGCGCGAGCGCAACGCGCTGGCAATGGACATGCGTGCTGGCCTGCAGGCCGGCGAGTTCGAGCTGTTTTATCAGCAGCAGAACGACACCTTTACCTCGAAGGTGGTCGGCTTCGAGGTTCTGTTGCGCTGGCGGCACCCGACCCGCGGCATGATTTCGCCTGTCGATTTCATTCCGATTGCGGAAAAGACCGGTTTTATTATCGAATTGGGAGAATGGGTACTGCGCCAGGCCTGCATCGAGGCGGCGGCCTGGACCAATCCGCTCAGCATCGCCGTTAACGTTGCACCGCAGCAACTGGCCGACAACAATCTACCGGCCAAAGTTCTGCAGATTCTGATGGAAACCGGGCTTCCCGCCGCACGGCTGGAACTGGAAATCACCGAATCCGGCATCATCGGCGACCAGCAATATGCTCTGCAGATCATCCGCCAGCTGAAGAATCTCGGCGTCCGCATCGCCATGGACGACTACGGCACCGGCTATTCCTCGCTCTCGACGCTGCAGAGTTTTCCGTTCGACAAGATCAAGATTGATCGCGCCTTCATCAATGGCCTGGCCACCAACCAGCAGTCGGCGGCGATCGTGCGTTCGACCCTTATTCTGGCGGCAAGCCTGGATATCCCGGTGCTGGCCGAAGGCGTGGAGACCGATGCGCATATAACCTTTCTGCGCAATGAGGGCTGCATGCAGGTTCAGGGCTTCTTGTTCGGCAAGCCAACGGCCCGGTCCGGCATCGATGCGATCGTCAATTGCGCGGCGGAAGCCATTGCAGAAACGGTTGTTGAGGAGCCGGGCGTGGTGAAACTGGGCGCTGTCGCCTGAGGGTCTGCGCAGCAAAGCCAGTTGGCGGCGGCATTTGCGCCCAGTCTCGCCTGCACATTGTAAGATCGGCCCGTTCGATCTAAGCTGTCGCAAATGCTTTGGGAGGAGCAGATGTCGACAGACACCGAGCATGCCGATCGCGTTCACGCGATTGCCCAGCAAAAATCCGCCGCGGCCAGTTCGCCGATCGTTGCCTCGTGGCGACGCTGCATGGAGATGCACCACCTGGCGCCGGAGGAAGCACGCAAACCCTGGCGGCTGACGGATGCGGAATTTCGGGAAGCCACCGATCGCTCTGCCTGGCTGGTGGACGAGACCCGCGACGAGCTCGACCGGCTGTTTGCCACCCTCGGCAAGGGCGGTTGCTGCCTGCTGCTGACCGACGCGGACGGCGTGGCGCTCGACCGGCGCGGGGCGGCCGGCGACGACAAGGATTTTCGCGGGCTGGGGCTGTGGTCGGGCACGGTCTGGAGCGAGGCCAGTGTCGGCACCAATGGTATCGGCACGGCGCTCGCCGACGAGCGACCGGTGGTGATTTTTCGCGACCAGCATTTTCTAAGCTCCAACATCCGCCTCAGCTGCGCCACGGCACCGGTACGAGACCATCGCGGCCGGGTAACGGCGGCAATCGACATCTCCACCTGCCGCGAGGATGCCGGCGAGATGACCATGGCGATCCTGTCGCAGGCGGTGCGCGACGCCGCCAGCCGGATCGAGGCGAACCTGTTCCGTCGCGCCTTTCCCGGCGCCCGCATCGTCATGGTCCAGGCCGGCGTCAATCCGGTGTCGGCGCTGCTGGCCGTCGACCAGGACGATCTGGTGCTCGGCGCCACCCGCGCGGCGCGTTTGGCGCTGAAACTGGACGACCAGATGATTTCGCAAGGGATTCCCGCGGCCGATGCATTGCACGAGAGCCGGCACGAACAGCATACCGACCTGCTGGAGGCCGAACGGGCGGCGCTGCGCCGGGTGCTGTCGCGCACCAACGGCAATGTCAGCCAGGCGGCAGGCCTGCTCAACATCAGCCGCGCCACCATGCACCGCAAGATGAAGAAGCTGGCGCTGCATTGACGCGACCGCTGCCGCCATGGTTGTGGCCGGCGCTGTCGCAGATCTGAAACACTGTGCACTGCAAGATCGACAGCTGCCTCTACCGGACTGGCCGATTTGCGGCCAATTTCCTCCCCAGCGGTCCGCAACCGGACCTTCATCAGGGAGGATGAAACCATGCTGCAGCAAAAAATCGTCGAGAATCCGTTCAAGCTGAAATATGGCAACTATATCGGCGGCCAGTGGAAGGACCCGATCGCCGGCAAATATTTTGACAACATCACGCCGGTGACCGGCGGCAAGCTGTGCGAGGTGGCGCGCTCCGACGAGCAGGACGTCAATGCCGCGATCGACGCCGCGCATGCGGCCAAGGAGTCCTGGGGGAAAACCTCGGCCACCGAACGTTCCAATATTCTGATGAAGATCGCCCAGAAGATGGAGGACAATCTCGAGCTGCTGGCCAAGGCCGAGACCTGGGACAACGGAAAACCCTTGCGCGAAACCATGGCCGCCGACATTCCGCTGGCGATCGACCATTTCCGCTATTTCGCCTCCTGCATCCGCGCCCAGGAAGGCTCGATCGGCGAGATCGACAACGATACCGTCGCCTATCATTTTCATGAACCCCTCGGTGTCGTCGGCCAGATCATTCCCTGGAACTTTCCGATCCTGATGGCGGCCTGGAAGATGGCGCCGGCGTTGGCTGCCGGCAACTGCGTCGTGCTGAAGCCGGCAGAGCAGACACCGGCCTCGATCCTGGTCTGGATCGAACTGGTCGGCGACCTCTTGCCGGCCGGCGTGCTCAACATCGTCAATGGCTTTGGCCTGGAAGCCGGAAAGCCGCTAGCCACCAGTTCGCGGATCGCCAAGATCGCCTTTACCGGCGAAACCTCGACCGGTCGGCTGATCATGCAATATGCCAGCCAGAACCTCATTCCGGTGACACTCGAACTCGGCGGCAAATCGCCCAACATCTTCTTTGCCGACGTGATGGCCGAAGACGACGATTTCCTCGACAAGGCGCTCGAAGGCTTTGCGATGTTCGCGCTCAACCAGGGCGAGGTCTGCACCTGCCCGAGCCGGGCGCTGATCCAGGAAAGCATCTATGACCGGTTCATGGAAAAGGCGGTCAAACGGGTCGAAGCCATCCGCCAGGGCAATCCGCTCGACATGACAACGATGATCGGCGCCCAGGCCTCCAGCGAGCAGATGGAAAAGATTCTCGCTTATCTCGACATCGGCAAACAGGAAGGCGCCGAAGTCCTGACCGGCGGTGCGCGTAACGATCTCGGCGGAGAACTCGCCAGTGGCTATTACGTCAAGCCGACGATTTTCAAGGGCCACAACAAGATGCGCGTGTTCCAGGAGGAGATCTTTGGGCCGGTCGTCTCCGTCACCACCTTCAAGGACGAGAAGGAGGCAATGGAAATCGCCAACGACACGCTGTACGGCCTGGGCGCCGGCGTCTGGAGCCGCGATGCCAACCGTTGCTACCGTTTTGGTCGCGGTATTCAGGCCGGACGGGTCTGGACCAATTGCTACCACGCCTATCCGGCGCACGCGGCCTTCGGCGGCTACAAGCAATCCGGCATCGGCCGCGAAACCCACAAGATGATGCTCGACCACTACCAGCAGACCAAGAACATGCTGGTCAGCTACAGCGACAAGGCACTCGGGTTCTTCTGAGCCGACAACACGGCTCGGGGCGGGCAGCGGACCAACCATCTCCCCGGGGGCCGGGGAGATGGTGCCCGGAGATTTGGAGCGGCTTTTGGCCCGAGAGGCCGGTGGTGGTGGTGCTTCCTTCTCCCCAGCGGGGAGAAGGTGGCCCGAAGGGCCGGATGAGGGGGAAGCCACGGGCTCCAAGTTTGCCGCGTTACCCGCGCATTGCCGCCATCTGCCCCATTGTCTTGGCGGGCTTTGCCCCTCACCCTAACCCTCTCCCCGCAGGCGGGGAGAGGGAACATGTCTGTTTTCAGACGATCAGCCGGAGGCCATCATGACCGACACCATCAACGGCGAACCTCGCGTC
>Ga0247730_1001484_pt1 | contig 12974 bp, 25 predicted proteins | sample UWRJL073202C2_FD_180959 | JGI IMG/M metagenome (GOLD analysis project Ga0247730, IMG submission 180959) | Plant litter microbial communities from Arlington Agricultural Research Station in Wisconsin, United States - UWRJ-L073-202C-2 | ecosystem: Environmental > Terrestrial > Plant litter >...
CGGCGATTTAGATGGCTGCTCGACGGTGTTCTGTTGCGACTTCATTATTATTAGCGCCTGGGGAGAACACTCACTTGCAGTGAGAGAGAACGTTCGTACCACAGGCGTATTCGGAATCAACATCTGTCATCTCCTGAATATAAGCATCAAGTCCGGAAAGACCTCAGATAAATGCAATACAGTGCAAGAATGGGCACCTCTTTCGAGTTTCCGGGCCCCCAGTCGCGTAGGCACAATCCTTGGATACAGTGGGGAAGTGTCACTGCCTATCAACTGATAGTTCCTGCATGGTTGGTTTCTGTTCTCCGCCACGACACTGTCTGTAGAAGAAACTTTCGGGTTCCCCCATATAGAGCAAAGGCAAAGCGAGTTTGATCGCTGCGTCCGACTTTCGAGTATCGAAACGATCGACAGTAGGTGCCATATGAACGACCAGAAGAGCTGGGAAGGATTTCACATCATTGGACGGTTCCATGGATGGTTAGGAAATTTGGCCTTCAAAACAGGTGTCAGCATTTTCAAGCTTTTGAGCAGGATCTCCAAAGAATAGTTCACGAAGAAGGGTTAAGGAGCGAACCTTCGCAGCAGCGTTGTAGTTGGTGGGTCTCAGAAATCTTTACTTTCGTTGAATCAGTATAGTCGACAGAAAGGACAAGCAGTTTAGCAAACAAGGAAGGCGGCATCGTGTCCAATGCTACAAAAGGTCCTTTTAAAAAGCGTAGAAACTTGTGGGGCTCCGGAAGATTTTGCCAGAAGTGAAGTACGATGAGTCGCATGGTGCGCGAAATCATCCAATCGAGAAGAAGCAAGTAGGTAAACCTTCTGGTCCCCATTTCGGCACGGCGTCGCCAAAGTGGTCTACATGAATGCATCCCAATGCATTCGCATGAGGACAGGCGGGCGTGCCAAGGATGGCTTGAAACCCAGACTGCCTAGGAGTACGCTTGCACTCCTTAGGGAAGATATTATAAGCCTGCCAAGGAGGAGTCGCAGAGCGAGTAAGTAGACAGAGACACTCCTGTGGCTGAATATAAGTGCCAGCATACAGGAAACGAAACTGGACACTTACCAGTTCGTACAAGTCGAGTACTTAATCCCAGAACTCAAGAAGAAGTTCGACAAGAAATAAAGCAAAGGTTCATATATTTATATATCGTATATGGTAGATGTTGTCCGTATAAGGTCTTTAGTCGTACACTATCACAAAATACAAGTAAATCGGCTGCGAAGAGGTTAGCTCTCTGCCTAGTCACACAATAGAGAAAGTGCGCACCAAACGAAACAAGCACAATTAGCTCCACTTGGGAGGTTGGTACGTTGACTGCGGATGGGCTGTGGCATTGGCATTGGCATTGGCCGGATCGTACGAAGGAGGCTGAGCACCTCCACCGGTGTAGTAGCCTTCCTGGCCTCCCTGTTGGTTGTACATGGGCGGTGCGCCGGGTGGAGGTTGGTAGTATGGTTGTTGTTGATGATAGTATGGGTTCTCTCCAGCAGCCAGTCGGGACTGTGCTTGCTGAATGTAAGCCTGGTTGGCTGCGCGTATGCGGCGACGACGGAGCATGGTTAATGCGATGGAGGTGAACAGGAGCACAGCGGCAACTGAAGGTATACAGTTAGCTACATGCAAATTCCGATTCTCGGAAGAGCGCCATACCACAAATGAGAGCAATTCCCCAGGGAGAGACAGAGTAATATGTACAGTCACTGAAATTCGACATCAGTCTCACTACCCCGCATTTTGTTTTGGAGACTCACCCATAATCGTCACAGCGAGTATACGCAGTAACGAAACTAGGGATCAATGCCAATCCCACAAGTACAGAGGACGATTTCGTGAAGGACATGGTGGTTCGAGGTCAAGAGGTGTACAGGGTCATGGTGGCTGCGAGTTTCCACTTTGGCTGGAGCACAGCCACGTTCCTGGCTCCGCTTGATGGCAGTCTGAGGTCTCGACGTCTCTTGGCTCTGGGCTCCAGTGCTAATGTCATGGGAATGTACAATTTTTCGGCCTCGAAGCTTGGGAACACTGGCTGGATTTGTTTGCCCAAAAGAACGCTTCTAAAGCTTGCATTATGTTAGCACTGGCCAGGCTTGTGCACAGAGCCCACCCTAAAGCGGCATCATTTTCTCTGCGCTACTTCCAAGATGGCTAAACGCAAACAAGAGGAGGATAACGACTCTGACAACGACTCTGGCTCCGATGTGGTATGTAGAATCTGTCAGAAATTCCACCGGGAGATCTATATTGATATAACACACATACACCTAGTAGAGCATGGTAAACGTCGACTTTGACTTTTGCAATCTCCATCCCACGGTTGACTATCAAGCGATCAAGAGACTCCTTGGCCAGCTATTTCAGCAGGACGCGGAAGGATTCAATACGCATGAATTCACTGAGCTTATTCTGAGCCAATCCGGCATGGGGACGACTGTAAAAACAGATGGTGAAGAGAGCGATCCATTGGCCTTGTTGACAGTCTTGAACATGCATGTGCATCAGGTAAGTTCATAGCCAACGGATCTCTGTCTCGTTTTATCTGACATGGTTATTCAAGAACCACGAATCCATAAAAGCAGTCGCAGATTATGCTATCAAGAAAGCAGCCTCCAATCCTTCTTTCCAGGCAACACTACAAACCCTATTTTCCCAGTCAGACAATAACGTTGGGCTCTTGATATGCGAGAGGCTGATCAACATGCCTGTTCAACTCATTCCGCCAATGTATACTTCCATCGGACAAGAGATACAGCAGGCCATTCAAGAGGTACGTTTGTCCCAACATCTCATTGGTCGTCGGATGTCACTAACGTATCGTCTATAGAACCGGCCCTTCAAGTTTAGCCACGTCCTCGTCTTCTCAAGGACTTATCACCTGTCGACAGAGGAAGAGACGGTGTTATCTACACGTCAAAACCGGCAACCATCATCGAAATCCAAGAAAGCCAAGAAAGCATCTCAAGAGCCGACCACCACGACACGCCCTGAGGACGGCATCTACAGCTTTCACCCAGAGGACGAAGCAATAATGAAGGTGAGTAGACTGAGCTTGCTTTTTGGAACCTGTAGCATACTTACAATGAACAGGCGGCGACATTCACTGTCACTTATCCCTTCAGCAGTGCACCTCGGGAAAAGGATGCGTTTGGGCTGGATCTCAGAGGAAGGATGATGTTGGTACCGATACAGAATTTCGAAGGGCTAGTGGCTAAAATGAACGAGGTGTATTCTGCTACTTAGAATTGCAAAATCTGTTAGCAATCGGCAGTGTTGACGGCTTGATGAGACATTGGTGATTGTTCACCTTCCATTTGCGTACAGTTCTTCGTTACCACCATCTTGCCTACGATATAAGACCTTCATGTTGCAAACGAACACCACTCGAAATGTCATAGCGTTTCTGAAGAGGGCCCAGAAACCGGCAGAAACAGGACGCCCGCAACCTCTACCAACGGAACTATTGGAATGCATCGTCGACTTCTCATCTAACGACATGTCTACTCTTTGCAGCCTCTCCCTTGTCTGTAAAAGGCTCTCCTCACGCAGTCAAATGCACATATTCACCACTCTCTTACTATGTGTGAGATTTTCGGAGGCAGAAACGGAAACAAAACGCATCCAGTAGGCAGCCACACGAGTCGCTGCACAATGCCGCAGTTTCTTCTCTTCAGACAAAAGCCGCTGCGATCTATTGTCGCACGTGGTTTCAGTCCAGCTCGATTTATCCCTAGCGGGCATGGGAAGCATATGGACACAACTCCTATAACTATTCCCTCTTCTGATCAACGTCCAAACGATGACTTTCTACGGCAGTATGGGACCCCCCGTGTCTACTAGGTTATATCGGCTCTTACACGAACTACCTCGAACAACGAAGTGCAGAGGTTTCAAAGGACGCGACAGCAATCCATACCTTGACATCCATAGAAGCTGGAGGATTTCCCCTCAGCTCACAAGCTCAGATCCATGCATATGGTCGAACAGGACATCACCAATATAGTATGCGCGAGGAAAGCTGACATCCCTCTCAATTCTTTGCTCACGCCCTTGGATATTCATCTTCCGGATACCGCTTACCAAGAGCAGCATCTTACTCGGCTGTAAGGATATTTCAGGAGCATCCCTGCACTGGAAAAAAACATAATTAGCAGTTTATCATGCGGACTCCCTTGTCTTCTGTATCTCTCCCGGATTGAAACGGCGCAGCATATAACCAATCTTCACTTGACTCTACCCAGCGCGTCTAAAGACACAGGTACGCTCCATCCTTATTAAGATGCGCACATGTTACAATCAAGTGACTTATTCCCATCAATTGGGCAGTGATTCCTTTTCGCTGGACATGTTCCCTATGCTGGACACTCTTAATGTGACGCCTCCTGACAATACGACTGACGATAGATCTCTATGGAAATACTTCGACTTCATTCGCACTACACTCGAGCATTCTTCACCTTCAAGACTCCGAAAACTTTTCCTAGGAAGTATGGTGGGGGAGAATAGGTACTCCTGCGATTCAGTGCTCGGGATTGCTAGAGAGATTCTCCCAGAAGTTCATACCACCTTGAGCGAAAGTCAATCATTCCCGTGTTTGCACTACGTGGGCCTATCATTGACGCTGAGCATCAAGATGCGGTATTGGGAAGACTACGAGTCAATGGAGAAGTCCTTCGCTGACTTGATGCCCACCGTTGACGAGAGTGGTCCCACATTCAACGTGGCGGGTTTATCTGAAATGGTAAACACATTTCTGTTATTGGATCCTGATCCTGAGTGCTAATTTTCGTTGCCAGTGCGAGACAGATTTATTCTGGCTTTGTCGATGCTTGTATACGCAATCTGCCTCTCCTATCAGATAGTATTGACGGTAATTAGGATGGTATCCTCATAGGGTGGCATGGCTGATCGTTCATTAAGAACAAGCATAATAATGTGAAATCATCTAGAGTGTATTTCTTATAGTTGGCTATTTGCTTCTTAATTCCACTAAAGATGTATTAGAATGCTAACTTTTCGATTACTTGAAGCACTTCGGTCTCTAGTAGATTATATTCGTTCGTGTCGGTAGTGGTGTCCCTATACTTAGTCCGCAAAGAGCCCTGGATCAATGCCAGATCAATGACTAGCGTTGATTGATCGACTTCCATTTGCGTATAGCTCGCCATTACCTCCACGTCACCTCTTGTCTGAAACACTCATGCCACTAATGAACACCACCCAAACTATCGTAGCATTCCTGAGAAATCGTCTGACGATGCAAGAAAGCGAAGTACTGCCAACTCTGCCTACGGAGTTACTGGAATGCATCGTCGACTTGTCGTCCGATGACATGTCTACCCTCCTTAGTCTCTCCCTCACCTGCAGAAGACTCGTTACCCGATCCCAGATGCATATATTCTCCAACTTTCGCTTTTGTTCTTGGTGTTTAGGCTTCGGAAATGGGTACGATTGTTCGCGAAACATCAAACGATTCACCTCCCAATGCTACTCGCTCCGGCTCTCTTCACAAGGCCTGTTATCCAATATAAATTCCCTTCACGTCAATTTAAATATTTGCTTCAAAAGCAAACTAAGGAAAGACCTATTATTGCTATTGCCTAACCTAATCAGCATCCGGACGGTAGTCATGAGTGGTGCCAGGGATGGCAGGAGAGATCGTTTTCATCACAGGCTGCCAGGGATATACGAGTTGTTACGCGCGATACCCCGAACGACACATTGTAGACTCGTTTGCAGGGAGGATTGCTTGCACATTGACAATGCGTATCGTGACATCATCACTTTGAGGTCAGATGACTTCCCTACGACTTACGATCTCAGATCCATGGTTTTAGCTGGCGTCTCCGCCTTGCCTTTGAACTCACGCCCAGTTCCGTGGGCTGCATACCTGCCGGATTCCGTTTATCAAGAGGATCAACTGAGAAAACTCACGGAATTCTTTGGGAGTGCAAGTGCAGTGAACAAATCCAACTTCCACACTCTATTGTGCGGACTCGTGTGCCTCGAAGATTTGTTCAGACTCAACGTGGTGCGTTACATTACCAACCTCTCCGTGGCTCTGCCCGCTATCCTACCAGAAACAGGTATATTATCTGCCCTTCTCGACATACCGTACTATACTCACCCGCCGCCTTGTAGTTGATTCCATTTCCCTTGGCTTGTTTCCCTCTTTAGACACTCTTACCATAAAGCCTTATGGCAGGAAAACAAGCGAAAATGCGCTGCGAACCTATCTTAACTTTGTTCGCAATACAGTCGAGCGGTTCCCCCCTTCGTCTGAATCAATCCGGGAATTGTACTTTGGAGATCAGAATGATGAGGTTGACCACCCCTACAAATTGTTGCTTCGGATTGCAGGAGAGACACTCCCAGCCATTCATGCAGCCTTGAGAAATGCACAGACTTTCCCACTACTTAGATTTGTGGATCTAGAACTAAAGGTGACCGTGCACGCACTTGATTGGAGAGGCTACCTTGCTTGGAAACAGCTAATTATCGACATGATGCCCAACATCCCTGGGATTCATCGCACTTTCTTCGTGAGGTTTTCGACGGTGGGGACCTACCTGTACTTTGGAATGGGCGACCTGGATCGTGGTAAGGGTTGTCGCTTCATTTGTATATGGGTATTAACTGGGGATATGGCATTTCCGGAATCTGGGCCCTCTTCTACTTTCCTAGTAATGTCGTGCTTCGGCATAGTGTTCTGCTTGTTATATTTGACACTAGGGCTCACGCGCACGGATTTTGACCTTTCGAGTTATCTAGAGGGGTAGGAAGGCAAACGACTTACAAGGATGCAGGTCCATGCCTTAAGAGGTGTACTTTCCTTTCCCTCTCATTTCAGAGGTAAAATAGATTACTAGAAGATCGTCGATTGTCATTTGGAGACGAACGGCCTAGTATCCTTTACCTCACAAAAGGTTGTTGCTATTCTTATGTTCCTTCGCTAGTATCTCTCAAACTACTTTAACTATATTAATAGCAATCCCGCTCTCCTGGACCGTAACGCATGTTTTTTCTGCACAAGTAGTATATCCTTCGAAAAACAGATTCCGCGAAAGAGCTCTCAGGATTGTATTATAGTAGCCACACTTACAAGATTCAGAGTTAAGTGCCTCGGTTCTTTTGGAAATTTTTGTGACCCATTTCTGAAGGATAATTGTTACATAAATCCTACTCAATACAAGTGCACGAGAATACTTTGCTTTCCGAGATATTGGTACAAGAAAACCTCCGGATTCGTCATGAGGGAGGTGCATTTTAGAATGCGGTCAAGTTTGCGCTGGCTTTTAAAATCAAATCTCTCTTCTTGTCCGATCGAGGCAGAATTGTGCAACTGAATGGCCTCGGATGACTTGGAGTAGCGTCGTCAAATGAAGCACGAGGGGCATCATTGTCAAGGTACTCACTAGACAATACCCTCTTCGAATTCAACATCCTCCAGCTTGATTTCATTGCCGTTCTTATCTTTAGGTGAGCTCATGTCAAACGTTGCGAGCATGTATGCAATCGTGATCCACATCGTCCCCTCCGCCAGATGGCGTCCTGGACACTTTCTAGACGCGAGAACATCAAATCCACGGACGACCGGTTCTTCGAGTGTATACCTACCTCCTTCCATGCCCGAAGATAGGTGATTCCGAAACTGGCTTCAACTTTTCCAGTAGCTCTCCGTTTTGGGAAAGGAACCTTGAAGGCTTGAACAATGAAGGATCTTCAAACACCCGCTCGTCGTGATTTATGGCCCTATAATGTAGTAAGCGTCGCGAACGCTACCGTTGCATGGAAAACCATAATCGCACCAAATATTGCTTATGAGAAGTGTTCCCTTTGGAATCAGGAAGCCATTGTACACGTCATCGGTTGTCGACAGATGAGGCAAGCTGAGGGGCAAGACCAGGCCGTAACGAAGAACCTCATGCAGTATTGCTTCCACGTAAGGCATATTTGAGCGATCGAGGAAGTCTGGCAATCGATTACTATCGCCAATAACTCTGTCAATCTCTTCCTGCGCCTTTTTTTGCACAGTGGGATTCGTGGCCATGGCTAAGATGAATGTGGAAATCGTTGATGGCGTCTGTATCAAAGGGTCAGTGAGAATCACGCAAGCATCTATCCAAGGACGCACAGTATCTGCGGCACCTATACAATTGCCATAAATGACGATGCTCTTACTCTTCAAGGCGAAGTAGGCTTACCAGCGTAAAGTGAGCCAGCAAGATCTCGAATAACGAGGCCGACATCGCCCTGTTCCGCTCCATCATACTTCGTCAACAGCTCGCTCACGACTGAAACAGGTGCTAGTCCTTTCATCTTCAAAAAACATAATCCAGTCAGTCAGAGCACTCTATACCCCACAGGCCTCTTACTCACCCATTCGTCCTTCGTCTGACCAAACGGACGGGAGCATAGCTCAAAGGAGAGCTCTCTGGTTTTCGCCAGATATTGCTTGAATGGCACCCATGAAGGGATATAGGACAAAAACGGAATATTGTTCAGAACCTCGCTTCCAGAATAGACGGTGGACCCTGAAAGATAACGTATGGCCTCGTCTACGAGACTTACGAAGGGATCGTCCTTCTCTGCTACATTATAGCCGTAGATAATAGACATGATAGTACCTGTGGTCTCGCTGTTTGACTATCAGCACGATTTGTGCCATGGGGCGGAAGAGCACGAGCTTACGTGCGAACGTGGCGAAGGAAATCCTGGGGTGTATCAAGGATGTTCTTGAGTAATTCTGCAGCTCGGGCTGCTTGAACAGGTTGATACTGCACAATATCTCCTTGTCTCATTGATTGTTGACCTAACTTGCGAATATCTCGCCAATGTTGCCCATAAGGAGAGAGCGCCAAGTTCCATGCTGGCCAGCCAGTCCTATTGTTGCGCAGAACCTGAGCCAAACGCCTTGTAGAGGGAAGTTTAGAACTTACGCTTTCACAACGCTGGGTATAGCTCTATCAGAGTATATCTGGGACCGCCTTTCCAGTAAGTCGAAGCTGATCTCTTGGGAGTTGAGGATCACAACATGTTGTCCGAAGGCTTCAAAATGCGTAATATCCCCTGATCCCCTTATTTAGATAAACGAACACAAGGATTCAAAAGACAAGCGATGTACCGTATATCTTGGCCCATTCAGCATACGTCTTGTATGGCTTGTCCTTAGGAAGATCAAGAAAGTTACCCCAGAAGAAACGGGGTGGTGGGCCAGGTGGATAATGTTTTCGTCGTCGTGCTCCTTGTATCCTGGAGATGCTGACTAAGCTTACAGCGATGATAGCAATGACTATCCTATCGATCAGCGAGAGGGAAAAGGAGGAAAACATTGACGTGGCGGACAGTACCCTACATCTACTCCAAGTTCGCCATTTATATATACGGTGGCCGTTCCGCACTCAGAGATGTAAGTCGCGCGGACTCGCGATTTGTGCGAGCTTCGCCTATGGGAAATGATTACAAATGAGACTTGCGATAAGGCGAATTTTCACAGCTGTGCCACCGTTTGTTTCCCTTTCAGAAGAACAGAGCACAAGACCATTGGATGGGTCTAGCGGATATCATTAAGTGCCCGCCATATAAGTTAATTATGGTATCCTTGTTAGAAGCAAATTTGCCTAACCAGCTGAACCATTGGATGACTGAAAGGTGGTGGTCAAGGAGAGGTCCACAGAGAGGGTTGGAACTTGTGCTTTTGATCGGCAGCCGCTCGGCATTGGCATTCGGCTGATCATACATATTTACAGCAAAGCTCTGTTATTGTACATAGTGGGACCATGTCAATATCAAGCCCTGTGAGACTAGCGAAGGACATCTTCAACGTAAATCCAGAGGATACGCGGTAAGTCTACACGTTGAGCTCTAATAGCTGTGAATGAGATTTCACTATCAACTCTCTTGTCTTTTCTGAACGTGGAACAATCTTGCAACGGTAAGGCTTCGGGTGGCTGTAGAAGATGATAAAGTGAGAATGAATTCGGAGAGGAGACGGATGACTTACTATACGCTTCCTTCAATGTACTCCGCCTCCTCGAATTTGATTATTCTCCCTTGATCGTCCTTGGCTGAACTCATGTCAAACGTGGCCAACAAATATGCCATGGTAATCCAGACTGTCCCTTCTGCCAAATATCGTCCTGGGCATTTCCTGTGAACAGATGTGAGATGAGGAGGGAAGGGGAAAGCTCCACTGCGATATCACGTACCGTCGGCCGTGCCCAAACATGGGTGATTCCGGGATATTCAGATCTCCGGAAAGTTCTCCCGTGGGGGTGAGATACCTGGAAGGATTGAAAGTGGCAGGTTCTTGATAGACTCGTTCGTCATTGTTGATAGCCCTATGTTCGTCGTTGTGTCACCCAATCAGTCGGATAGAAAGCAAGCAAGAGCACAGACCAGATGTTGCTGAGGACAAGAGACCCTTTAGGAATAAAATATCCATTGTAAACGTCGTCGCTGGTAGACATATGACCATTGCTGTGAGGCAAGACCAGACTGCAGCGGAAGACCTCTCGCATGGTGGCTTCCAGATACGGAAGGCGTTCGCGGTCAGAGAAGTCTGGTAGGCGACTGCTGTCACCAATCACTCGGTCAATCTCTGCTTGAGCCTTTTTCTGTACCTCTGGGTTGGAGGCCATAGCGAGTATGAAGGTGGAGATGGTCGAAGGGGTCTTTAAGAAGGAAGATCAGCTTAATGGCAAGATATGTGATGTCGGAAAGACACACCGTGTCCGCACCGCCTGTTCATTATCCAATGTAGGATCAGAATCATGTCATTTCAGAGATGCACAGGCTTGCTTACCTGCATACAAAGAACCAGCAGTGTCTCGAATGACAATATCTTGCTCCGCACTGGACTGTCCTTCGAATTTGGTGAGCAGCTCTGTCACAATGGAGTTTGGTGCTGATCCGTTCAGCTTATTACGACCAGTCAGACTTAGAACGTTATCTGTGCCTCCGAAAGACGCACCCATTTTTGTTTCGCCTGGCCAAAGGGGACAGAACAGACTTTGAATGACAGCTCTCTTGCTTTCGCAAGACGTTTTTTCAGAGGTAGCCAGGATGGTAGATAGGCGAGGAAGGACAGGTTGTTCAAGATGTCGCTTCCAGAATATACGGTTGCTTCTGAAAGATGTCGGACAGCATCATCAATGAGAGCCACAAAGGGATCATTCTTCACCGCGACGTCGTAGCCATAAACGATAGACATGATTCCTCCTGCGCTTTGACTGCGAAAACAAACTGCTGTGAGATTCGTTGCATAGTAACAAGGAGAATCCTTACGTTCGGATGTGATGCAAAAAGTCCTCTGGGGTTTCTAGCAGATTACCTAGCAATTCCACAGCCCGATTTGCTTGCAGAGGTCGATATGGAAGGACGTTGGTCTTGCTCATTCGTTGTTGGCCTAGCTTGCGTATTGCTCTCCAGTGTTTTCCATAAGGCGCCAACGACATGTTCCATGCTGGCCATCCCGTCCTAAAGCAGTGTACGAGTGAATTGAAGTGTCACTATGAAAGCGGGATATAAACGTACGCCTCCATGATAGTAGGCACAGCTCTATCCGAGTAGATAGAGGATCGCTTTTCGAGCAGATCTAACGATGCCTCTTGTGTGTTCAGAACGACGACATGTTGCCCAAAGGATTCCAGATGAATCACATCGCCTGAAACACGCAACATCTCAGTTTTTGCATTCGAAATCATAGCAGATGCGGCTTGCCATATTCCTTTCCCCAGTCTGCATAAGCCTTGTAGGGACGGTCCTTTGGAAAATCAAAGAAGTTTCCCCAGAAGAAACGTGGCGGCGGACCCGGTGGATATTGTTTTCGGCGTTGGGCTGCTTGGACTCTGGACAGGACAAGAAGGCCCACAGCGACGACAGCAAGGACGACCTTGTCGACGAGTATCAGTGAGAATGAGGAAGTCATGGGCCACTAAAGCGGCGCTGACAACCAATGATAGTGAGCATTCGCCCCGTCTTTATATTCTCTGAGGCTATTAGCTCGATCAGAATGTCTGATCCATTTGAGCCTCGGTGTGGCCTCGGGCAACTAAATGTATTCATTGTTGCTCCTCATCTGCACCAATGACCACAGGGTCATTTCCCAGCGTGGCATTAGGATTCCCACGATAGAAGACTTGCCATCAACGCCCTTACGTCTACGAAGCGCAATAGAACGCTTGTTTTGCCCAAATGAGCGTGTCAATCGTCCGTTCGAGGTTTACGAGCAGGTCAAATGCTTTCGTTCAGCGCGGAATAGGCACAACAGCCGAAGGCATTACCGTAGCACCGGCGAACAGCTTTCAGCGATAAGGAACCAGAGCTGAGATGTCTGAAAGATCTTGGACGAGATAACCAGGATCTTAGCCTCCATTTGAAGTAGAGGAACTAGGCTCGGCTGCCGAGGGCACAAAAAATGGTTCAGAGTGGATCGTATTAGAGGCGGGGTTTTGTATCATCAGAGGCAAGATCTTTCTCCCTTTGCAGCTGTGCTCTCTCCATTCTGAGCAGGTCCTATCAAGGCGATATGTCAGCATCAATCGTTCTGAAAGGAAACAGCAGTCCACGTACAAGTTCCTTCTCCTTGCTCTCGATCTACATGAAAATGATGAATGGAATGGAACGGAAGACAGGACACGACTTACTAAACCATCCAGTTCCTCTGCTCGCCCTGGATCATCGTCTGGACGAGCAGCTTTCACCAAACGGTGGCCGCCATATCCAGCCAGTGCTGCTGCCCCAATAATTCCTTGTGCGGGTAGAGCGGCACCCATAGCAACTGCTTGTCCGACAGCAACCATACCACCTGCCAGGGATCGCATGAGATGAGATGAAATGTCAGCAAGTGCTGGAGGACATCCGGACGTACCGCCCACTGGACCGAGGGCACCGAGGCCCACGATACCAAGCGCAATAGGTGCTAACGCAGGAGCAGCAACTACGCCTACAACGGCACTTCCTACAACAGCGA
>Ga0247730_1001485_pt1 | contig 12973 bp, 19 predicted proteins | sample UWRJL073202C2_FD_180959 | JGI IMG/M metagenome (GOLD analysis project Ga0247730, IMG submission 180959) | Plant litter microbial communities from Arlington Agricultural Research Station in Wisconsin, United States - UWRJ-L073-202C-2 | ecosystem: Environmental > Terrestrial > Plant litter >...
GAGTGCCTACAGGAAAGCATCCGATATCGACGAGACTGCCAACAAAGCCCTCAAATTCCTTACCCACTTCGTAGGCGATATGCATCAGCCACTGCACCTGACAGGTCGGGATCGAGGTGGAAACGCTCTTAATGTTACGTTCGACGGTCGCGAGACCAGTATGTTTGCTTCTATCTGTGCTCGCCTTTTTCCTAAATGCTTTTCCCTAGATCTTCACGCTCTTTGGGATGATTACCTGATCGCTAAAGCCATTCGAAAGACGGATCCCAAGTACAATGAACCTCTCCCATTCCCACTCATCGAGGACAATCTGCGCGGCACTATCTATGACCCATATGTTCGGCGCATCATGTGGACTGGTGTAATGCACTCTTGGGTGGATGAGAAACAGCTATGGCTAGACTGTCCTCCTAATCCCGCTGTCTCAAACCACCTGCCATCGTGGATGTCGTATCTTCCCTTCCGTCCCCTCGAAATTCTGATGCAACTCACTATTTTCCCGTCCGGCATACCCAAGGAGCCCACCGATGACCAGCACGTGTGCCCGTTTCACTGGGCTTCAATGGTCCATGACCTCAACTGCCAAGTTGTATGGCCAAAGGCGACCATCGAGCCGAGCTTCGTAGCCCTTGGTCACAGAGCCGGAAGGAACAGCACGTCTAGCCAGCCTATCCCAAGGCTTGACCTAGATACTCCAGAGTACGCTGGAGTGATCGAGGAACAGTGGATCGTAGAGAAGCTACTGGCACAGGCGGGTGTGCGTCTCGCTGGTATCCTGAACTTGCTCTTCGATCCTGAGTACAAAGGCGTGGAACAGAGCTCTATGCGCGTTTTCTGATGTTTTCTTACGTTTTTGTTCGCTTTCTGTTATCCTGCGCTCTTATTCTCGCATCCAGTCTGACGTTCTAGTAATGTTTTGTCGCCTCTCGTTTCCCGTTATGCACCAGTGATGTTGCTGCTCTTGGAGCGTTCACTTAGTCTTTATTGTTGTACTTGTATTCGTGTTTTACAGCTGTTCTCAAATATAATGACCCTCCCGACTGAAAAGAGAAGATATGCGCGCAGTTGAACGTCAACCCTAACCAGAACATTGGCCAATAGGAGCGATTGCCGAGCTTCTATCTCGCGCAGGATCGTGGTTAGGGTTACTATTCAAAGGCGCGCATATCTTTCCAATTCGCGTTCGGGGGTGTCATTATTTTTGAGAACAGCTGTAAGCGCACTTCTGATGACCCGCAGACATCTGATCTGGCTCTGAGGTCCTTGAGCTGGCGTGTTTCTACTGCCACCTCTGCTTGCGAAGTCGGATGGTTCTTTGCCAATAGCTAGGCTCATCAAGTAAATTCCGCTATTCTACGCCTGAGTGCCGAGCACTACTCTAGTAATTGCAAAATAGTATGACTGCGATAGCTAATAGCCGTTCCGTCTATCTGGAATCTGCCAGAGGGGGGATTTGCGGCATTAGAAGATGCTTTTTCAGCGCTAATTTTTCGCATATTTAAACGACGAGAGATGGGCGCCTAGTTCTTCCCATCCCATTTTCCTGTCCCCCCAGACGCCCATGGAAGCTCCTTTTGATATCGCTCTGCCTGTCCCCAAGCCTAGCCTTGGGCGTAGTATGTCTACTCGCAAAAGGGCCAAGGCTCCGAGGCTTTCCTTCCCTTCTCCAACACCCTCAGTAACACCAGAGGCACCTCAAACTGGCTCGCCTCCTACTATCATTGACGATAGCGTTATTTATACCAGCGACAGTGACTCCGTTGATTGGCCAGAGTCGTCTAAGGACTCGTATGGCGTGCGTTCAAAAGAGCTGATGTCCCTTGAAAGAGACTTGCGAGATCTGGGGTGCGTAGACTGACATATCTTCCCCAATTAAAAAAAAAAAAAGACTGACAAGATGTTTTCTACATGTAGAGCGGACATGTATATTGATATGCCTCGCGTAACTGTAATTGGAGGTCAATCTGGTGAGTAGGCTGTTTACCTCCTGAATTATCGACTGAATTCTTTGGCAGCCGGGAAAAGTTCGCTGGTAGAGGCCGTCTCTGGTGTGAGCTCCATATCCATCCTCTTTTACTCCATTGTTTTAAACAATCTTCTCAGATATCTGTTCCAAGAGACAGTGGCATTTGTACCAGGTCAGAACTATTCCGACGGTCTTAGCATCTGGGTCTAACCAGACAACAGGTGTCCAATGGAACTTACAATGGAGTCGTTGGACGCAGGAGCTACTTGGAGCTGTGAGATCTCGCTTCGCATCAAGTACGATACTCGTGGAAAAGATCTTCCGTCCTCGCGAACCGAAAGTTTTGGATCAATCATCACCGACAAGTCTTCGATAGAGCTTTGGCTCCGCCGTGCTCAGGCTGCTATCCTGAGCCCGCATCGTAGCGCCAGCTCGTTCTATGAGAAGTCAGTTCATGATCTTCATGATCTCATGAAAACAGACCCAGACGTCCTTCAATTCTCCCGAAATGTCATTGTCGTCAAGCTTATGGATCCAGAGGTTATTGACCTGTCCTTTGTCGATTTGCCTGGTAATACATTTCATTTTCTTCTTTCTGCCAGGCTCTCATTAGTATATCCAGGGCTTATTCAAAATGCCGAACCCCATCTCATCAAACTCGTCGAGAACCTTGTTGTTGAACGCATCAAGGGTGAGAATAATCTCATTCTGGTAGCTATCCCCATGAATGGTGAGCCCGTCAGGTGTTCAACCGTGAAATCTTTAACTCAACCTACTATGAGACGATATGGAGAACCAGCTCGCCGTTAGACTTGCTAGGGAAGAAGATGCGAGGGGTGTCAGAACGATTGGTACGTTAAACTATCTATATTCTCGTTTTGAGATAGTGTCCTGACCATAGTGAATCATGAAGGTGTTCTTACAAAACCTGATATGCTTAGCGCCGGGGCTTCTAGCGCCCGAAACCGCTGGAGAGAGCTCATCCTCGGAAACTCCAGTAAACACAACTTGAATTTAGGCTACTATTGTGTCCGTCTCATTGACGAGGATGAGAGATTGGAAGGGGTATCACAAGAGGATGCTCAAAGGCGTGCTACAGAGTTCTTCGAGAACACGCCCCCTTGGAATGACATGCTTCTAGAGCGAGGCAATCGTTTCGGAATTCCGGCGTTCGTAATGCAGGTCAACCATCTGCTCGTGCAGATGATCGAAGCAAAGTATGTTTATTTTATGGAGACTTCAGTATACGTAGCTAATGAAGATTTCAGTCTCCCAAAAATGCGCTCGACGGTCCAGTTTTTGCTCGCCCAATCGGAGAAGGAACAAGGAAAACTCCCTATTCCGCCTTCTAGAAACGCGATTACTGAGGTTATGATGATGATCAAGGACTTCTGCGACGACGTCACACAGGCGATGTTCGGTCGCCGCTTCAAGAGCTTTGCTCAGGAGAACCGCATCTGCTATGACGAATTCAAGCATGCCATCCTGGCGACTTGCCCCGACTTTCGCCCTTTCGGCAACTCCTCTGTTATTCCCGAGCCAGAATATCGTGCACAAGATAGTACCAATGGGAACCCTTACGCCCACTTGGTCCCGCCACCGCTTTCATCCGTCTCATCACCAATAGATCTGACTGCCGTCAGGGCTGTGATTACGGAGTGAGCTGATTTTTACCGCTCTTTTCAACGGAGATTCTAATTATGTTATACTAGATCTGTAACGTGGGAACTGCCCGGTCATGTTCCTTTCGACGCCACCGAGAGGCTCATTGGGGAGGTTACATGCAATTGGAAGAGCCCAACTTTCGAATGCTTCCGCAAAGTCCTGGAAAAACTCTCCGCATTGCTGCAGAATTTGGTTAAAAAGCACTTCAATCAGTTTCATCGCCTGGAGTCTTTGGTTAAGTATGTGTTTTCCTTGTCACTCCAGTTGAGGTTCTAACGCATGCTTATTGCGCATTCCAGATCAATTGCTTTCGACGATTTGAACATCGCACGGACTGTGGCAGAGAGTCGCCTTCATGAAGCTCTCGCCGTAGAAACTGGCCAGCCGGTCTACACACAAAACTATGCCGACCTCGAACGCGAGAAATCCCACTGGCTGACCGCATATCAACCATCCTTTGGCAGCAAGATGGCAAGCTCCAAATCTCAATACCAAGAAGAGATCCAGATCATGGCGACTGTTCGGGCATACTACCAAGTGGCACATAAGGTATTGTTTCTTAAGTATCTGCTTGTTCTCGTGCTTCGCTAACGTGCCGCCATTGTCACAGCGTTTCATTGACGTTGTTCCTCTCACTATAGAGCACCAGCTCAACCAACCTTTAGCTAAGGGCATCTCTCAAAGCCTAATTGAGAAGATAACCGGTGGAGATCTGTCTTCCGAGACAATGCAAGAAAGGATGGAGGGAATGTTGAGCGAGGACCCGAAGGTTGCATCCAGGCGTCAGTTCTTGAAAGAGAGGATCTGTAGACTGCGAGAGATCAGCGACCGGCTTGCGCAGCTTGGAAATGGGAGGGAGTAAATACATCTATACTGGGAACTCGTGATCTTGTCTGGTATATATGAAAATCCATCCGATGTCTCAACCGTTTGATTTAATCAGGATTGGAAGCCATAGATATCTACGCAGCCTACAAGGCAGAGATGTTGCAAGGATTATTCAAATTACGGGCGAAAATCTAGCGCAATCGATAGAAGCAGGAAGTATATAAAAAGGAAATTGTAATCGCAGCAGGCGAAATCAAACCACAAATTCCGGCTCTGTCTTTGTTCTTGTTCCAGCATCGCCAGTCGTATAGTCCGTAGTTGAAGAAGGAGACTGGGCATTATTCAACGGTGTGTGAAACTTAATAGTGCTCATCGGTAGCTGTCGAGCATCTGCAGGGGGTGATTGTCCTGTTCGGTATTCTGAAGAGTAGACGAGGTCGCCTTGTGACATGTACTGAGAGACCAATAGAATGATGACTGTAGGATAGATTGCCTGCGAACGAAACCATTACATTAACGTTTAATCTAGCTATAAATGTACAGACTCACCGATATGTGGACCATGATAGCCTGCCACACAAAGCCAAAAACCATCCCGTCTCTGGTCTTCATAGGGACATCGTAATCGATCAGCATGTAGAGTATCTGAAGAATTTCAAGATCAGCTAGGTAGATATGAAGTCGTTCGAGGTGGCCTACCCAAAAGACTATGTAGAGGCCACCGGTCTCTATCAGAAGCGCAAGGATTCTTTCCACTCGGTATCCAGAATGCCCCGAAGTTGAAGACTTTTTGTCATCCAAAAACGCTCGGATATCTGTTCGATAGAGCCTGAAGGTGTTCCCAACTTTAGCATAGACTTATATATCGTTTTCTGTGCACTTACCATGCTCGATAAGAGATCAGTCCAGTCGCGTATATATTTGTTACCAGCATTGGAATATACATGAGAAGCTCGAGATGAAGATTCCAGGCTTTGTCGCTTGAGAGTGTGCCTGTTCCACGATCTCCTAATGTTACCAAGACCGCGTCAACAGTTGAAGAGGCTGCAATAGAGAAATTCAGTCGAGTAAGCTCGACATTCACGGTCCAACGCACATACCCCACGTAACAGCCAGGCACACGCCGAGAGAGTAGCGAATTATAGAATTGCGTGACCACAGCGCCCATGCTCTCCAAACCACAATAGTGTCACTCAGGCAGAACTGTATGGGAAATTGGAGCTTAGTCATCTGGCCACTGTGTAAGAGACAAGAAACCCACGTTCAATCGCTCCAACCAGCTCCAGGCGATCATGTAGTTTAGGAGTCTCTTGGTGACATCTGGTGGATCTGCACCAAGAGTAGGCATTTGCAGAATCAAGAAGTCCACGTAGGTAGCAGAGAATGCAGTGGACGATCCGAGCATGACTAGAACCACGATCATAAGATTTCGTCGAGAGCGAGAGGTGCGTAGCCCGCGTTTTCTGGAAACTACGTGAGCTGACGTGGTCATCGGAAGCATCAACATATATCCAAGGCGCACAAGAGAATATAGCATGCTTGAGTAGCCAGACAAAGTTGGATTCCTGAGCTCAAGAAGTTAGTGGCAAGCGTCAAGTAAACCTGTGGGCGGTGTAAGTTACCCCAGAACACAAAGACTGCTGCAACCTGGCCGAATGAGTTTTGCAACGTCTGGATAGTATCTTCAGACAACGGCCCTTCAGCGCTGGGGTCAGACATGGTTCGCTCGGAGAGTTAGCTGGTGGAAGTGGCTGAGATAGAACGAGTTCAAAGTGCATAGCCTATCTGCTTTTCAGAAGAGGCCTAGATGTTGTCTATTCAAGTCATGTATCAAACCTGTAATTGAGCGCTGCTTAATGGTATTGGCCCAGAAGCCTGCAAATGTAGCGCCGATGTGATTGTTGCTACCCACCGCTCAGCATGAAAGACCAATGAAAGACTCCCTGCTGTAGATGGTTTGGAAGTTCACGGTTACCATTATAGAAATTTAATTTTGGACGCGTCTGCGGATGGTCCCCGGATAAACCCGAATGCCGCCGGCCCGATGAATTCCGACGCAGTTTTGCCTTGGTTTCGCCAATTCGGTGAGTCAGAGACTTGACCTGCACCTCCTATGCTTTTGAACTCGATTGCGCAAGACTTCATCTTCATCTCTTCTTTCTTGCTGTCTAGATTATCCCAATGTCTGCAGAGTCAACGCCACCGTCGTCTTCATCCTCTCTAGAGTCTTCTCCCCCCAGGACACCACCTAATTTACATCAAAACAGTATCGATCCAGAGGCTAAATGGCTCGTTCAAAAGTTTGGCGGGACCAGTGTCGGAAAATTCCCTGCACAGATTGCAAGAGACATTGTAGCGTGCGTTTTCTGACTCCTTGAATATACATTCCTTATTCTGAGCAATTCAACGAACAGAAATTACATAGACGGCAATAAAGTAGCTGTTGTGTGCTCTGCACGTTCCGGATCGACAAAAGCGCTGGGAACTACGAACCTACTTCTTCGTGCCGTTTCTGAAGTTCTCCCTACGCGCAACAAAAATGCCACACCAGGCTCAGTCACCCCCGGCACCCCAGCAGTCGTCCCAGGGACCACAAATATGTTTGGACGCTCTTATTCACCTCCAACGCCAGGCTCCAGAGAACGCAGTGGCTCCTACCATCGCAATTCTTCCATAGATGGATTCTCTGCGTTGGTAGATAGAGCTGATCCCGAATTCAATATTACGGTCGACCTGATTCGGCAAGAGCATTTCACAGCTGCTGCAGAAGTCATCAGGGACTCAGAGATCAGGAAAGAACTAGAGGACGAAATCGAGAGAGACTGCGACTGGTTGCGCAATTTCTTGTTTGCTTCCAGGGTGTGTTCATTACGTCCTGATCATTTTCGGTGTCATGCTTACTGATATATTGCAGGTTATTAACGAAATATCAGCGAAAGCGAAAGACAGCATCATTGGACTGGGGGAACAGCTTGCTTGCAAGTTCATGACTGCTGTCTTACGCGACCAAGGCATAGACGCAGAGTTTGTTTCTCTTGCCGATATTGTTCCAGAGCAAGAGTACGACGAGATGGGCTCCGGGACACTTTCCCAAGACTTCTACGACCACCTGACTGTCGCACTGGGAGAGAGAATCAACGCTTGTGGCCGAAGGGTACCTGTAGTGACTGGGTTCTTCGGCTCAGTACCAGGGTCGTTGCTATCCCAGATAGGCAGAGGCTATACAGATCTTTGCTCAGCGCTTCTTGCAGTGGGACTAGAGGCTGCTGAATTGCAGATATGGAAAGAAGTGGACGGTATCTTCACTGCTGACCCCAGAAAAGTGGTCACCGCTCGCGTCATTCCTATCATCTCTCCCGATGAAGCCGCTGAGTTGACTTATTATGGGAGCGAAGTGGTTCACCCATTCACAATGGAGCAGGTACGTATTGGTTACGGGGCATGAAAGAAACTTTTTGAATGAACTCTAACGACAGGTCATTCGACGCAAGATCCCGATACGTATCAAGAACGTGGTGAATCCAAGAGGGAATGGAACCGTTATTTATCCCGATCCAGATGTCGAAGTTGCGCATGATAGCGACACCGTCGTACCTCCAGTTCCCGAACCTGCTACGCCATCGACACTCAGTGCATACAACTCTGATGGTCACCTTTACAAGAAACTTCCCACTGCTGTCACTATCAAGGAGCACATCGTTGTTTTGAATATCAACTCCAACCGCAAAAGCGTATCCCATGGTTTCTTAGCTGGCATCTTTGGCACTCTGGATAGATTCGGAGTAGTCGTCGACTTGATCAGTACCAGTGAGGTCCACGTCAGTATGGCTATTGAAGACTCCCTTGGGCCAAGAATCATCGAGCGTTTGGTGAAGGAATTACGGAAAATCGGAACTGTTTCCGTTCACCCTGATATGGCTATTCTGTCGCTGGTAGGCAAGCAGATGCGACATATGGTGGGCATTGCGGGGAGGATGTTCAGTACCCTCGCTCAAGGGAACGTGAATATCGAGATGATCAGCCAGGGAGCAAGTGAGATCAACATCAGCTGTGTTATCCAGGAAGTCGACGCTGTGAAAGCGTTGAATCTGATTCATCAGAGTTGTCTTCAAATACCAACACAGACGAGAGGTGAGTTACTCTAACCTCCCCGGGTTTTTGGCTTGGCTGACGTGTATGAACAGCTGGTCCCTGGCTGTTTTAGGTAGAAATAGTGCATTTCCGTCACGCAACTGGCTGTGTATGCTTATGTTCCTCATAGAAATCTTGAGCTGACCCTAGTTGACCACCCTCGATTGAACACGATTTTGCTTCCGCTAACACACTCCACGATCAGGTACGTGCGATTCAGAGGGAGGTTCTTTAGGCTTTGGTTGACTACACCAGTCGCCGTGAAACCTCGGTTAATGGCCTTCGAGTGGCCTCGAGGCGTGAGCTGTTGAGTGTTAAGGAATCTCGGAAGGCACCCGATTGAGCGCTGGACCCCCGTTGACTACTGTCTCAAGACCCAAGGCAGTGCTTATAGTAACGATCTGAGTACTGATTCCTATCTATAATAACGGAAAGGACGGTCATATCCTTGGCTAAATAAAGTCGGGGGCAAACTCTGCTGACGATATCCTGGGCTATCCTGGGGCCGCCCAGATGAGTCGACTGAGGGGTTTGAACAGTAAGCGGATAGTAAGCTCACAGTAAGCACTTCGGTGCCCCACTGAATCCCTTCAGCTAAGGCCAGAATCGCACAGTCTTTTTCCGACTAAAACTAGGGTAACGATAGAGTGGTAGGGTACAACATTCGAGGTTCCAGCTTCCATTCTTCTGTGTTCCAGATTTAGTGAGAAGGCTCTGGAATGTTGAACGATTGGAAATAGTATCACAGATGGGCTTGCGAGTTGCCTGGGGGATCTGTTGCCGAGGATTTCGGCTGACTCAGTCCGGCTTGTCATCCCTCGACACGCAGGCGATCCGCTGCGGCAGCGCAGTTGGTCTGCTAATAACGTGTCCCTTGAATTCTGATTCTACTGAGCCTTTATAAGAACAGGGTGCTTCGCGTTCGGTGCTATCTATATCCCCCAACTTTCTATTGCGAGTTGCTCCTGTTACCTCTGTCGTCTCTACTGGCATTTGAGAACAAGTCTCACTATTATACCACATACACTCCAATATCATATCCTGCATCGCCATGATTGCCACTCAATATAGCAACTCTTCTGCCAACCTACCACTCAGCGTGCTCGACATGTCTCTGACTATCCCACTCGTGGAGGCCCACTTCCTCCCGAATGGCCGCCAAGCCGCCTTCAGAGAGACTGTAAAGCACCGCCAAGCTAGACAAAGGTTTACCACCAAGAGCATATTAGATTCCATAGAGAGCAGGACAGGCAGCTGGGTTAACACACAAGCAATCGCAAGCTCGTCGCATCCATCCGCACACGCCACTGGAAAGCGCTCGTCGCACGGCCGATCCTCCCCCACTTCCTATTCTCCCCCTTCCACCCCTGCATGCGAGCTGCTCTACGCCATCCCTGAAGATTCAGATGCGCCTGCTTGTTACCAGGAACCCCATATATTCTATTCAACGGGACCACAACATGCCGCCGTCGATAGCCCTTACGACCCTAAATCCATCAACCACCTCCTATTGTCCTCATTTATCGAACCAGTGAAGTCGAGAAAGGGCTTTGGTCATCGTCGGTCATCTTCCTCATCACCGAACAGCTCCTTGTCCAGCATCCCGGAGATTGAGGAGTAGAAGAGAACTGTAGTGAAGGATTCGTTCGAGTCATCAAAACCACAAGTAGAAGACTAGTGCCTTCGTGGCAAGTTAGTTTCATCAACACCCAACTTAACAGATGCAGCAATGTGCCTTGTTGCAGGTCGCAAAGCAGGAAGTAGAGTGCGGGGAAAGACTAGACAGGAACGCGCTCAGCCAGTGCTCCGATTAAACTATACTGGAAATGTACAAGGTGCCTTGGTACAGTAATACGTTGCAAATTATCTTGCTCGCCCTCATTTCCACTGCATATCGAATCTGAGCCATGCTTTGCCTCAAGCGTGCTGAGCTTTGAAAACACGACGCTAGTCGCGACAGGTCACGGTAAACTGGGTAGTCAGTACTAATATTGGCAACTTGAACAAGATGCAGCGAGGCTCGCAACACTACGATTTCATTTATCCAGTCGAGGAGACACTGTTTGACGCCATGCAATAATACATCTTGCTAACTAAGGATATTGGAACGTGCGTAGCGAGATTAGTTGTTCCTCCATAAATAGGGGGTGGAATTTTCGTTCATTTCCTCCACGAATCAGATGTATGTTGGAAGGTAGAATGCTGAAGCAGAGTAAGTATTTTGGTCAGGATGCTCGCCGTTTTAGCTCTCGAAATAGCTCGCTTACTAATACTCTACCAGCCGCAATATACCGGTCCGAGCAACTTACATCAACTCTGCCACGAGACTGGCACTTCCTTTCCATTCCTCCTAGCTGCCTCCTTCCTTCCTCACTGATATTTGTACCGCGAAATCTGATGTCTAGGATGTTTTTTAATCTTCCAAGATATCTACGTCCGAGCCGTTCCTAAACAGCTCTCTTGTTCTCTGTATCCTGGCCCATTCGTACTGCCTTGAATGTTGGGATATGTATCTCAAGTTGATGCAGCTATTTATGATGGCTCTGAGCAAGAAACCCTCTCTAACTATTTAAAATGGCATGCGCACAAGCGTTGAATAAACAACTGGCTTTTACCACTGCGGGATTCTATTCTGCGTATACCGTGTTACTAATACGTGGTTGGAGGAAGAGCAGATTGAGATCTTTGCCTCTTCCTTCGACATATGGTCGGGCTGATTCAGAGTTTCCCGAGGTATCTACTGTGAGAATCTGCCAGCACTCTTGACGTCAGTGATTGTAAAACATCAGCTATAGAAAGGGCTCCCGTGTTTCCAACCTCTTTCTCACTCACTCCCGCTGCAGCCACCATGTTCGATCAGCTTCAGAGCTTTTTCAGCTATATCTCGGTCACTCGGACACAGACTGAAACCTTTCACACCCTTCACAATCCGTACATCCTTTCCGACGATGTGCTGTTCAGCATATGTACAGACGTAGCCGAGAGTTCCACTAGAGATGCCTTAAATATGGCGTACAGTGTGAGTATCTTCGTGAGTTGTGTCCCGAATGAAATCTCATAACCGCCAACGCAGTCTCGCCATCTCTACAACATGCTGCTTCCGCTCATTTATCAGCGAATTGTCTTGCAGACACACGGAGCTGCTAGGGACATCTCCCGGATCGTATCCCGCCACCCGTGGCTCGCATGTTGTGTACGCAGTGTAGCGTGTCGGCCATCATCTCAGCTCTGTAAGAACCTTGGAACGCCAAAGCTATTGGGACCAGTCGAAGCGTTGATCACTCAGCTCTCCAATTTGGATGCCTTCACTTGGGAAGCTCCGGATCTACCGAGTGAGAAAGTGTGGGGGGCTTTGAGAAGAAAGTCTGTCCTAGTCAAATTCTGTCTTTGTTGCTTAACTGAGCCCTACACGAAGTGTCGCTCTTAAGGAGTTGAGCATTACTCTCGGCGCGTTGAAATCGCTAGCCATTCACATACATGCAAGCCCATGTCATGAGGTAGGCTGCATTCTTCGTTCTGTGTGTATAAAGGTCTAACTGTGTCCTCTCACTCAAAATCAGATGCTTGACAAGCTGCAGAAGATCTCAGTTCAAGTCAACCTCGACCGAGATTACCAGGCATCTTCCTCCCTATCCACCATTTGGGAATATTTGTCGTCAAACCGATTGTTGGAAGATCTTACCCTCGACGACTTCGAATACCCAAGCGGTCTGCCATTGTCTGCACTCCTGCATCTCCGCTGGCCCGTCCTCAAGAAGTTCACCCTCATCCGCTTTGGAAATGGAGGCGATGTTGCCGACTCTGACGCACTCCTTGAATTCGTTCGAGCGCATCCACAGATACATGCATTGCGCATTGACAACTGGGCTCCTAAGCCTGATTCCAAGTACAAGCCGATTCCAAGCATCGCCCTCCCGCGCCTCACTTCCCTCCATATCCACCCGAATCTGTTGCCTGTATTTCATCCCGCCGATGGGATCACTTCATTGGCAATCTCTCGTGCACACAACTTCAGTAAGGCTAACGACCACGACGTGATATTTGCATCTAGCAGATATTCACACATCACTCACTTTGAAATGATCACGAATGGATGTCAGGCTGGAGGGGATGGAGCCGAACACTACAGGTCCATTTACAAGGCGCTCCAGCAGCACTTTCCTCGCCTCGAAGAGCTTCGCATTCGATACCATCCGTGGCGTGGGAATAGTTTCCACCTGGTGCGTCTCGACTTTACGTTTATGTGATTCTCGCGACGCTTACCCATCGGCTTTTGACAGAAGGATATCTTGCAATCTGATCTAGCATTGAACTATTTGAAGCATCTCTTCGTCACCATGTCCAGTGCTCAAACCAAGAAGGCCGGCTTCTCTTCCCCGACTG